>RCUO01000253.1_pt1 | contig 30922 bp, 25 predicted proteins | sample 2166161 | NCBI WGS metagenome assembly RCUO01 (sample SAMN09932617, study PRJNA488358) | compost metagenome | feature: garden; material: soil; isolation source: compost soil in cyclohexanecarbonitrile-enriched culture | place: Germany: Experimental Botanical Garden Goettingen | collected 2016-01-27
GGAATTAAGATGAGCTGTTTCTTCGTAGAAAATCTACTTATGGGACAGCCCCTTTGGTTTTGGTCATTTTATGGAGAACTCTACTGCTTCAGCATCCATTTCAGCAGCTCCGGCACGCTTGTCCACAGCCGGGAATGAAGAATGACGTACCAGACCGCCTCGTTCGCATCCCCTACACCGATATAATCCGGCAGGCTGTGCGGCAGCATCCGGGCTCCCAGCAAATAATCCGGAACATGCTTGTTCACGCCTTGGGCTACCCGGTACAGCATTTTCAGCCGGGCGGTTGCACCGTGGCGTTTGAACTCCAGCACCATCCGGTCATAGGCATAAGCCGCTGCCTGGTCATCTTCGGCAAAGCGTTCGAGCCGTTCTTCCGCTTCATCAAGCCGGTTGTCATACAGATATACGGCGGGCAGCAGATAGCGAGACCCCGTATGATCATCAGAATCAATCTCCAGAATATGCTCCAGCATGGCAGCAGCCTCTTTCGTCTTCCCGCCGAACCAGCAGGACTCCGCATAGCTGTGGCAGAGCCGCACATACGGCCGGGCTTCGGGAATGACCCAGAACAAGCCTTTGGCCTCCTGGAAGAGGTCCTCGCCCAGCTTGCGTCTTCCGGCTTCGATACCGCTACGGATCAGGTCTCTCGCCTCGGATTCGTCTTGCGCTTCTTCGGCCAGAATCGCATAAGCCTCCATACGGTCCGGGTCGAGCTCAAGCACCGTCCGTGCGAACTGCACCCTTGATTTCGGCGATCCAGCCTGTGCCGCTCTGCCCAGCAGCTCCTCGGCCTTCTCCGATGCATCGCCTTTCAACGAAGCAATTACGATCTCGGACGGAAGCATTTCATTGGTTTCTCCGATTTCATATTCTTCCATGTACGCCGTCAGTTCCTTGAAACGCCGGGCCACCGTTGCTGCCGTCACCTCATATTTCAGAGCAAGGTCCCCCTGGGTAAGCATGAAGCCGTATTCCTCGGACAGCAAATACTCAATCGCCGCGCAGAAGGCGCCTTCCTTCTTGACGACAGGCTTCACCATGCGCGAATAGCCGTTCCAGAGCATCAGTCCTTCCGCAATAAGCTCCTTGTCATATTCAGCTTTCATTTGCTCGATCAGCGTGAGTCCCAGCTGCTGATGGGACGGATGCTCCCATTCAAGCTCGCGGGAGACCATCTTTCTCAGCTTGGGCAACGTAAGCTTCAGTTCCTTCGCAGGCGCTTTGGCTTCAGCGATTGCCACCGGCCCCGACTGAAGCGGGGCCACCGTTCCGACTGCTACGGGCTCTGCCGGCAAGACGACGACATCCTGGTTCGCGCTCCATGCCGCCTTGTCGGCTTCCATGCAGCACTTTTTATATTTTTTTCCGCTTCCGCAAGGGCACGGCTCATTTCTTCCGATCTTACTCAAAACTGATTCCTCCTTAAATCTTTACAGCACAGGCAAACAGCCCACCCCGATATGTATGCTCTCTTTCTCTCTGGACTTTCGTTTATCATTATAGCATTTCAGCATTCAAGGATAAACGCCTTATGGTGTCCTTAGACGCCGTGCGTTTACCGAGAAATAGAAGGCGATGATAAGTGCGAAGCTTATTCATTCTTATATTTAAAAAGGGCCTCTCCATATTCGGAAAGACCCTTCATTCTGTATATATCCGTACATTTTCCCCCGTACGAATGCTATTATAGCATCTCAATCCCGGCTTGTCAGTCTTTTTTCGGGACTTTTAACATAAAAATTTGTGAAATCTGTGAGGCACACGACATATGACCGTTATCCCTCTAGACCAGGGCTTTGGCCGCAATGTCGCTACGGTTCTGCTTGCCCTCGAATGCAATCTTGCCCGCAGCCTCATAGGCGGCGGCGCGAGCTTCGGCGATTCCGGCTCCCTGGCCTACAACGCCCAGCACCCGGCCTCCGCTGGTCACTACACGGCCGCCTTCGTCAAAGGCTGTTCCCGCATGAAAAATGAGTCCCTCTTGTCCGGCCTCTTCCAAGCCTTCGATCGGAAGCCCATTCTTATAAGAGCCCGGATAGCCCGCCGAAGCCAGCACGACGCAGACCGCCGCTTCCTCGCTCCACTCGATGTTCATCTCCCCGAGCCGTCCTTCGATGGCCGCCTCGAAAATATCCAGCAGATCACTCTTCAGTCTCGGCAGCACGACTTGAGTCTCCGGGTCGCCAAAACGGGCGTTGAACTCCACCGTCTTCGGCGTTCCGTCCGGAGAAATCATCAGTCCTGCGAACAGCACTCCGCGGAAAGGACGTCCCTCGGACACCATCGCCTTGGCCGTCGGCTTGATGATCGTCTCGATCGACTGCTCGATAATCGCGCCGTCAATATGCGGAAGCGGGGAGTACGTTCCCATTCCGCCCGTGTTCGGACCCTTGTCGCCGTCAAAGACCGGCTTATGGTCCTGCGCCGCCGGCATTGGCAGCACGGTCTCGCCGTCCACGAAGGCCAGAATCGACATCTCCTGCCCGGCAAGGAATTCCTCAATGACGACCTGGCTTCCGGCTTCGCCGAACACGCGGGACACCATCATATCCTGAAGCGCCTGCTCGGCCTCTTCCCTGGAGTAAGCGACTGTCACGCCCTTGCCTGCGGCAAGGCCGTCCGCCTTGATCACAACCGGAATCGGCTGCTCCCGAAGGTAAGCCAGCGCCTCTTCATACTCCGTGAACTTGCGGTAAGCAGCGGTTGGTATATTATATTTTTGCAGCAGATCCTTCATGAAAGCCTTGCTGCCTTCGATCTCCGCCGCGTTCTTGCGCGGGCCGAAGACGCGCAGGCCTTCGCCCTCCAGATGGTCCACAATCCCTGCGGCCAGCGGATCATCCGGGCCTACCACGACAAGCCCGACTTGCTTCTCCTTGGCAAAAGCCGCCTGCTTGTCGAACTCGAACACGCCGATCGGCACGCATTCCGCAATCTGCGCGATCCCGGCATTGCCGGGCGCGCAGTAAATTTTATCCGCTCTGGGGCTCTTGGACAGGCTCCAGCATATGACATGCTCCCGTCCGCCGCCTCCGATAACCAAAATATCCATGGTTCTTTACAACCTCCGGTCGGTTCTAGTGTTTAAAGTGACGAACGCCGGTGAAGACCATCGCAATGCCATGCTCATTCGCCGCTTTGATGGATTCCTCGTCACGGACGGAACCGCCCGGCTGGATGATGGCGGTGATTCCCGCTTTGGCTGCTTCCTCCACCGTATCGCCCATCGGGAAGAACGCGTCGGATGCCAGCACGGCGCCCTTGGCTTTATCTCCCGCCTGCTCAATGGCGATCTTCGCGGAGCCTACGCGGTTCATCTGTCCCGCTCCGACGCCAACTGTCATGTTGTCTGCAGCCAGCACAATCGCATTGGACTTCACATGCTTCACGACCTTCCAGCCGAACAGCAGCTGCTTCAGCTCTTCTTCGGTTGGCTTCCGGTCGGTAACAACCTGCAGGTCATCCGCCGTGATGGAATGCACGTCGCTGTCCTGTACGACCATGCCGCCTTCAACGGTCGTGATAACCAGGCTGCTCTTGCGGTCGGCCGCCGCGCCCAGTTCGCTGATCTTCAGCAGACGGATGTTCTTCTTCTTCGTCAAAATCTCAAGCGCTTCGTCGGTGAACCCGGGAGCCAGAACGATCTCCAGGAAGATATCCTTCAAGAGATTCGCCGTATCGGAATCAATATAGCGGTTCGCAGCCACAATGCCGCCGAAGATGGAGACCGGGTCGGCATCATAGGCTTTTTGGAAAGCATTCAGAATGCTCTCGCCCACACCCACTCCGCAAGGGTTCATATGCTTCACGGCAACGACAGCCGGTTCATCGAATTCCTTGACGATCTGCAGCGCCGCGTTGGCGTCATTGATGTTATTGTAGGACAGCTCCTTGCCGTGCAGCTGCTCGGCTGTTGTCAGCGATGCGCCGGACGCCAGCGGCTTGCGGTAGAACGCTGCTTTCTGATGCGGATTCTCTCCATAGCGCAGGTCCTGGATTTTCTCATAAGTAACGGTAAAGCGCTCCGGCAGCGGATCGCCGGTCACGTTCGACAGATAATCGGAAATCAGGGCGTCGTATGCCGCTGTATGGCGGAAGACTTTGGCCGCAAGCCGTTTGCGGGTTTCGAGCGTCGTGTCGCCGCCGGCGCGAATTTCTTCCAGCACCTGCCCGTAGTCGGCCGAATCGACCACTACACTGACGAAAGCATGGTTCTTCGCCGCCGAACGCAGCATGGTCGGTCCGCCGATGTCGATGTTCTCGATCGCTTCCTCATAAGTAACATCCGGTTTGGCAATGGTTGCGGCAAAAGGATACAGATTAACAACGACGAGGTCGATGTAATCCAGGCCCAGTTCCTTCATCTGGCGCGTATGCTCTTCGTTGTCGCGTACTGCCAACAGTCCGCTGTGTACTGCCGGATGCAGCGTCTTAACGCGTCCGTCCATAATTTCCGGAAAGCCTGTTACGTCCGAAATGCCGATGACCGGCACGCCTTCCTTGGCGAGAAGGGTACTCGTTCCGCCCGTCGAAATGATCTCCACACCAAGACTCGACAGCTCGCGGCAAAAATCCACGATGCCCTGTTTGTCCGATACGCTGACCAGCGCTCTTTTGATACTCACTTTGTATAATCCTCCTCCATATTGACCTGCTGTTGGCTGTTAACGGGATAAAACATGAACTGTATCAATCATTAAGGGAAACGATGAACCGACATTCACCCGATGAATTAACGGAATGAATCAGCATCCTCCGGGCACCTCCACCCGCTAGGATTCAAGCCGGGGCGGCAGTTTGGCATGCAGCTCCCGACAGGAGGCACTGCGGTATTTCCCGAGAAATATCGAAGCTGCATTCATCTCTGTCGAAAAAGCCTCAAGTCTCGCGGCATGTCCGCCTTTACTCTGCTTATTCGTCAGGGCTCGCGGTATGGCCGCAAGCGCGCCTTCTCGTATCCATCCCCATCCGTATCTATAACTCGGTCTATGCCCGGATAGTCGCCACTCGGCCTTCCAGCGTGACCCGGCCAGCGGCGAACGCCGCGACCACCTCAGGGTAGAGCTCATATTCGACCTCATGAATGCGCTGCGCCAGCGTATCCGCCGTATCGCCGTCTTCCACGGCAACGGCGCGCTGCGCGATAACCGGACCTGTATCCATGCCGCCATCGACAAAATGCACCGTCACGCCCGTCAGCTTCACGCCGTATTCCAGCGCCTGCCCGATCGCGTCCTTGCCGGCAAAGGCCGGAAGCAGCGACGGGTGGATGTTGACAATCCGGCCCGCGTACGGCTCAAGCAGCACCGGGGTGATCAGCCGCATGTATCCGGCCAGCACGATCAGGCCGATCTCACGACGCCGCAGTTCCTCTACAATCCGCTCCTCGTATTCCTGGCGGCTTGCAAATTCCTTGGGTCGAAGCAGCAGCGAGGGAATCCCTGCTTCCTCCGCCCGCTTCGCCACAGGCGCTTCAGGCCGGTCGGATACGAGCAGCTCAATCCGCCCGCCCCCAAGCCGTCCTTCTTCCTGCGCCTTCGCCAGCGCCGCAAAATTGCTGCCCGTTCCCGAGGCGAACACGGCGATCCGGCTGAAATCCATCATACTTCGGCTCCCTTAAAGGTAACCTTTCGTTCGCCTTCCGTTACGGCGCCGATGACATACGCTTCCTCGCCGCTGTCCTTCAGCAGCTTGAGAGCTTCGTCCGCTTGCGCCGAATCCACCACCAGCACGAGCCCGATGCCCATGTTGAAGGTGGTGAACATGTCGCGATTGCTCACGCCCCCCTTGCTCTGCAACAGCCCGAAGATCGGCAGAATCGGCCAGGAGCCGTATTCGATCTGCACGTTCACGCCTTCCGGAAGCGTACGCGGAATGTTCTCGATGAAGCCTCCGCCCGTAATATGCGCCATCCCCTTCACCTGAATACGCTCCAGCAGGGCAAGCAATGGCTTCACATAGATTTTGGTCGGAGCCAGCAGCACATCGGCCAGAGGCGCGCCCAGCTCAGGCAGCACTTCATCCAGACCGTATCCCCCTTCTCCGTCCAGCAAAAGCTTGCGAACCAGCGAGAACCCGTTGCTGTGCACGCCGCTCGACGCAAGGCCGATGACTGTATCGCCGGGCTTGATGCTCTCGCCTGTCACCAGCTTGGCTTTGTCCGCCACGCCGACTGTGAAGCCGGCGATGTCGTACTCGCCTTCCGCGTACATGCCCGGCATTTCAGCCGTCTCGCCGCCGATCAGCGCGCAGCCCGCCTGATAGCAGCCTTCGGCGATGCCCGACACGATGGCTTCGATCTTCTCCGGCACGACCTTGTCGCAGGCGAGATAATCGAGGAAGAAGAGCGGCTCCGCGCCCTGTACGACGATATCGTTCACGCACATGGCGACCGCATCGATGCCAATCGTATCGTGGCGGTCCGCCGCGAAGGCGATCTTCAGCTTCGTGCCGACGCCGTCGGTTCCCGATACGAGCACCGGCTCCTCGTATTTATCCTTATTCAGGCCGAACAGGGCGCCGAAGCCGCCCAGCTCCGTCATAACCTCCGGACGGAACGTGCGCTTCACATGCTTCTTCATCCGTTCAACCGCTTCATTGCCCGCCGCAATATCGACACCGGCGTTTTTATAAGCTTCCGACACTTGGACACCTCATTTCAAGTAGTGGGGGGAGAGATTCCGATCAGAGCCGCCACCTGCGCGGACAGCTTGGACTTCCGATCGCTGTTATAGTTGGATTTCCTTATTGAACCGCCAGGCGGTTGAAATCCAACTATAGCGTATGCTTCCGATGCGAGCTTTCCTGCAGAAAGCTTTCAGGCGAACGCTATCGCTTCTCCAGTTCCAATCTTCCTCTTCGTGGCGCCTCCTCCGGAATCGCTAGAGCCGGGCGCCTCTATTCAGGCGCCCCGGCTCCAAAGGCGAGGCCGGCCACGAATTCGCGCAGCGAACAGGTTAAGGCCGGCCAAGCCCCCTGCGGCGATCCGCAGGAGCTGCAGTTGTTACGGTCCGTCAGGCCGAAGCGACGTACCACCGCAAAGGCCGAGACCGGCCACGCATTCGCGAAGCGAACAGGCTGGGGCCGGTCGAGCCTTTCTGCGGCGACCCGCAGGAGCCGCAGCACGCTGCGCCGCCAAAGCGTGTCCCAGCCTTCCGCGCCAGCGGAAGGCTGGGACGGACGCGCTCAGCACTCGAACATCGCTCACCATCGTTACAAACCAAACACCATTCCGCCAAAAATTCCGGGTGGCCGGAGGGCCGGGGCCCTCCGGGGTCCCCCTGGCAGGGGGATTTAGGGGGTGGTCCCCAATTAGCAGCCGCAGCCTTCCTTCTCTTGCCCGCCGAAATCAACCTGCGTCGGGTAATCATTGTCGAAGCAGGACAGGCACAGTCCGCCTTTATAATCGCCGGCGTTGCCGCCGCCGATCGACTGGATCAGTCCTTCCGGGGACAGGAATGACAGGGAGTCGGCGTTGATTTCCTTCCGCATCTCTTCGATGGACTGGCGGGAAGCGATCAGCTCCCGCCGGTCCGGCGTATCGATCCCGTAGAAGCACGGGTTCTTGAAGGGCGGCGAAGTAATCCGCACATGCACCTCGGTCGCGCCCGCCTCACGCAGCAGATTGACGATCCGCCGCGAGGTCGTACCGCGCACGATGGAGTCGTCAATCATGACGACCCGCTGGCCTTCGACGACGCGCCGGACGGCGCTGAGTTTCATTTTGACGCCCTGCTCGCGCAGCTCCTGGCTGGGCTGGATAAAGGTCCGGCCCGTGTATTTGTTCTTGATCAGTCCGAGCTCATACGGAATGCCCGTCTGCTCCGCGTAGCCGATGGCAGCGGAGATGCTGGAATCCGGCACGCCGGTTACGATGTCGGCATCGACGAAGCCTTCCAGCGCCAGGCGGCTGCCCATCCGCTTGCGCGCGGCATGCAGATTGGAGCCGTTCATGTCGCTGTCCGGGCGCGCGAAGTAGATATACTCCATCGCGCAGAGCGCCTTGCGCGCCGGCTCGGCGAAGCGGTCCTCCGTGAGGCCGTTCTCGTCCAGAATCAGCATCTCGCCCGGCTGAATGTCGCGGACCAGCTCCGCGCCAATCGTCTCAAGCGCGCAGGATTCGGAGGCGAAAATATACGCCTCGCCCACCCGTCCCATCACGAGCGGCCGCAGGCCGTTCGGATCGGAAGCGACGAGCAGCTTGTCGTTCGTCATCAGCAGGAACGCGAAGCCCCCCACCAGCTGGCGGAGCGCATCCTTGGCCGCTTCGACGAACTCCTTCGGCGAGCGGGCGATGAGATGCGCCAGCACCTCGGTGTCGCTCGTCGTCTGGAAGATCGAGCCGCTGCTCTCCAGCTGACGCCGGATTACAGGCTCGTTCACGATGTTCCCGTTCGTCGCGATCGCGAGATCGCCGTCGCGGTATTTGAAGACCAGCGGCTGCGCATTCGTCAGCCGGCTGTCACCGCTGGTGGAATAGCGGACATGTCCGATGGACATGTCGCCGACCAGCGACTGTATTTTATCCTTATCAAATACTTCTTTAACCAGACCCATGCCCCGGTGATAATTGAAATCCCGGCCGTTCGCGACGCAGATTCCCGCGCTCTCCTCACCGCGGTGCTGCAGCGCGTGCAGGCCGTAATAGGACATGGAAGCGGCTTCCGGGTGTCCGAAGACCCCGAATACGCCGCATTCTTCCTTAAGTGTGTCGAATATGTCTCCCGAGCCCGTACCTTCATTGTAAAAGTCGCCGGTCCACAGGAGGTGTTCTCCCTGCTTGTTCCCGGTCTTTATTTCATAAGACATGGAATAGCATCCTCCCAAATGGTGGTCAGCTCCGATACCGGCTCATCCAGCGCGGAAGCGCCGTCCAGATGCACCCGCAGACGCTCTCCGCCGACCGTTCCAATATTCCGGACCGGTACGCCGGCAGCTTCGATGTAGGCGCGAAGCTCTTCGGCCTTGGCGCTTGCAGCCGTCAGCAGGATGCGCGATTGGCTCTCGCTGAACAGCGCCACATCGGAACGCAGTCCGCTTACGGACAGCTCAACATTCGCGCCGACACGGCCGCTGATGCAGCTCTCGGCCAGTGCGGCTGCAAGGCCGCCTTCGGACAGGTCATGCGCCGACGCCACAAGCCCTTTCTTGATCGCGCCAAGCACGGCGTCAAGCAGCCTGCGCTCGGTGGCGAGATCGATCGCCGGCGGGCGTCCTTCCGTTACGCCGTGAACGGCGTATTGGAATTCGCTGCCGCCAAGCTCTGCGAAGGTGTCGCCGAGCAGCAGGATCTGATCGCCCTCGTTCTTGAAGCCCTGAGTTGTGATATGATCCGTATCTTCAACAAGTCCGACCATGCCGACGACCGGCGTCGGGTAGATCGCACCGGTAGCATTTTCATTATAGAGACTGACGTTGCCGCCAATAACCGGGGTCTCCAGCACGCGGCAGGCTTCCGCCATGCCGTCTACGGCACGTTCCATCTGCCAGAAAATATCCGGCTTCTCGGGACTGCCGAAATTCAGGTTGTCGGTGATCGCAAGCGGCTGTCCGCCGGAGCAGACGATGTTGCGCGCAGCTTCAGCGGTCGCGATTTTGCCACCGACTTCCGGGTCCAGATACACAAAGCGACCGTTGCAGTCCGTCGTCATCGCCAGACCTTTGCGTGTGCCGTGAATCGTCACGACCGCAGCATCGGAGCCCGGACGAACCGCCGTGCTGGTGCGGACCATATAGTCGTACTGGTTATAAATCCATGCCTTGCTCGCTACTGTCGGAGAGCCAAGCACTTTTTTCAGCGCACCGCCCAGATCCTTCACTTCTTCATAGCGAAGCGTATCGACGGACGCGTTCTCCTCATAGTAGGCAGGCACGGCAGAAGGCTTGTTATATACTGGACACTCATCCACGAGCGCTGTTACCGGCATGTCGCCGACTACTTCGCCGTGATGGAACAGCTTCAGGCGGCCGTCGTCCGTAACCTTGCCGACCTTGCAGCAAATGACGCCCCAGCGGTCGAAGATTTCCTGAGCCTGGGCTTCATCCTTCGGCTCAACGACGAACAACATGCGTTCCTGGGATTCCGAGAGCATCATTTCGTATGGCGTCATGCCTTCCTCGCGCTGCGGAACCTGATCGAGATACAGCTCCAGGCCGTTGCCCGCCTTGCTCGCCATTTCCGAGCTGGAGCAGGTCAGACCCGCCGCGCCCATGTCCTGAATACCGAGCACGATGCCGCTGTCGATCAGTTCGAGGCAGGCTTCCATGACGAGCTTCTCCATGAACGGATCGCCGACCTGAACGGCCGACCGTTTCTCTTCCGACTCTTCGCTCAGCTCGACCGATGCGAAGGTTGCGCCGTGGATGCCGTCACGCCCCGTTGGCGGGCCGACATAGAACACGGGGTTGCCGACGCCTTTGGCGACGCCGCGTTGAATCTTGTCATGATCGATCAGGCCGACGCACATAGCGTTGACGAGCGGATTGCCGTCATAGCTGTCGTCGAACATCACCTCGCCGCCCACCGTCGGGATACCGATACAGTTGCCATAGCCTGCGATGCCGGATACGACATGCTCGAACAGATACTTCGTCCGTTCGCTCTCCAGTTTGCCGAAGCGCAGGGAATTCAGGACGGCAACCGGTCTTGCGCCCATCGAGAAAATATCGCGGATAATCCCGCCCACGCCCGTCGCCGCGCCCTGGTACGGCTCAACGGCGGATGGATGGTTGTGGCTCTCGATTTTGAACACAACAGCCTGGTTGTCGCCGATATCTACAATACCCGCGCCTTCGCCCGGTCCCATGAGGACCTTCGGTCCGCTGATCGGGAACCGCTTCAGCAGCGGCTTCGAGTTCTTGTAGGCGCAGTGCTCGGACCACATTACGCTGAATACGCCGATTTCCGTATAGTTCGGAAGGCGTCCCATGAATCCGCAGATCAGCTCGTATTCGCTGTCCGACACGCCGAACTGGCTGTAAATCTTCTGATCCTTAATCTGCTCCGCAGTCGGTTCCTTAACGGACACTTGCTGTGCCATGCGAATCCCTCCAGGTCTTCAAAATTGAGGTGAACATCCGTTTGCCGTCCTCGGAGCCCAGCAGGGTGCTGACTGCGCGTTCCGGATGGGGCATCATGCCGACGACATTGCCCTTTTTATTACAGATCCCCGCAATGTCGGCCAGAGAGCCGTTGGGGTTATTGGTATACGTATAGACGATCTGGTTGTTTGCTTTCAGTTCGGCCAGCGTTTCTTCATCGCAGTAGTAGTTGCCTTCTCCGTGAGCGATCGGAATGATGATTTCTTCGCCTTCGGCGAAGTCGGTCGTAAACGGGGTTGTGTTATTCACAACCTTAAGCGTTGTATCGTGACATCGGAATTTCATCGAATTGTTGCGGAGCAGCGCGCCTGGAAGCAGACCCGCCTCGGTTAGAATCTGGAAGCCGTTGCAGATGCCAAGGACGAATTTGCCCTCTTCAGCCGCCTTCGCCACCTCGTTCATCACCGGAGCGAAGCGCGAAATCGCGCCGCAGCGCAGATAGTCACCGTAAGAGAAACCGCCGGGAACGAGAATGCAGTCATAAGCCGACAGGTCGGTAGTCGTGTGCCACACGTAATCGACTGGCTCGCCGAGCGTATCTTGCACTGCTTTGTAGCAGTCGATATCACAGTTGGAGCCGGGGAACACAAGCACAGCAAATTTCATGAAGTTACGCCTCCAATTCGTATCGGTAATCCTCGATCACCGTGTTGGCCAGCAGCTTCTCGCACATCTCCTTCAGACGCGCGCCTGCTTCCTCGCGGTTGTCGGTATCCAGAGTCAGCTCCATGTACTTGCCGATGCGCACGCTCTCCGCTTCCTGAAAGCCCATGGAATGCAGCGCTCCCTGTACAGCTACGCCCTGGGGATCCAGCACGCTTTTTTTAATGGTGACATATACCGTCGCTTTTAACATACTTTCTCGTTCCTCCTAATGATTATTCCCCCAAAAGTGACGTATCACCTGGGAGCTTATTCCGATTACTTTTGGGGGAGCCCCCGTAAACCACATTCCCCCGAACAGTGACGTATCACTAGGGAGCATTCTCCGATTACTTTAATCTAAAAAATTCAATTAAGCCCATGCCCCGTCAGACGGCGGTAAATGTCCAGATAGCGGCTGCTCGTCTCCTCAACCACCTCGGCCGGAAGCGGGTCCGGCGTGCTGTTCTTATCCCATGAGGAGGAAGCCAGATACGTACGTACCGGCTCCTTGTCCATGCTGTCGATTTCAATATCCAGCGCGTACTTGTCCTTGGCCCAGAACCGCGAAGCGTCCGGCGTAAAGATCTCGTCGATCAAGATCACCTTGCCGTCCAGCACCCCGAATTCGAACTTGCAGTCCGCCAGCAGAATGCCGCGCTCCGCGCAGTAGCTCTCGGCAAAAGCGTACAGCTTCAGGCTCTTCTCCTTCAGCTCGTCCGCCAGCTCCGCTCCAACCAGCTCCCGCATTTGCTCGAACGGAATGTCTTCGTCATGGCCGACATCATTCTTCGCCGCAGGCGTGAAGATCGGCTCAGCCAGCTTCGCATTCTTGCGCAGTCCCTCCGGCAGCTTGATGCCGTTCACTGCTCCGGTCTGCTGATACTGCCGCCAGCCGCCGCCCGTGATATAGCCCCGGACCACACATTCGATGTCCACGCGTTCCGCCTTGCGCACCACCATGATCCGGTTCTTCAGCAGCTCCCGGTTCTCTTCCTTGACGATGCCTTCCAGACGATTCACATCGATATGCACCACATGATTCTCCAGCAAATTCTTCGTCTGGCCGAACCAGAACGCGCTCAGCCGGTTCAGCACATTGCCTTTGTCCGGCACGGCCGGCTCCAGCACGTAATCGAATGCCGAGATCCGGTCGGTCACGACGATCAGCATATGCTCTCCCAGATCATACAGCTCGCGCACCTTGCCTTTGTACAGCAACGGAGCGTCAATCAAATCTACCGCGGTCGAGACGGTCGCTTGTGTCATGGCTGTTCCTCCCCATCCTTCTATCAGTCTATATCAGGCCCAATCTGCGGAAGATCGTATCCACATTCTTCAGATGCCAGGACGGATTGAACGCATCCGCGATTTCCTCCGGACTCAGCACTTCCGTAATTTCCGGCGTTTCCTCGATAATGTCGCGGAACTGGCGCTGTGTCTCCCATGCTTGCATGGCGCGGGGCTGCACGGTATCGTACGCCTGCTCGCGGCTGAAGCCCTTGTCGATGAGCTTCGTCAAGACGCGGCCAGAGAACGGCACGCCGTACGTGCGCTCCATGTTGCGCTTCATGTTCTCCGGGAACACGGTCAGGTTCTTCACGATGTTGCCGAAGCGGTTCAGCATGTAGTTGAGCAGCATCGTCGCATCCGGGAGAATAATCCGTTCCACCGAGGAATGCGAGATGTCGCGCTCATGCCAGAGCGGCACATTCTCGTAAGCTGTCATCATATGCCCGCGAATGACGCGGGACAGGCCGGAGATGTTCTCGCAGCCGATCGGGTTGCGCTTGTGCGGCATGGCCGAGGAGCCTTTTTGACCTTTGGCAAAAGCTTCCTCCACCTCGCGCACCTCACTCTTCTGCAGCGCGCGGATTTCCGTCGCGAACTTATCCATTGAGGTCGCGATCAGCGCCAGTGTTGCCATGTACTCGGCATGGCGGTCACGCTGCAGCGTCTGCGTCGAGATCGGCGCCGGGCTGGTGCCCAGCTTCTTGCAGACGAACTCTTCCACGAACGGGTCGATGTTGGCGTAGGTGCCGACCGCGCCGGAGATTTTGCCGAACTGGACGCCGTTCGCCGCATGGCGGAACCGCTCCAGATTGCGTTTCATTTCTTCATGCCACAGCGCCATCTTGAGGCCGAAGGTTGTCGGCTCGGCATGTACGCCGTGGGTACGGCCCATCATCGGCGTATCCTTGTAGGCGATCGCTTTGTCCTTCAGGATGTCGATGAAGTTCAGAAGATCCTTCTCCAGAATCTCGTTGGCCTGGCGCAGCAAATAACCGAGCGCCGTGTCTACGACATCGGTAGAGGTCAAGCCATAGTGCACCCATTTGCGTTCCGCTCCGAGACTCTCGGACACCGCGCGCGTGAAGGCGATAACGTCATGGCGAGTCTCCTGCTCGATTTCATAGATGCGGTCGATATCGAATTTCGCGTTCTTCCGCAGCTCTACCGTGTCTTCCTTCGGAATGACGCCAAGCTCCGCCCACGCTTCACAGGCGCACAGCTCCACTTCCAGCCATGCCTTGAATTTATTCTCCTCGGTCCAGATAGCCCGCATTTCCGGTCTGCTGTAACGTTCGATCATATGATTTCAGTTCCTCCAAAGGTTAGTGTGCTCCACCCAGGCCAGCGCAGCCGCCGTATCCTTGCAGAGCAGATTGATATGACCCATCTTGCGGCCTGTCTTGCTCTCGGTCTTGCCATATATATGAAGCTTCGGGATTACCCCAAGCTGATTTGCTTCTTTATCATCCCCGCAAAAACGCGCGGCCGCCCCTTCCAGATGCTGGCCCAGCACATTCACCATGACCACCGGCGTCAGCAGCTCTGTCTCTCCGAGCGGCAGATTGCACACCGCCCGGACATGTTGCTCGAACTGCGAGGTGGCGCAGGCATCCATCGTGTAATGGCCGGAGTTATGCGGCCGGGGCGCCAGCTCGTTAACGAACAGCTCCCCGTCTTCCGTCACGAACATTTCCACAGCCAGCAGGCCGACGGCGTTCAGCCCTGCGACCAGCTTCTCCGCCAGCTCCTGCGCTCTCCGCTGAATGTCTTCAGCGATGCGAGCCGGCACGATGGACAAGTGCAGGATGTTGTTCACATGGATGTTCTCCGCCGGCGGGAAGCTCTTGACCTCGCCGCGCGGGCTTCGCGCCGCAATGACGGAAATTTCGCACCGGAACGGTACGAATTTCTCCAGCACGAGCGGCGCATCTTCGGAGGAGCGGGCCTCCCCTGCGGCCGCTCCAGAGACCGCGCCGCCTCCGTCAGCGGCGCCGGCACGTTCCGGCGCGAGCCGCCGGAACGCATCCTCCAGGCCGTCCTCGCTCCGCAGGACGGCCTGGCCCTTACCGTCATACCCGCCGGTGACGGTCTTGAGCACCGCCGGCAGGCCGAGCTCCGCGGCCGCCGCCTTGAGGTCCGCAAGGCTCGCCACCTTGCGGTAGGGGGCCACAGGGACGCCTGCGGCTTCTATGGCGGCCTTCTCGCGCAGCCGATGCTGCGTCGTGTACAGCAGCGCGCTGCCCTGCGGCACGTACGATTCCTCTTCCAGCAGCGCGGCCACGCCAGCGTCGACGTTCTCGAACTCGTACGTGATCACGTCGGCCCGCTGCGCCAGCTCGCGGGCGGCCTTGATGTCGTCGTAGGCCGCTACGATCTGCGGCGAGACCTGCCCGCAGGGCGCGTCCTGCGTCGGGTCCAGCGACACGAAGCGGTAACCCATGGCGCTGCCGGCGAGCGCCATCATGCGCCCGAGCTGGCCGCCGCCCAGCACGCCGACGGTCGCCCCCGGCGCAATCACGCGGTCAAAGGACGGCTCATCGGCCTTCGTCGCCGCAGCCTCACTCCGGGTCTCGCGCTCCGCCGGTTCCGTCACGGCATTGCCGCCTTGCGCTCCCGCTTCCTGCGTCTGCCCGCCGCGAAGCTTCTCTGCGCCGGCCCCTGCAGTTCCTTCGTCCGGCTTTAGCATCCGCTGCGGCTTCAGCATCCCGTAAGCGTCTCTCATAATTCACTGCTGCTTTCCAGCACTTCGTCACGGATGGCATCCCGGCGGCGCTGCGCCCGCTTTGCCGTCTCGGGATCGAAGGCGCCGATTATCTGAGCAGCCAGCAGCCCGGCATTGACCGCGCCCGCCTTGCCGATCGCCACTGTTGCGACCGGAATGCCGCCCGGCATCTGCACGATCGAGAGCAGCGAATCCAGGCCGTTCAGCGCCTTGGACTGGACCGGCACCCCGATCACGGGAAGCATCGTCTTCGCGGCAACCATTCCCGGAAGATGCGCCGCTCCTCCGGCTCCGGCTATGATTACCCGGAGTCCCCGTCCCGCGGCCTCTTCCGCGTAGCGGAACATGAGATCCGGCGTGCGGTGCGCGGAGACAACCTTTTTCTCATACGGAATCTCCAGCTCCTCCAGCACCTCGCAAGCGTGCCGCATTGTCTCCCAGTCCGATTTGCTGCCCATGATGACACCTACCTGAACCGACATGTCTCAACCTGCCTTCCGTTCATATGAATGTGAATCAGCTCCTGTTTCTATCTTGACCCATTTCGCTATAGTTTTCCATCCCAAGCATGAAAAAAGCCCGATTCCCTGACAAAATTCGTGGGGAACTCGGACTAACGGCGGTAAGCGAGACGTCTTCCTTCTCACCTTAATCAAGGAGAGACAGGAAAAAGGACAGCATCATGAGTTGCGGCCCCTGCCGCTTCACGATGTCGCCTTGCGTCTTCACTTTCTCCGTAGTCCGGAAATTTACGGTTCCCGGGTAGAAACTTCCGGGCCTTATTCCCGGATTTATACGAGCTGTGAATGTCTTCAGTTTAACAATCCCCTACACAGGATGTCAACTCAAACCCGAACATTGTCAAATATCAATGACAAAACGTTCGCTTTTGGCAATATTTTATAAAGATACCGCGGCTTATGCAGGCTTTTACTCTCAGAAGAAGCGTTTTCTTTTCCATGAATAGATTCCTGGGGGCAACCCGGATCAGCGCGAAGCACGCATGTTTATAGTTCTCACTAAAAAAGGAGCACCTTGATCGGCACTCCTCCTCTAAAGCTATCTCTTCGCAGCGGAGGCCACAGCCCTCACTACGTGTTTATTTAACGACCAGTACCGGAATCCGCGCACTTTGAACGACGTTGTGGCTGACGCTTCCGAGCACGAATTCGCGAATGCCGCCGAGTCCACGGCTGCCGATCACGATGATGTCGATTTCATTATCCTTCGCGTACTTCAGAATCGTCTCCGCCGGTGAACCCTGCAGCAGTTCAACCTTGGCGTTCAGCCCTTCATCCGCTAGCCGTTGCTTCACTTCTTCGGTCGTCTTGACGGCCACGTCGTAATAATCCTTGTTGACCGAGGCCGGAAGAGGTGCGAGAGCTTCCCCGATAAAGAACCGAGGGAATTCAAATGCGTGTACGACATGCAGGGAGGACCCTTGAGTTACCTTGGCCAGCTCGACCGCGCGGTCCAACGCTTTGTTGGCTGCTTTTGAGCCGTCATAGGCAAGTAAAATTTTTGAGAATAACATGTGCGCCACCTCTTTTTCGAGTTTGTCCTGCCGTGTGGAAGAATTATTTCAAAAAATAGCTGTACATCAGGACGTTCAGGATGACCAGCAGCGGAATACCGACGACGAACGACGGATGCTTCGTCTTGTGACGCCTGCGGTACATCGCCGTCAGGACGCCAAGCGCTCCGCCGGCCGCAGCCAGCAGAAACAACGTCTTCTCCGGAACCCGCTCCCGCCTCGTCCTTGCCTTGTCCTTGTCTCCGGACATAACGACGTATCCGATCAGATTAATCACGATAAACCATACCGTCACGAGCTCGATCATTCTACCCCTCTTCCCGACCGTCCTATACCTATTATTATATTACCCTTCCAACCAAAAAACCAATAATCCTCGGTATGGAACTCCCACAATTCCCCGCGCCGGTTATCGGGTTGATTCGCGCTCCAATGCAGAGCATCGGGTCAGCCGCAGCCTCAACCATCGTCCTCCCCCGCTTTCACCGCCCTAACCTACTTCGTTCAACCGGGAGCGTTCTCCCTTCCCGCTAAGCCAGATATAAGCCAGAAGCGACGCACAGGCGGCGACGGCTCCGCCCAGCCAGAAACCGCCTCTGAGTCCGTAGATTTCGCTGACCCAGCCGGCCACGAACGGTCCTCCCGACATGCCGAGCGCATACACCGCCTGATAGAATCCCATGGCTGTAGCCCGCTTATCCTGGTGGATACCCTCCACCGATTTGCCGAGCAGCAGCGGAAAAATCAAGCCCTGCATAAATCCGTTGCCAATCTGGGTAAGGCACAGGGCGGCGTAGGAGGGAAGAGCCGGAATGAGCAGCGTGAAGACCGCCGATCCGCCGAAGCCGAGCATAAGCAGGCCGCGGTCATCAAGCTTCCCCCGAAAAAGTCTTCGTCCATACAATGTGGAGACGGCATGCGGCAGCATGAACGACAGCGTCAGCCAGCCAAGGCTTCCCTTGCTTGCGCCGAGGTTCAGCGCCTGGTTCGGCGTGTAGCCGAACATCGTAATGAACAGCACGCAGTGAGCCATAACCGACAGCAGCGACACCTTCACCAGGAGCGGCTCCCGCATGACAGGCGCCAGATCGGTCAGCTTGATGGCCGCGCCTCCGCCACCCTCTCTCTTCTGCTCGGGCAGCCGGAGAGAGACGAGCAGAGCGACGGCGGCGGAAGCCGCCCCGATTACAAAGGGCGTGTTCCAGCCCCAGCGTTCCACGAGATAGCCGCTCAGCATCATGCTCGTCAGTTGGGCGATTACTGTCGTGAACTGCAGCATGCCCATCGCACGGCCCGCATCCTCCTTCGGAAAATAGCCGGCGAACATGACGCTGTAGACGACCCAGGCGCTGGCCGCGATGCCCGAGACGGCTCTGCCCGCAAGCGCCCAGCCCGGTTGCGCGCCCGCCAGAAACAGCAGGCTGCTGATCCCGCTTGCCGCAAACCCCAGCCAGATAAAGGGACGGCGGCGGCCCGCATAATCCGAGCCGATGCCGATCGGCATCCGGAATATGATCTGCATTAGCCCGTACACGCCGATGACCATGCCGACCATGAAGTAGGAGGCTCCCAGATGTTCTACATAGGGCGAGAGCACCGGTACATAAATATAAGAAGAGAACCAGAACCAGAAGACGAGAAACAGAAAGAACAGCCTGGGCCTGCCGGCATTTTGCCCGGAAGGCGTTCCGGAAGAAGGCTGTAAGGGCGACTTGGATTCTACTGACAGTGACAATGACATCCCCCTGATCTTTGTTAGGTCCGCCTATTCCGGAGCGCCAGCGGTCTGCGGCTGTCCGGACAGAGAGTTATTATCCTGACAATCCGCCGCAGGCCGGTTCTTATACTGTTCGCCCCAATCCCGCATCAACATAATAATCGGAACGAGCGTCCTGCCGAAATCGGTCAAGGAATATTCCACCTTGGGCGGCACCTGATGGTACACTTCCCGATGGATAATGCCGTCCTCCTCCAGCTCTCTGAGCTGCAGAGTCAGCATTCGCTGCGTAATCGCCGGGCAGATTTTCCGGAATTCCCCGAAGCGCTTGGTGCCGGAAATAAGATGGTACAGGAGGACTCCCTTCCATTTGCCGCCGATGACATCCAGCGTAAATTCGACCGGACAGCCCCGGTCATCCGGGCAATCACCGTACCCGCTTTTTCGGTCCCGCATGAACCCCACGCTCCCTTAGTATCAAAATGGATACTACATCACATTAATGTGCGTACTATTATTTTATACTCCATTGATTACAATAAGTACAGAACGAATAACCGATCGGTCCTTATCCGATCAACGAAGGAGATGGAGACAATGAGTCATGCGCCAACCATGAAAGCTGTAGGCCTATATCAGTACCTAGATATTTCCAATCCGGAGAGCCTAATCGACGTGGAGCTTGAGAAACCGCAGCCCTCCGGGCGGGATTTGCTTGTCCGCGTACACGCCGTTTCGGTCAATCCCGTCGATGTCAAAGTGAGAAGCCCCAAGTCCAAGACGGAGCAGCAGCCACGGGTGCTGGGCTGGGATGTTGCGGGCGTCGTGGAAGCGACAGGTCCGGACTGCACCCTCTTCCAGCCTGGGGATGAAGTATACTATGCGGGCAGCATCGAACGTCCCGGCGGGAACAGCGAATATCATCTCGTGGATGAGCGCATCGTCGGCAGAAAGCCCTCGTCGCTGAACTTCGCCGAAGCCGCCGCTCTGCCCCTGACTACGCTCACCGCCTGGGAGGGATTGTTCGATCGTCTGGGCATATCGCGGTCTCCGGAAGACAACACCGGCAAGCATTTGCTTGTGATCGGCGCAGCGGGCGGTGTGGGCTCCATTGCAATCCAACTGGCGAAGCATGCCGGGCTGACCGTGATCGGAACCGCCTCGCGCGAAGAATCCGCCGATTGGGCCAAGGGCCTTGGCGCAGACCATATCATCACCCATTATGAGGCGTTTCTGCCTCAGTTGAATGCCGCCGGCATTCCTTATGCCGATTATATTTTCTGCCTCAACAACACGGATCAGCATTGGGAGAACATGGCCGAGGCTGTGGCGCCTCAAGGCCAAATCTGCTCGATCGTCGAGACTGAAGGCCCGCTGAATCTCAATCTGCTTATGGGCAAAAGCGCCGCTTTCAACTGGGAGCTCATGTTCACCCGCGCCCGTTACCAGACGCCAGATATGATCAAGCAGCATGAGCTGCTGAATGAGACGGCCGATCTGGTAGACCGCGGAATTCTCCGCACCACCCTGACACGCCGCCTGGCGCCGATCAACGCAGCCACGCTGCGCGAGGCCCACGCCCTCGTCGAGTCAGGACGCACAATCGGCAAGGTCGTGCTGGAAGGGTTCTAAGAAGATATTCACTCCAGACAAAAGCTCCCGGGAGCAGCACTTCGGACATTTCAGTCTGACTGCCGGGAGCTTTGTTCAAAAATATAAGAACGCAGAGCCTTCGCCTACACTTCACTTCGAGTACTTTACAGAACTCCGCCAGGCCTTATCCTTGGCCTTACTATTAATGCAATTAAGGGTTAAGCCGCTGGATCATTAATGTCCTGCCGCCGAGTCGACATGGCGGAGGAAGCCCCGGCCCAGGAGAACGACAAGCACCGCCACTACAACGAATGCGGCTCCGACATAGAACGGAACATGCGGGTTATACCATTCCGCCAGCTTGCCGGCCAGCCAAGGTGCAAGCGCACCGCCGATGAAGCGCACGAAGCTGTACGCTGCGGAAGCGGTCGAGCGTTCTACCGGCGCAGCTTCCATGACTGCCGTGGTGATCAGCGTGTTGTTGGTTCCAAGGAACGCACCTGCCACAATAACCGACACAATGACAGTAGTCTGCGACGAGGTCCAGATACCCATCGCGAGCAGCGTCAGGGCGAACAGCAGCAGCGCCACCGACATGGACGGGATGGAGCCGAAGCGTCTCTGCAGGCGGGGAGCGACGAATACCGATGTAATCGCCAGCAGGATGCCCCAGCCGAAGAAGACGTAACCCAGTCCGTGTTCATCCAGATTCATAACAAAAGGAGTGTACGCCATCAGCGTGAAAAAGCCGAAATTGTACAGAAAAGCTGTAATCGCCAGTACCAGAAGACCCGGGTAGCGCAGCGCCTTAAAGGGGTCCGACAGCTTCGAGCGGTTTTGCTGCTTGGGCACCTTCGGCATAAGCAGGCCGACCGAGATGAAGGCGATCGCCATCAGGGCGCTCACACCGATGAACGGACCGCGCCATGAGATCGAGCCGAGCTCGCCGCCAAGCAGCGGACCGACCGAAATGCCCAGCCCAAGCGCCGCCTCATAGAGGATAACCGCCTTCGCCGAGCCTTTGGTCGACAGGCCGACGATGGCCGACAGCGCCGTTGCGATGAACAAGGCGTTGCCAAGTCCCCAACCGGCACGGAAGCCGACAAGCTGACCAATGCTTCCGGACATCCCGCCTAGGAGCGAGAAAGCGATGATGAACAGCGTTCCCGTCATCATCGTCCATTTGACACCCATCCGGCTGGAAATAAACCCGGTCACCAGCATCGCGATCCCGGTTACGAGATTATAGCTGGAGAACAGCAGTGACGTTTGGCTTGCGGTGGCGTTCAGTTGATGGCTGATCGCCGGCAGAATCGGGTCAACTAGCCCAAGGCCCATAAAAGAGATCACACAGGCAAACGCAATGGCCCAGACGGCCCTCGGCTGCCCCGTTCGGTCATTTTCCAGAGTCTCGGATTGCAGAGACTCCATCTTCGACATACTCATGTTCGGTTTCCCTCCAAAATCATAGTTCTTCTCTGTCTTGTGCGGGAGGCTTGCCCCGCCTGCAGCCTTTCACTTGCAGACTTCTCTCTCCTTCACGGCTTCTCCGGATTGCAGTTCCTCCAGTACGGTCTGCGCCCGTTCGTGCATGCTCCGAAGCTCGTCACGGAAGCTCACCATCTTCTCCAGCTTGCGGTCCAGCAGCTCCAGTTGATCGCTCAGCTTCTGCTCCAGCTCCGTCAGCTTCTCGATCCGTCCCTCCTGCCCATCGCGGCCTTTGTAATTCTGGCGATAATGCTCAAGCGAATGACGGAACGATACGAACTGCTGCAGATCTTGAAGCGAAATGCCGAGCACTTCCTTGGCATCCACAATCCGGCGCAGATTGGTTATGTCATCGGCTGTATACAGCCGCGTACCCTTCTCGCTCCGGTGCGGCGAATCCAGCAGCCCGATTTCTTCGTAATAGCGGATCGTCCGTTTAGTCAGCCCGGTCTCTTGAGCGACTTGTTCAATTTTCAACCAGTTCATGCTAGCCTCCTTGATTTCTACTCATGAAAATTTTCAGCAAGTCAGCATTCTTTTTCATATCCATCGCCAATTATATTTAATGTTTACGTTAACGTCAACTTTTATTTGCAAAACATCCCATGTTCACCCCTAATATAGGGAAAAAGCGGCTCGCCTTGAAGCAAATGAATGCCCAGGCTGCCGCTACTCTCTTGATTGCTATTCAATTCGCAAGCTTGTCTGTTCCCCCGTGTCCGGGACCGAACATATTCAGCACGACAACGCCGATTACGATCAGCGCAATGCCCACCACGCTGCCGATGCTGATTTTCTCTTTCCATACCAGAACGGAAATGAGAACCGTTGCTACCGTCCCGACGCCCGACCATATCGCATACGTCACATTTAACGGTATCGTCTTCATCGTCAGGGAAATAAAAAAGAACGAGCACACGAACGCCACAATTGTAAAAAGAGTCGGATACAGTTTCGTGAATCCCTCCGAGGCTTTTAGCATAGAAGTTCCGACAAGCTCGCTGGCAATGGAAATCGCAAGAAACAAATAGGCCATTATTTTCCCTCCTTCGTCCATCTCTTCAACTCTTCAAGCACACGCTTCCTAAGCTCCTCTCCAGGAGGAGCCAGTCCGAATATTTCGGCATACCACAAGCCGTCGGCCGCAAGCCTTACAATCGTGGCCAGTACCGGATCGAGGCCGTCATTTTCCATCTTTTGTTGAATAACGGAGTACTCATCCCGCATCTTGGCCAGCATCTCCGGGTTGGTAAAAAGCGCTGCATACAGCGCCGCAGTCAGCTCGCTTTCGCAGTCTTCGAAGGAAGCCCCGGCATAAGCTCGGCTCCATCTGCCCCTGTCCAGCTCATCCTTCTCCACTCTCTCATTAAGATCCCGGACAAACTGCTCCGACAGCTGTTCGACCATGCTGATAATCAGCTTCTCCTTGTTGGGAAAATGGTAGAGCAGTCCTCCCTTGCTGATGCCCGCCTTCTTCGCTACGGCTTCCAGGGTTAACCGTTCCACCCCTTCTTCCTTAACCAGAACTGCTGCGGCTTTTAGAATCAGCTCTCTTTTGGATTGCCGTCCTGTTGTACTCATTTGGAAGTTCACCTCACCTATTTACTATACCGTCTGGACGGTATATTTTCAATTCTTAGTCAACCGCTTCGTATTTCTTGCATAATTTCACATATATTTTCTGTTTTATTGAACGCGGAAAAACGAAAAAAATGTCTTTTTTTAGCGAATATCGAGATTGGGATAGATTGAGTTCGATATCAGCAGCATATCTGCTACTTATTCAGTCAAATTGAAGAATATCTCCAATTTCCATGAAATTAGCGATTTTACAAAAAACAAGGAGGACCATATGATGATTCCAATTCGATAAAGCGGTTACATTTAAGCGCAAAGACTTCATCATGGCAATTCTACCAATGCTCGGCATCATTCGACTTGAATGCGGAGTTACGGTCTTAATGAATTTGCCAACAAAGAGCTATCCGCTGTCTTTTGTGCAAACGTTTGCTTGTTTGAAATTAGAACATCTCTTTTCATTAGTCCGGCATTTGATACGAAGGAGCTTATGGATTTGCAGGACTTTATCGTCTTCAATCAGACAAGTCTATGAGGCGGCAAGCTTGAACTTCCAGATGCGCTCCCGCTTTTTCGAATAGTCAATACCCGAATGCCTGCAGCGTTTCAAAGACACCACGGGCTTCTCGGGAATGTGATGACAGCGCAAAGCATAAAGGCCGTTACAAAACTGGGGGGAGAGGGGGGCAGCGATTTTTGACAACCTCTAAGAATTCGACACAATGCATTGAAACCGAAGTAAAAATTATTCAGCACCACACTAAAAAGGAGGTAACAAATGCAATCGGTCAAAAAGTGGTCTTCGTCTTTTTTGGCACTTGTCATGATTTTCTCACTGTTGCTATACGTTTCACCGAAGCAGACAGCCGCAGCCGCAAGCACATCCAATTTTACGTGGGATAATGCAAACGTTTACTTTGTGATGACGGACCGTTTTTATGACGGAAACTCCTCAAACAACAATTCATACGGCAGGCCTTCCGTTGATGCTAAGGGCAGCAACATCGGCACTTTTCACGGCGGCGATGTCAAGGGTCTGACAAAAAAGCTGCAAGAAGGATATTTCACGAATCTCGGAACAAATGTCATCTGGCTGACCGCGCCTTATGAGCAGATGCATGGGTGGACGGGAGGCGGAAGCGGCGGCGATTTTGCCCATTATGCCTATCACGGTTACTACGCCAATGATTTCACGGAGATGGACAAAAATATGGGCACCGTCGACGAAATGCGTGAATTCGTGGATTTAGCCCATTCCCTGGGCATCCGGGTCGTATTGGATGTCGTGATGAACCATGCCGGCTATTCGACCATTAAGGATATGGAGCAATACGGATACGGCACACGGCTGAACGGGATGACCAGCAGTTGGGTCCCGGGAAGCGGACAAACCTGGCACAGCTTCAACGACAACATCGACTATAACGATGCGACAAGCTGGGCTAAATGGTGGGGAGCGGGCTGGGTCAGAGCGGGGATCGCCGGATATACGCCCGGCGGCGGCGACGATTTGACGCAGACGCTTTCGGGTTTGCCAGACTTCAAGACCGACGTGACGACAAGCCAGGGTCTTCCTCCGCTTCTCAAGACGAAATGGGCACAGGAAGGTAGCTCCAACAACGCATGGGTCGTTCCGGCGGCAAGCGGACTCCGTCAGGATCTGGGGATCGCTCCCGCGGATTATATTGTGAAATGGCTGTCTTCCTGGGTACAGGAGTTCGGCATCGACGGTTTCCGCTGCGATACTGCCAAGCATGTGGAGCAATACAGATGGAAGCAGCTTAAGGATTCCACAAATGCGGCTCTTCAAACCTGGAGAGCGAATAATCCGACCAAACCGGGCGCGAACTGGACGGACAATTTCTGGATGACCGGCGAAGTCTGGGGTCATGGCATTTCCAAGGATTCGTATTACAGCAACGGGTTTGATTCCCTTATCAATTTCTCGTTCCAGAATTCCAATTTGAACGATCTGGAAGGCTTGTTCTCTAGCTATGCCAGCCAGCTTAACAGCGACAGCGATTCATCCTTCAATGCGTTGAGCTACATTTCGTCACATGACACGAAGCTGTACGACCGGAACTCGTTGATTCAGGCGGGAACCGCGCTGCTGCTGCTTCCGGGTGGCGTTCAGACTTACTACGGAGATGAAAGCGGCAGAGTGTTCGGGGCAACCGGTTCGGATTCGACACAGGGCACGCGTTCGGACATGAACTGGAGCAGCATGAATACCGATGTGCTTCAGCACTGGCAAAAGCTTGGCCAATTCCGCAATAATCATCCCGCTGTTGGAGCGGGCACCCATAAATTGCTGGCCAGCTCGCCTTACACCTTCAGCCGCACGTATACCAATGCCGCTAAAGGCATTGACGACAGAGTAGTGGTTGCGACAGGCGCCTCCGGCTCGACATCCGTAACCGTCAGCGGGGTATTTGGCGACGGAACTCTGGTCAGAGACGCTTATACGGGCGCAACGACAACCGTCAGCGGTGGCAAGGCCGTATTCACCGCAGGCTCCAAGGGAGTTATCCTGATTGAAGCGGCAGGTCCCATCCAATACGATCCCAGTGTATCCGCTTCTCCCGCTGGCGGTAAGTTCACGACGGACGAAGTCTCGGTAACGCTGAGCACCGCATATGCCGACACCTCGACATATACGACAGACGGCAGCGAGCCAAGCGCAACAAATGGTCAGACTTACACCAACGGAACGATAATTACGTTAGGCTCGGGCCTTGCCGTAGGCGAGTCCGTGACGCTGAAGCTCTGGGCGGTTAAAGACGGCAAGAACGCAACGGCTTCTTATACGTTCACCAAAGCGGACCCTCCCGCTGGACTGACGATTCACTTTAAAAAGCCGTCCACCTGGAGTGATCCTCAGTTGTATTATTATGAAACAACACCGACCACGACCGGGCCAACCTGGGCGACATCCCCGGCGATGACGCTTGAAAGCGGAAGCTGGTATGTTTACACCATTCCGGCGGTAGACAGTGCAAGAGTCATCTTCAAGGACGCTTCAGGCCATCAGACTCCGGCGGCCAATCAGGCCGGTGTGCTGCGTACGCAAGAAAGCTGGTTCGACGGCACTAGCTGGTATACCCAGAATCCGGATGATTCAACGGCGCCGACAGCTCCGACCGAGCTTCAGGCGAGCGCCCATACGAGCTCTTCGGTAACTCTGGCCTGGACCGCGGCGACAGACAATGTCGGCGTGACGGGATATAACATTTACCGCGACGGCGTTTTGGTGGGAACGGCCACCGGACTGTCCTACACTGACAGCGGCCTTACGGGAAGCACGTTGTACAAATATACGGTCAAAGCCAAGGACGCTGCGGGCAACCTGTCTCCGGCAAGCAACGAGGTGTCGGTAACGACCGATGTCGAAACGGGCAACTCCGTAACCGTCTATTATAAACCGGGATACAGCACGCCATATATCCATTATCGTCCGGAGGGCGGAACCTGGACCACTGCACCTGGGGTCGCGATGACAGCAGCTGAAGTATCCGGATATTATAAAATAACGGTCAACATCGGTTCGGCCAGCCGTCTGGAAGCCGTATTTAACAATGGAAGCGGCACCTGGGACAACAACGGCGGCAGCAATTACTTCTTCAATCCCGGAACTTCGACGTATTTCGGGTCGGGTGTCATTATTCCCGGAGCGCCAACAACGGCGGATCAGGTCACTATTAAAGTAAAAGTTCCGTCTACAACGACCGACTCGGATTCCGTCTACTTGGCCGGCAGTCTCAACAGTTGGAACGCGGCGGACCCGGCTTATAAATTGACCAAGAACACGGTCGATGGTACCTATAGCATCACGCTTAGCCTGGCGCCGGGAACCTCGATTCAGTACAAAATCACGCGCGGCGCGTGGACAAGTGTCGAAACGACATCCAGTGGAGGCGATGTTACCAATCGAACGTACACCACAGTAAGCGGCAATCAGGCGATCGGCATCACAGTCGCAAAATGGAAGGATAAATAGGCAAACTCCAAATTATAATAGTTTGGCACAGAGACCGCCGGGCTTTCGTAGCCGGACGGTCTCTTTTATTAAAAAGAATCATGGCAGCACAGCACGCCATGAGCCAAAAAAAGGCCAAGGACATTGGTCATTCCCATGTCCCCAGCCTTTATGCAGCTCGTATCGTTTGATTCCCATCAACCATCCAGACGGAATTAGGGGTGATCTCCAAGGAGGTTACAACCGCACACCCGCGCTCTATCAGGTCTTTTACTTGTCTCCCTGCTTCTCCATCGCCGCTTTGAGCAGATCGCCCAGACTTGTGCCGAGGCTCTCCGGCTTGCTGTACTGCTGTACGAGCTTCTGCTGCTCGCGCTTGTTCATATGCTTGTTGTCCTTGTCCATCGTCTCCGTTATGCCGCAGCCCAGGCACTGCACATACATCCCCGCCTTGCCTTCCTTCAGCTCCATCTTCTTGTGGCATTGCGGACAGCGGCGGTTGGACAGCCGTTTCTCGCCTGCTCTCGTATAGCCGCAATCATCTGCCGGGCAGATCAGCAGCTTGCCGCGCTTCGACTTCTTCTCCAGCAGCCGCGTTCCGCACTGCGGACAGTGGCTGTTCGAGACATTATGCGGCTTGTACTCCGCAGCGCTGTTCTTGACTTCGGCGACCAGTTCCTTCGCCATTCCACGGATGCCTTGGAGAAAAGGCTCCGGCTTCCCCTGGCCGCGGGCAATCCGCTCCAGCTCCGATTCCCATCGGGCCGTCAGGTCCGGTGTGCGCAGCTGCGGGGAGACCAGATCGATCAGCTGCTTGCCCTTTCCGGTCGGATGCAGCTGATTGCCCTGCCGCTCAATCGTATCCGACGAGACGAGCTTCTCGATGATGTCCGCCCGTGTCGCCGGCGTTCCGAGACCGTGCTTCTCCATCTGCGTCAGCAGCGAGGCTTCGTTATAGCGGCCCGGCGGCTGGGTACGGCCGCCTTTAAGCAGACAGCGGCGGATCGTCACCTGCTCGCCCTGCCGAAGCTCGGGAAGTGTAATCCCACGTCCATCAGCGGCTTCTCCGCCTTCGCCTGCTTCATCCTCCTCAGACAGGCTCAGATCGCCGCCGTAGACCTCGCGCCAGCCGGCATCCTTGACAGTTGATCCCTTCGCCGTGAACGTCTCGCCGTCCACGGTAACCGTCACTGCCACCGCATCAAAGCGGGCTGGCGGATAGAACAGGCTGATGAACCGGCGCACGATGAGATCGTACAGCTTCCTCTCCTCTGCGTTCAGTTCATTCAACAGCACCGTCTGCTCCGTCGGAATGATCGCATGATGATCGCTTACCTTGCTGTCGTCCACAATCCGCTTCGTTATATTCAGCGGACGGCGAAGCAGCGGACGGGCCAATGACGCGTAAGGGCCGATCGCGACACTGTCCAGCCGCTCCTTGAGCGTTCCGGTCATATCCGCCGTCAAATAACGGCTGTCCGTCCGCGGATAAGTGACGAGCTTATGCTGCTCGTACAGCCGCTGCAGCACACTGGACGTCTGCTTCGCGGAGAATCCGAACTTCCGGTTCGCGTCGCGCTGCAGCTCCGTCAAATCGTAAGCGAGCGGATGCGGCTCGCTCTTCTCGCTCTTCTGCACCTTGGTCAGCGTGCCGTTTCGCCCTTCCAGCTTCTTCGCCAGCGCCGCGCTCTGCGTCTTGTCGAAGATACGCCCGTCGCCGCTCTTGCTGCGCCACTGGGCCTGGAAGTTCCCGAAGTCCGCCGTCAGCGTGTCGAACTCCTGGGACCGGAAATTCAGAATCTCCCCTTCCCGGTCCATGATCATGCCCAGCGTCGGCGTCTGCACACGTCCCGCCGACAGGGGCGCGCCGAACTTCGTTGTCAGCGCGCGCGTCACATTGAGGCCGACCATCCAGTCGGCCTCGGCCCGGCAGCGGGCCGATTCGTACAGCCGGTCGAACTCCCGGCCCGGCTTCAGCGATGCGAAGCCTTCCTTGATCGCCTTGTCCGTCTGCGACGAGATCCACAGGCGCCGGAACGGCTTTTTCCATTGGGCCATCTGTATAATCCATCGCGCCAGCAGCTCGCCTTCCCGCGCCGCATCCGTGGCGATAATGAGCTCCCCGACATCCTGACGCTTCATCAGATGCTGCACGGCTTTGAACTGCCCGCCCGTCTCCCGGAGCACCTTCAGCTTCATCCGGTCCGGCAAGATCGGCAGATCCTCCAGCGCCCAGGTTGCGTATTTATGATCATAATCCTCGGGCTCCGCCAGTCCCACCAGATGGCCCAGCGCCCAGGTCACGATATACTTAGGTCCTTCCAAATAGCTCTTCTGCTTCTCGCGGCAGCCCAGCACCCGCGCAATTTCACGCGCCACCGACGGCTTCTCCGCCAACACCAAATCTTTCATGACTCGCTCCTTTCAAATACCGTTCCCTTACTGCTTCAATTCCATATCTGCTTCGAAAAAAACCTTGCCCCCCTGCATTCCCCGCAGATAGAACTCGCTGTCATCGGCTCTGCCCACGTTAACGGCTATCTCATCCCCGTAAGCCGCTTCCTGCAAGTATGTAATCCGGAACCGTTGAAGCTGCCCGGTGCGGAATATCTCCAACGGCAAAGCATCGCTGCATACATCCCCATACTTCGCATTGTTTAAATGACCATAGTTATCCAGCCCGCTGTATCTCACCTGATACCGATAAGCTTCCTCTAACCGAAGCTCCCCTGGGATCGCCACCTTGTCCGGCATATCTCCCACCGAGTCGCCGGTATAGTGATGAACGTCAGCCCGGAGCGCGCTTGGACGCAAAATCTTCCGCTTGACGATATCAACCAGCGCCCAGGTGGAACGAGCTGAAATGATCTCCCCGCCGTCCTGCTCATCCAAAATACGATAATCCCGCTGCCACAGTGGCCCCTTCGTACCTTTGCTCCAGGTTCGGACATTCAGCCGGTCTCCTTGCTGTGGCAGCCGTCCGATCTGAACATCCAGCGTCATCAGCATCCAGCCCATTTCGGCCTGCAGCAGATCGCTCAGACTGACGCCCATGCCTTCCACGGCCGAGTCGGCTGCATGCTGAAGCATATCCAAGATAAAGGACAGCTTGCCCTGTCCATGAACATCCGTATCGCTGGCGTATACCTTATGCGATTCGTTCCAAACCGCTTTCGATGGTTGTTCCATGATCTTGCCCCATTCTCTTGTAATTTAGCGGATACGCCGCTTCCTCCCAAGCTTGAGAGCATACCTTCTAAATCTATTCCCTTTTCC
>RCUO01000256.1_pt1 | contig 30610 bp, 24 predicted proteins | sample 2166161 | NCBI WGS metagenome assembly RCUO01 (sample SAMN09932617, study PRJNA488358) | compost metagenome | feature: garden; material: soil; isolation source: compost soil in cyclohexanecarbonitrile-enriched culture | place: Germany: Experimental Botanical Garden Goettingen | collected 2016-01-27
TATCCCGGGATTTGACAGCGATGCTGGCACACTGGTATAAGTGAACAGAGTGTAATTGATTTGCGTGAATAATATGAAGGAGGTGAAGACAACTTGAAAGAGGAACAGATGCAAGAACCGAATGAACTGAAAGACGAAGCGGTAAATGAAACACTGGCAGCCGATGAGGCTGAAGCCGCAGTAGAGAACACGGCGGACTTCGAGGAGGCTTCAGGCGGCGGTGAAGCTGTGAAGCGCCTCCAGGAGCTGGCAGAAGAGGCCCAGGCCCGCACATTGCGTGTACAGGCTGATTTCGATAACTTCCGCCGCCGTACGCAGAAGGAGAAGGAAGAGCTGGCACAGTATGCTACCTCCAAGCTCGTTACTGAGTTGCTTCCGGTACTCGACAATTTTGAGCGTGCACTGGTTACTGCTCCGGGCAATGCCGAATCCGAGGCTTTTACCAAAGGCATCAACATGATTTTCCGTCAGCTTGAAGGTGTATTGAAGTCTGAGGGCCTCACAGCGATGGAAACAGTAGGGCAGCCATTCAACCCTGAATATCATCAGGCGATTATGCAGGTTGAGAGCGAGGAGCACGAGGAAGGCATCGTGACGGAAGAGGTCCAGAAGGGCTATCTCCTGAAGGATAAGGTTCTTCGTCCGGCCATGGTCAAAGTCAGCATGTAGTCTGTCTATATATTTCTTCTAAATTTAAGTACAACCAACCTAATGATTAATATGCTGGAGCATGAGCTCCATAACCATTTTTGAGGAGGCACATTACAGTGAGTAAAGTTATCGGGATTGACCTTGGAACCACCAACTCTTGCGTTGCCGTTATGGAAGGCGGCGAAGCCGTCGTTATTCCGAATCCGGAAGGCGCGCGTACAACCCCATCGGTTGTAGGCTTCAAGAAAGACGGCGAGCGCATCGTCGGCGAAACAGCAAAACGCCAGGCTATTACGAATCCTGACCGTACCATCGCTTCTATTAAGCGTCATATGGGTACGAGCCACAAAGAAAGCATCGACGGTAAAGACTACTCTGCACAAGAGATCTCGGCGATGATTCTGCAGAAGCTGAAATCCGATGCTGAAGCTTATCTGGGACAGACTGTTACCCAGGCGGTTATTACAGTTCCGGCATACTTCAATGACAGCCAGCGTCAAGCGACTAAGGACGCCGGTAAAATTGCAGGCCTTGAAGTGCTGCGTATCGTGAACGAGCCGACTGCAGCAGCTCTGGCATACGGCCTTGAGAAATCCGAAGACCAGACCATCCTCGTATATGACCTGGGCGGCGGTACCTTTGACGTATCAATCCTTGAGCTGGGCGACGGTTTCTTCGAAGTTAAAGCTACCAGCGGTGACAACCGTCTGGGCGGCGATGATTTCGACCAGCTTGTTATGGATTACCTTGTTGCTGAATTCAAGAAGGAGCAGGGCATTGACCTGAGCAAGGACAAAGCTGCTGTACAACGTCTGAAGGATGCTGCAGAAAAAGCGAAAAAAGAATTGTCAGGTGTCCTGACTACAACTGTATCACTTCCGTTTATCACGGTTGTTGACGGCGTGCCTCAGCACTTGGAAGTTAACCTTACCCGTGCTAAGTTCGACGAGCTGACAGCAGTTCTGGTAGAACGCACACTGGGACCAACACGCCAGGCGCTTAGCGATGCAGGCATGACTCCTGCTGACCTGAACAGAATCGTACTGGTCGGCGGTTCCACGCGTATTCCTGCCGTACAGGATGCGATTAAGAAGCTTACAGGCAAAGACCCGCACAAAGGCGTTAACCCGGACGAAGTAGTAGCCCTGGGTGCTGCTGTTCAAGCAGGCGTATTGACCGGTGATGTAAAAGACGTGGTACTGCTCGACGTAACTCCGCTGTCCCTCGGTATCGAAACTGCAGGCGGCGTGTTCACCAAGATGATTGAGCGTAACACTACTATTCCTACAAGCAAATCCCAGGTCTTCTCGACCTTTGCCGACAACCAGCCAAGCGTGGAAATTCACGTATTGCAGGGTGAGCGCCAAATGGCGAACGGCAATAAGACACTCGGACGCTTTATGCTGAACGAGATTCCGCCGGCACCGCGCGGTGTACCGCAGATCGAGGTTACTTTTGACATCGATGCCAACGGTATCGTTAACGTATCGGCAACAGACAAAGGCACGAACAAGAGCCAGAAGATCACGATCACTTCTTCGAGCGGCCTGAGTGATGCTGAAGTTGAACAGATGATGAAGGATGCCGAGCTGCACGCTGAGGAAGACCGCAAGCGTAAAGAACTGGTTGAAGCGAAGAACAACGCTGACCAGCTCGTGTATTCCACAGATAAAGTCATCAAGGATCTTGGCGATAAAGTAGATGCTTCCGAAATCGAAAAAGCTAATGCTGCTAAGGACAAGGTAAAAGCGGTTCTGGAAACCGACAACCTCGAAGAAATCAACGCAGCTACAGAAGCACTTAACGAGATTGTACAGCAGCTGTCTGTGAAGCTGTATGAACAGGCTGCACAAGAGCAGCAAGGTGCTGAAGGGGCTCCGGAAGGTGCTAAAAAGGATAATGTTGTTGACGCTGACTATGAGGTTGTTGACGACGAGAAGAATCAAGGGTAACCTTAAACGATAAGTTTATTCTGTACGAAGGGAAGGTCAAGACCGGGGCATCCCGTGTTTTGGCTTTCCTTTTAACATGTTACAGGGGAATTGAGTACTGATGTACGGAGGTGAAAGCAGTGGCAGATAAACGCGATTTTTATGAGGTGCTGGGTCTCGGAAGAGATGCATCTGACGATGAAATAAAGAAGGCCTACCGTAAGCTGGCGCGCCAGTATCACCCGGACGTTAACAAGGCCAGTGATGCTGAAGCCAAGTTCAAGGAAGTGAAGGAAGCTTACGACGTGCTGAGCGACGGCCAGCAGCGGGCCCGTTATGACCAGTACGGTCATATCGATCCTAATCAGGGTATGGGCGGCGGCTTTGGCGGCGGAGATTTCGGCGGCGGACTTGGAGATATCTTCGATATGTTCTTCGGCGGAGGCGGCGGACGCCGTGATCCGAATGCCCCGCAGCGCGGCGGCGATTTGCAGTACACAATGACCATTGAATTCAAGGAAGCGGTATTCGGCAAAGAAACCGATATTACGATTCCGCGTACGGAGTCCTGCGATACCTGCTTTGGCTCCGGGGCTAAGCCGGGCACGAAGCCGGAGACCTGCTCCGTCTGCCACGGCAGCGGCCAGCAGGAATTCGTACAGAATACCCCGCTTGGACAGATGCGCAACCGCCGTCCCTGCTCCCATTGCAGCGGCACAGGCAAAATTATTAAAGAGAAATGTTCGACCTGCGCAGGCCAGGGCAAGGTTAAGAAGCAGCGCAAGATTCACGTACGTATTCCAGCCGGCGTAGATGACGGCGCACAGCTGCGCATGACCGGTGAAGGAGAGGGCGGTACACGCGGCGGCCCTGCCGGAGACCTGTATATTGTTATCCGCGTGAAGAACCATGAGTTCTTCGTGCGCGAGAACGATGATATCATGTGCGAGGTTCCGTTGACCTTCGCCCAGGCGGCGCTTGGTGATGAGATTGAAATTCCTACCCTGACTGAAAAGGTGAAGCTGAAGATTCCTGCAGGAACACAGACAGGTACCTTCTTCCGCCTGAGAGGCAAGGGAGTTCCACATCTGCGCGGCAGCGGCACAGGCGACCAGCATGTGAGGGTCGTTGTGGTGACGCCAAGCAAGCTGAGTGAGGAGCAGAAGGACCTGCTCCGCCAGTTCGCCTCCTACAACGGGGAGAACACGCACGAGCAGGAGCAGTCCTTCTTTGACCGTGTGAAGCGTGCCTTTCGCGGTGACTAAGTTTTTCACATGAGCTTGAATTAATCCCCGGCCCCGCTTATTGACGCGGAGCCGGGGATTTTTTGATAGAAGTGCATACAAAAAGGATCGTGCAGGGCCAGTTGGCCTCTGCACGATCCTTTTGCATTGCAGGCCGCTACCAGCCTCTTTAGAGGCTGGTAGCGGCCTGCATAGATTTAAGTGCTACTCTTCTACTCGATCAGGCCGATCTTGTTAAGAAGCTGGTACAGAGCGCCAGCAGCTGCTTCACGGGTTGCCGGAGCAACCGGGTTGAAGCTGGAGCCTGTATCGCTGCCGACGATGCCGGCTGCAGACAGGGTTTGCAGGCTATCCTTCGCGTAAGGAGCAACTTTTGCGCTGTCTGTATACGTTGTGAAGGAAGGATTTGTGCTCTTCAATTCAGTTCCGGTTAATTTGAGTGCTCTATCCAGAATTACTGCCAGCTCCTGGCGGGTTACATTCTGGGTTGGCGCAAATTTTCCGTTGCCGATGCCAAGAATCAGACCGGCTTTGGAAGCGGCAGCCACATCCTGGGCATACCATGCAGTGGAGCTTACATCAGTGAAGGTAACACTGGCATCTGTACGCAGTCCGAGTGCACGGGTCAAGAGAGCGGTGAATTCCGCACGGGTCAGGCTGCTCTTCGGTGAGAAGGTTGTTGCCGAAGTGCCCTGGATGATCAGCTTGTTAGCCAGAGTCTGAATAGCTTCAGCTGATGATGAAGCAGCGATATCTGTGAATGCTGCGGCAGGCTTGCTGACTGCGGCATACGTTGAGAAACCTGGACGGCTTACGGTAACAATTGTTTTTCCGTCTGCCTGTGGTGTGAACACCGAAGCAACTGGCGTTACAACGCCGTTATCTTCAAAGAGAACACCTGCAGTATTCGGCTGAATGGCGCCTGGTACAGTAAAGGATCTCTTAATGAAGAGGTTGGTTGGTGTATTCAAGTAGGTGCTGCCTGTAGCAGTAGACCAAGATGCTTCATACGTAACCGGAGTTCCGATTACTGTTGAACCGGCAATGCCGGAAGTCAATCTGCTTGCGGCTTCAGGAGCCTGCTTGATGTCAAGCTTGAAGTTCTGGCCTGCAGGTGCTGACTTCAGCAGGGATACCGGCAGAGCGACAGCTGAACCGTTGGCTGTAACTACAAAGGTACTGTCGGCATGAATACCTGCCAGCTGGGTTACCTGTGCTGCAGTCAGGCTCAGTTCAACTGCTGTGTCTGTTGTGGCAGGCAATGAGAGCACTACAGCTGTTTTGGAAGCAGCAGCATTAGCCAGCGCTGCAGTCAGGGCTGAGTCAGTCACTGTTACTGTTGTTACACTGTCCTTGGATGTTGTCGTCGGAGTCAGAGTAACCGAAGTTGTGCCTTCTTCAATCAGTGCAGCAGCAGCCGGAGCAGCCGGAGTTACTGGTGTTACTATACCACCACCGCCGCCGTTATTGCCTCCGTTTCCTGAGCTTGGAGCCGGCTGGTTAATAAAGCGGAATGAGGTGTAGGTAGTGTAGAAATCATCATTGTACTGGTCAATCTTGATAGGCAGCTTGGAATTATCCTCAGCGTTGATACCCAGCACCTGGAGCTTGTACACCCCTTCTGTCAGATAAGCAACAGCCGGATTGCCGTTTGCATCAACAATTGGATCTCCTTCGCTATCATAAGGATGATATGTGGCAGTGATAACAGTGGAATAATCACCCGGTTCGAAATATTTGTCATGGGAGTCGGTAGCGGCAATCTGGTAGTAGCCTTTGGTCTTATCGTCCATGCCAACCAGATCTACTTCATAATAGTTGATGTCTTCTGCCTTCAGCTTGTAGTTGAGGACAGTACCGGAGTTGTTATAAACAACCGGTGTTGTGATCTCAGCTTCCTGGATACCTGTACCCCAGTCAGGCTGCTCTGTAGTTTCATCAACGTTAATAGCGAACGGCAAGTGCAGGGTAGGCTGTCCCGGTGCTTCCAGAACAACATTACCTTGCAGCATCTGCGGTTCAGTATCAGCTGCAACGTTAACGGTCAGATTGAAATTGGAAGTGCCGTAGGCAGCAGCTGTCACGGTTGCTTTATCCAGTGTTGCAGTTACATTCTCAAGATCGTCGTAGTTCCAGACTACAGAGGCGGTGTAATCAACTCCGCTGTTGCTGACGTTCTTAAGCTGCAGTTCTCTGGAAGCAGTTGCACCAGGCAACAGAGTTCCAAAGCTGGTGGAAGGATTATAATTGGTAATATTCTGTGCCGCGTAATTTTTGTCAAGGATCGTAATGGGTTCTACGGCCAGAAGCAGTGCCGGTGTCTTGATGGCATTCTCAACATTTGCCCGGCCTGGACCTTGAATATACAGATCCTCTGGAGCGCCTTTGTAAAGGAGCTGGTCTGCAGTATTGGCCAGAGCGGCACGGACATCAAACGGTGTGTAATCCGGATGTGCCTGTTTGATCAGAAGTGACAAGCCCGCAACGTGCGGAGTAGCCATACTGGTACCGCTGCTGCGGTGGTATGCTTGGGTGTAATCTCCGCCATAGGCCGGATAGGTCGACAATACACCGTCACCAGGAGCGACAATATCAGGCTTGATGCTGAGGTTTCCGTCCACGTTAGGACCCATGGAGGAGAAGTAGGTTATTTCATCACCTGCAGTCATCGTCTGCTTATACTCATCCCCGAAGGTGAAGTAGACAGGCTTACCGTCATTCGCAAGGATGGCTTTGGCCAGTGCACGACCCTTGGAGCCTTCGATATCAAAGGTTGGAATATAGTCATATCCGTCACCGAGGTTGCTGCCGATGAATCCGTCACGGTCTTTGATGCTCTCAGAAAGAATAGCCTCTGAGTTAGCAGCATTACCGTTAAAGATTACAACAGCCTTAGCCCCGTGCTCTTTAGCGATAGCGATTTTATCGACAAAGGCCAGATCACCGCGGGACAGCAGGACAATAGAGCCGGAGATGTCACGTTCCGGATAATCGTCTTCCGTACCCAGGTCAGCGTATACGACTTCAACCGGCTCGGTGCCGATAATATCGGTAAAATTATAATTTCCGAGCTCGTAAGCCATTACATGGAAATCGTAATACTCAGAATAGGTAACAGTAGTTACCGAATTTGCAATTTCCGCTTTAAATCCGCCTGAGAAGGCTTTGATTGGACTGGTTACAGCACCAACCGAGATAGCCAGCTGCGCAGCTGCAGGAGAGCCAAGCGAGAAATAGCCCGCTTCCCCGTTGTTACCGTTGGCAATAACGGCTACAACTCCCGAGAGCACTGCGTTATTAATCGCGATTGAATCGGGAGAATTCACATCCTTTTCGGAGTCCGAGCCGAGAGAAAGGTTGATGACATCCATGCCGTCCTTCACCGCATGCTCAATTCCGTCAATAACCTGAGCGGATGAACCGGAAGAAGTGCTTGGATCGTCAAGATTGCGTCCCAGAACCTTATATGCGTAGAGCTCTGCGCCAGGTGCTACTCCTTTTTGGGCAACATCGCCTTTTGCGGCATATTGTCCGATGATCGTTCCCGAGACATGTGTACCGTGAGAGGTTCCGGCATATCCCGTCTCATACGGGTCTTCTTCCTTCGTCAAGGGCACTTCTTCATATGGATCTTCATCCTGATAAAAGGAGTCATAACCGCCTTTATAGGCAGGGGCAATATCCGGATGAAGGTAGTCAACACCGGTGTCAATAACGCCGACTTTCAGCCCTGCGCCTGTAATCCCCTGATTAGCAGCCCAATCAGCATGAATCTGCTCCAGCGGAGCGTTATCATTTCTGTAAGTGGCCTCTGTAACAGTCTCATCAGGCAGTGCATACCAGGTGCTGTTCGGATAAATGGAGGTGACGCCGGAGATTTTGGCCAGCTTCGGAATTTCATTAGCCGGAACGGAAATCTCGAAGCCGTTCAGTACGGTGTTGTACTGGTAGTTAACGGTAAGGTCAATGCCGAGAGCATCGGCTTTATCAAGTACCTCGGATTGCTGGCTCTTTACGGCAGCTTCCGTAGCTGTCTTGGAGAGGGCGGAGATTCCTTGCTTGGCTGCATATTTGCCTACTGCTGCAGGCTGGCCGCTCAATTGCACGATAACGCGGACATCATTAGAAGATTTGGTGTTAATCTGTGGTGAAATATACGTCTGATTGGATGTCTGTGTAATAGAGGTAAAAGAATCAGTCGATGATAGCGTCTGCGAGCCGCGGGCGGCAAAGGCCGCTCCTGGAATCATGCCTGCTGTCACTCCCAGTGACAAGGTGATGATTGACAGCTTGCGAGGTAGTTTATTCCACTCCAAAAGTAATCCCCTCCAGATGTGTATGTGTACTGATACAATTACATTTTTCCCGCCAAAGACAGTAGTAGGATTCTCCTTTCTAGTAACCTATTATTTATTTCCGTCCAAGCAGGTAGGAAAAATATTAAGAAGATTCTACCATTGGTAAAATGTAAAATCCAGTTAAAAATTATGATGATCATAAAATAGAATCTCACGGATGATGTGAAATATGATATGTGTGCATGCGGAATCAGACCGAAAAATCGGTAAAAAGAACTATAAGGTGCAAATGAATGTTTTAATATGAGATAGGTGAGTGAGGTTTTATAACATAGTGAATTACAAAAAAGCGACTATTCTAATGAGTCAAAAGTAATGAAAATGTATTTTTATGTAATTATGTGAACCTCCTTTTCGCTTTTATGTAATTAATGGTTAATATAAGAAGAAAAATCCGAGAGTGCTAGTAGGAAAAAAGTGCAACCATTCGCAAACATATTTTTCCTGCTGCTAAAGATTAAACATAAACAACACGCATAAATCAGGAAGCTTTTATCCAAAATAAAAAAGCCAGCTTGGCATATCAGGAGGAAAGCAGGGATTTCCCTTGTATGAAAAAAGTATACTCGCCTATTTTAAAGCTCCTGAAGAGGCTGAAGGGGTCTCTCGTAAGCTTGCGGCATTACGTGTGACTGAGATGTCCATCGACCGGTTCACCCGGTTTGACGGAGGCAGCCTGCAAAATGCCGTTAACCCGGTAACAGGCAATCTGGCCAGCATGGATTCTATGACTGCAGTAAGCGCTCACTCGGGTATTTTGTCGGCTGCACATACCAGCGCAAGCGGAATGAGTCATGGCGGAGACGGAGGACCGACCGGCAGAAATATTCTGCTGACTGTGATTGTAGACGCGGATTCTTACCACCAGGCATTATCTATCATTGAAGAGGCCGGCGGTATGATTTGAACGTGCAGTAATCCAATACTTAAGTACCAGAAGGGCGGTATCTGTTATGGACAGAGAGAATTCCAATATTGTCTCCAAAACCGACAAGCAGAAAATGCTTTACGAAGCTAAGCTGGAGGATGTCCAGTTTGCGGCTGCGGAAGCTGACCATGATGATCTGGAAGCGCTGGGACGCTCGCAGGAGGCTGACAAACGGCAGCTGAATAAAATCATTAAAAAGATGTAGCAAATGGCGTTTCAGGCTAAGAGCAAAAAACCCCGCAGATTGTGGGGTTTTTTGCTGTTCCGGCGTGTATAATGAAAGGGACATGCAGGAGCCGGAGGGATTGTAATGAACACCTTTATTTTATGGGCAGGGCTGGTGCTGCTGGTGGCGCTGCTCACCTTTTTGAATCACAAGCAGATCTATTCGTCCAAAGTTAAACGCGCATACCGTGAACTTCGGGGGCTTGCGGAAAGCGTCTCGGAAGGCCGCTCTGTTCCTGAAGAATTGGAGAAATGGGAGCAGGCTATTGAGGAGCTGGAGAAGCAGCCGAACGAATATAACAAGCTCGATGCTGAAATCGGCCTGCGACGTGTATTCGTTATGTATCTGGAGCAGCATTATCCGCAAGATCGGCGGCTTCCCGGCCTGCAGGAGGCGGCGGCTTACGTGAAAGATTCGGTGTGGGGACTTAAGCTGGGAGACTACGGGCCTAAGAAGTAAGGTGTATTTTCAATTCAACCTCTGTTTCAGCAAACTTGTAATCCATGATGTCCATTTTGCTGTTAATATGGAATATACCTGACGAAATTAAGAAAGCTGTATAGTTTAATTTGAGCCGCACGGGGAGATAGTATAATGGAGAATGTATCAGTCCAGGCAGTTACAGATGCGCTGGTCGTTAAAGCGCTGGAAAAAAATCTCGCCCTGATCCGCTTTGGTCTGGATCGCAGAGTGGCGTATGTTAACGAAGTGTTTGCCGGTTCGATGAAGTACAGATCTGAGGATATGTACGGGATGTATCACCGTGAGCTGTGCTTTCCCGAATTTGTGGACAGTCCGGACTATGAACATTTCTGGCAGAACCTGCTTTCCGGTACCAGCTTTCAGGATAAGATTGAACGAATGGATTCTGAAGGGAACACAGTGTGGCTCGAAGCAACATATATGCCTATTTTTGACGATGCCAATCAGCATGTTATTGGAGTAACCAAGGTTGCGACCAATATTACTCACCGGCAGACCAATGTGAACAGCGTGGTTGAGCAGATGCAGGGTATGGCAGACGGTCTGAACCGGCGGGCGGAGCAGGGAATTGAACGCAGCCGGGAAATGCTGCTCAGCATCAACAATATCGCAGGTGTATCGGATGAAAACACCAATATCCTGTTGAATCTGCAGAATAAAGCCGTTGATATTCAAGGTGTCGTGCAGACGATCCGCGATATTGCCTCGCAGACACATCTGTTGGCGCTTAATGCGGCAATTGAAGCAGCCCATGCCGGAGAATTCGGCCGGGGCTTCGATGTAGTCGCCAAGGAGGTCCGGAAGCTTTCGGGTCTGGTGCAGGATTCCATAGGCGAGGTGCGCGAGAGCGTGAAGGCCATCACCGATGAAATCAGCCGGATGTCTGACGGATTGGAGCATGTTCAGGAAAGTGTAAAAGAGAGCCAGAAGCAGATTGAAGTAGCCCTGCAGGAGTTCACAGCTATTGCAGCCTCGGCCAGCGAGCTCGATACACAGGCCCGTGAAGTTATGAATATTATCTGAGTACAAAGATACGGCAGCGTGGGAGCCTCCGGAGCGGGGAAACCAAGCTGCTTTTTTCACGGAAAACTATCCCCTGCGTAATAAATCAGCCTTACCGCGCTTTCATATAAAGCTGCTGTCCCTTACCGCAGGATACAGCAGCTTCTATTTGTTGCTAATTTACAGGGAAGTTATCAGGTTTCCGGTCAAATTAACCGATATAATATTAAATTGTATAAATTCTAGAATATTGCCAGTCTGGTTGGAATGGTTTGAAGGGGGATGAGGTCATGGAGCACATGCATATGCATGGAAGTCATGACAAGCTGCTTGTGTTTTTTTCATATTTAATTGCTGTTGCAGCCTCCTACACGGTATTGGAGTTAGCCGGCATAGTGGGGATATCCAAAGGCCGGCGGCGTGCATTTTGGATTGTATTTGGCGCGGTCATCATGGGAATGGGCATCTGGTCTATGCATTTTGTCGGCATGCTGGCTCTGAAGCTGCCTGTAGCGGTTGCTTATAACCTGATGGTGGTTCTGCTGTCCGTTCTGGTGGCAGTTGTTGCCTCGCTGGTTGCCCTGATTGTTATCAGCCACTTCAGGCGGGGGCTGATTCCGCTATTGATGAGCGGGCTATTGCTTGCTTGCGGTATATTCGGTATGCATTACATTGGCATGTTCGCCATGCAGATCGGCATATCTTATCGGGCAGATTATGTTATCCTGTCCTTTGCCGTTGCCCTGATAGCATCAGTTGTTGCGCTGGGGCTGTCTTCACAAATCATGATGAACCGTAAAGCAGTAGGCCAGAGGAAAAAGCTCCTCAGTGCCCTGGTCATGGGCCTCGCTATTGTCGGGATGCACTATACGGGCATGCTTGGGGCAACCTTTGAGCCGGAGAACCGGTCGTGGCTTAACACCGGGGTGGTGCTGGACCAGAAATGGCTTGCCTACGTCATTGCCGGAGGCACGCTGTTTACTCTGGGTATGTCTATTATCGGAGTTTATATTTCACGACGCTTCTCAAGAAAAGACACAGAGCTGCTGATCAATGAAAAATGGTACAGATCACTCTACGAAAATAACCAGGATGCTATTGTCTCGATTGATCTCAATCTGCGTATTATCGGCTCCAATCCTGCAGCTACTGCAATTACGGGAATCAGCAGCAAGGAATTTAAAGAGCGGCCCCTCACCTCCATGCTGAATATTATTACAGCAGAGGATCAGCAGCCGATCCGGGATATGTTCATCCAGTCCCTTGCCGGTGAGCAGGTCAGCTATGAGACAGCGATAACACACAGAAGCGGACAGAAGGTGGACATCAGTATCAATATATCTCCGGTTATGGTTGACGGGCAGGTCGCAGGTATATATGTCATCGCCCGGGACATCACGGAGGAAAAGCAGGCCAAGGAGCAGACCCGGTATCTTATCTTTCATGATGAGCTGACCGGGCTTCCGAACCGCCGGATGTTCGACCAGCTGGTGACACAGACGATTGAGGATCATCAGGAAGGGCAGCAGCCTTTTGCCGTGCTTGTTATGGATTTTGACCGCTTCAAGCTGATTAATGATACCCTTGGTCATCTGTACGGCGATCTGTTCCTGCAGGAGATGAGCAGCCGGATTCTGGACAATGTGCTCAATGAGCGGATGACGCTGGCAAGGCTGGAGGGCGATGAGTTCGCACTACTCTGCCGGTTCTCGCGGGAAAAAATGAATGTGACCGATATTACCGAACAGATGATGGCCGCAATCAAACAGCCGATGCATCTCAAGGGGCGGGATATTTACGTTACAGCGAGCATCGGCATTTCCTTTTATCCCAGTCATGGCCAGAATGCGGAAGAACTGCTCAAAAATGCGGGGACAGCCATGTATGAAGTGAAAAAAAACGGCAGAAACGATTACCAGTTTTTCTCGGACGATCTGAACGGACAAATTATGGAGCAGCTGGAGCTGGAATCGGACCTTCGTAAAGGGCTGGAGCGCGGTGAGTTTACGGTGCATTATCAGCCGCAGATCCGTACGGCGGATAATGAGCAGATTATCGGGGTTGAGGCGCTTGTGCGCTGGAATCATCCGGTAAAAGGCCTGCTCGGACCCGGCATGTTCATTTCCGCAGCTGAAGTGACCGGGCGGATCGTTGAGCTTGGGAACTTTGTCCTGCGGGAGGCCTGCCGGCAGATGCGGCAGTGGCATGATGCGGGTGGCCCGCTCATTCCGGTAGCCGTCAATTTATCGTCGCAGCAGTTTCTTCAATATAATCTTCTTGAGGATATTCGCGATATTCTCCGGGAAACGGGGCTGGCTCCCGAGTATCTTGAGCTGGAAATAACCGAGAGCATGATGATGGATGCTTCAAGAGCGAGCGCCATTCTGAATGATCTGGTAAAGAGCGGGGTTCGGATCAGTCTGGATGATTTCGGAACCGGCTACAGCTCGCTGGGTTATCTGAAGCTTTATCCTATCCATAAGGTGAAGATTGACCGTTCGTTTATCAGCGGCATCACGGACAGCAGCCATGACCGGGCCATTGTGGCGACTATCCTGACTATGGCGGAGCATCTCAGAATGCAGGTGATTGCCGAAGGCATTGAGACGAAGGAGCAGCTGGATATTCTGGTGGACAGCGGCTGCCGGGATATTCAGGGGTATTATTACAGCAAGCCTTTAGCTGCTGAAGAACTGGAGCGGAAATACCTGTGGCCGGTGGAAGCGGTCGGCTGAATAATGGATAAAGAGAAGCGCGGTCCGCAGGGGCCGCGCTTTTTTTGATCAGCCTGACGCTGATTATTTATGCTCAAGAAATGAACCTTTCAGGCGGACGGATTGTCTATTAGACAGACTTATTCAAGAAGGGAGGATTAAGGGTGCAAAGCAACCGTGAATTATTCGAAGCCTACAGCAAGACGGTATACCGTACCTGCTACTATATGGTACAGGATGCGTCAGATGCTGAAGACCTGTGCCAGGAGATATTTATTACCCTCTTCCGCAGCGATTGGCAGTGTGTGGAACATCTCAAGGCATGGATCATGAAAATTACAGTCAATACCTGCCTTAACCACTTGAAACGTTCACAAAGCCTGCGGCAGAAAATTGCGCAGAATCTGCATTTGTGGGGCAGCGCGAAAAGTGAAGAGCCGGTAGAAAGGCTGGTCGAACAGAAGGAGACGGCGCAGGAATGGGCGGGCTATATGTCCAGGCTTCCAGCCAAGATCCGGGCGGTGCTGACACTGAGGTATATGCATGATTTCAGTCTGGCTGAAATCGCGGAAGCCCTGTCCATACCAGTAGGGACGGCAAAATCTAGGCAGCACAAGGGCATTAAAATGATGAGGGGAATTCTGCTTGAAGCAGGATTTAAAAATGACGAATGGAGAGGTGTACGCCATGAAGAAGCTGGAAGTTATGCTCGAGCGTCAGTTAAGTGATGAGGATATGATAAGCTACCCGGATTTTGAGGGAATGTGGAGCCGGATAGAGCAGGCGGATCATGCTATGCCTCAGGGTATCAGCTCGGCTGAGTCCGCAGGCTCGTACAGGAGGAGAAGCTGGCGCAAAGTTACGGTTGCCGCTTCGCTCGGCTTGCTGCTCGCTGCCGCCCCGGTATATGCTGCCATTCAGCATGACTGGGGAAATCTGCTGCACGGTAAGGAAGGGATTCAAACGGCGCTTTCGCAGAATCTGGGCCAGCAGCTTGGGCAGTCAGTCACTATTGATGGAGTGACAATGACACTGCGCACCGCAATTGTGGATGATAACCGGACGGTCATTCTCTATAGTCTGGAGGCAGGAGCTGAAGCGGATAGGCAGTTCTGGAATGTGCAGGAGCTCTCATTAAAAGATGAACATGGAAAAAGCAGTGAAGGGGAATATACCTATCTGCAGTGGGATGATGTAAATAGCCGTTATAATGGTTACTTCGAAAGTGACTGGACGCCGCAAAAATCGGAGGCTGCCGTTACATTGACAGCCACTGCTGTACAGTCCTTTACTTACGCGGAGCAGGACATTCAGCTGGACATCGGATCACAGGCGCTTCAGCGCTTCCCGGTCGGACAAGAAGGAATGCAGACACTTGAGGTTCAGCCCTTTGTACAGAGCGAAGATAAGCTGCTGCTGTCCTCTGCAGTGATTTTTGATCAGCCGGAAGCAAAGGACTGGACGTTTCCGCAGATTATTGCTTACCGGAACGGAAATGAGATTCGCTCACTCCCTGGAGGTACCTTCGGCACACCGGGCGATAACGGCGAGTACACGATGAGGCAGACGTTCAACACGGCAGCCGTTCCCGCCGGAGATACCGCCTATAAACTGCAATATACCAAGCTTGCGCAGAATATTACCGGTCCGTGGTCCTTCGACCTGAAGCTGAGTAAGCAGCAGATGGAGAGCGGTACGGTCAAAATCGATCTGAATCAGCCGCTGGAGCCGGGTGATACGGCGAATACGATTGAGAACATGATTATTACGCCGACGCAGATCCGTGTCTCCATCCGGGTAAACGGAGACTATCCGCAAATTCCGTATTATAAATATGCGCTTGAAGTTGACGGCAGGACGCTGGAGGGAAGTCAATACAGGTCACCCAAGGATGAGCCCAAGCTCATGACAATGCGCTTTGAGCGGCCTGCAGATCTTGAGGTGACACCGGAAACGCCGGTTACCTTCGTCGGCAGCTACAAGGTTACTACTCACTCTGAGGATAAGACACCACTTCAGCTGACAGATATTTCGGCTGAGAAGCAGTCCATAATCCGTGACACCGGCGGCTATCCAGTGAAGTGGACGTATTACATGGAAGGTAATGATCTCTACGTTGAAACGGAGAGCGAGAATGCCCGCTTTGGCGGAGTCAATCAGACTCACATTAATCTTGGCAAAGACCGGATTATAGGCAGGCCGGTTACAATCAACTTTGCGGCCGACGGAAATAACAAGGCGATTGATGTGTATAAGGATTTCAAAGGAACAGAAGCCTCCATATACATGTTCTATTACACCACAGATGAGCCCGAGCGGGAGACCCGGGTGCAGCTGCAGCCTTAATCTTATACCGACATCCAAGAAAAGATATACACAATCAAATTAAAGCCGTTCGCTACCCTGGCAGCAGGGACGGGCGGCTTTTTTGCGCATATAAATTAAAAGCTGCAGGGTAGCTTTTTTCAGCCCGATCCATTATCGTTGGACCAGTACGCATTGCCGAACTATCGCCTGTCGGGGCAAAAAGGGGAGAAACCGATTGGAAAAAACTCGCTGTGCCTGGGTCAATGAGGATCCGCTGTATATTGACTATCATGATAACGAATGGGGCAGTCCCCTGCTCGATGACCAGAAGCTGTTCGAGCTGCTGATGCTGGAAGGCATGCAGGCCGGGCTTAGCTGGTACACGGTGCTGAAGAAGCGGGAGCACTGCCGCAAGGTATTCGACAGTTTTGACCCGCACCGGATTATCCATTATGACGATTCAAAAATAGAAGCGCTGCTGCAGGACACCGGAATCATCCGCAACCGCCTTAAGGTTAATGCTATTGTGCAGAATGCTAAGGTCTATCATGAGATTTGCCGCGAAGAGGGCAGTTTTTCGGATTATCTGTGGAGCTTTGTTGGCGGAGAACCGGTTGTTAACGGCTGGAAGACGCGGGCTGAGGTGCCGGCAACCACGGCGCACTCTGATGCTATGAGTAAGGCGCTGACAAAAAAGGGCATGAAGTTCGTCGGCTCTACGATCTGTTATGCTTTTATGCAGGCTTCCGGGATGGTAAATGATCATACTATGGACTGCTTTTGCCGGAAAGAATAGAATGTGCATTTGTATTGCTTACGCAGTTTTGGCGCTTCCTGCGGTAGAAATGGTATACTGAATAATGTTGAATAACTGGATCATATTTTAGGAGGACCCACACACATGTTATGGCATGAACTGACGGTACATACAACAGAAGAGGCACAGGAGATGATTTCCAATCTGCTGTATGAGGCCGGAGCAGGCGGTGTTTCGATCGAGGAATCGGGAACACTTGATAAAGTCAGAAATACCCGGTACGGTGAATTATACGATGAGCCGCTGAACGATATTCCTCCTGGCGAGGCTGTAATCAAAGGCTATTACGCTGAAAATGTATCTATGGATGACGTTATTAATGAGGTGGCACCGCGGGTTGAGGAGCTGCGTGAATTCGGGATTGATCCCGGCAAAGCGCTGATCTCCTGGAAAACGGTAGACGACGAGGAATGGGCGCACGCCTGGAAGGCTTACTTCAAGCCGCTTCGCGTGTCGGACCGTCTGACGATCAAGCCGACCTGGGAGGAGTATACACCAGCGGGCCCGGATGAAAAGATTATCGAAATTGATCCCGGCATGGCCTTCGGAACAGGAACGCATCCGACTACGGCGCTGTGCCTGCGTGCGCTGGAGAAGCATATCAGCGGCGGCGAGGAGGTCATTGACGTAGGGACCGGCTCAGGGATTCTTGCGGTAGGCGCAGTTCTGCTCGGTGCGGGGAATGTGCTGGCCCTTGATCTTGATCCGGTTGCTGTCGAAAGTGCGCGGGAGAATGTGGAGCTGAACAGGCTGCAGTCCTCGGTAACGGTAAAAGAGAGCGATCTGCTTACGCTGCTTGGAGGCGAAGGTGCAGCTGATACGGCTGCCGGGGATATGTGGCCTGCGGCGAGACCCGGCTATACCGGAGCAGCAGAGAAGGCCGGACCGGCGGATGCAAGCCTTGGCGTTACATTGCCTGTGAAGCTTATCGTCGCCAATATCCTGGCAGAAATTCTGGTGCTGTTCACGGATGATGTATACCGTGCGCTTCAGCCGGGCGGTATCTATATCACCTCCGGTATTTATAAGGATAAGGAAGGCCTGGTGTCACAGGCGCTTGAGGCCTCCGGTTTTGAGATTATTGAAATTACCCGTGAAGAAGACTGGGTGGCCATTACAGCCGGAAAGAGGTAGAGATGGATTTTCTGGATCAGATACTAATTTATCCCCTGCAGCAGCTTCCGTTTTTTCTGATTACCATTGTGATCGCATTTACGGTGCATGAATTTGCCCACGCTTATTTTGCCAACAAATTTGGCGATCCGACCGCGAGGCTGCTGGGCCGTATGACGCTGAACCCTGCGGTGCATTTCGATCTGTTCGGGATTATTCTGCTGCTTATTGCCGGCTTCGGCTGGGCGCGTCCGGTTCCGGTGAACCGGGATAACTTCAGCCGTCCGCGGCTGATGGGCGTAGTTGTATCGGCTGCCGGTCCGCTGAGTAACTTTTTGCTTGGTATTTTGGGCGCGCTGATCTATGCAGTTCTTTTTGCTACAGGTGTTATGGAGTCCATTACCAATGATCAATTACTGAAAGCGATATATATTTTCTTCAATATGTTTATTCCGTTTAACTTTTTCCTTTTCCTGTTTAACCTGATTCCGCTGCCGCCGCTGGACGGTTACCGGATCGTGGAGGATATCGCACCGCGTCCGATACGCGGCAAGCTGCAGCAGTATGAGCAGTGGACTGTTTTTCTCTTTCTGCTGATCATCTTTATTCCCGGACTGCGCGGATATACGATTGAACCGTTGTTTGCCTGGGCCTCGCAAATGGGAAGTGACTTTTTCCGGATGTTTACCGGTCTGTTCGGGTACTCCGGAGTTTAACAGGGCTGGTCACAGCCGGGCAAACGTTGTATGATGGAATATGTTTTTTTGGTAACAGCATTTTACTGAATATTAATAGAATGAGGCTAAAATATGCAGCGTTATTTTGTAAGCCCGGAGCAGTTCGGCGCAGAGCAGGTGAGCATCGGCGGTGAGGACGCACGCCACATTGCCAAGGTGATGCGCGGCAAGGCCGGAGACAAGCTGATTGTCAGTGACGGAGTGTCCCGTGAAGCTCTGGCGGAGATTGCTTCCATTGAAATCGGCGAGATTGTCGTGAATATTGTAGAGGCGCTGGAAATGACCCATGAGCCGCGCATCCAGATCACGGTGGCACAGAGCCTGCCCAAAGGCGACAAGCTGGAGACCGTGATCCAGAAATGCACCGAGATCGGTGCCGTAGCCTTTGCTCCCTTCCACTCAGAGCGCACGATCGTACAATACGATGAACGCAAGGAGGGCAAGCGGCTCGAACGCTGGCGCAAGATTTGTAAAGAAGCTGCCGAGCAGGCACACCGCAATATCGTTCCGGACGTTCTGTCTCCGCTTAGCTGGAAGCAGCTGCTTCAGAGCTTCAGCGGATATGATGCCGTCTACTTCTGCTATGAAAAAGAAGAAGGCTTGCAGCTGCGCAGCGCCGCAGCACCTTGGGTTGCCGGATTATCTCCGGATTCCCAGGGCAAAGTGATGGTCGTGGTCGGCCCTGAAGGCGGGTTCAGTCCGGAGGAATGCCAGGCGGCTGAAGCTGCCGGGGCAGTATCTGTAGGACTAGGACGCCGTATCCTGCGCTGCGAGACAGCCGGCATGGTTGCTGCAGCCTGTATTTTATATGAATCCGGAGAAATGGGGGGAGCTTAAGCGATGCCATCCGTAGCATTTTATACTTTAGGTTGTAAGGTTAATTTCTATGACACTGAAGCCATCTGGCAACTGTTCAAAAATGAAGGCTACGAGCAGGTGGATTTCGAGGGGAATGCCGATGTATACCTGATTAACACCTGTACGGTGACGAACACAGGTGACAAAAAGAGCCGCCAGATGATCCGCCGCGCCGTACGCCGCAACCCGGAAGCGATTGTCGCTGTAACGGGCTGCTATGCGCAGACTTCACCGGGTGAGATTCTGGATATTCCCGGCGTCGATCTGGTCATCGGCAACCAGGACCGTGAGCATATCATGACCCACGTTAAGAATATTCAGGAGTCGCGCCAGCCGGTAAATGCGGTACGCAACATCATGAAGACCCGTGAATTCGAAGAGCTGGATGTGCCGGGCTTTGCTGACCGGACACGTGCGTTCATGAAAATTCAGGACGGCTGCAATAACTTCTGCACCTTCTGCATCATTCCTTGGTCGCGCGGGCTGTCACGCAGCCGTGATCCGAAATCGATTGTCGCTCAGGCGCATCAGCTGGTTGAGGCTGGCTACAAGGAGTTCGTACTGACCGGTATTCACACCGGCGGCTATGGCGATGATCTGGACAACTACCGCCTGGCCGACCTGCTCTGGGAGCTGGATAAGGTGGATGGGCTGGAACGCGTACGCATCAGCTCGATTGAAGCCAGCCAGATCGATGAGAAGCTGCTGGAGGTGCTGAACCGCAGCACCAAAATGTGTCGTCATCTGCATATTCCGCTGCAGGCCGGCCATAATGAGGTGCTCAAGACGATGCGCCGTAAATACACTACGGAAGAGTACTATGCCAAAATGCAGCTGATCCGCCAGGCGATGCCGGACGTAGGCATCACTACGGACGTTATCGTCGGCTTCCCGGGCGAGACGGACGAAATGTTCCGCGCCGGATATGACTTCATGAAGGCTGTGAATTACTCCGAAATGCATGTATTCCCTTACTCCAAGCGGACTGGTACTCCAGCTGCGCGGATGCTTAACCAGATCGACGAGGAGATCAAGAACGTCCGCGTACAGCAGCTGATTGATCTCTCCGAGGAGATGCAGCTGGACTACGCCCGCAAGTTCGTCGGCAAGACTGTATCGGTCATCGCCGAGCGCTCAGCCAAGGATGCGCCGGGACGCAGCATCCAGCACGGCTTCAGCGACAACTACCTGCAGGTGTTCTTCGGCGGCGATGATTCGCTGCAGGGTGAGCTCTGCCAGGTAAAGATTACTGAAGCGGGCATTAACGAATGCAAGGGCGAGCTGGTTAGCATCAGCCGGACTGCGCTGCACCAGACTGCGAACTAGACTGACCGGGCTGACAGGATCATCAATGTGTAATAGATATTGTTCAATCGGGCCGGATATTTGATTCTACTGTATTTTGTGCTTGATTTTAAACCCGTGTACTATGCATTCTGTTGTACAGACTATAATTATTCCGCATATATCGTCTGCTAACATAACGTATCCTATCAAGCAAGGATTTCATTTCCCGCCGGAGGTGAAGTCCTTGTTGCTGTTTGGGACGGGATGCCAAGGAACAACGGTGCGGGTGGATTCAACAGAGAGCTGCGCCCGAAACCCGGAAAAAGGGTAAGGAGTGTCAAGGGGCGGATTGGGCGGGGTGGCCCCGGAGTGCTTTCACAGGAACATCTTATAGGATAGGCGATAACAACGTTAAGGAGCTATGAACATGGCGCATAAGCAAATTTCGGCGGGCGGCGTGGTGTACCGGCGGGGCAGCGCGGGTCTGGAGATACAGCTGATCGTGGACCGTTACGGCAAGGTGGCGCTGCCAAAGGGGAAGATGGAGGACGGCGAGACGGTAGAGGACACAGCTCTGCGGGAGATCCGCGAGGAGACCGGCGCTGTCGGCATAATCAGAGCCCCGATTGATATTATCAAATATACGTATGAGCACCGCACCTATGGAACAGTGGATAAAGAGGTGCATTACTTTCTGGTAGAGGCGGTAGGCGGGACCACCAAAGCCCAGGCTGAAGAGATCAATGCGGTGGAATGGCATGATGCAGATGCTGCCTGGGAGCGGGGAAAGAGCAGGCTGTACGCAAATAATGTGCCTATTTTACAAAAGGCGATGTCGATGCTGGAACATTTTTTTACCGCATAAGCTATCTAGTTATAAAGTCCTGAATTATCTCCATTCTGAAAATTAACTGAAATTAGGGTAAACACTTCAGGGGTAATTGTCGATATAGTGGAAGAGTGTGGTAATGACCACCGATAATCTTACTGCCTAAGGAGAGAACAGATGACTGTGTACAGGAAAATGACAAAGATGCTCCTCATTATGATATTGCTGACTGCCGCAGCTTTTCCGGTAAACGTCTTTGCGGCTGCAGGCGATACCAACTCAATTGATTTTGACAGCTCGGCCAAAGTGGAACTTACGGTTGGACAAACCCCGAAACAGCTTAAAGTGTATGCCAACATTGAAGGGTCTTCCTCCAAAAAGGATGTGACCGCAGCTTCAACCTGGGTATCCTCAAATACAAATGCAGTCAAGGTAGTTAACGGGCTGTTGACACCGGTAGATACAGGTACGGCAATGATTACTGCTACGTATCTTAATGCGGTAGCCACCCTTGAGGTGTCCGTTACCCATCCTTTCAAAGATCTCACTCTGGAGCGCAGCTCCGACGGGAACTATAAATTAGGTGACAGTGAAGAAACACTGCTCGTCAAAGCCAAAGCAACAGGCGGACAATCCGCTACAACGGTTAAAGATGTCTCGCAGGATGCAGACTGGAGCAGCTCCAATACAGGTGTTCTGACCGTTGATGACGGCCAGATTACCCTGGTTGGTGAAGGAACAGCGACGGTTACCGCCAAGTACAAGGGCTTGACCGCTACTTTTAAAGCTAAGGTAGAGCTGCCTTATTCGGCAATTGTCCTGAAAGAAAATAAGGTGGTTGTCAAGGAGCTTGAGCTGCTGGTCGGCGACAGCCCGGTAGAATTGACTGCTGCAACCAAGGCGACTGAAAATAGTCCTGAAAAGGATATTGCCGACCTGGCGGAATGGACCAGCTCAAGCGAAAGTGTTGCAACAGTAGATGCCGGTACAATCACGGTAGTGGGAACAGGTAAGGCTGTAATTACAGCGAAATACCTTGGTGTATCCAAATCTGTGGATGTGTATGTGCGTGCACCTTATGAAGCGATTCTGCTGACTCCTTCCGAGGATCAGACGCTTTTCATGGGGGAGAGCCTGCAAATAAAAGCAGAAATGCGAAATGCTGTGAATTCCACGCAAAACCAGTCTGCAGGTGCAACCTGGACGTCTGATAACCTGCTGGCGGCAACCGTAACGAAGGATGCTTCGGCTGCTACAGTTACCGGTAAAGCGGTGGGCTCGGCGGTTATTAAGGCGGAGAACCTCGGTGTCAGCAAGACCCTGAAGGTGACCGTACTGCCAACCCTTACGGAGCTGAGTCTCGATAAGTCCGAACTGGAAATCTATACAGCGGACAGCGTCAGTCTGCCGAAGGTCAGCGGAACGAAGCTGGACGGCACGAAGCTTGAGATCAGCCAGGAAATCGAATGGACCTCAGCCAATGAAGAGGTAGCAGAGATCAAGGACGGCAAGCTTGCCGCTGTCAAAGCGGGTACCGTTACTCTTACAGGTAAGATTAAGGAGGGTAATGTCTCCTCCGGGACGGTTTCCCCGATCCGCGGTAAAAGTGTTGAAGTAAAGGTTACTGTACAAAATAAAGTGCTGGTGCTGATCGGGCCTGAGGATGCGCTGGGTCTCGTAATCGGTGAAGAGCAGCCGCTTCCTTCAGTAAATGCTGTGCTTGAGAACGGTGACGAGGTTGATGTTACAAGCACGATTACCTGGGAGGTTAGCGGAACCAATGCGGTCATCAGGCAGACTGCAAACGGCAAGGTCATTAAAGGCCTGACCAAAGGCTCGGCTACACTTAAAGGAACGTATTCCAACAAAACAATCAGCATTCCGGTGACCATTGAGCAGAAGGTTGTGAAGCTGGTCGTTGAGCCTGCCACAGTGGACCTGAACCTCAAAGCCTCCAAGGCGATCAAAGTAACCGGATATTTTGCAAACGGCAAGTCGGCGAACTTCTCCGGTGCAATGAACTGGGAGTCCTCAAATCCGGCGGTGGCAACTGTGAAGGGAACAACCGTCAAGGCCGTGGCTGAAGGTACGGCGACTATGACCGGCTCCTATCAGGGCATTGCTGCTACTGTAAAGGTTAATGTGGTACCCAAGCTGACAAAGCTGACTGTGAATGAAACGAAGCTGACGCTTGCCGCCGGCGCTTCACAGAGCGTTGTTGCAACAGCGCTTTATGATACCGGAAGAACAGCTATTGTTACCGGCAGCGTAGTCTGGACCAGCTCGAAGCCTTCTGTAGCGAAGGTGAATGCTTCCGGTATGATTACAGCGGTGGGCAAAGGAACAACGTCCATCAAAGGAAAATGGAATAACAAGACCATAACAGTATCGGTCACTGTAAAATAAACCCTCACGCAAATCTGCAGAGCTGCTGTTACAGCGCTTTGCAGATTTTTTTTGCTTAAAGCCATAGTAAAACCAAGTAATCCGATGTATAATTCTAAAAAATACATAACAAATGATACAAATCCAATTCAGGGAGATGAAGCAAATGGCGAAAAAAGAATTATTATCTATCAGATCCATTGTAGCGGTCGGGATTGGTTCAGCCTTGTTCGTGATTTTGGGAAGATTTGGCTCGATTCCTACCGGTATTCCGAATACGAACATTGAGACTACCTACGCGCTGCTTGCAGTGTTCTCGCTCCTATATGGACCTGTAGCGGGGCTGCTGATCGGACTGATCGGGCACACGCTGAAGGATTTTATTTTCTACGGCTCGCCCTGGTTCAGCTGGGTCATCTCTTCGGGGCTGGTTGGACTGATTATCGGCCTGCTGGTTGCCGGTATTTCCATTCAGGACGGTGTATTCGGTAAAAGAGAAATCATCCGCTTCAATCTGGCCCAGATTGTTGCCAATGCTATTGCCTGGTTCGCAGTTGCGCCGACGCTGGATATTCTGATCTATGCTGAGCCGGCAAATAAGGTATATACGCAAGGACTGGCTGCGGGAGCGGCAAATATCGTTACGGTAGCGGTTATCGGTACACTGCTCGCAGTGGCCTATGCCAAGACGCGGACCAAGCAGGGAAGCCTGCGCAAGCTGAGCTAATTGAAGAGCTGACAGAAAAGCCGGTGACAATCACCGGCTTTTCTGTTGAAATAAGAGAAGACAAAAGCAGGCATACATGAATCAGCTGAAGAGGAAGATTACAGATATGAATAATACCGTTATTGAGTTTACAGATTTCAGCTTCACTTACCGTACCCAGCAGGAGCCTACGCTGCGCGGCATTAATCTGAGCATCAGGGAGGGGGAGAAGGTGCTTATCGTCGGGCCTTCCGGCTGCGGGAAGAGCACGCTGGCCCACTGCATCAACGGGCTGATCCCCTTCTATTATCCCGGGGAGTCGGAGGGTAGCCTGCGTATTGCTGGGCAAGCACCCGGAGAGCGGAGTATTGCTGCGCTGTCACAAGCAGTAGGCACAGTACTGCAGGACCCGGACGGGCAATTTGTCGGGCTGACTGTAGGGGAGGATATCGCTTTTGTGCTGGAGAACGGAGCGGTATCTCCGGCAGAAATGAATGAACGGGTGACAGCTGCAGCGGATGCTGTAGGCATTGGAGAGCTGCTGCTGGCGTCGCCGCAGGAGCTCTCCGGCGGGCAGAAGCAGAAGACGATGCTGGCCGGAGTGCTGGCAGGTAATGTGGATATTCTGCTGTTTGATGAGCCTCTTGCCAGCCTGGACCCGTATACCGGCACCAAGACCATTGAACTGATACACCGGCTGCAGCAGGAAACCGGCAAAACCGTCATTATTATCGAACACCGGCTGGAGGAAGTGCTGCACCGGGCAGTTGACCGGATTATCGTCATGAACGACGGGGCCATTGTTGCCGATCTGCCGCCTGCCGAGCTGTTAAGCTCACGCCTGCTGGGCGAAGCAGGTCTGCGCGAGCCGCTGTATCTGACGGCTCTCCGGTATGCCGGAGTAACCGTTACGCCTGAGATGAGGCCTGAGCATCTGGAGCTTCTGCAGATGGAGGGGGCGGCCGGGCCGCTCCAGCGCTGGATGGACGGGCGCGGGAAGCAGCCGGAGAGCGCTGCAGCCGAACCGCTGCTTGAGCTTAAGGAGATTTCCTTCGGCTATGATGAGAAGGCAGAGGTTCTGCACCGGCTGTCGCTGACTGTTAACCGGGGCGAGATGCTCGCCATCGCCGGCAGGAACGGGGCAGGGAAATCAACGGTTTCCAAGCTGATCTGCGGCTTCTATAAGCCGGCGTCAGGCAGCATCCGGCTGAACGGCCGGGATATCAGCCGGGATTCAATCCGGGAGCGGGCGGAGCGCATCGGGTTTGTGATGCAGAATCCAAACCACATGATCTCAAAGACGCTGCTGTACGATGAGGTGGCCTTCGGTCTTAAGCTGAGGGGAGTGCCGGAGGAAAGAATCCGGGAACGGGTCTATAATGTACTGAAAATCTGCGGCCTGCATGAATTCCGCGAATGGCCGGTGTCAGCATTGAGCTACGGACAGAAGAAGCGGGTTACAATCGCTTCCATTCTGGTGCTGGAGCCGGAAATTATCATTCTGGATGAGCCTACCGCCGGCCAGGACTACCGGCATTATAATGAGATGATGGAGTTTCTGCAGGGCCTTGGCAGCCGGGGGATAACCGTAATTATGATTACGCACGACATGCATCTGATGCTGGAGTATGCGCAGCGGACGGTTGTGCTGGCGGACGGGAAGAAGCTGGCTGATGACCGTCCCGAGCGGATTTTGACGGACCGGTCTATAGTAGAAAAGGCCAATCTGCGGGAGACGTCGCTGTATACCCTGGCGCTGAAGGCAGGGCTGCGGAAGCCGGAGGAGCTGGTGCGTACCTTTATTGCTTTTGACAGGGGGGTGCGCCGCGGATGAGAGCCCGGATGCTAACCTTTACCCGGCAGGATTCGCCGGTGCACCGTCTGAGCGGAGCAGCCAAGCTGATCTGCTTTATCGTCTGGTCGCTGTCGGCAATGATTACTTATGATACGAGATGCCTGATAGTGATGCTGCTGGTCAGTCTAGCCGTTTTCCGGATCTCAAAAGTGAAGTTTGCGGATTATGCTTTTGTACTGTATTTTATTCTGATCTTTTTCCTGCTCAACCATCTGGCGATCTTTCTTTTCTCTCCCTTGGAAGGAACACAGGTTTACGGTACACGCCATGATCTGTTCCATCTGGGCGGGCGTTACACCGTCACGGCGGAGCAATTATTCTACCAGTTTAACATTGCACTGAAATACGCTGTAGTCATTCCCATGGCGCTGCTGTTCCTGCTGGCGACAGATCCAAGTGAGTTCGCGGCATCCTTGAACCGGATTGGTGTTAACTATAAAATTGCGTATTCGGTATCACTGGCACTGCGCTACATTCCCGACATCCAGCGGGATTACGAGAATATTTCGTTCTCCGCACAGGCCAGGGGGATCGATCTGTCCCGCAAGGAGAAGCTGTCACAGCGCCTGAAAAATATCGTGTCCATCCTGCTGCCGCTAATTCTCTCAAGCATTGAGCGGATTGAGAAGATCAGCACCGCTATGGAGCTGCGCGGCTTCGGCAGCGGCAGGAAGCGGACCTGGTACACAGGCAGGCCGTTTAGCCGGAGCGATTATATCGCAATGGGGCTGCTGCTGTCACTGGCTGCGGTAACGCTGATCGTTACGTTTTATGACGGATCGAGGTTCTATAGTATCTTCTGATGACTGCGGGTAGAGAATAGAAGAGAATAGATTAGTATCGTGGGTCAGAAGATAAGAGAATGAATTAGTATCGCAGGGCAGTTTGAAGTATAATAATACAGCGATTCTCCTGTTATGGGAGAACCGCTGCTTTTCAGTCTGCCTGATTCGGCAGACTAAGCCTTAAGTGCGGCTGAGCCGCTGCTCGACTCTGGACCAGAGGGGCAGATAGCACAGCGGCAGGACGGCCAGTGAGCAGACGACATTAAAGATCGTCTGCGCATGAGCGAGCTGGGAGGCGGGGCCGCCGCCGAAAGAAGCGGATATGCTCTGCAGCGGGCCGATAAACGGCAGGAACAGCAGGGCGCCGCCGACGTTGAGCGCCACATGCGAGCCGGCGACGAACTTGCCGGAGGCTGAGCCGCCGATGGAGGCGATGACGGCGGTGACACAGGTGCCGACATTTGCGCCCAGCACAATGGCGATCCCGATCTCGGGCGGCATGGTGCCGGCGGAAGCCAGGCCCATTGCCATCCCGATGACCGCAGCGCTGCTGTGCAGCATCGCGGTCAGGCAGGCTCCGGCGGCAAGCCCCCACAGGGCGCTGGTTGCCGCATGGTCCAGGAACCAGCGGAACAGGCCGCTGGTTTCAAGCGCGGGGCCGACCGACTGCATGACGGCGATGCCCCATAGCACCAGTGCAAAGCCGGCCACGGCCAGGCTGATGAACTGAAGTGGGCCGGAGGCGGCGCGGCAGGCCTCGGCTGCCCGCCAGGCGAAGGGCGGCAGCTCGCCGAGGATGACGGCAGCGGCCCACAGGCAGAGCGCCGCCGTGAGCAGCGGCGCGGCAGCCGAACTGATCTGCAGTCCGATCAGCTCGGTGGTCAGGCAGGTGCCGATGTTGCTGCCGAGAATAATGCCGAGCGTACGCGCATAGGTGAGCAGCCCGGCATTGACCATGCCGATGGTCAGCACGGTTACAGCGGTGCTGCTCTGCAGCAGCGCCGACAGCAGGCTGCTGGCGATAAGGCCTTTTAGCGGCGTAGATGTAGCCTTATGCAGGCTCCGTGTAAGCAGCGGGCCGGCGAGCTTGGCCAGCGCAGCTTCCATCAGCTTCATGCCGGCAAGAAAAATGACAAGACCGTATATGACAGGGAACAGCAGGTCACGGATCATAAGGACATGCTCCTTTGGACGGGGGTTGTACACCAATATATGAAAGCAATGCAGTGGACATGTATGAAATTTACAAGAGGAACAGGGAGTTGAAGTCATTGGCATCGGTTATTCTGGAACGAAACCGCAAAAAAAGACTGGAGCAGGCCCACCCGTGGGTATTCGCCAGCGAAGTAGCTTCAGTGGACGGGGAGCCGCAGGCCGGCAGTCTGGTGGATGTGCTTAATCATCAGGGAAGATATCTGGCTACCGGATATTACAATCCGGCATCGCAGATCCGGGTGAGGATTGTGTCGCAGTCCCCGCTGGCTGCAATGGACACGGCCTTCTTCGTCGAACGCTTTACGGGCTGCCTGCAGCACCGGGAACGGTTCCTGCCGGGAGCGGATGCATACCGCTTCGTCTACGGGGAGGCGGATTTTCTGCCAGGCCTGATCATCGACCGCTTCGGAGATGTGCTGGTGGTGCAGCTGCTCACGCTGGGGATGGACAAGTGCCGGGACGAGATTGTTGAAGCGCTCGTGCAGGTTATGCAGCCGCAGGGCATCTATGAGCGCAGCGATGTCTCGGTCCGCGAGCTGGAAGGGCTTGAACAGAGAACCGGCGTACTGTATGGTGAGTGCCCGCGTCATATCACAGTTAGCGAGAACGGACTGAAGGTCATTGTCGATATTGAAGAAGGCCAGAAGACCGGCTATTTCTTCGACCAGCGCGAGAACCGTGCGTCAATTGCTCCGCTGATGAACGGCTGGGGCGGACGCAGCGGGATTACGCTGCAGGAAGTACAGGCAGAGGACGGTTCTACGCAGACCTTGCCGGTGAACAAGAGCGGCAAGCCGGTTACCTTCCCTTACTGGGACGGCGCGACCGTGCTGGAGTGCTTCGCCCATACGGGCAGCTTCACGCTGCATGCCTGCAAATACGGGGCGAAGAAGGTGACCTGTCTTGACGTTTCTGCCCATGCGATTGAAAGCGCCAAGGCCAACGTTGAAATTAACGGATTCACGGACCGTGTAGAGTTCGTTGTGGACGATGCGTTTGCGTTCCTGCGTAATCAGGTAAAAGGGCTGGAGGAGCGTTCGGAGCGGGCAACGGGTAAAACGGAGGCTGTTCCTGGAGGCAAGCCGGCTGTCAAGACAGATACGGCTAAGCCGATGACAGCGGGCGGCGGACGCACCTGGGATGTCGTCATCCTGGACCCGCCTGCATTTGCCAAAACAAAAAGCGCCGTTGCCGGAGCCTGCCGCGGATACAAAGACATCAACCTGCACGGCATGAAGCTGGTTAACGAGGGCGGCTACCTGGTAACCGCAAGCTGCTCATACCACATGCAGCCGCAGCTGTTCCTGGACACCATCGCCGAAGCGGCGAAGGATGCCGGCAAGGTGCTGAGACTGATCGAGTGGCGGGCTGCCGGCAAGGACCATCCGCAGATTCTCGGCGTGGACGAGGGTCACTATCTGAAATTTGCGATCTTTGAGGTGCGCAGCAAGAAATAATGAGCTGATGCGGACGGCGCTGATTTCCGGCTGCCGCGGGCCAAAGAGAGAAATCAAGGGGGAAAATACCTTTGATTCAGCGTACCCCTGTAAAAGGCGGATAAGCTGGAATATGACCACTTTACATGAGAGTACCCCAGGGTACTCTTTTTCTTTTACAGCAAACCGTCCAATATCCAATTGATAATCATTCTCACTATCATATATAATTAGCCCTAACAAATAGGAGGCGATCAATATGTTGAACCAAACCGGCAGCAGCATCAGCGGCCACGAACGGATAGATGCGCACAAAACGCTGCTCTGCGATGGCTACGAGCATACGTACCGTCTGGACGGAAGCCATTTTGAGATCATCCCGCCTGAAGAGCTGGGAAGCGGAAGCTGCAAAAGCCTGCTCAGCCAGGGGCATATCCAGATGACGGATTTTAACCTTATGTTTAACCGCAATATGGAGGCGAACGGTGAGTTCAAGACTCCGCGCACGGAGCTGGTTTTTTGCCTGGGGGACGGAATTGAATGGGGAACCTCGCTGACGGGGGACGCCTTCGCTATTGAGCAGGATGAGATTGCGCTGCTGAACGGGGGCGGGAGAACGGAGAGCTGCCGATATGTGCGGGATGCACGCTACCGGTTTCTCAGCATTGATATGAGTCCGGAGCATTACGGCCGGATGACAGAGGGAATGAGCGGGGACGGGCGGCTGGGGCTCGGGGGCAGTG
>RCUO01000258.1_pt1 | contig 30572 bp, 27 predicted proteins | sample 2166161 | NCBI WGS metagenome assembly RCUO01 (sample SAMN09932617, study PRJNA488358) | compost metagenome | feature: garden; material: soil; isolation source: compost soil in cyclohexanecarbonitrile-enriched culture | place: Germany: Experimental Botanical Garden Goettingen | collected 2016-01-27
GCCTGCAGGCGCTCGGCGCCGGGCTGCAGGGTCTTGAACGGCTGCGCGTTGAAGGCGCAGGCCTGGCCGGGCAGGGTACTGCCGAAGTCGCTGTAGGGACGCAGTTCGCTGCCCTCGGGGCAGGGCGAGAACGGCTGCGGTGCGCGCGGATTGGACAGCCAGTTGCCACCGGCGGTGGACCAGCCGGCCAGGCGGCCACCGGGCTTGTCGCGGAAATCGCCGTCGCGGGTGTACGCGCGCTGGTCGGCGTCGAGGCGGTCGCGCTTGAGCAGGTCCAGCCCGAACAGCACGTTCCAGCCTTGCTGCTCGAGGTCACCGAAGCCGGCCAGCAGGTTGGCCTTGCGCTCGTTCAGGCCGCCCTGGGTGGCGGTGCCGAAACCACCGCCCACTTCCACGCCCTGGAAGTCGCGACGCAGGATGATGTTGATGACGCCGGCGATGGCGTCCGAGCCGTACACCGCCGAGGCGCCATCCTTCAGCACTTCGATGCGCTCGACCGCGCTGATCGGCAGCGCATTGAGGTCGACGAAGGTGTCTTGGGTGTTGAGCGCAAAACCGAAGTTGGCCACGCGGTAGCCGTTGACCAGTACCAGCGTGTTCTTCGGTGACAGCCCGCGCAGGCCGATCGAGGCCGATCCCGCAGCGAAGCTGCCGGTGTACTGCTCGTCGAAGCTGTTGCCGGCGTTGGCCGACAGGTTGCGCAGCACGTCGGTAAGGGTGGAGCGGCCGGTCTGCAGGATCTGCTCGCGGGTGACGATCTGCACCGGATTGGGACCGGCGGTGTCGCTGCGCTTGATGTTCGAGCCGGTCACCAGCACGGTGCCGAGGGTGGTGCTGTCCTTACCGGTGTCGGCGGTTTCAGCGGCGCCGGCGTTGCCAGCGACGAGGGCCAGCGCGACCGCGCTGGAAAGCAGGGTGGTGCGATACATGGAAGCGACTACGCCAAACGGTGGAGGAGCCGTCAGTACCGCACGCGGGTGAGTGCGCCTTCCAATGACGAATGCGCATTCAGTTATACATCACAGGTTCTTAACCATCGGAATAAACGGTGGCGGACTGCTTCCGCGCGCCGTTACGGCATTCAACCCCGACCCAGTTAATCGACCGGGTGCATTGCCAGGTCGGAGACGAAAATCCAGAGGCTGTCCGGTATGTCGTTGTGGCACGCAAGCCCCATATCCCTGATGCTTTCAGGAAACTGGACCAGCACCCGCAAGCCGCGTTGATGCTTGGCCATGGAAGCTTGGGATTCCTCAAGAACAATGGTCCCGTTTGTACCGATCAACCTCCAGTAGTCTTCGGAGGGCCGAACGTCGTCAGGCGGGTGTTTGCTCCCGAGAAAGGTCGCCAGCAGCACCTTCCGACCATTCATTCCGCTCAACGTGATTCCTTCTTCAGCAAAGACAATGCAGACATTATCCATTGGGATGGGGGCGGCGCGCAGCGCCGCCGGATCCAGCGCCTTGCATCAAGGCCGCAGCAGCACCTTGCCATTGCGGCCCGAACCGGCGCCGGCTTTCGCCGCCTGGGCGATGTCGTCCAATGCGAAGATCTGCTCCACCGGCAGGGTCAGTTCACCCCCGGCCGCACGCTTCAGCAGTTCACCCACCAACCGCCGCTTGTCTTCCACCGCCATCGCCTGGCTGACCTTGCTGCCCCAGAAGCCCTTCACCGTGGCTTCCTTGTAGATCAGGCCGCCGGCGGGAATGCGCATCGGTTCGCCGCTCATCACACCGAAAGAGACCAGGGTGCCGTGGTGGCCGAGCAGGTCGACCAGGTCGCCGCTGGCATCGCCACCGATGGAGTCGACTGCAGCAGCGGCCTGCGCTTGCCCGGTGGCTTCGCGCACGCGGTCCTTCCAGCCGTCCACCGAGGTATCGAACACGTGATCGATGCCGAGCGCCTGCAGCTGCGCCACCGCTTCCGCGTTGCGCACCAGGTTGGCCACGTGCACACCGCGCGCCGTTGCCAGCATCGCCAGCGACTTGCCGACGGCCCCGTTGGCGGTGTTCTGCACGATCCACTGGCCCTGCTCGACGTGCAGGAATTCCAGCAGCATCAACGCGCTCAGCGGCATGGCGATCAGCTGTGCGGCCATTTCATCGGCGATCGCGTCCGGCATCGGGATCACCATCCGCGCCGGTGCGATGAACGCTTCGGCCCAGGTGCCGTGCACCGAGGCGGCGGCAACCCGCTGGCCGATCTGCAGGCCGTCGACGCCTTCGCCGAGCGCATCGACCACGCCCAGTGCTTCGCTGCCGCCGATCGCCGGCAGCGTCGGCTTGTAGCCATACAGGCCACGCACGGTCAGCAGATCGTGGTTGTGGATCGAGGCCAGCACGGTGCGGATGCGTACTTCACCGGGACCGGGTTCGGGCAGGGGGGCATCGGCAACGGCGAGGACCTGGGCCGGATCGCCGAAGGAGGAGTACAGGGCAGCGCGCATGGGCAGTGTTCCAATGAAAGTTGACGTTGTACCGAACTGGGGATGCCCCCGGCGTCGACAAGGCCGCGCACGTGCAACACGGCATCCTGCGACCGATGGTCGCGTTGGCGCGCGATCACCGCATCTTGTGTTGACGGCTCGGAATATCCCCACTATGTTGTGGCTGTCACTCCCGGTCAGCCGCCGCCGCCGGACATGCAGCAAACGTCCCGCGGCCCGCCCCTGAAGGCTTGCCGTGTCGACGCGGCCGCCACCGTGCGGACGCAGGTCGCCCCCACGGCCCGGATACCGGCTGCAGGCGCAGGCAGATGCCGACGACCTACGTTCCTGCACCTTGGCACTTCACCCGTTCGCCCCGCGCGCCGGTATCGCGTGCAGGGCCGCCATGGCATCGGGCGCCGACGCGCGTACGAGCCTGGAGTTCCACCACCATGACCGACAGTACCTTCCGCGTGGCCGACCTGGCCGGCGCCGGCGACGCCATGCGCGCCAGCGGCGAGCGCGTGCCGACCTGGATCACCAAGGAAGCCGGCAATCGTCGCCTGCCGTACGATGCGGCACGCCTGCTGCGCAGCATCGACACCATTCACGCCGAGCTGCCGCAGCTGGATGTGGCCGACTACCGCCGCGTGGTGCTGGCGATGGTCGAGCGCAAGCCCAGCATCAGCGCCGATGATCTGGTGGATCTGTTGATCCGCGAAGCGGAATCGCGCGTCGATCTTGTCGCACCCGAGTGGGAACAGTTTGCCGCACGCCTGTACCTGCGCCGGCTGTACAAGCGCGCCAGCCGCAACCGCTTCTACGACGTCAGCCTGAAGTACGGCTCCTTCGTGGGCCTGCAGGAAAGCCTGGCCGACCGCGGCATCTACAGCAACGACATCCTGCGTTGCTATTCGAAGGAAGAGCTGCAGCAGGCCGGTGAGATGATCGACCCCGAGCGCGATCGTCTGTTCGCCTACAACGGCCTGTACCTGCTGGCTACGCGCTATCTGGCCACCGATCGCAGCCGCGAGGTGTATGAACTGCCGCAGGAACGCTGGCTGACCATCGCCCTGTACCTGATGCAGAACGAGGGCGGGCCGGGTGAGAGCGGCCGCGTGCGGCGCATGCAGCTGGTGGGCGAGGCGTACTGGGCACTGTCCAACCTGTACATGACGGTGGCCACACCGACCCTGGCCAACGCCGGCAAGGTCGGTGGCCAGCTGTCGAGCTGCTTCATCGACACCGTCGATGACAGCCTGCAGGGCATCTATGACTCCAACACCGATATCGCCCGCGTGTCCAAGCACGGCGGTGGTGTGGGTGCGTACCTGGGGTACGTGCGCAGCAGTGGCGCGCCGATCCGCGGCGTGCCCAACTCGTCCGGCGGCGTCGTGCCGTGGATCAAGCAGCTCAACAACACCGCGGTGTCGGTCGACCAGCTCGGCCAGCGCAAGGGCGCGGTGGCGGTGTACCTGGACATCTGGCATCGCGACATCGAAGCCTTCATGGACCTGCGCCTGAACAACGGCGACCAGCGCCTGCGCGCGCACGATGTGTTCACCGCCATCTGCGTGCCCGATCTGTTCATGGAGGCGGTCGAGCGCCGTGCCGACTGGTACCTGTTCGATCCGCACGAGGTGAAGCAGGCCAAGGGCTGGTACCTGCAGGACTTCTACGACGAGAAGCGCGGGCAGGGCAGCTTCCGCGACCGCTACGCCGAACTGGTGGCCGATGAACGCATCAGCCGTCGCACGGTGAAGGCGATCGACCTGTTCAAGCGGATCATGCTCAGCCAGCTGGAAACCGGCAATCCGTTCCTGTTCTACCGCGACGAAGTGAACCGGAAGAACCCGAACAAGCACGCGGGCATGGTCTATTCCAGCAACCTGTGCACCGAGATCCTGCAGAACATGAGCCCGACGCGGATGATCCAGGAGATTGTCAGCGGCGACCAGATCGTCACCACCCGCCGCGCTGGCGACTTCGTGGTCTGCAACCTGTCATCGATCAACCTCGGCCGTGCCATCACCGCCCCCGAGGATCTGCTGGCCACGGATGTGCTGGAGCGGTTGATTCCGATCCAGGTGCGCATGCTCGACAACGTAATCGATCTCAATGCACTGCCGGTGCCGCAGGCCACCATCACCAACCACAAGTACCGCGCCATCGGCCTGGGCACGTTCGGCTGGCACCACCTGCTGGCACAGCAGGCGATCCACTGGGAATCGCCCGAGGCCGAGGAGCTGTCCGATCGCCTGTTCGAGCGCATCAACTTCCTGACCATCCAGGCCAGCGCGCAGTTGGCCAAGGAGAAGGGCAGCTACCCGATGTTCGCCGGCAGCGACTGGCACAACGGCAACTATTTCCGTGACCGCGATTACAGCGGCGCGGCCTGGGACAGTCTTGCTCGGGAGGTGGCGAGCAACGGCCTGCGCAACGGCTGGCTGCTGGCAGTGGCGCCGAACATGAGCACCGCACAGATCGCCGGTTCCACCGCGTCGATCGATCCGATCTACAGCGCGTTCTACTACGAGGAAAAGAAGGACTTCCGGCGGCCGGTGGCTGCGCCCGGGCTGTCGCTGGAAACCTGGCCGTACTACGAGAAGGGCGCCTACAAGGTCGACCAGTTCGCCAGCGTGCGGCAGAACGCGCGCCGCCAGCGCCATGTGGACCAGTCGATCAGCTTCAACCTCTACGTGCCGAGCACGATCCGCGCCAGCACGCTGCTGGAGCTGCACCTGAGTGCCTGGCGGGAAGGGCTGAAGACCACCTACTACGTGCGCTCCAACGACATCGACATCAGCGAATGCGAGTGGTGCTCGAGCTGATCGCTGCGCCCCAGCCGCGGTAGCGCCGGGCCATGCCCGGCGAGCGCACCGCGCGGCCACCGTACATTCCGCCGGGCATGACCCGGCGCTACCTCTGCAGGAAAGACCATGGCAACACCCCTCGACCGCATCAAGATCCTCGAACCGCGCCACCCCAACCGCAGCACCGGCATCATCAACGGCCGCACCAGCGGCATCCTGAACTGGAACGACATTCCCTACCCGTCGTTCTATCGCGCCTACAAGGAGCTGTCGACCAACTTCTGGATCCCCGACGAGGTGGACATGAAGGTGGATGCACGCCAGTACGGCGAGCTCAACGCGCGCGAGAAGAACGCCTACGATTCCATCATCGGCCTGCTGGCCACGCTGGATTCGCCGCAGACGCGTTTCATCTACAACGTCGCCGAGTACATCACCGACCCGGCCGCGCACGCCAACGCGGCGATCATCGGCCAGCAGGAAGTGATCCACAACGAGAGCTACAGCTACGTGCTGGCTTCGATCACCGACCTGCCGAACCAGAACCGCATCTTCGAGATCGCCCGCACCCACCCGACCATCATCAAGCGCAACGCGCCGATCATGGGGGCCTACGACGACTTCATGCGGGAGAAGACCGCCGAAACCCTGCTGAAGTCGCTGATCCAGTCCTCGATCCTGGAAGGCATCAACTTCTATTCCGGTTTCGCGTACTTCTACAACATGGTGCGGCAGAACCGCATGAACGGCACCGGCAAGATCATCAGCTTCATCAACCGTGACGAACTGGCCCACACCAAGTTCATCAGCGAGCTGATCCGCGCGATCATCGGCGAGAACCCGGAGCTGCAGACCAACGAGCTGACCGCCTACGTGCACCAGTCGTTCGAACATGCCATTGAACTGGAAACCCAATGGTCGGCGGAGGTGCTGGACGGCATCGACGGCATCGACGTGGACGAGATGGTGCGCTACGTGAAGTATCGCGCCAACAAGATGGCCGGCATGCTCGGCATCGAGCGCCTGTACAGCGACACCACCGACAACGTGATGCCGTGGATCAAGGCCTACGCCGACAACTTCACCGAGACCAAGACCGACTTCTTCGAGATGCGCAATGCAAGTTACAAGAAGACCAACGTCGACAACGGCTTCGACGACCTCTGAGCGCGGCCCGGCGCTGCGCATCCTGATCGTGGTGGCGTCGCTCAGTGGCAACACCCGCGAGCTCGGTCGCCACATCGCCGAGCGTTGCCGGGCCGCAGGCCACGCCGTGCACTGGCAGGACGCCGACGACCTGCGCCAGTGTCCGCCGCTGCCGGTGGACGAGGCCGACCTGGTGCTGCTGGGCTGCTGGACCGACAACGCCGGGCGCACGCCATCGGAGATGAAGGCCTGGGTGGCAGGCATCGCCGAACGCGGCCAGCGACCGCGCCAGGTGGCGGTGTTCGGTACCGGCGAAACGCAGTGGGGGCAGGAGTACTACTGCGGTGCGGTGCACCGGCTGATCCGCTATTTCGACAGTGGCTACCCGCCGCTGGAGATCGAGCAGATGCCCCATGGCCGGCGGCATGCCGCGGCCATCAACCGCTGGATCGATGCGGTCCTGGATCATTACTGGAGTACCACCGATGCAGATCATCGACGCCACCACGCCTGAGCAGTTCCAGCAGTTGCTGGCCGAACACCCGCGCGCGCTGGTGGACTTCCACAAGGACCAGTGCCCGGGTTGCCGGATGCTGGACATGTCGTTGCAGCGGGTGGCCAGCGGCACTGCAGGGCAGGGTACGACCCTGCTGCGGGTGCAGCTGGAAGTAGTGGGAGAGGCGTTCTTCCGCGAGCTGGGGCTGCGGCAGACCCCCACGCTGTCGCTGTTCCTGGACGGTGACGAACGCATGCGCATGCCGGGCTTCCAGTCGCCGCAGCAGATCGAAGCGGCGATCGCGGAGTTCCTGTAGGGCCGGTCATGCCACATCCACGCATGGCGTGGATCTACTGCAGGTCGCCATCGGTAGCGCCGGGCCACGCCCGGCGGATTCCCACGGCGCGCGGATCAACCGCCAGCGAACGTATCCACCAGCAACTTCACGTTCAGCACCACGATCACCAGCGCGATCACCCAGGCGATGCCGCCCAGCCAGCGCGGGGCCACCAGCGCGCCCATCGTCATCTTGTCGGTCACGATCCGTACCAGCGGGATGATTGCGAACGGCAGCTGCATCGACAGCACCACCTGGCTCAGCACCAGCAGCTTCACCGCGCCCTGGTCGCCGAACAGCATGATCACCACCACCACCGGGATGATGGCCAGCGCGCGGGTGATCAAGCGCCGCAGCCATGGCGGCAGGCGCAGGCGCAGGAACCCTTCCATCACGATCTGCCCGGCCAGTGTCGCCGTCACCGTGGAGTTCAGGCCGGACGCGAGCAGCGCCACGGCGAACAATGTCGAGGCCAGGCCGACGCCCAGCATCGGTGCCAGCAACTGGTGCGCCTGCTCGATGTCTTCCACATCGAAGCGGCCATTGGCATGGAACACCGACGCCGCCAGGATCAGGATGCTGGCGTTGATGAACAGTGCCAGGGTCAAGGCAACGGTGCTGTCGGTGACGGCCCAGCGCAGCGCGCTGCGACGACCTTCATCGGTGCGTGGATAGGCGCGCGTCTGCACGATGGACGAATGCAGGTACAGGTTGTGCGGCATCACCGTGGCACCGATGATGCCGATGGCGATGTACAGCGCGTGCGGATCCGTGACCACCTGCGCGCGCGGAATGAAACCGCCCAGCACCTGCATCACCGGCGGCGCGGCCAGCGCGATCTGCACCATGAAGCAGCCGAATATCACCAGCAGCAGCGCGATCACGAAGGCTTCCAGCGCGCGGAAACCACGGTTCATCAACAGCAGCACCAGCAGCGTGTCCAGCGCGGTGATCACCGCGCCCCACAGCAATGGCAGGTCGAACAACAGTTTCAGGGCGATGGCCGTACCGATCACTTCGGCCAGGTCGCAGGCGATGATCGCCGCTTCGCACAGCGCCCACAGCGCCAGGTTCACTGGCTTGGGGTAACGCGCACGACAGGCCTGCGCCAGGTCCATGCCGGTGGCGATGCCCAGCCGTGCCGACAACGCCTGCAGGATCACCGCCATCAGGTTGGAGATCAGGATGACCGACAGCAGCAGGTAGCCGAAGCGCGAGCCGCCTGCCAGATCGGTGGCCCAGTTGCCCGGGTCCATGTAACCGACCGACACCATGTAGCCCGGGCCAAGGAAGGCCAGCAGCCGGAACCACCAATGACCTTTGTCGGGTACGGCAATCGAAGCGTTGAGCGCACCCAGGCTGGCCGGAGTGGAGGCGGCAGAATCGGTGGGTGCGACGGTGTTCATGGCTTTCAATATAGCCACTGCTATATCGCATAGCAATGTGAAACAATCGTCTTTACTGCGTCACTGGTCCAGAATTCAGGTTCGCACCCGATGACAACTGCAGGACAGGCACACGCGTGGGCAAGACGGACGATTCGACATCGCTGAAAAGCACCCCCTTGATCGAGGCCGAGCGCCAGGTCGAGAGCTTCCGGCAAGTGCGCGAGGCACACCGGATGGAACTGGTGGAGGACTATGTCGAGCTGATCTCCGATCTGTTGGCCGACGGTGGCGAGGCCCGCCAGGTCGACATCGCCACCCGCCTGGGCGTGGCCCAGCCGACCGTGGCGAAGATGCTGCGCCGGCTGGCCCGCGACGGCTGGGTGGTGCAGCGCCCATACCGCGGCGTGTTCCTGACCCCCGAGGGCGAGGCGTTGGCCCATGCCAGCCGCCAGCGCCACCAGACCGTGGAGCGCTTCCTGCTGGCGCTGGGCGTGGACCCGGATACCGCGCGGCGTGATGCCGAGGGCATCGAGCACCATGTCAGTGAGCAGACACTGGCCCTGTTCGACGAATTCGTGCGCAAGGCCGAGGGCGGTTGAGTCGCGGTTTCTGTACTGCTGTTCGCGCGGTATGGAATGAGTGCATCCACGCATGGCGTGGATCTACTCGCGGAATCTGCTTTCTGTAGAGCCGAGCCATGCTCGGCTGCTGTTCGCGCGGTGATGAAATGAGTCGAGCATGGCTCGACTCTACAATTCAGGAGGGCAGCGCGCCTGTTCCTGAGCACACGCCTGCTTCCGCCATTCCTGCAATACCGGTTGCAGCCCGCTGTAGCGCCGCCCCTGCCAGCCATTGGCCAGCACCGTGCCCTGCGCATCGATCAGCACCAGGTTGGGCGGGGCCAGGCCTGCCAATGCCTGCAGCGCCGGCATGCGCTTCGCGCGACGCGGGTCCAGCACCGGCCACGACATGTCCTGCAGCTGCATGTAGCGCCGCAACGCCGCCTCGCTTTCATCCAGGCTGACATACACCACTTCGGTATCGGCGCCGGCCTCGCGCAGCGCGTCGCGCACGCCGCGCAGGGTCGGCACGAAGGCGTGGCAGGGCGCGCACCAGTCGGCACCGAAGTACAGCGCGATCAGCTTCGGCGGTGGCGACCACTGCACCGGCCGCAGGGAACGTGGCTCGGGCCGCATCAGCGATGCGGAGACCTGCGCGTGCAGGTCGGCCGCCGCCGCCGGCGATGCCAGTGCCAGCAGCAGTGCGGGCAGCCACCTAGAACGCATAACGCAGGTTCACGTACCACGAGCGGGCGAAACGCGGACCGTACACGTAGTCGCTGTCGCGCAGCGCGCCGCTTTCCAGATCCTTCTGCCGTTGGTCGAACACGTTCTTGACCCCGGCCGCCACCGACACTTCCTGCTGTGCCTGCGCGCCCAGATGGCGATGCCAGCGCGCGCCGAGATCGGTGACCAGGAAGGCGCGGGTGCGGTGCAGTTCGCCCAGCCGGTTGTTGAGCACCGGCATCGATCCGGTGTGGCGCAGCGCCAGGAACGTCTCCCAGGGTTCGGCCGGCGTCCAGCTGAGCTGGGCCACGCCGGTCCAGCGCGGCGTCTTCAGGTAGTCGCGGCTGTCGATCACCGTATCGCCGCCGTCGGCGGTGTCATCGAAGATGCGTTGCGGCTCGCGGAACTGCGAGCGGTACCACGACGCACCGGCCGTCAGCCGCCATTGCGCAGAGGGCTGCCAGCCGACGTTGGTTTCCATGCCCAGTACGTTCGAACCCGACGCGTTGTAGCGCAGCTGTGTCAGCTGGCCATCATCGCCGCGCTGGATCTCGCCCAGCGCGAAGGTGTCACGGATGCGTGCGTAGGACGCGGTGGCATCCCAGCTCCATACCGGGTCGGCCGGGTCGGAGCGCCAGTCGAACCCGAACAGCGTGGTCAGCGCGCGCTCCTCCTTCAGGCCCCGGCTGTTGCGCACGCGCACCTGCTCGCCACCGAGGGTATCGACGTGGACGTCCTCGACGAAGATTTCCGGTGCACGGAAGCCGGTGGCGATGCCCGCACGCCATTTCAGCCGGGGTGTCGCCTGCCAGGCGAGGGCGATACGCGGTGAGAACACGGCGCTGTCCAGTTCCGAACTCTTGTCCACGCGCGCACCCAGCACCAGGTCGACGTCATCACGTACGCTCCATTCGTCCTGCACGAACGCGCCGAGGTTGTGGAACGTCGCATCCTCGAGCACGGCCAGGCGCTGGCCGGCGCCATTGCGGTTGTCGTCACGCAGGCCCTCATGCTTGTACTGCACGCCGAACGCAAGCGTGTGTGCACCCAACCGCCAGTTCAACTGGCTGTCGATGTAGTGCAGCGGGTTGTGGGTGCGCCCGTACTGGCGCCACGAGCGTGATGCGGCACTGCCGGGCACGTTCGGGTCCAGCTGCGAAGGGTCGTAGCCGGGCGCCGATGGATCGGTGACCACATCGCCAAGACCGCCGTAGAAGCTGTCGCGGTCGATGTCGGCGAAGGCGTAGGCCAGACGGAAGTCGACGTCGCTGTTCACTTCCTGGTCCCATGACAGGCTGCCGCGACGGTAGTTCGTATCCAGCGATTCGGCGATGTTGGCCAGGTGTTCGGGCTGATCGAGGCGGTTGCCACCGCGACGGCTCTCATCGGTCACCTGCAGGTCCAGCCGCAGGCGCGTGCCCGGATTCGGTGCATACCAGGCCTGCAGGCCACCGACCCTGAGGTTCTTGCGGGTGATCTCGGTATAGCCGTCGCCGTTGTAGTCGATGCCGCTGTTCCAGTTGCGCTGGGCGATCACCGACAGTCCGGCGTCGGCTTCGCTGGCGACCAGATCCAGACGGACGTCGGCGTTCTTCTGCGGCGTGCCCTTCAGCACATCCACGCCGGCCTGCACATGGCCACCGCTGCGTGCAGGCAGCGGCGGAATCAGATTGATGACACCGGCCACCGCGCCCGGCCCGTACAGCGACGAACCACCGCCCTTGACCACTTCGATGCGGTCGACGAAGCCGGCGGGAATCTGTTCCAGCCCGTACACGCTGCCCAGCGTGGACAGCAGTGGAATGCCATCGAACAGCAACTGGTTGTAGGCACCGGGAAGGCCCAGCAGCTGCACTTCACTGGTGTTGCAGTTCTGGCAGTTGCTTTCCACCCGCAGGCCGTTGATCAGCTCCACCGCGCGGGAGAAATCGGTGGCCGCGCGCAGGGCGATATCTTCCTTGCGCAGTACTTCGGTGCGGATCGGCACGTCCGACAGCAGGCGTTCGCTGCGCGTGGCCGTGCTGACTTTCACCTGCACCCGGTCCAGCTCGGTGGGTGAGGGCGGTGCAGCGACTGCGGCCAGTGGCAGGGCGGCGGCGATACCGGCAGCCAGCGGCAGCCGGCGAAGAAGGGAGGCAGCAATGCGCATGAGGGCGTCGTCCTTGGGGAGGGAGGGCGGCGAGGGCGACCTGGCTGGTGCACATGAAAGCAGAAGGTCATCAATATAGCAATTGCTATACTGTCGCTTCAGCTTGCGGCGGGACCGTGGTCTTTACTCGAATTCTAGTGTTATAACATTACACAATGCGCACGGAAGCGTGCCGGTGGTCATGCACCGGAAGGGGTCAGCCGCGACGGAAGGCGGCGGGAGTGCGCGCGCCGACGATGATCATGCGGATCATCGTGGAGATCTGTTCGACCAGTTCCGGGTCGTTCTCCGGAGGCTGGTCCATGGCCGAAGCGCCCATTGCAAACACCAGCCGGGTGATCGCCATCGACACCAGTTCCGGCTTGTACAGCACCGCGCCATCCAGTGCGGCCAGGCGCACCAGGTCGTGCTGCAGCTCTTCTTCGAAGTAGTGCAGTTCGCGTTCGACCGCGTGCTTGAAATCGTCCGAGCCGACCGCACCTTCGCGCAACAGCACGTGCAGCAGCTTGTCGTCGGCGCGCAGCTGTTCCATGAAGGTTTCCACCGACACGCGCACCACGCTGGTGGCGCTGGACGTAGCGCGCTGGCGGGCTTCGCCGATGATGGTGCGCAGTGAGCGCCCGGCCACGTCGATCAGGGCGACGGCCAGTTCGTCCATGTCGCGGAACTGTCGATAGAAACTGTTGGGTGCGATGCCGGCCTCGCGCGCGACTTCGCGCAGGCTGAGGGTGGACAGGCTGCGATGCGGGCCGATCAGTTTCAACGCGGCGGCCAACAGATCCTCGCGGCTCACCGTACGGCGGGCCGGGCTGTTGGCATCTTCAGGCGGAGACAGAACGGTGGCGGCGGCCATGGCACTTCCGGTGGGGCAAGGCTGAATCATACCCAATCCGGTGCAATATACACATGTATACACAGCTGTGTGTGCGGCCGTATAGTGCGCCCATGAGCGCTGTCGTCCGACCTTCCCTGCTTTCTCCGTACCGCTGGCTGTCGCCGTCGCTGTTCGACTTCTGGGCGGGCCAGCTGAATCCGTTGTGGACCCTGCGTGAGCCGATGGCCCGCCTGGTACGGCGCGAGCCGGCCGGCGAGGGCGCTGCGACCCTGGTCCTGCGCTGCAACCGGCACTGGGCTGGGATGCGCGCCGGCCAGCACGTCACCCTCGGCGTTGAGCTTGAGGGGCGTGTATTGCGCCGCAGCTACAGCCCGACCCGCCTGGGCCGCCGCGAGCTGGCCATTACCGTCAAGGCGGTGGACGGCGGCAAGGTCAGCCAGCATCTGGTCGCACATGCCAAACCGGGCGACCTGTTCCGGCTGGACGCGGCCTTCGGTGATTTCCACATGCCTGCCGCCGCGCCGGTATTGCTGCTGGCAGCTGGTAGCGGCATCACGCCCATGCGCAGCCTGCTGCGCGACGCCTGCCAGCGCCCGCTGGCTGCGCCGGTCGACCTGTTCTACTGGGAGCGCAGCACCGCGGCGTTCCAGTTCCGCGATGAACTGCTGGCCCTGGCTGCGGCGCATCCGAACCTGCGCGTGCACCTGCTGGCCACCCGCGAAGGCGACGTGCCCGCTGCGCGTATCGACAGCCACACGCTGGCCGTGACCGGTGACGACACCCCGCTGGCGCAGCGCCACGTACTGGCCTGCGGCCCGGACGGTTTCGTTGCCGCTGCGCGCACGCGTTTGGCCCAGCAGGTGGCTGGTTTTCAGGCGGAAGCCTTTACCCCGCCGGCAGCACTCAGTGATGCCGACAGTCTGGGTGAAGTCGCATTGACCCTGGCCCGCAGCGGCCGGAGGCTGATCGTGCCGCGTGGCCGCTCGCTGCTGGAAAGCCTGGAGGCGCAGGGCATCGCGCCCAAGCACGGCTGCCGCATGGGCATCTGCAACAGCTGCACCTGTGAACGCGTCAGTGGCACCACCCGCCACCTGCGCACCGGCGACACCCAGTCCGAAACGGCCGTGCCGGTGCGGATCTGCGTGAGCGCGCCGACCACCGACCTGACCCTGGATCTCTGAGGACCCCGCTGCCATGACCCGCGCTACCGACCGTGCCCTGAGCCCTGCCGAGATGCAGACGTTTGGTGAGGAACTCGATGCGATCCGCGACCGTGTGATCGGCAGCCTCGGCGCGTCCGACACCCGCTACATCCGCCGCGTCGCAGCTGCTGTGCGCTGGTCCGGCGTGCTTGGCCGCAGCCTGCTGTTCCTGGGCGCGTTCTCGCCGTTGTTCTGGGCGCCGCTGTTGTGGCCGGCCTGCATCGCCGGCACCCTGCTGCTGGCGCTGGCCAAGATCCTGGAGAACATGGAGCTGGGCCACAACGTCATGCATGGCCAGTACGACTGGACCGGCGACCCCAAGCTCAACGGCAACACCTACGAATGGGACATCGTTGCCACCGCCGACAACTGGCGCAAGACCCATAATTTCCGCCACCACACCTACACCAACGTGCGTGGCATGGACGATGACATCGGCTATGGCCTGCTGCGCATCTTCCCGGAACAGCGCTGGAAGCCGTTCTACCTGCTGCAGCCGATCATCGCACCGATCTTTGCGCTGCTGTTCCAGTGGGGCGTGGCCGCGCAGGATCTGCGCCTGGGCCGCTGGTTCAAGGGCCGCATCAGCAGCCGCGCGATGTGGCTGCAGACCCGTCCGGTGGCACGCAAGATGATCCGCCAGGTGCTGAAGGACTATGTGTTCTTCCCGCTGCTGGCCGGTCCGTTCTTCCTGCCGGTGTTGCTGGGCAACATGGTGGCCAACGGCCTGCGCAACATCTGGACCTACGTGATCATCTTCTGTGGGCACTTCACTGCCGAATCGGAAACGTTCCCGAAGGAATGCCTGCGCAATGAATCGCGCGGCCACTGGTACCTGCGCCAGCTGCGCGGTTCGTCCAACATCAGCGGCGGTTTCGTGATCAACGTGCTGTCGGGCAACCTCAGCCACCAGATCGAGCACCACTTCTATCCGGATCTGCCGGCCAATCGCTATGCGGCGATCGCCAAGGAAGTGAAGGATATCTGCCGTCGTTACGGCCAGCACTACAACAACGGCTCGCTGCCGCGGCAGTTCACCCAGGTGGTCTGGCGCATCCTGCGCCACGCGTTCCCGAGCAAGCCGCGCCGCCTGCCGATGCCGGACATCATGCCGGCACCGGCATCGGCCAACGCCGGCTGATTGTTCAGCCGGCCTTCGCCAACAGCGCAGGCGACTCTCGGTCCAGCCTGCGCAGGAACACCTGCATCTCCTTGCGGGCCTGCTGGTCGCCCTTGCTGCCGGCCACGCTGAGCCCGCGCTGCCACGCCTCGCGCGCCGCCTGTGGCTGGCCACCGGCCAGCCATGCCTTGCCCAGCAGTTTCCACGCTGCCGAATAGTCCGGGTCCAGCACCACGCAGCGCCCAAGGTGGGTGGCTGCGCGCACCGGATCGCCGGCGTCCAGCCAGCTCTTGCCCAGGCCGAAGCGCAGCAGCGCGCTGTCCTTGCCGGCAGCGAGCATCTTTTCCAGCGTGTTGATGTCCATCAGCGCACCTCCACCAGAGTTTCCACCGGCCCCGCCTGGAAGCGTCCGCGATGGAACAGCAGCGGTGCGCCGCCTTCTTCCTGTACATCGACGATGCGCCCGGCCAGCAGCAGGTGATCGCCGACCGGCCACTGCGCGTGGCGGGTGCAGGTGAGGTGGACGACGGCACCGGCGATCCGCGGTGGCGCGTCCTCGCCGTCTTCCAGCAAGGGCACGTCGGTGAATCGATGGCGCACCTGCGGGTCGGCGAAACGGCGCGCCAGGGCTTCCTGTCCGGCGCCGAGCACGCTGATCGCGAACCGGGTGGCGCGCTGGAACGTGGACAGGCTCTGCGCATGCAGGGCCAGGTTCCACAGCACCAGTGGCGGCTGCAGCGAGATCGGCACGAACGAATTGATGGTCAGGCCCTGCGGCTTTCCCTGTGCATCACGCGCGCAGACGATCGCCACACCGGTAGGGAAATGGCCGAGCAATCGCCGCAGCGCACGCGGCGGCAGGCTGACCGACGGCACCGGTGCCGGAGCGGGGAAGACCCCTGCCCACGGCCCGGCGTATGCACCGGAGTCCGCGTTCATGCGGCCCTGGCCTGGCGGTAGCGCCGGCCGACTTCGGCCCAGTTGATGAGGTTGAAGAACGCGCCGATGTAGTCCGGGCGGCGGTTCTGGTAATGCAGGTAGTAGGCGTGCTCCCAGACGTCCAGGGCAAGGATGGGGGTATTGCCGGAGGCGCCAGCCGCTGCGCCCATCAGGGGGCTGTCCTGGTTGGCGCTGCTTTCGACCTGCAGGCGGCCGTCGCGGTCGACGGTCAACCATGCCCAGCCACTGCCGAAGCGGGTCTGCGCGGCCTTGCTGAAGGTTTCCTTGAAGGCCTGGTAGCCGCCGAGGTCGCGATCGATGGCCGCGGCAAGTTCGTCATCGGCGGTGCCGCCGTTGGCACTGAGCACGGTCCAGAACAGGCTGTGGTTGGCGTGGCCGCCGCCGTTGTTGCGCACTGCGCCGCGGATCGATTCGGGCAGGGCATCCAGATCGGCGATCAGGGTTTCCACCGGCTGCGCCGGCAGGCCCGCCTGTTCCAGCGCGGCATTGAGGTTGTTGACGTAGGTCTGGTGGTGCTTGCCGTGGTGGATTTCCATCGTGCGCGCATCGAAGTGCGGTTCGAGGGCATCGTAGGCATAGGGGAGGGCGGGAAGCGAGTACGGCATCGAGACAGTCTCCGTGGGGAAGGCCAGGGGTGTGGCCGTGGGGAGACTGTTATCGCACCTCAACATTGGTTGAGGTCAAGCGGGCAACCGCTTTTCGAACCCTCACCGGCGTGGTGATGCGCCGTCCGCGCCCGCAGGAAATTGTCCGGTGGCGGCGGGAGGGGCTGGCAAGGGCGAGAGCAGAAGCATCAGGGTAGTGCCGGCCGCTGGCCGGCAGCTGGTGATGGTCGGGGCTGCCGGCCAGCGGCCGGCACTACCTGTATCCGTCGAATCCTGCGTCTGGCGTCAACTCAACCAATCCTTGCACGCGCTATCAACCTGATCACCACAGGCGGTCTGCATCCGCTGCTGCAACCGCGCCAGCGTCTCCGCACCCTTGTGCTTCGCGCTCCACGCCTGCAGCTGTCCGGCCAGCCGTTCGAAGCGCTGACGCGTGCGCTGGTGGTAGCCGGACGGCTGCTTGTCCAGCTCGGCGATCAACGCCTCGGTGGCCTGCTCGATGCGCGCTGCATCATCCGGCGCCAGCCGCAGCAGGCCCTCCACGTACAGCACGCCCCACTGCACGCGCGTGGCAGGCCCCTGTGCGCCTTCGTAGGCACGCTTCAACCATTCCAGGGCGCCGGCGGTATCACCGCGCTGCTCGGCCAGTTCGGCCAGCTCCGGCATGTAGTAGTAAGGCTGCTCGCTGCGCTTCAGCTCGGCCAGCAGCAAGGCCTCGGCGCCCGCATCGTCATCGACCTGACGCAGCGCGTAGACGGCACTGCTGATGGTGGCCTGGCGCGCATGCGCGTCCGTGGCTGCGCCATCGGCGGCGGCCACGCGTTGCTTCACCCGCTCAACCAGGGCTGCCGGCAGCGCGCCTTCGGGCTGCTGCTGGCGGGCCAGCGCCAGTTCGGTCAGCGCGCGTGACAGGGCATCGTCAGGGCGATCGCCACGCGCGGCATCGGCGCGTTCCAGCGCGACCAGCAGCTGCTGGCCGAGGGCGTTGGTGCTGGCCGGACCGGCGCTGGCCTGCTTGACCAGCCCGGCGCCGGCATAGCCCAGCAGCTCGCGGTTGCGACGTACTTCCGCCGGTTGCGCCAGCACGGCCTGCAACAACTCGCGTACCTGGGTGGGCGCTGTCGTTGGTTTCTCGGTTGTAGCCAACGCGAGCAGTGCGAAGCGGCGCTGCAGCGCAGGTTCGGGTGCGGCCTTGGCCAGCTGCTGCAGCACGTCCTGGGTGCTGCGCTTGCCGGCCAGGCGGTTGGCATCGACCTCCCAGCCGTAGTCACCCAGCACCTGCCAGTCTTCGGCGCCAAGCTTGGCCGGCGTCGCCAGTGCGGTGGCCAGAGTCTCGGCGACGGCGCTGCGGCGGCTGGCGGCGACGGTCAGTGCCCGGGTCAGTTCGGCCGCGTCGTTGCCGCCGGCGACGCGGGTGATTTCGTTGCGCTGCGGGTCGAGCACGATCAGTGTGGGATAGCCGCGCACGCCGAAGCGTTCGCCCCACGCCTGCGCGCCTTCCTCGTCGCCGTCCAGGTACACCGGCACGAATTTGCCGGTCAGTGCGATGAAGGCCGGATCCTTGAACAGCCCGGCCTTGAGCTGGTTGCACGGCGGGCACCACACCGCGCCCCAGTACAGCAGCACCGGCTTGCCACTCTCGGCGGCTTCGTTGAAGGCATCATCCACATCGCCCTGGCGCCAGGCGATGGCGGAGGCCGGCGCGGTGGCTGCCGCCTGCGCCGTCGGCACCGGAGCGGAAGCGGGGGAGCAGGCGCTCAGGGCCGAGGCCAGCAGCAACATGGAAAGCGCGACGCGCATCGGCAGCATCTCGAAGGACAGGGTGATGGGGCCATTGTAGGAACGGTCGGGGTGCTGGCTGATGCAGTTTGCTTATGTCACACGCGCAGCACGGCATGTGGGCTGGACATCAGTGTGGACCAAGGTGTGCACCCACCGAAGCGGGCACCGTCAACACCAGCGGCTGGTAGATCAGGCCGTTGAACTGGCCGACTTCCCCATCCAGCACGAATCCATAGTGTTCGTAGGCGGGCACCGCGTTGAGCGAGGCGCGCACGGTCATCTGCGGGCCACGCAGCTGCGGCAGCACCGCCTGCAGCAGGGCACGGCCGATACCTTGCCCCTGCAGTTCCGGCGCAACGAACAGCATTGCCAGATGCTGGCCGGCCTTCAGTTCCACCACGCCGACCACCTGGCCTGCCTTTTCGGCCACAAGGATGTGGTTGTCGCCCTGCAGGCGTTCGGCGAACGCGGAGGCGGCAGCCACCGTGCCGAATGTGGCGATGCCCTCGGCGGTGAGCATGGGCGCAACGGCCGCAGTGAAGGCGGCCATGCACACCGCGCTGATCGCGGGCAGGTCATCGACATGGGCGGCGCGGATCCTGGTCATGCGCTGTACTTCCTGTGGCGGGACGGCATCAATGCCCCACGCTAAGCTGGCGGCATGACTGATTTCAATCCCGCCCATGCCCGCCTGTTTCCAACGCAGGGCCTCAGCCTTGGCCTGATGACGCCGGTGGCCGCACAAGGCCTGGCCGATCCAGTGGAAGCGCGACGCATCGCGCGGCTGGCCGACGATCTGGGTTTCGCCGCGCTGTGGACCCGCGATGTGCCGTTGATGGTGCCGCAGGGGCCGGATGCGACCGCGAGTGCGCTGGATGATCCGTTCCTGTGGCTGGGCATGCTGGCCGCGGCGACCGAACGCATCGTGGTCGGCACTGCGGCCATCGTGCTGCCGTTGCGGCAACCGCTGCAGGTGGCGAAGTCGGCGCTGACGCTGGACCGGATCAGCGGTGGACGCTTCGTGCTGGGTCTGGGCTCGGGTGATCGGCCTGAGGAGTTCGCAGCATTCGGCGAGGATCTGGAAAGCAGGGCAGCGACCTTCCGCGAACGCTGGTCGCTGCTGCGTGCGGCACTGTCGCCCGAACCATCCGAGCGTGCGCCGGTGATGCAGGCAACCGGCGGGTACCACGTACTTCCCGCGCCGGCCAGACGCATTCCGATGCTGGTGGTCGGTACTGCACGGCAGAGCCTGCAGTGGATCGCGCGCGAAGCCGAAGGCTGGGCGACCTATCACCGCGAAGAAACCGCGCAGGAAGGGCGCATTGGTCTGTGGCAGCAGGCCCTGGCCCAGCGCGGCGGCGATCCGAAACCGTTCGTGCAGTCGATGCTGCTGGACCTGCAGGCCGACCCGGCTGCGCCGGCAGAACCGCTGCCGCTGGGCCTGAAGGTGGGCCGCGATGGCCTGCGCGACTACCTGCTGCGGGTGCACGCGCAGGGCGTGGCCCATGTGATGTTCAACCTGGTCGACAACGGCCGGCCGCCGGACGAGGTGCTGCGTGAGATCGGCGAGCAGATCCTGCCGGATACGCGTCGGTAGGTGTCCACCTTGGTGGACACAGCTCTACCGTTCGCCGGGCATGGCCCGGCGCTACACTCGGTGTTCGGATCGTTCGCATCTGCGTATCATTCGCATTTGACATCCACTGTTGGAGCCTTGCGTGACCCATCGCAACCCGCTGCATCCGACCGGACGCCTGTTCGCGATCGTCGCCTTCATCGAGGCCATCACCTGGGCCGGTCTGTTGGTCGGCATGTGGCTCAAATACGGCCCGGAGGCCAACGTGGCGCTGGTGAAGCTGTTCGGACCGCTGCATGGCGTGGCGTTCATGGTCTACGTGGCGGTAACCCTGTTTGCGGCGCTGCGCCTGCGCTGGCCCTGGTGGGCGACGGGGCTGGCCTTGCTGGCTGCGGTTCCGCCGCTGGTGACCCTGCCGCTGGAGTGGTGGTTCAAGCGTCGCGGCCTGCTGTCGGTACGCGCAGGGCAGTGATGCACCCGCGGGTGCATGCCCGTTAAGCGAATGGGTATCAAATGCAAATGCGAGCCGTTATCATTTAAGGATTGCGTTGCTGCCTGACAGGGCAACGTCGCGCGGGGTGCGGAAGCGCCCGGCGTTCCCTCCTTGGTTACGGTTGGTGTTCCATGCATGCACGTCCCGTGGTTCCCGGCTTACCGGCGCTGGTGTTGGCTGCCCTGATCGGCACCATGGCGATGATGTCCTTCGTCGCCGTCATTGGCCCGGTGGTCCGCCTGCTGGGCCTGTCTGAATGGCATGCCGGTCTATCGGTCACGGCCGCGGGTGTGCTGTGGATGCTGGCCGCTCGCCCTTGGGGGCAGCTCAGCGATCGCATCGGCCGCAAGCGCGTGCTGGTGCTGGCCATGAGCGCCTACACGCTGGTCTACATCGCGTTGGCGGTGTTCATCGATGTCGCGCTGCAGACGATACCGCCGGTGCTGGTCTCGGTGCTGGTGCTGGTAGGTGCGCGCGGGCTGGTGGGCCTGTTCTATGCGGCCGTGCCGCCAACCGCCGCTGCGCTGATCGCAGACCAGGCCCCGCCGGGTCAACGCACGAAGTTCCTGGCCCGGCTGGGTAGCGCCAATGCGCTGGGCATGGTGCTGGGCCCGGCTGCTGCCGGATGGCTTGCCTACAAGAACCTGCCGTTGGCGCTGTACGTGGCGGCGCTGCTGCCGCTGCTCGCGCTGGGCCTGCTGGCGTGGCGCCTGCCGGCCACGCCCCCGGTGGCTGCCGCGCAGAACCGCAAGCGCGTACCACTGTCGCGCCTCGACCCGCGCTTGCGCCTGCCGCAGATGGCCGCGTTCGTGGCGATGGTGTCGGTCACCATCGCGCAGGTCACAGTTGGCTTCTTCGCCATCGATCGCTTCGGCCTGGATGCAGCCGAAGGCGCGCGCATGGCCGGCATCGCCCTGACTGCAGTGGGCGTGGGCCTGATTCTTGCGCAGGGGCTGGTGATGAAGCTGGACGTGCATCCCCGGCGCTGGATCATCCTCGGCGCACTGATCGCCGGCATCGGCTTCGCTTCGGTGGCCGCGGTGCAGCAGACCTGGCAGTTGCCGACGGCCTACGCGCTCGCGGCGTTCGGCATGGGTTTCGTGTTTCCCTCGTTCCAGGCGTTGGCCGCCGATGCGGTGCAGGCGCACGAACAGGGTGCGGCGGCCGGCACGGTCGCGGCGGCACAGGGACTGGGCATGGTGGCCGGGCCGATGCTCGGCACCCTGTTGTATCGCGGCGGGGCCAGCCTGCCTTACCTGCTGGTCGGCGTGCTGCTGCTGGTGCTGTGCGTGCTGGCCGCAGCGTATCGGATGAAGGAGACGACATGAACGATTCCCTGATGCAGGGCGCGTGGCCGGAGGCTGCGTCGATGCTGCCGGAGCCCAGCGCAGAAGCATCGTTGTTCCTGCTGCGGCAGGCCGATCAACAGATGCACGCGCGGGGCTGTCGCGCACCCTTGCCGGCGGGCGCGCTGGCCACGTTGGCCGAGCGTGTGGCGACGTTCTTCGCGCAGCAGCGCGGTGGGCCGGGCCTGCTGGTCGGCGCGGTGCCGTTCGAGCCGCGTGCCGATGATGCGTTGTACCAGCCCGAGCGTCTGTTGCCGGCGTTGCCCGTGCAGTTGCAGGCAGCGCCGGCGTTGGCCGGAGGGCTGACCGCCGAGCCGTCCGCGCAGGACTATGCTGTGGCAGTGGCCGACGCGGTCAGCGCGATGCGCGCGCCCAACCCGGTGCTGCACAAGGTGGTACTGGCGCGCAGCCTGTTGGCGCGCACGCAGCAGGCGCTGTCGCCGGAAATGCTGCTGGCCCGCCTGGGCACCGATCCTTCGGTGGCAACCTACGCCGTGCCGCTGCCGGTGGACGTCGGCCAGGCGCCAGCGTGGCTGGTGGGCGCGACGCCGGAGCTGCTGCTGCGCAAGCGCGGTGCGCAGGTACTGTCGCATCCGCTTGCTGGTTCGGCGCGGCGCAGGGCCGATCCGGTCGCCGACGAGCGCGCCGCGCAGGCGTTGCTGGCATCGGCAAAGGATCACGACGAACACCGCCATGTGGTTGAAGCCATCGTCGATGGCCTGTCGCCCTGGTGCAGCCACGTCGAGGCGCAGCCGCGCCCGGTGCTGCACGCTACCGCCAGCATGTGGCATCTGGGAACACGCATCCACGCCACGCTGAAGGACGCTGCCACCTCGGCGGCGACCCTGCTGGCCGAACTGCATCCCACCCCGGCCGTCTGCGGTACCCCCCGGCTGGAGGCATTGCAGCGCATCCGTGCGCTGGAACCTGTACCGCGCGGCTTCTATGCCGGCGCCGTGGGCTGGCTGGATGCACAGGGTGACGGCGACTGGTATGTGGCGATCCGCTGCGCGCGCCTGCAGGGCACCCAGCTGCGCCTGTATGCCGGCGCCGGCATCGTCGCCGACTCGCAGCCTGACGCCGAGGTCGCCGAGACCGCCGCCAAATTCGCTGCGCTGTTGAACGCACTGGGCGTGCAGGACCCGCTGCCCCTGATCGAGGTATCCGCATGACGCCGTCCACCGTTGACTCCCGCCTGCCGCTGCAGCAGCAATGGCCCGACGCGCTGGTCGCGCGCTATCGGGCTGCAGGTCATTGGCGTGGCGAAACCTTCCCCGGTTTCCTGCGCGAACGCGCCGAGCGCCATGCCGATGACATCGCGGTGGTGGCGGGCGATGTGCGCTTAAGCTATGCGCAGCTCTGGCATGAGGCTGGGCGCATTGGCGCCGGCCTGCTGACGCTGGGCCTGCAACCCGGTGAGCGCGTGCTGGTGCAGCTGGGCAACACCGCCAGTTTCATCAGTACCATCTGCGGGCTGTTCCGCGCCGGGTTGGTGCCGGTGTACGCGCTGCCGGCACACCGCATCACCGAGCTGGCCCACTTTGCCCGCAAGGCCGAGGCCAGTGCCTACATCAGTACCGATGTACATGAGGGCTTCGACCACCGTGGCCTGGCGCGCGCGCTGCAGGTGGAGGTGCCAGCGGTACGCCACGTGTTGATCGATGGCGACGCAGCCGAATTTGTTGCGCTGGACTCGCTGCAGGGCGACCGCAGCCAGCTGCCGGCCGATCCTGATCCGCAGTCGGTGGCGTTCCTGCAGATTTCCGGTGGCAGCACGGGGCTGTCAAAGCTGATTCCGCGCACGCATGACGATTACATCTACTCGTTCCGCGCCAGCAACGAAATCTGCGGTATCGACCGCGACAGCGTGTACCTGGTCGCGCTGCCAGCGGCACACAACTTCCCGATGAGTTCACCTGGCTTCTTCGGCGCGCTGTACGCCGGTGCCCGCGTGGTGCTCAGCCCGGGCCCCGGTCCGGACACGGCATTCCCGTTGATAGCGCGCGAGAAGGTGACCTGCTGTGGTCTGGTACCGCCGCTGGCGCTGCTGTGGGCAAAGGCGGCGGCGACCAGCAAGCACGATCTGTCCAGCCTGCAGGTACTGCAGGTGGGTGGCGCGAAGCTGGTGCCGGAAGCCGCACGGCGGGTCATTGATGGGCTCGGTTGCACGTTGCAGCAGGTGTTCGGCATGGCCGAAGGCCTGGTCAACTACACCCGGCTGGATGATCCGCAGGAACTGATCGTTGCCTGCCAGGGCCGGCCGATCAGCGCCGATGATGAAGTGCGGGTGGTCGATGACCATGACCAGCCTGTTGCCGAAGGCGAGGTGGGCCATCTGCTCACGCGGGGCCCGTACACCATCCGCGGTTACCACAACGATGCGGCGGCGAATGTACGCTCGTTCACCGACGATGGCTTCTATCGCACCGGCGACCGCGTGCAGCAGCTGCCCGGCGGCTACCTGGTGGTGCAGGGCCGTGCCGGCGACCACATCAACCGGGCCGGCGAGAAGATCTCCGCCGAGGAGATCGAAGACCATCTGCTGGCCCATGCCAGCGTGTTCGATGCCGCCGTGGTCTCCATTCCCGACGACTATCTGGGCGAGCGCAGCTGTGCCTTCGTGATCCAGCAGGGCGAGGCGATCAAGGCACCGGCGCTGAAGGCGTGGATGCGCGGACGTGGCCTGGCCGCGTTCAAGGTGCCCGATCAGATTGTCTTCGTGGACAGCTTCGATACCACGGCGGTTGGCAAGATCAGCCGCCGCGAACTGCGCGCGCAGCTGCGTGCGCGTCATCTGCAACAGACAGGAGGAACGCGCTGATGGCGCTGCCCCGTATTGCCCCGTATTCCCTTCCGACCGCCGCGGAACTGCCGCAGGCGCGTGGCGCCTGGCGCCCCCAACGTGATCGTGTTGCCTTGCTGGTGCACGACATGCAGCGCTACTTCCTCGCTGCCTTCGATGCGGGAAATGCGCCGCTGCGACCAGCCGTGGACAACATTGCGCGGCTGCTGGGGCAGTGCCGTACGCACGGCATTCCGGTGTTCTACACCGCCCAGCACGGCGACCAGGACCGTCGTGACCGTGGCCTGCAGGCAGACCTGTGGGGCCCGGGCATGGGCCGTCGTGCCGACCACGAGCCGATCATCGACGCGCTGGCACCTGCGCCGGGCGAGCATGTGCTGGTCAAGCACCGCTACAGCGCGTTCCAGCGCAGCAATCTGGAAACACTGATGCGCGTGCGTGGCCGCGATCAGCTGCTGATCACCGGCGTGTACGCGCACATCGGATGCACCGCCACGGCAGTGGAGGCGTTCCAGCGCGACATCGAGACGTTCATCGCTGCCGATGCCGTGGCTGATTTCTCGCGTGCCGACCATGATCAGGCGCTGCACTGGATCGCCCGCACCTGCGGCGTACCGATGACCACCGACCAGCTGCTGGAAGCATTGTGATGAACGCGACGACCGAAGCCTTGACCCTGGAGCGCATGCGCGCCGACGTCGCCCGCGTACTGGACTGCCAGGCGGCTGACATCGGCGACGATGACAACCTGATCGATCTGGACCTGGATTCGATGCGCATGCTGGGGCTGGTGCTGGCCTGGGGCAACACCGGGCTGCCATTGGAGTTCTCGCAGCTGGCCGAACACACCACGCTGCGGCAGTGGTGGACCGTGGTGCAGCAGCTGCAGGCTTCGCAGACGGCATGAACGGATCGCCGCTGCCGTTGACCGAGGCGCAGGCCGGGCTGTGGTTTGCCCAGCGGCTGGCACCGGAAAACCCTGCATTCAATACCGCGCATGCGGTGTGGATCGAGGGTCCGCTGGATGTGACGGCGTTCACTGCCGCCGCCAATCAGGCCGCGGCCGAGGCCGAGGCGCTGGCATTGCGTTTCGCCGAGGCCGAGGACGGCCAGCCCGTGCAATGGCACGAATCCACGCGGGTGCCATCACTGCAGCTGCGCGATGTTGCTGCTGCGGCCGATCCGCAGCAGACGGCACGCGCCGCGATGCAGGCCGATCGCTCCAGCGTAGTTGATCCGACCCGCGACCGACTGAGCCAGCAGGTGCTGTTCAACCTGGGCGGCCAGCGCTGGGCCTGGTATCTGCGCGTGCATCACCTGGCCACCGATGGCTATGGCATGGCGCTGTTCACTGACCGTGTCTGCGCGCTGTATGCGGGCCGCACCGGTAGCGCGTTGCCTGCGCTGGCGGGCGTGCTGGCCGACGATGCCAGCTACCGCAGTGATGCGCGCCGCGACGCGGACCGGCAGTGGTGGCTGCAGGCACTGCAGGGCGCGCCGGCCTCCACCGGCCTGGCCGGAACGGCCGCTGCCAGTGACGATGCCGTGCGTTGGGTGCAGCCGGTGGACCCTGCCTTCCGCGAGCGTCTGCTGCAGGTTTCGGCATCGTGGCTGCAGCCGTGGCCGGATGTGCTCGCTGCATTGGCCGCCGAGTATGTGCGCCGTATGAGCGCGTCCGAGGAAGTCGTGCTTGGCGTGCCCTACATGGCGCGGCTGGGCAGCGTTGCGGCGCGGGTGCCGGCGATGGTGATGAACGTCCTGCCGCTGCGGGTGGCGGGCGGCGAGGACAGCGTCGAGGAATTCTGCCGGCGCATCGGGCGCCAGCTCAGCCAGGGCCGCAAGCATGGCCGCTACCGGGGCGAGCAGTTGCGCCGTGACCTCGGGCTGGTCGGTGCACAGCATCGCCTGCATGGGCCGTTGATCAACGTACAGCCCTTCTACAAGCCGCTGGCGCTGCCGGGTGTGCAGGCCTCTCTCGAGGTGCTCAGCACCGGGCCGGTGGACGATCTGACACTGGGCTTCCGTGGCGATGGACAGACCCTGCTGGATCTGGAAATTGAGGCGAACCCCGCCCTGTACGATCTGCACGAGGTGAAGGCGCATGCCCGGCGGCTGCTGCATTTCGTGTCGGTGGCGCTGCAGGCCGAAGACATCGCGGCGGTGCCGCTGGCCACGCCGGAAGAATCCAGGCAGGTCGTGCATGGCTTCAATGCCACCACGCATCCGCTGCCTGACACCACCCTGGTCGAACTGCTGCAGCAGGGCATGGACCGTGATCCGTCTGCACCGGCGCTGGTGTTCGGCGATACGACGCTGGACCATGCCACGCTGGAGGCGCGCAGCTTCGCCCTGGCCGCGCAGCTGCGTTCGCTGGGCGTGGGGCCGGCCACCATCGTCGTGGTGGCGCTGCCGCGTTCGCTGGAACTGGTGGTGGCGCTGCTGGCGGTACTGCGCGCAGGTGGCGCTTACCTGCCACTGGACCTTGCCCATCCGGCTGAGCGCCTGGCGCGCATCCTGGCATCGGCGCAGCCGGTCTGCGTACTGGCAGAGGCCAGCGCACAATCCCGGATGGCAGACGTACCGGTGCTGCCGCCGGAGCAGTGGACCGATGTGAGCTTCGCCGCACCGTGGCCGGGCCCGATGGGCGACGATGCGGCCTATGTGATCTATACCTCTGGTTCGACCGGCGAGCCCAAGGGCGTGGTGATCGAGCACCGCGCCATCGTCAATCGCCTGCTGTGGATGCGCGAGCACTACGGCATCGGCACCGACGACCGGATTCTGCAGAAGACCCCGGCAACCTTCGACGTATCGGTGTGGGAATTCTTCCTGCCACTGCTGTGCGGCGCGACGCTGGTGCTGGCGGGGCCGGACGCACACCGCGACCCGACCGAGCTGGCGCGATTGATCCGCGTGCATGGCATCACCACCGCGCATTTCGTACCGTCGATGCTGGATGCGTTCCTGGCTGCACCGGCCTCACAGGATCTGCAGCTACGGCGCGTGTTCACCAGTGGCGAGGCGCTGGATGCCGCCCTGCGTGATCGCTTCCACGCGAGAATGAAATCCGAACTGCACAACCTGTACGGGCCGACCGAAGCTGCTGTGGACGTGAGCTGGTGGCCGGCGTCGGCCGATGATTGCTCGCGCCCGGTGCCGATCGGCTTCCCGGTCTGGAACACCCGCCTGTATGTGCTGGACGCACGGATGCAGCCCGTGCCGGTGGGCGTGGCAGGTGACCTCTACCTCGGTGGTGTGCAGTTGGCGCGTGGCTATCTCGGCCGCGACGACCTGACGGCCGAGCGCTTTCTGGCCGATCCGTTCCTGCCGGGTGAACGCATCTATCGTACTGGCGACGTGGCGCGCTGGCGGTCCGACGGTGCTGTCGAATACCTGGGGCGCAGCGACCACCAGGTGAAACTGCGCGGCCTGCGCATCGAGCTGGGCGAGATCGAAGCGGCGCTGCGCGAGCTGCCTGGCATGGACCGGGTGGAAGTGTTGTTGCGCGATGATCTTCCCGGTGAGGCACGACTGGTCGCCTATGTGCCGTCGACGCAGGCGGATGTAGCGGTGCTGCGCAACCATCTGCTGACGCGGGTGCCGGACTACATGGTGCCGTCTGCGTTCGTCGGCGTGGATCAGTGGCCGGTGACTGCCAATGGCAAGCTGGATCGGGCTGCGCTGCCGAAGCCGCCGCAGCAGGAAGTCGCAGGGCAGGCGGCACGCACGCCGCTGGAACAGGAACTGGCCGGGCTGTTCGCGCAGGCGCTGGGACGTGAAGCGCCGGTAGCCGTCGATGTGGATTTCTTCAGTCTCGGTGGCGACTCGCTGTCGGCCGTGCACCTGCTGCTGGCCATCGAGCAGCGCTGGCGTTGCGAGCTGGGTCTCGGCGCGCTGTTCGCGCAGCCGACCGTTGCCGCGCTGGCGGCACGCATTGCCGAGCCGCCCGCACGCGCCGATCACGCGTTGGGCCCGGTGATTGCGCTGTCCGCGTCCGACGAGTCAACCGTGGCGCCCTTGTTCGTGCTGCACCCGGCCGGGGGCATTGCATGGAACTACCGCGCGCTTGCCCGTGCGCTGCAGCCGACGCGCGCGGTGTACGGCCTGCAATCACCTGCACTCGATCCCACGCAACCCCTGCCAGGCAGCATCGAGGCCATGGCCAATGACTATGTGCAGCGGGTGATCACGCTGCAGCCGCAGGGGCCGATCCATCTGCTCGGCTGGTCGGTGGGTGGCATCCTTGCGCAGGCGATGGCGGTGCGCCTGCATGACATCGGCCGCGAGGTCGGCGAACTGGTGCTGCTCGATGCCTATCCCAGCGAATGTTGGCGCGCCGAACCGGAGCCCGACCCGATCGCGGCGCTGCGGGCGCTGTTGGCCATCGCCGGGCACGATCCTGACGCGCATCCTGAGCTGGACGACCGCGCGCGCATCCTGTCCTTCCTGCGGCGCGGCGGCAGCGCGCTGGGCAGCCTGCCCGAGGTGGTGCTCGACGGCGTGGTGCGGGCGGTGACCGGAACCAATCGACTGATCCGCGAACACCAGCACCGACCCTTCGTGGGAACACTGGCGCATGTGCGCGCCGGACGCGATCATCAGGCACGGCCGCAGTTGCAGTCCGCACTGTGGAAGGCCCATGCGCTGCAGGTGGATGCCATCGAGCTGCCGTTCCTGCACGCCGAACTGACCGGCCGCGATGCCGTGGCACTGCTGGCACCTTGGTTGTCGGCGCGTCTGCAGCAATGGGACAGGCAACAGGAGAATGCAACGTGCAGTTGACGGGTTTTGACGGAAACGTGGCGCTGGTGACCGGCGCAGCCGGCGGTATCGGCGCGGCGCTGGTGGGGCAACTGCTGGACGCAGGGTGCCGGGTGGTGGCAACCGATCGTGAGCGGCCTGCGCTGGCGACCGACGATGGGCGCGTGCAGGCCTTCGCACTGGACGTCACCGACGGCGCGGCCGTGGACGCCCTGGTCGACCAGGTGGAAGCCACGGTGGGGCCGATCATGCTGGCGGCCAGCGTGGCTGGCGTGCTGCATGTCGGCGAAGTCGTGGACACCAGCGACGCGGATTGGCGCAGGGTGTTCGCGGTCAATGCCGATGGTGTGTTCCATGTCGGTCGCGCACTGGCGCGGGTGATGTCACCGCGCAGGCAAGGCGCCATCGTGACCGTCAGCTCCAACGCGGCGGGCGTGCCACGGCACGGCATGGCCGCCTATGCCGCCTCGAAGGCGGCAGCGACGATGTTCACCCGCTGTCTGGGCCTGGAGTTGGCGCCGCTGGGCATCCGCTGCAACATCGTTGCGCCGGGCTCCACGCTGACCCCGATGCAGACTGGCATGTGGGAAGACGAGCAAGGCGCGGCGCGGGTGATTGCTGGCAATCCGGCCACCTACAAGGCCGGCATTCCGTTGCGCAAGCTGGCCACGCCGGAGGACATCGCACAGGCGGTGATGTTCCTGCTGTCCGAGCAGGCCGGGCACGTGGCGATGAGTGACCTGTACGTGGATGGTGGCGCCACGCTGCGCGGGTAGGAATGCACTCTGTAGAGCCGAGCCATGCTCGGCTTATTACTCAATGCGGGAACATTCCGTGCAGAGCAGCCGAGCATGGGCTCGGCTCTACAGAATCTATCGTGGCGTGACGGGTAGCGGCTGCGGCAGGGTGAGCCGATAGACCAGCACGCGGTTGTCGTTGTCGTACGCGCTGTCGCAGTGCTCGCCCTGCATGCGGCAGCTGCGGGCGATGAAGTCGTTGTCGTTGCCGATCAGCAGCAGTACGTCGTTCGGGTGCTCTGGATCAAGCGC
>RCUO01000259.1_pt1 | contig 30565 bp, 39 predicted proteins | sample 2166161 | NCBI WGS metagenome assembly RCUO01 (sample SAMN09932617, study PRJNA488358) | compost metagenome | feature: garden; material: soil; isolation source: compost soil in cyclohexanecarbonitrile-enriched culture | place: Germany: Experimental Botanical Garden Goettingen | collected 2016-01-27
AAGGAGAACCTTACGGTTCTCTTTTTTTTGTGTTTGTATATTTACAATTTGTAATTTTTTTGATATAATAAAAATACAAGGAGGTGGATAACATGAAATATGAAAATATGCCGATGGATTTACAAATTAAAGTAAATCGTTTAATTAAATATCATAACAATAGATATCCATTGTCCTGGTATGAGAATTTATCAAAAAAGAAACTTCTTGGAATGCATACAGATTGTTTGATAAGTTTGACAAAAGATATTGAAAAACAGTTTACAGGATAAATGAATTGGTATAATATTTATATAACAGTAAATAATAGAATAAGGTGGGGAATTAATGGAAAAACAACTTGTTCCTATCAAGAGATTTTCTTTATATGGAATTTTGTCCAAGGTAAAAAAGAAGAAAGTGGATGTTGTTGTAATTGAGTTTAATGAAGATTATCATCGCGAATTACAATTTGCAAAGATTGAAATTGCTTCTGCACATAGTCGATTGAATTTTGCGAGAACAGATCAAGAGATTGATATTGCAATTGAAGAACTTTCAATTGCAGAACGTAAATTGGATCTTTTGATTAAAAGGGCAAAAATTGATAGAGGAATTCCATTTGCAGATAAAGTTCCGGTTGGAACTGTTGGGAAATAAATCCCACAGTTCTTTTTCTGTAGTTATTACAATTGTTTACAACTGTTTACAATGAAAAATTTTAATGATATAATAAAATTATAAACAACAGTGACTCAACAAAAAAGATAGTGGGGAAAGGGATGCTTGCCATGAAAGGAGTAGTTGACGCTAAGAAATCCAATCAATTTGGAAACAAAGTAAATGAACTATTTCATCTATTAGACACAGTTGAAGATTGGGATAAATACGTCACTAGAAAAACTGCGTCAGTAGTTCGTACTCTACAAAAAACACAAAGTATGAATGAAACGATGGCAGAGTTTAACATGAAGTACGTCACTGTTAGATCACATGTATTAAGAGCAATTGAGCGTATTACAAAGCGAGACACTGTATTTAAACGTGAAGGAAAGAGTCAGCAATCACAAGAGCTATTTGAATTGATGGATACTGTCGAAGATTGGGAAGTTTATGTAACCGATAATGAGGCTGATTTAGCCAAACAATTTAGAGACATAAAGAACTTTTATGAGCTTGGAAGAATGTTGAATTTGGCTCCAAGTAATATTGCTGGTACATTGTATGGTACTACGCAAAAAATAGGGGTCATTGCAAAAATTAAATCGAAAATACCCCAAATCAATCGTAGAGACGTTGACGGACGTAGGGAATAATATATATGAATTCAGATGACCGCTAGGAATTCCTAGCGGTTGTTTTTGTATATAAAAGAATATATATTTAATAATATAGATTAAATTGGAGGTTAAAATATGGACGGAGATGTAAGAACATTAGCGATGTCAAGATATAAGGATTTAATTGAATCTATTGATTCACTACACACTGCTCAATTGTTACAAGGCAGAAAAGTTTCAGAAGCTTACGTTACTTTTCATGACCAAGCAGTAGAAGGAAAATTAGGATGGAATATTTTTTATGGTGATGCAAAATTTGCGCTAGCGTATGAAAATATTGTTGATAATAAAATAATCATTACTTTAAGAAAATTAGTTAATGAAGACTTGTTAATGAATGCATTGGGAGATGACTTAAGATTTGGAATTTTAAGTGATACTCACAATGTTAAGACAGTTATAACATTGAAAATTGATTTTAAGATTGATAAAGAATCAGTAACAAAAATTGTAAAACTTTTAGACACGTCTTTTTCACTATAAGTTTACATATCAAGAGATTTATGATATAATAAACATATAACATGAAAAAGGTTGTGAATCTATGTCATATTTAATGAGTAAATATATGAATCCAGTTTCTTATGAAAGTGTTCATGCAAGAGTTAAACACGTATACGATATGGTTGAAGCGTTTTGTGTAGCAAAATCTTTGTCTGGTGATGGCAATGGAAATGATATTGTTAGAAAGTTAGTTAATCAACCCGTTTCCGATAATACCATTGCAGTTCATGGAACAAATTATAAGTTTAATTGTTACGAAGATAAAATTGAGCTTATAATTTATGAAAAGAAGATTGCTGGATATGCCAATATAACGAGATACAATGAAAAACTGCAAGAGTTGGAATTGGACTTTAAGTTAAATCACCGGTCATTGGGTGGAGGTTCATTTGAAGTAAAGATTTTCATTAATTTTGGGAAAGAAATTGATCAAGGTAAAGCCATGCAAATTTTTCAATTTTTTAATATCAATTAAAAAGTATGAATATTTGATATGAATAGTGAATATAATATTAAATTAACAGTTTACAAACCTTCAAATATAGTATAATATGAATATATCAGGAAAAAATAAATACACACGGAGGTTTGTTTTATGGGTAATATTATGTTGAATACGGGAAAACTTTCTTGGTCACCAGAAGAAGATGCAATTGCACTTCAAGTTATTATCGATGGTACAAAACGTGGTGAAAAAATGTTGACTCTTTTCGATGAAGCAGCTGATAAATTGCATCCAAGAACAGCAGCTGCTGTAGGATATCGTTGGCATTCAAAACTCAGTAGAGAAAATAAAGAACTGTACCAACAAGCAAAAAATCAAGGTGTGCTTTCAAAAAAAAATCAAAATCAAGAACCAAGTCTATTTCATGATGAAGATAAGGAACAAACTCACAATCTGGTTAATGAAGAACAAGAGGAAAACAACCCAACAGCAAATGAACAATTAAAAGCGGAAGAACAAAATCAAGTTCAAGATACTTCTTTTGAAATTGGAATTCGTAGCCCAAGTGAAGTTCTTCAAGTAAAGAACTTCGTTGAAAATGCCGTTAACATTTATAAGCAGAATGAAGAACTTATTAAGGAAAATGAAGAATTGAGAAACAGACTCCGTGTAGTTGAACAACAGCGAGATGCATATAAACAGGATAACGAAGCATACTTGAATGTTTTCAATAAGGCTCGTCAACTTTCAGTTACTGAAGAATTGGGAAGCGGTCGCAACACTTCTACTTTCAAAATGGAAAGAAACGGTAACTTGGAAAGACGATAATATGAATTAAACACAAGCTCCCTAATGGGGAGCTTTTTTGTTTACAAAAAATAACAAACGTGATATAATAATAATATAAGAAAGGGCGGTGCGAAATGAAAACCAAGGGACTAACTATAGTAAATAAACTTAACCAACATGGTTATGATGCTTATTTTATTGGAGGTAGTATTCGTAATAATAAGCATAATGAAATTCACGGAGATAACCTTGCAATTAAAGATTATGATATTGTTACAAGTGCTCCTTATGAAGTGATAATTACCATGTTTGAACAGGTTGAAACCAGAGGAGAGCAATTTAAAGTTGCTGTTGTGAAAATTGATGGCGACGAATTTGAAGTAGCTCAGTACCGGGGAGAATCATATCCCGAAGGAGGTTCGCTTCGTCCAGAAGAAGTACATAGAGTTGATTCTTTGGATGAAGATTTACTTCGTCGAGATTTCGCAATGAACGCGCTGGCAGAAGATAGTGAAGGAAACATTATTGATAAAGTTGGCGGAGTTAATGATATTCATCTTCAAAGAATAAGAGCTATTGGCGATGCAGATAGACGGTTCTCTGAAGACCCTCTGCGGATGCTCAGAGCATTTCGTTTCGTTAGCCAATTAGGATATACCATTTATCCCAAAACGCTTGAGGGAATTGAAAAGAATGGTGACAAGTTATCAATCATCCCTCACGAAAGAGTTGCTGGGGAAGTTGAAAAAATGTTGTCCGGCAAATATGCTCATAAAGCTCTTAAAGCTATGTATGATGTTGTTATGGATGATTTTACATTTTACAACTCTATTTACAAGGAACAAGTTAATTTTCTCGAATCTGCATTTGACTGTGCAGACTTTGATGAAATGCTGCTGAGATTTGAAAAATTAAGTCCTGATGAAAAACAAAGTAGAACAATATTGTACTCTACTCTGTATAGTGAATCAGATTTTGAAAGAGCTTCAAAAGAATTGGAAGATTCTTTGTTTATGAGCATGGATGAAATTGATTTGGTAAGAATCGTTTTGAAGCATAAAAATTTGGAGTCAACTCCAGAAAGTTTGTTGGAATTGCTTAAAGATTTGAAAGGGAAGTTTGATAACAGAAAAACATTGGATGAAGTTCTTAACCATATTAATGTTGTTTTTGGTAATCATTTCAGTGATATGAAGATTTTAAACAGACCTTTGTTTAAAAGTGAACTTCCATTTGATGGTAATGATGTATTGGCCAAAGCAGTTGAATATGAACTTGAAACAAAACCGGGTAAATGGGTTGGAGAAGTAATTTCTTTAGCCAGAGAATATTCTGTTCTTGGTCAAGACTTTACACTTGAATCAACTCTTAATATGTATTACAATATTAAAGAGTTGGCCGAGCATATTAAACAATCCAAAAAGATTGTTGTATTTACTGGAGCTGGGATTAGTACAGAATCTGGAATTCCTGATTTCAGATCAAGTACTGGAGTATGGACTTATGACAGATCAAGAGAAGCCTTGATGTCTCTTTCATACTTTAATGGTAATCCTAAAAAGTTCTGGCCAGCGTATAAAGATATTTTCAAGTTTAAAATTTTTGGAGATTACCATTCCAATTCTGGACATCAGTTTGTTGCTGATTTGGAAAAACTGGGTAAGAAAGTAACAGTTGTTACGCAGAATGTAGATGGACTTCATACAGAAGCTGGAAGTACCAATGTATATGAAGTGCACGGCACCATGAAAAAAGCTCATTGTCCAAAATGTGGAACCGAATATGATTTTGATTATATTCGTGAACACGACATACCAAGATGTAATAGACCAAAAGGGGACGCCACGTGTAATTTCATTTTAAAGCCAGGAATTGTATTGTTTGAAGATGCAATTAAATTTTATTATGAAAGTCTTGGTTCTTTGGATACTGCGGACTTGTTGTTAGTAATGGGAACATCACTAAATGTTGGTCCAATTAATCAACTTGCCGTTAAAGCAAAGCATGACCCATATAAAGACAGTAAAATATTTAAAGCGTTCATTATCAACAGAGAAGAAACAGCTTTAGATTACTGCTTTGATGTGGTAATGCATAGAGGGATTGGGCACACGTTGGAGAAGGTTAAGGAGATGTTGTAGTATGAATTCCGCTATGGAACAACTTCAAGAAAAGAGAAAAGAAATTCAAAAGCAATTAAGAGAAATTGACAATGAAATATATAATTTAAAAAGAAGTTGTCAACATGAATCTATTAATACGGGTAATAGTTATGAAATAGATCAAGTTGTTGACGATGACCGTGATTATGAAGAAATCAGAGAAAGAATGGTTACTTGCACTGAATGCGGACACAACTGGCATGAGCAAAGATGTGCTGACGAGGATTGGCCTTCTGATAAAGGTGAACGTAACTAAAAAAAGGAGAGTGAATAATGTGGGAAAATATACTATCGCTGAATTGGAAAGTATGTTAAATGAAATTAGTTGGTCAGGAACAGATGGATTTAATATTCAAGCGCAAAAGAAATTGGTAGAACAACTTCTTGAATTGGAACAAGAAAACGAAAGATTACACCAACCCGTGAAAAGAAGCTAGTACTTTTGTACTATGACTTTTTTACTAAAGTTTTCCAAATATTAATAATATTTTACACCATCTTTCATATTCAATATCTGAAAGGTGGTTTTTTGTGTGTTTGAAAAAGTAAAACAATTAATAGAGAATTCCACTGAAGTTCTTAGTATTAAGCAAATAAGTGAACAAACTGGAATTCCTAGAACAACAGTGAAAAGATATTGTGATAAATTAGGATATAATCCTTCAAGACATGAGGTTTGGAATAAAGGGCAAACTAAAGATCAAAATATGTCTTTAAAACAATTGAGTTTAAAAATGAAGGGTAGAACAAAAAGACCCGTTCCGATGGAAATCAAGAATAAGATTTCAAAAAGTATGAAACAAAATCCCTCAGCCGGTGGATTTAGAAGTAAAGCAGGTAGAGGACAAAAACATCAATATAAAGGGTTTACATTTCATACAGATTATGCTTTTGGAATTGTAAAAACTTTAGATAAAGAAGAAATATTATGGGAACAGCCTAAAAATCCAATATGTAATCATCACTTTGAATTTTATCTGCCAGAATATGGCTTATATTTGATAGTAAAAGAAACAATAACTAATGAGTCTAGAATTAAATTTCAAACTCTTAGAAATAAAGGAATAAAGTTTATTGTGATTGATTCTTTTGCATATAGAAGAATTAAATATCTAGGAATCAAGTCAATGTTAGAACAATTTAAAAATCTCCGATAGTTTAATTAGAATAAATCAAAAATTGGATTATTGGAGATTTTTATGATAAATACAAACAATATACATGACTTTCTTACTTCTTGCATAAAACACAATGCCTATTACAACGCTTTATTTGAAATGAATGAAACGTTAAGAATGGAATTAAAACAAGAAATTGACAATGAAAGAAAACAAAGTAATTATGAACAGCGTGTTGTTACTAAGTTAATAACCGACGTTATTGAAACTTACATTCAACAATATTTAGGAACAATTAAAAATAACGTTGGTGAAAGAATATACTCTTTTGATCAAAAGTTAAATGTAAGTTCTAATGTTTTTGCTGATATGAAAATTAGATTAGCAAAAGAAAAGGGAAAAGAAGATTTCATCACTCTATATAATAAGGAATATTTTCCATACACAGCCGCCGTTACTTCAGGTAAGTACTATAAAGATGGGAAATTATTAGAAGATGAAGTTGAAGATGTAATTTATGTTGTGTACTATAATTATGGTGGTTCAAATAAGGGAATTGCTTGTGTTAGTACAAAATATCATATTATTGAAGGACAGTTAGAAACAAAAGATTTTAGATATCCTGGAAGCACAATAAGAAGTGGATACGACGTTAAAATTTCAAAGAGTTGGACTTTAGAAGAATTAAAGAACGATAAAATTGGTTCATTATATTTTTAAAAACGTTGTTAAAAAATAGAATGATGATATATATAATCTATTCACATTAATCATTAAAAGGATATATAAAAATCTCTCAAGGTTTTAAAAATTCTTCAAAAATAAATGTTAAAAAATCTTGAGAGATTAAATACAATATCTTCTATAAAATGATTGGTTAAATTATATTAATTATTCCTAGAGGGTAGAAAGGTTCCTACCACGCTTACTAAAAAGTAAGTTAACAGAGATACGGGATACGCCGCCCCGTCTAGGTATTAAAATATCTGCCTGTAGCTCAGCAGGATAGAGCATACGCCTTCTAAGCGTACGGTCGGAGGTTCGAATCCTCTCGGGCAGGCCATTGCAATTGTTGAAGCGGTTAAACAGATACTTCTAATAAGAACAATTCAAGGTTATTAATTAATGCGGCGAAAGCCAATCTGTTTAAGAAATTCTCAATATATTGCGTACATAATTTAATATCTTTTCTTGAAGCGGTTAAACAGATACTTCTAAATATACTTCTTACAGAATATTCAAGATTTATCCCGATTTACCTTTGATTTATCCTTTAAACATGAAATAGGACTTATGTCCAATCTGTTTAAGAAATTCTCAAGAAAAGAGTTTGAATTAAATGCTTGTAAAAATTAAATATTTTTCCTGAAGCGGTTGAACAGATACTTCTAAATATTACAAAAATATAAAAGTTATCTGATTCAAAATGTAGTACATTGTAATACCTTTATGCTTCACCTTTTTATCTAGAACATTGATTCAAATTTTTCTGTTCAAGATATTCTCGGGAAAAAGTTTTATTTTGCAGAATTATTTTTGAAGCGGGTAAACAAGTTCACCAAATTAGATGAATTTATTTGCTATAACACGATTTAAAAAGATTTCCTCGGTAAGAGGCGAAGTTTTATTTCTTGTTTACGATATTCTCAAAAATAATTCATACATATTTTATTCAAAAACAGTTTACATTCTTAAAACAACGTGATATAATGAATAATGTAAGGCAAGGAAAATTGTAAATGAATTAAAGCATACGTATGAAGCGGCTTGAACAGTTACATCGCATAAGGAGCGGGATACGGGAGTTCGAATCTCTCATCCCCTGTTACATCAGGGGATTCGTCTAGTGGTAGGACGCCTAAAATAACTGTTCTATTTATTCTCAAACGTATGTTTTAATTGATTTACAAGAAGGGTTTTAAACATTGAAAAAATTGCTGAAGCGGCTAAACGGTTACTTCTTTCATTTGGCGAAAAAACATGTACCGTTTGTATTATTCTCAGCAATATTTTGAGTGGTTAAAACCATTCTGTACAAACCTTTACCCCCTTAAGCTTGTTTTACAAGATTGGGATAAGGTTTTAAAATCCATCAAATAATCACGAACCTAAGTCCAATGGATACGGTCGATGATTAACCAAGTTCTTTAGAAATAAAGAAAAGGTTTGAGACTTAAAAGGTGGACTCCCATGCGGATGAAGACGGTAGTCTAATCTCTCTGGAAACAGAGAGATAATTTATACTTGAAGCAGATGAACAGTTACTTCTATGAACAAGACAAAACTGTTCAAGTTATTCTCGGGTATTTACATATAAACTATAATTGAAGCGGAAAAAACGGTTACTTCTAATTTTACGATGGAAAATTAACCGATTCACCAGAAATGGGGAACTGAAAAACAAACCGTTTTAATTATTCTCAATTATAGTTTGTACATATTTAATGTAAATACTTTTGTAATTGTTACTCTCGTCACTAGACTCGAATGATAATTTAACAAAGGTATTTTTATTTGTCCTCTTTTCATAAAAAATCCATTTTGGAGGTAATTATACATGAGTAAAATGTCAAATAACGTTAAAGGTCAACGTTCGGTAGAAAAATCTAAGAGAGTTACTAATTGGATGGGTGGAAATTCTTATGAATTGAACCCACTCGACACACTTAAGATGATTACTGCTTCTTCGATTTTTGGAGAACCACAGTACTATCGTGAAGGTGAATGGGCTGATAAGAAAGTTAAAGACGGTTCGTACTCTGTTCATCACTTGGTAAGAGAATTTTCTCTGATTCCAGACAAATACGAAGGAAAGAAAACTTCCGACGTAATGGAACAAGCTATTGATGATGCATTGGATTATGATTATGCAGCCACATTGGAATGGGCACGTACACTTCGTAAAGATTTTTGGATGCGTCTAAATCCACAAATTGTGATGGTACGAGCTGCTACTCATCCTGGTCGTGTAGCTTTTACCGAAGCTAATCCAGGAAAATTCAAAGAGATCAATATGGAAGTAATGTCTCGTCTCGACGAACCCGCTTCTCAGTTGACTTACTGGTTGTTTAAACATAAAACAAAGAAGAATATTCCTTCCTTGTTGAAGCGCAGTTGGGCTTCTCGTATTGAGAAAGCATCTCGTTACCAGATTGCTAAGTATAAAAATGCTGGTATTGGTCTTATTGATACCGTTCGTGTTTCTCATGCTTCCAGTCCTCTGGTTGATGAATTGATGAAGACTGGTACGATTGAAGTTGCTGAGGACAATAGTACTTGGGAAAGATTGAGTTCCGCTGGTAAAACATGGACTGAAATTCTCGATACTATCAAGGTTCCTCACATGGCATTGCTTCGTAACCTTCGTAATATCTTTGCGGAGATTAACGATGCTGGTAAAGCTAAAGAAATTCTTCAGCAATTGAAGGATGGAGTGAGCGAAGGTAAGCAATTCCCTTATCGCTACTACACCGCAATTCAAGTTCTTTCTACCGCTCCTATTAACCATAAGTCTCTGGTAATGGATGCATTGGAAGAATGTATTGATATTGCTCGTGAAGCTCTTCCTAAGTTGTCTGGTAAGACCATGTGCCTATCTGATAACTCTGGTTCTGCTTGGGGCGCTCTTAATTCTGAATATGGGTCAGTAACGGTTGCTGAAATTGGTAACTTGAGTTCCATTCTGACCGCTCAAAATTCAGATGAGGGATATGTTGGTATCTTTGGAGATCGTTTAACGGAGATTCCAGTATCGAAACGCAACGGAGCTCTTACTCAAGCTAAAACAGCTCGTGATAAGGGCAAAGGAGTTGGCGGAGGTACTGAAAATGGAATCTGGTTGTTCTTTGAAAAAGCAATTAAAGACAAAGAACATTGGGATAACATCTTCATTTATTCCGATCAACAAGCTGGTCATGGTGGATTATTTGCAACTCCAGGAGATGCTGGTCGTCTTCGTAAAATGGAGATGGCTGTAAATCAACATGGAACTGCTTATATTGATGTAGTAAAACTTGTCAATAAGTATCGGGCAGAAGTGAATCCAAAGGTTAACGTATTTACAGTGCAAACTGCTGGATACAACAACGTATTGGTTCCTGAAACTATGTACCGTACCAGCGTTCTTTATGGCTGGACTGGCAAGGAATCTGTATACGCAGATGCCATGATTAAGTTCTGGGATGAAAAAGACGCTCAAGCAAAGAAGTAAGTATAACTGAAGAGCTGGAGTAACATCCAGCTCTTTTATTTTCTAAAAACACACAAAAAACAGTTTACAAATTGTCAAGAATATGATATTATAATCTTATAAGGAAAAGGAAAATGTTTCCTAAAAATAAGATTGAAAATATATGTTTACAAAATATCAAAAACATGATATTATAAATATATAAGGAAAAACAAAAAATTAATTGTTAAAAAAGAATGAAAGATTAAATACAATATAATCATATAAAATACGAAATTAATTAAATATTATCTTTAAAATGATAAGTTAATGATTAACCTATGATTTTAGGGATAATATCTCTAAATTGAGAGAGCGGATGTTGAAATAATACATCTAATGGCGGCATAGTTCAAGAGTATATCCGATACACGCACCATACTCGTAATTCTAATTAAAGGGTACTGACAGGAGGAGAAACCTTCAGGTTCCAACATTTAATTAGAGAGACCCCTATATGGTAAATGATCTTGAACATAAGCTCTACTCTAATTTGCCGGGGTGGCGGAATAGGCAGACGCCCCAGACTTAAAATCTGGTGTCAGGTGACTGGCGTACGGGTTCAAGTCCCGTCCTCGGCATTTCAATTTGCACCTATACCCAAGTGGTTAAGGGGGGAGACTGCAAATCTCTTATCGTTGGTTCGAATCCGACTAGGTGCTCTAGTGGTTTTTAGGGAAGCGAGGATGTTATCCACGTTAAAAATAAACGTCCTCTAGTTTTAAGGGCCTTTAGCTCAGTTGGTTAGAGCCCCGAGCTCATAACTCGGTGGTCCAGGGTTCAAGTCCCTGAGGGCCCATATCTTGCGCTCGTAGCTCAGTGGTAGAGCACTCGACTTTTAATCGAGGTGTCATAGGTTCGACCCCTATCGGGCGCATCACTTCATTTCAGGCTATGATGTTAACCTCTTCCTTCTAACTTAAAAACACGCATAAGTTATATGATTGACGTTAGAGGTATCGTTCTCCTGGTGAGTATAGAATTTCAGGCTATTATTCTTCTTCCTTCTAACCAAAATTACGGTAATCAGGATGGATAATGACTAACGTCAATTCATCCATCCTGATTAATAACTCATCTAGAAGAATAAGTTTCCTGGTTCTAAAGTTTTATAATTCATAAATATTGCAGGCTATGGAAATTCCATCCTTCTAACCCGCAAGGGACTCAACTTTTAATTGAAAAAGGGATTCCGCTTTCCAGCAATAACATATACCAGGCTATACTATTCCTTCCTTCTAACCCAACGACATAGTGATTAGGGATACTGCTTTCCTGGTACATACATATTAAAGTTAATATCAGGCTATGTTGGTTAAACCGCTTCCTTCTATTGTGATAATTTCAATGGATGAAGTATGATTTACCTGTAGCGGTAGCAATTTCCTGATATCAATATGCAGGCTATAATACTCCTTCCTTCTAACTTACATTTGGAAAATATGCATAGGGGTATTTCTTTCCTGTAATACATATTAAACAAAAAATCCATATAAACGAGAGGGGGCAGTTCGGCTATAATATCTCTTCCTTCTAACTACAGGATCTTGCGTCCTACGGATGCGAGATAAACATTAGAGATATTAGTTTCCGAGCGCTTTTTAATGAAAACAACTATTTATTTGAGAAGAAAGAACAAAGTTGCTGTTGAGGCTGGTCAATCCGTACTTCCAAAACTGTATATCGCCACAGCTCTTCGTAATCTCGAAAGTTTGGGATATACATTTTCTGAAGCTTTGATTGAACGTGTTTCTACGTTGTCCGTTGACGAATTTGAAACTCTTTATAAGCAGGTTGTTAAGGATTTGAAGATCAATTTGGGCGCTCATGTAAATCATCGTCCAATGTATCCTAATTTCCCTACTCAAGTAATGATTGCTTCTGAAGCTGAATTGTATCTCAATGCAATTCATCACTATTTTGCATCTTTTATTGAAGATGTAACTGGTGGTAAAGTTGAGAACCAAGGTCTTCCTCAGTATGAAATTGAAGAACGTTTCCCACTTCTTGATCTTACTGAACTCAAAGTTATTGACTTGGGAACGGAAGAAGAATTTAATAAGATGATTTCTAATCTTATTGGTTCTAGAACTTCCATCTCTGAGACAGATAAAGAAGATGTAGAATGGGTTCTTGCCAATTATGACGATATTTCTGTCATTATTCCGGCTGAGATTCCATTTAAGGAAAACGTAGGATTTGTCGTATCTGTTCTCCTGAAGCACGGAAAAGCAAATGTAGATCAAATCTCCAAATTTGTAAAGACAGCTACAGACGTTCTTCGTTTGGCAGTAGCTTTTTCAAATGGAGACGTAAGTCTTGCGGCAAATACGAAATTCCGTAAATTCTCTCGTCCTGAACGTCGTCTTCTTCTTGGTCTGCTTGAAAAAGCTGGACTTGTAACAGAAGATATGCTTCGGTATAAAAACCGTTGGATTCGTTTGGGAGAAATTCTTCACCCATCTGAGTATGGAGCTCGTTTTAAGAAAACGCAAGCTGCGTTCTCTGTTCTTCGTAACAATGAAGAATTTGAAACATTTGCTGGTAAAGTTGAAAAAGCTCTGTCAAATAAGGATGCAGTTGGAGCAGCTAAGTTGTTGAAATCTCGTCCTGGTGAGTTTGCTCGTCGTCTTGACCATATGCTTCGTATTACTAATGATTCTCGATTGGTAATTGAAACATTCGGTGAAGTGGCTGGTGAAGTATCTACTCCAGTACTTCTTCAAGTGATGGCTCACTTCGTTCATCGTAATGAAGATAAGAGCGTTCGAGCTTTCTTCCCTAAGGGACAGATTGCTAACGTAATTGCGATTGAGAATACTCTTCCACATGTTGATGCTTATGCTTCCCAAGCTGTAGTTCAAAAATGTAAGGATGCTCTGTCCAAGCGTTTCGCGGAACTTCCAGCTCTTGGTAAAGTATTTGTTGATAAAAATTTGGAGCATTATTTGGTTCCATTCTCTCAACGGTCTGCAAGCAAAGCTCTTCGAACTATTGTTCGCGGGAGTAAATTGGATATGCCTGAAGGAGATACTATTCGTTTCTTCACTTACTGGAAAGAAGGTAAGATTGAAGGAAAGAATGACCATACTGGACGTGTAGATATTGACCTTTCCGCAGCAATGTATGATGAGGACTTTAAATACATCGAACATATTTCTTGGACCCGTCTTCTTTCTTTGAAGTATAAAGCTGCTCATTCTGGAGATATTACTTCCGCTCCTAATGGTGCAAGTGAGTTTATTGACTTGGATATTCCATCCGTTATCCAATATGGAGGACGATATGTGGTAATGTCCCTCAATTCGTTCACACATCATCCGTATTGTGACCTTCCTGAATGCTTTGCTGGTTGGATGATGAGAAAAGAACCAAAATCTGGTGAGATTTATGAACCAACAACTGTGGTAGATAAGATTGACTTGACTGCAGATACTCAAATCTGCATTCCAGTAATTCTTGACCTTGTTGAACGCAAGGTAATTTGGACAGATTTGGCGCTCAATCAGGATATTACTTATAATTACTCGAACACTATTGAGAACAATATGAAAGGTATGATTGCGTTGGGGAAAGCAATGACCTCATTGACAAAGCCTACCTTATATGAATTGTTCTCACTACATGCTCTCTCTCGAGGAGAAATTGTAGATAATATCGAAGAGGCAGAAACCATCTTCTCGGTAGAGAATGGGATTACTCCTTTTGATATCGAGCAAATCATGGCTGAATTTATTGTATAATGTTAAATATAAGGACTGAACCTAACGGTTCGGTCTTTTTTTTTTTTGAAAAAGTTGTTAAAATGAATAATAGCAATAAATAGAATAAACACATAAAATGGTAAATATAAATAAGGAGGGTATTTTTTGTTATCAATAGAAGTTATGAAAATATCATTTTCTATTTATATTTTGTTAAGTATTCCAATGATTCTTATTTTCCACTTTATGGAGTCAAAGAATGTAAGTAAGCAAGAGCTTTTGTATATGTATATTACTATTATGTTGTTTTGGTTACCAAGTTTTGTTGTGGCATTATTTGAGATCAAAAAACAAAAATAAAGCTTTACAATTAGCTGTTTACAACGAATACAATTTTTTGATATAATAAATATATAGGAAAAATAATTTTTGGAGGTTTTGAAATGAGTAAATGGTGGACTAAAAAAGAAGATAAAATCCTTTTGGAAAGTGTTCAAGCAGCTGAAGTGGCTGGAGCAACACTTAGAAGTGGTTTCGAAGTTGCAAGTAATAAACTAATGAATCGTACTCCAATTGGATGCGAACAGAGATACTATATGCGTTTGGACCCTGAAACTAAAAAGAACTATGAATTTTCCCAAAGTAAGGAAGAGGAAAATGAAAATTCCAACAGAAAAACTTGGGAACATTTGGAAGATACAATTCTTGCAAGTGCGGTAATTGGAAGCATTGCTAATGGAAAATCTGAAGCAGCTGGATTTAAATTGGCAATTACTCAATTGGTTGATAGAAACTACAACTCAGCAGCAAGCCGTTGGAAAAGAGCACTTGCTGTAAAGCCTGAAATTCAAGAAAAAATTGCAGTTGCAAGAGAAATTGGTCAAACACAGCAAAAAGTTGAATTTGTTGCAGAAACAAAACCAACATTGCAGTTTAAAAAGGTAACTCCAAATCAGGACAGAGAAAATGCAATTAAATTCCTTGAAACCATTTTGGATGTTGTAAAAAATGGTGGCAATCAAATGGAAGTTGATTATTTGAAACATGCTTTGGAAGACAGTGAAGCAAAAAATCAAAGACTTCAAAAGGAAATTGCAGAAATTAAAAATAGTTATCATCAAATGAATGTTCAATATACTCAAATTTTGGACATTATCCAAACGGGAAATGCAATTATTTCTAAATAAATTAATTCAAGGTGAGTTATATGCTCACCTTTTTTATTTACATTCTTCTCAAAACGTGATATAATAAATATATAAGGTAAACCAATTTGAGGAGGAATTTTAAAATGAAATATGTAATTAATGGATATCGGCATGATGAGATTTACAGACAAATTTTTGTTGTAGTAGATGAAACTCCGGATATTTTAACATTGAAAGATGAAATAAATGGTGGGCAGTTTGAAGTTGATGAGGATGGAAAAGATAGTTTTATTGAAATTACTGGAGAACAATATCATTTCCTTAAATCAAAACTAACTGGTCCATTAAGAACGGGAATATTTAAACAAGCACTGTATGAAAGTTATGCGGCAGAAGTGATTGAAAATGCAACAAAAGAATTTAAGATCAAATGATTGGAGAGGGTTAATACCCTCTCTTTTTTTATAAACTGTTTACTTCTTTATGTAAACGTGATATAATTAATTCATAAGGTAAAGGAGGAATTGCAATGAGTAAAAATAAGTTTCCTATTCCGTTTGAACAACTGTTTGATAATTTCAGTAGTCACTTATTAAAGGAACTATTTAAAGATGGATTTATGAATATGGTTCCTGATTATTCACCAAACAGTTTACTTGTTGTTGAGGAAAAATTACTTAAACATTTTAATAGCAAAGGAAAAGAATTATCTCAAGAAGTATTTGCGGGAATAATTCCTATTGGGTATTATTATGGTGAAACTTTGGTTAGAAATATTCCGGGTGCATATTGGAAAATTGATAATAATGAATTAATTAGAGATCAAATAGTAGCAATTCCAACCGATAAAGTTCCTGGATATAATAGAGCTTACGTAAAACCTTTTACGGCAGTAGGTAGATATTGTATTGATCAAGAAAAAGGATTATTTGAATTATATAATGAGATGGTACATATTGCTCAATAATGGATTCTCAGAAAGTGAGAGGTTAAACCCTCTCCTTTTTTTGTATATAATAATATAATTATAATGGAGAGAGTGATTTTATGATAGAGGATGTAAAAGGAGCGGTTACTCAAACAGTAGCTTTAATGAAAGAATTAAATTCTCAGGTAAAAGCTGGAGAAATTGATATTGATTTTTTGTTAAAGTTATCAACAACAATGAAAGTATCTTCAATGAAATTAGATAAAATTATCAAGGAAAACAAAATGGCTCTTAATGGTGGAGTTACAAAAAAAGAAGAAGTAGTAGAAGAATAAGAGGCAAAAAGCCTCTTTTTTTGTGTATAAATCTCATTTGACAGATTATTTATATTTAGAAGATTAAAAGTCATCAAATATGAATAATATATTTATATATGTCAGTGAGGGGCGGATTCCATGTTCAAAAACCTTAATGAGGCTTTGGAAATGGCTAGAAGAGATCCAAAAAGTGTGAATTGGAGTAAAATAGTAGGTACGTATGAGTTACCTGAAAGTGTAATGAGAGAATTTCAATATGAAATTAATTGGAACATGGTTTGTAAAAATCAAAGGTTATCTGAAAATTTTATTAGAGAGTTTCAAAATTTTGTAGATTGGTTTTTTGTATCCTTATCACAAAATCTTTCTGAGAAGTTTATAGAAGAATTTAGTCATAAAGTTGATTGGAGAGCTATTTCAAGAGGACAGTGTTTGTCTCCCGAGTTTATTGTTAAGCATTCAGAAAAACTAAATGAAGAAAACATAAAGTCTAATGAAAGAATTAATCAACAGCAACTAGAAGAATTAGGATTGGATGTTCTTTTGAGGTTGACAAGAAGTTGTTAGTAATTAAAAAATATGTTTACAAACTGCAGTTTGTGTGATATTATCTAATAGGTAATATTTTACAAACTCTTTTTTGTTTTTGTTAATGAAAGAGAGAGTAGTAATAACAATGAATCTCATATTATTAAGGAAAAAACAAAAAACGTATTTACATTGCATAGAAAACATGGTATAATAATAATATAAGGTTATGGCAAAGGTAAACCGGAGATATTAAAGAATATTTCGAAAAAAACAGTTTACAAATTGCCAAATGTATGGTATAATAATCTTACAAGGTAAGGCAAACAAAAACTTGGAGGTAGAGAAATTATGGCAATGTATGAAGTAACCCCAACTAAACTAGGACAAATCCTTACACCGCTTTATTCTGAAGGAGTTCCAGTTCCAACGGTAATGCAATGGGGTCCTCCCGGAGTTGGTAAATCCGAAGGCGTAAAATCATTGGCTAAAAAGCTCACTGAAAATACCGGTAAGAAAGTTAATATTACTGACGTTCGGCTTCTGTTGTTCAATCCGGTTGACCTTCGCGGTATTCCAGTACCGGATGTAAATAAAGAATTTGCAATTTGGCTCAAACCTAAAATTTTCGATATGGACCCATCTCCAAATGTAATTAACATCCTCTTCTTGGATGAAATTACAGCTGCTCCACCAACAGTACAAGCTTCCGCGTACCAGTTGACTCTGGACCGTAAAGTTGGTGAACATACTCTTCCTGATAATGTTATTATCATGGCAGCTGGTAACCGAGTAGCTGATAAAGGCGTTGCTCATAAAATGCCTACTCCATTGGCGAACCGGATGACTCACTTCGAAATCGTTGCTGAACTGAACGATTGGAAAGAATGGGCAATTCCAAATGGAATCAATGAAATGGTTCTGGGTTATCTGAACTTCCAAGAAGCAGACCTTCACAAATTTGACCCATCCATTGATGATGCGGCTTTTCCATCTCCACGTTCTTGGACTTTCGTATCCCAGTACTTGGATATTTACAAAAATACAGATGCTGCTTATCCAATGATTGCTGGTTCCATCGGAATGGGTACAGCAATTAAGTTTAAAGGATTTGCAAACACTTACGGAGAACTTCCGAACGTAGATGATATCTTCAATGGCCGGCCGATTAAACTGAGCTCCAAGAAAATGGATATTATGTGCGCTCTTTCTTCCGCAATTGTATCTCGTGCTCCTAAAGCAACGGTAGAACAACTGAGAAACGTAATTAAATTTACAACTTCCAGTGCAAATGGCCAAATGCCAGTTGAATTCTCCGTACTTACAATGAAGGACTTGCTTCGAGTTCAAGCAGTTAAGGAAAAACTCCTTGCAATTCCTGAATGGATGCAATGGTCCAATGAACACAAAGAATACATCCATTAATTTGGATGATTCGGAGAGCCAATATTGGCTCTCTTTTTTGTTTCTATATGATTATTTTTTAATGAAATGTATAACCTCTAACCTAAAATACATATAATAAATAAGATATTATATAAAAGGAGGGAAATATGTGCCAGAAATTAAGATTCTTTATTCTTGGGATAATCCTGGGAAAGATAATGTAGATCTATATATTTCGGATGCGATTCCTGAGGGTGAATTGAGGGTTATCTCTGCAGCCGATTTAAAATACATCCTTAATATGAGAAACAATGATAGAAGATGGGCTCACGAATCGTGTGGAGAATCTTTGATTAATTGTGATGAAGTACTGGATACTAAAAAATATTTTGTATACTATAACTATCACTCTTCTGGAGGATATAAAACAGAAATCACAGTTGATGAAAGTAGAAATATAAAGGTATTTGTTCATCCTCCTGAAGGACTTTCACTTCGTTCATTTTGGAGTGAAGTAATTATTTTTGAAATTGTATAATTTCCAAATTGTTTAGCAAAATGTGTTTACATTTATATAGAATCATGGTATAATAATAATATAAGGAAGGTAAAAAAAGGAGGAACTAACTTGGCTTATAAAGACCTTGCTGTTGAGAAAAAGTTGATTAAATCAAGAATTCAAATGCTTGTTGATTTTCCATTCTTTGGACAATTGGCATTATACTTGAAATTGGTTAAACGTAATAATATTTCCACTGCTGCAACTGATGGAAAATGCTACTTTTACAATGAGAATTTTGTAAATTCTCTTACCGAAAAACAAGTTAACTTCCTTACGGCACATGAAACTCTCCATCCGGCACTTGGACATCTTTGGAGAAGAGGTTCAAGAGACCCAGTAATTTGGAATCATGCTGCAGACTATGTTATCAACGCTATGATTGTTGAAGTTGACCCGCAGCAATCTCACTTCCAAATTATTGACGGAGCTTTATTTGATAGAAAGTTTGACGGAATGTCATCTGAAGAAATTTATAATATTCTTATTCAGGATGAAAATTACGTTAAAAAAGCTCATCAAATGGCTCAATCTGGTGGTAGCGGAGGAAGTGGACCTGGTGGAACACTTGATGACCACTCAGTATGGAATGAAAAAACTGACGGGGATGGTTCCGGAGACGACGCGGGAGACGATGGTGACCTTTCTGCTGGTAATGAAGAAGATTGGCAGGGAAGAGTTATTCAAGCTGCTCAAATCGCAGCTGGTAAAGATAAAGGTAAAATGCCAGCTCTCATTGACAGACTTATTGGTAAGTTAACTCGTCCACAGAAGAACTGGAGAGAGTTGCTAGCAGAATTTATTTCTCAAGAAATTAATGATTATGGATTTAATCCTCCAGATCGTCGTTTTTCTTGGGATGACCTTATTCTTCCAGACTTCTCTGAACCAGAAGATGTAATTGATTGGTTGGTATTTGCAATTGATACTTCTGGTTCCATTCAGGAAAAAGAGTTTATTGTTTTCATCTCTGAAGTGGTTGGGTGTTTGAACCAATTCGGAGGTAAAGTAAGAGGTAAACTCATTTACTGTGATGCTGCTATTCACGAAGGTGGAGTTTACGACTTGGAAGATGCCGCTAAATCACTTCCTCGTGGCGGTGGAGGTACAGACTTCAGACCAGTCTTTAATTGGATTGAAGAAAATATGGAGAATTGCAAAGGATTGGTATATCTTACTGATACCTATGGTAATTTCCCTGAAAAGGAGCCATATTACCCTACACTTTGGGCTGTTACTATTGATAATCCAAAAGTTCCATTTGGTAACACAACAAAAATTGAAATCGATTAAAGAAGAGGCGAAAGCCTCTTTTTTTTGTTTAAATTTGGTTTACATGCAAATCGTTATATGATACAATACAATTATAAGGAAAAAATAAATAACAAGGAGGATGCAGAATTGCCCAGATATTCTCAATTAAATATAGGTGTATTTACACCAATGATTGAAGAAAGTATTAGAGACGACGTTCAAGAACAATTAGATTCATTAATTAACGTGGCCACACTACTGGGATATAAGGTTATAATTGAGAAAGATTTTCAACAAATTTCTTATAGCAAGAGAAAACTTTCATATGCTGTTAGAATTTATGATGGAGTGTATAGAGTTTTGTCGTTTTGTTTCTTAACTCAAGAAGCTGGTTCAGCGTATTTACAAAATGATATTGTATTGGATTATGTTTCATATACCGAGCAGGAAAAAAAGAAAATTCGAACAATGCCGATTGAATATAAGATAAAAGAATTAACCAAACTTCTTTAGGAGGCAACATCATGGATTATAAAAGCAAATACAGCGCAGCATCTATCAGAGTGAGAGACAAAATGGCAGATAAGGTAAGAGTTCCTCTTCAAAAAAATATCACTGATGATACTCGAAGATTTGTGAAGCTCACTAAAGAAGTACCCAATTGGAAAACTTATCTTACGGATAAGCAATTGGAAGTTGTGGATTTATATTTAAAACTTTTAAGCTCAACAGAAGTGGATTATCAAATGAGATTGACTGAAGGAACAACATATCATAGATTGTTTGGTTCTAAGTCAAGAGGTAATCTGGCTGCTTATGGAGTTCTTAAGAGAGTTCATAGAGCGCTCGAAAAAGAGAAGAAAGAAAAGGAAAAGAAGAAAAAATCATCCGCAAAATAGTAAAAACCTCCGTTCAAATTATCTATAATAGATAAAAAGGACGGAGGTTTTTTATGATAAAACAAGGTGACAGAGTTAAATTAATAGGTAAAAATAGTATAGGAAATATTTCTATACCAACAGAACACATTTGTACTGCAACAATTGTTTCTGACGGAGTATTTATTTTAAGATATGGATATCATGAAGATAAAGACTTGGTAGCTGGAGCAACTGCCGATATTGTTATTCCTATTGATATTAAAGAATTTAAAGATGTTGTAGATTATAAACAACTCGTGTCAGTTAATTATCACGCTGGAAAAGTTTATATCGTTGAACATGATTTTGCAAACTTTGCTAAAAAAGGAGAATTGTTAACGATTAGTAGAGTTGATGTACAGCAAAATGAGAAAGATGATACTATTTATTTTATGAATAATAAGGAAGAAACTATTGGTTTAAATATAAATAATATAGAAGCTTTGTTGGCTCCATATGTTCCAGAGTTTCATGATAAATTAGGAAAAGAAATTGACTTTACTACTGCTCAAAAAAATTATTATTTAGTTGGTTCAAAAATGATAGATACCACAAACAATAAAATTGTGTATATTAAAGTTAGTAATGAAAAAGATTGTGAAGTTGAAGATGCTGATGGTTTTGCTGATATATTATCTAAAGAAGAATTGCAACCTATCGCTAATTATCAGGAGTTATTGAATTCTAATTTAGAATTTAATCATGTTTTTTATAAGCCTGGAACAGCTTATGTAGCTAAAGAAAATATTAAAAGTAATTTAGTGTTAAGTAAAAACATTAAACCTAGTGATGTTATTCGAATAGCTCATTCGCAATCTAAAAATATTAATTTTTATGAAGATACTTTTTTGGTAGAAGCTCCTTTTGGTGTAGATTTAGAATTATCTGTATTTGAACTTGAGTTTCACTTTGATAGAATTAAGGGAATGTATAAAAGAACAACCAGTAAAGAGTATGTTTCCTCAGTTGATGTTGTTGAGGAAGGTCTTAAGATTATGAAACAAGAACAAGATCAAATTGATCTTAAAGTTCAATTGAATTCAATAAGCGTTGGAGAATATCAGTTTGAGTTTAATGATAATTCTATTCGATTTGGTGAAACAATAGATATTGATGATGCTGAAAAATTTATTAAAGCGTTAACTGAAGCTGTGCGGTTTAAAAAAGAGAGATCATAAGTCTCTCTTTTTATTTTTAAAAAAGTTATTTACAAAATATCAAAGTACGGTATATAATTTAATTAAAAGATAAAGAATATAAATAAGAATTTATAATGGAGGAAAATAAGATGGAAAAAGCAGAACGTCACCAAGTGAAAAAGCAGGCCATCATCGATCTGCTTTCTCAGTATAAAGATTCAAGTGGAAATATTGATATGACTAGATTTCGTGAAGAACAAAGTAGTGCATATACTAGAATTCCTTATTATTTTGGATCTGTTGAGAATGCGTTGCAGCAATTTCATTTAGTAGCAACTGGAAACTCCGTTGGAAAAGGTTCACCAACAAATCGTTTGACACTACGAAATGAATTGGCTTATGATATGCTTGTAGAACTTAGAAAAAATCACACACTTGAAGAAATAGGAAGTATGTATGGTGGAGTAAGTAGAGCTCATGTAAATCAATTATTTCAATCATTGGATATGTCTGTTGGAGCAAAGAGAAGAGAAAAACAAAATGTGAATACAAACGTTTAATTTACAAAACCCCCTTTATGTGATATAATAAATATATCAGAAGGGGGTTTTTTGATGCTTACTTTTCAGAAGATATCATATCACCAATTATATGAGAGGTACATCCAATAAAAAAGGATAAACCAGTACCTTTCAAAACATACATATCGATAAGCCAAGAAACAACAGCAACAAACCAAATATGGTGTGTGAGTCCTCTGTGTTTGAATCCAAGAATCCATAGGGGAAGAATTCTTCCCATGATAGATTTTCTATGATCGCTATCAGGAAAGAGACTTCCTATTGCTACAAAAACGAAATTCAAATGAGGAAAAAAGCACCAAATAACAATGCCAATAGTTAAATGAGTTTTACCGCTGAAAGCAATCACCCCCTATATTTATCATTTCCAAAGCTGTTAAAATGTATCCGACATATTCATAAAATAATCTAAATCCATTATAAGAAAGAGGTTATTACCATGGGTAAAAAGCTGCTGAAGACACACAAGATAAGTTTCCAAGAAGATAATATGGAGATGCGTTGGTACGTTGTTGTATGTAGCTTTAACTGGGAACGCAAAGCCGCTGAAAATATTGAAAAACGTTTTGAATCTCTAGGTTGTTCTGATAAGTTTGGCGAAATTCTTGTTCCAATTGTTGAAACTCAAGAAATAAATGCTAAGGGTAAACCAGTTAAGAAAAGCCGCAACATTCTTGAAGCTGGATACATTTTCATTAAAATGATTCTTAATAACGATACATGGAATGTTGTTCGTCAAACAACAGGCGTTGCTGGTTGGTTAAACATGGATGGACGTCCTTCCCCTGTAGACGATAGTTATATTGTTGATATTAAAAAGCAACTTGGCTTGTTGTCAGAAAATGATAAGGTTGCATTGGAATTTAAAGGTGACATTGGAGATAAAATTTGTGTTAAAAATCATGTAATGAATGGCCTAGAAGCAGAAATTACAGAAGTCAATAGAGATAAAGAGTTGGTAAAAGCAAACCTCATCAGTAATGGATTTAAATTGGAACTCAAATTCAATCAAATTGAATTGGTAGCAAATTAAAGGATGGGGAACATTATGCATCAAGATAATGACATGAAATATGGAGAAGCTTCTCTTAAGGTTAGAGAAAGGTTTTCTTCAAAAATTAAAAACGATTTAAATAGAAGCGCAACAGATTCAAGTATCAAATTCATGAAACTAATTGAAATTATTCCCAATTGGGAAACTTATCTTACAGAAAAACAACTTCAATCAGCAAAAAAATACATCACAACGTTGAATGCTTATGAAGTTGATTATCAATTACGACTTAATGCAGGTACAACACACCAACGTTTATTTGGAAGCAAAACAAGTAAAGGTGCAATTGGCAGATTAGAACAGGTTTATAATGCACTAGAAAATCAAGGCTACTTTGAGGAACAGAAAAAGAAAAAAGAAATTCAAGCTCAATCTCAAGTTAATAATTCAAAACCAAAAAGAAAACTATCTGATAAAACAATTCAATCAGTAAAGCAACTCATTACATTAGTAGTTGATAATCCCGATTATGAAAAACATTTAACGAAATCTCAGATAGAAAAAGTAGAACAATTTCTTCGATTAAGAAGTTTTGCAAAAACTGCAAAACAATGTAATATCTCGCAAGATTCTCTTAAGACAGCTTTATTAGGTAAAAATGGTGTATTGGAAAAATTAAAATCAGCGTATGAAAAACGATTAGTAAGTGCTTGGGAAGACCTTTAAAATAAAGGGTGAAATCATTTGAAAGTTAAAATCGAATGTGTTGGTGATGATTGGGGATTTTATCAAATCATTGATGTTACAGAATTTTTTAATGATATTGTAAATAGTGAAAGTTTAGAGGAAGCAAATAAGTATTTTGCAGAAGGAACATATTATGAGGATAGTTCGGATGGAACTTATGCGGCAAGTTACATTGAAAATTTAGGACAAAGTGATTGGTGTCCACCTCAATTGTATCACAAAGAATTTAAAGTGGTAATAACTCATATAAAGTAATTACAAATTGTATTATATACGACATAGAAAAAGACCCCGAATAATCGGGGCCTTTTTTGGTTATATTAATGGAAAGATTGGAGCTCTGGAGTTGCTACATATCCTGGAAGAGCTCCAACTGAAGCTTGTTCATTTTGTTTTCTGATTCTTTCGGGAAGTTCAACTGCCGGTGAATTTGAAACTTGTTCAATATTGCCCTGATTAATAGCTTGTTCAGCAAAGTAAACCATTTTCTTAGTCATATTACCACCAACGTAACCATTCTGGCGAGAAGTAAGTTCACCTTTATCTAAAGAATCATATTGTTGAAGACCAAGTTCGGAGGCGACTTCACCTTTAAATTTTTCCATATTATTTCTAGCGGAATTGACCACCAATTGATTTTTTCTAGCCATTAGTAATTCCTCCTTTTAAATTATTTGGTTACCTTATTATTATTACCTGTATTACCTATTAAATTCATGGTAAATATTGTTATTTTTAAACAATTTACTTTTGCTGTTTTGTATGTTAATATGCTATTATAAACAAAAACAAGGAATAAGAAACAGCAGAATAATTTATTTAAAAACAGTTTACAAATGCAATCTCTAATGATATAATGATATCATAGAGGAGGAGGAATTCAATGGAAGAAAAATTAGATGATAAACCTTTGAATGAACTCTACAAATTGCAAAAAAGACTGTTGGGAACCAGACAATATGATTTGTTGTTTAAAGTCGTCGAGGCTATTAATAAAAAGCAACCTATGAAAATAGTTTAAAGTCAAACCTTGGAGGGTGATGGAAATGGAAAAGATCAAATCAGTAGTCGCAATAACTAAGGTGGATATTCAAGTTGGTCGTCTGGCAAAACGTGCTGGAAAGAAAACTGATATCATCAGCCGAATGAATGGAGAATACAAGGATTTCAAAACCATTCCAGCCGGAACCCTCGTGGTTATTCGTGAAGGGTGGATTGGAGCTGATGGAGAACATCGTCTCTATCTTCACGGTAAAGGATGGTTTAAAACAAATACATCTGAAGGAATGACAATGGAGAATTCTTTGGAATTGAAAAATTCAAGAGCAAATTTCTCTACACTCTTCCTTGACGAACATATATATCAGAACCTGGATAATAACTTGGATAAGCTTAAAGCACTTATTCCAGCTGCGATTGATTCTGCTCAACTCGAAGAAAAAGAAAAAGAAATCGTGGCGGCTGCAGTTACTTCTGTATCGATGAAAGAAATCGCAGAAAAGGTTGGATATGCTGAATCTACACTTCGCGAAAAACTTGCTGGTAGAAATAAATCTGGCCAACGCGTTCCGGGAATCATTGAGAAAATGGAAGCTGTAATGTAAGGAGGAAAAACCTTGCTGAATAGAGAAGATATTGAAGGTAAGAGAGTTGTTCTAACTTCAGGAACAAAATCCGGATACGTTGAAGGTATCGCTTACTTCGTAGGAGATGACGAAATTCATATCCAATATGGTGACCAAGCTTTTGATTATTCCAAAGTTCAAACTGAAGATATTACAAATGGAAGTTATAATCTTACTATTCTTGACTAAGGAGAGTATATGCTCTCCTTTTGTTGTGTTTACTATAGTGTTTACTCGGGTAAACGTACGCGCACATGCAGCATTTTTTGGTCTAAATATCGATTCCCTTAAATATAATAGAAATATAAGGAGGATGATGAATGAATGGGTAAAAATAACAAACAAGCCAAAAAAATGGCTAATCACCCTAAAGTAAAGGGATATACAGAAAAATTCGCAAAAGATATTGCAGAAATGCTAACAGAACAATTTGAAAAAGCAAAAGAAGAAGCACAAAAAAATGGTGGCGAATTTAAATTTGATATGAATGGTGAGATGAAAGGAATCTTGGAATCAAAAGGTAAGGAAATGGGAGCATTCGTAAAAAACATGGTAAATCAAGAGAATAAACGAGAGACCACGAGAGCGGCAATGAGAAATCATGCTGTAAAAGTAAATATCAGATAAGAACAGATTGATTAGATAAGCCATATGGCTTATCTTTTTTATTTAAAAACAATTTACTGTTAAATGCAATTATGATATAATGAATACATAAGATAAGATAAATCCAAGGAGATGAATTTATGGATGAACTAAAAGTGGATTATAAATTGGCTTATAAAATTTCTAGTCTTTGTGGTAAAGTCTATAAAATATTCAAAGATCAATGGAAAACAAATAGAAGAGCGTATAATAGAATTATTTCTATTAAAGAACAGCTCTCTAGATGTAATGAAAAGACAACTTATTTCTCTATTGGCGGAAATGAATTAAAACCAGAAAGAGCGATTGACATACTTGAAGAAATAAAAAATTATATAGATAGAATGATGCCTCATGTGATGCAAACTTTAGATCTGCAGAATTTAAGAGACGAAGCGGATTCTCTTATTACTGCAATTAAGTTGATTGAACATGAACCGTCAGCTTGGAATCAGCTCAAGTAATAAAAAATGAATAGGATAGTACTGTAAGTGTGAGGAAGACTTATCTGAAAAGGTAGGTCTTTTTTATTTTAAAAAACAGTTTACAATTTGCTAAACATATGGTATAATAATCTTACAAGGTGGATACAATAAAGTTTTAATGAGGAGGAAATAACTTTTGAAACCAATTCATAAAAAAATACTTGGCCTCACCATTCTTTCCGTAGTGATGGGCGACCCTACTTCTGCGATTGCACTTCCCTTCGAGAAGGACACCTTGGCTGCCGATCAACTTAAACAGGAACAAATTTTTATAAGACAATTAGCGAAAGTAGATTTTGATATTAAATTACCACCACCAGTACCTCAAGTAAAACCAGTAAAAATCGCAAAAGAGATTGAGCAGCCAAAACCGGTAGAAGAACAACCTCAGCAGCCAACAGCAGAAGAGTTATTTATTCAATTTCAACACAAAGTAAAGAAATCAGATGTTACAACTCTTGATCTTACCATTCCTTCTGGTTTAACAACAGAACAAGCAGATGATATCCTAAAAGGAACTGGATTGGAAGGGCTTGGAAAAGATTTTGTAGATGCAGAAATAAAGCATAAAGTTAATGCATATTATTTAATAGCACATGCGGCTTGGGAAAGTGGATGGGGAGAATCAAAACTTTCCAAAAACAAAAATAATCTTTTCGGATTTGCTGCTTATGATGATTCACCTTATTCTAGTGCAATGGCCTTTACTACAAAGGGTGAATGTATTGATACAGTGGCTGAATTTATTCAAACTCATTATCTTCAAGAAAATGGAGATCACTATAATGGTCCAAATTTGAAAGGAATGAATATTAAATACGCAACGGATGAAAATTGGGCAAAAGGAATTGCTCAAACAATGGTTGGATTAATAAGACGTTCAAATAGCGACCCCATTTAAGGGTCGCTGTTTTTATTTACAGTTGTGTATAATAATGATATAATTTAATATAATAAAATAATAAGGGTGGGCTTTTTATGTTCAAGAGATTTATCGCTATTATACTACTTGTATTTGTGTTTGTTTGTTCTTCAGTATATGCAGACGCTGTTCAAAAAAATGTAAGTTTACTGGATGATTATAATATTACAGTTAACTACAAGGATTATGACGGAATTGTGAAATCAGTTTCAATTGTTGATGATGTGTTATCTGTAAATAACAATATAATGATTAGTATTGATAGTTTGGATTTACTAAATATGGAAGCTGATAGATTTTTGTTTATCGCTACATATGCCAGAGCTTTAGAATACATAATTCTTGATCCTGGATTAGAAACCAATAAAATTGGTTTATATATTAATAAGAAATCATATATTCTCAAAGACCCAGACTATGAAGATATAAAAATGGGTACAATGAAAGAAAGTCCTGTTGAGTACAATGGAATAGCATATATTCCTATTGATGTCTTTAATCTAATGGACTTAAAGGCAACAAATAATGAAAATAATATAACAATTGATATTGCTGGTGATCCTAACATTAAAACAGTTGTTACTGGAATAGATCGTAAAAAAGAAGTTCTGACAGTAAAAAGAGGAGATCAACAGATAAAGTTGAAGTTGATTGGAGTTGATATTCCTAATGACGATAAAACATATAATGCAACAGTAAGTAAAGTAGTTTATGCGTTAAAAGGAAAAGAGATTTCGATAAAGTATGACTTGTCTCCAACTGCGATTAGTTATGACGTTGAAGGAGGATATTATTACGTATATGCATACTTGCCTGGAGATGATATTTCACTAAATGAGCAGATATTGAGTATGGGATATGCTTCGTATATTGATTATGAAGTGGGAACAGATTTAAGAGAAGAGCTTATTAATTCAGCCAAATATGCACAATCAAATAAATTAGGGGTATATAAGATTAATTCAACCAAAATCTATAAGGTTGAATCAGTGAATAATAAAATTGTAACATTATCTCAAGGAGGAACTGTATATCAAATTGATTTTGGTGATAAGAATTTGTCATATACTTTAAAACAATATAGTCCTTCCTCTCTCAAGAAGTTAAATGATTATGTTGGTAAAAATATAGAGTTAAAAGTACGTCCTGTAGATAATTATGATTTTGTTCTATATATAATAACTTATTTAAAAGAAAAGAAGTAGCCCTCGTATGAGGGCTTTTTTTATTGATATTTTTTATCTCAATACTTTTATTTAATACAAAAAAGTATTGAGGTGATACACATGGTTGATTTGTATAGCAAAATAGAATTTGTAAAATTTATTGTTAGACATGATTTAATTGCTAATGAAGAGTTGTATAATTTTCTTAAGAATATACTGCGTTCCCCAGAGAACTTAGAGAAAATATCTTTTTCAATGGGTAAGACCAAATTGAATTATAAATATAAATTTTATGTCAATTTAAGGAAAGACGTGTTCATATTTGAAAAAGATGGAAAAAAATATAACGATAGTAGCATTTTAAGATCTATGAATAGATTATTAAGTCTAATTGATTCCAATAATTTCTGCATTTGCGTACTAGATAAGCAAAATATGATAAAAAACAAATTGAATGCCGTGTGTGAAAGTAAATCTCTTATAGATAGAGCAATATTTGATGCTAATATAAATTTAATGTTAATAGATCAACGTAAAAAAATCCTACTAGAGAAAATAGATCAGTCCTTAATAGAGAAAGATAAAGAAAAGTTTGATTTATTGTGTATTCAATATAAAAATTTATTAAAGTAAGAAAGGGAATTGTAATGAATATAGAAGAATTAAGTAAGTTATGTGAAGATTGTAGTAAACTTAAAGAATCGATTTATTCAAATAAGATTATTTTAAAAGCTACTAAAGATCAAGAAAGCGCTTTTTATAGAATGTTAGATTCATTTATTAACAGATTAAAGTATCACATTGAAGTTTATAATGATCAAGAATATGTACAAAAAACAATCAAAGCAATAGAAAAGTTAGAAGAAATAAATGAAAGAGTTCATGTTACTTTTCTATTGGATAAGATGAAAGAAAATTTAAATAGTGTATATATGAAGTATAAAGATAAAAG
>RCUO01000260.1_pt1 | contig 30556 bp, 31 predicted proteins | sample 2166161 | NCBI WGS metagenome assembly RCUO01 (sample SAMN09932617, study PRJNA488358) | compost metagenome | feature: garden; material: soil; isolation source: compost soil in cyclohexanecarbonitrile-enriched culture | place: Germany: Experimental Botanical Garden Goettingen | collected 2016-01-27
CGGGTGATGCGGGGCGTGCAGGGCGGGGGCTGTTTTCCGGCGTTCATGTGGGTGGCGGGTTTCCTGCCAACGGCTGAGAGCCCCTCGTGGCTGGCGCGGCGCTGCGCGTTGGCCGGGCGGGTGGGCTGTGCAGGGGACGCCGTGAATACGTCCCTGTAGGCTCGGGCGCGCCATCCATGGCGCTTACGCCCCTGCACAGCCCACCCGCCAGGCCTTGGACAGGTTCATGCGGGCGCCAGCCACGGAAAAGAAAAAAGAGCGACAGCGGGTCGCTGCGCTCTCTTTGGGTTATGGGATCGGTTGGAGGCGCTGGGGTCAGCGCTTGATCTGCTGGCCGTCGCCGGTGGGTACGCTGTCGTAGTAGCGGCCGGTGCGCGAGTCGAACACGCGGTTGGGGCCCACCGGCTTGACGCCGGGAACGATGCGGCCGTTGCGGTCGTAGACCTTGTCCGGCAGTGCCGGTGCGGGCGTGGGGGTCACCTGGGCCGGGCCGGTAGAGCGGATCGGCTGGGCCGGCTGCGGCGAGGGCAGCACCTGCGGCTGCGGGCGCGATGCCTGCGGTGGCGGGGCTACAGGCGGTGGCGCCACCGTCGAGCTGCTGCGGGTAGCGGTCGGATTGCCGGTGGGCACCTGCGCCTGGGCGAGCAGAGGCAGCAGGGCCGACAACAGCAGGACAAGGCGGGGTTTCATGGCGCGCTCCAGGGTGGACCACATTCACCCTGCGCCTGCCCCTGTGTGCCGGCCATGAACGGCCATCACACTTGCAAGCGCGTGCCGACACCCCCACGTCTGCGGCATCCCAGGCCACAACCCCACGGAGAGCCGGCATGAGCGCTTTCGATCTGACGCCCCCCACCGCCACGCAGACCGAGGCCCTGGTCGCCGGACTCAGTGCCGAGGAGCGCCGCGTGCTGCTGCAGCACGGCACCGAGGCGCCCTTCTGCGGGGTGTTCCTCGACAACAAGCGCGAGGGCGTCTACTGCTGCCGGCTGTGCGCGCTGCCGCTGTTCCGCTCCAGCACCAAGTTCGATTCGGGCACCGGCTGGCCCAGTTTCTTCGCTCCGTTCGACCCGGCGCATGTGCGCGAGATCCGCGACAGCAGCCACGGCATGGTCCGCACCGAGATCACCTGCGCCCGCTGCGGCAGCCATCTGGGCCACGTGTTCCCGGACGGTCCGCCGCCCACCTATGAGCGCCACTGCCTGAACTCGGTCTCACTTTCCTTCACCGGCAACGGCGAGCCCTGGCCCGATCCGCTGCAGCGTGGCGGCGCGGAAGCCGGCGTGGCGGGCTGAGACCCGCCGCAAGGGCCCGCTGACCGACTTCACAGAATTCCCTCTTCAGAAACACCGGTGTCAGGCCGACAAGGAGATATCCCCCCTCCTTGCGTCGCGCCATGCTCATCATCGTTGGATTCCTGGTCGTCATCATCAGCGTGCTGGGCGGCTACCTCGGCGCACACGGCCGCCTTGGGGCGCTGTGGCAGCCTTACGAACTGGTCATCATCGGCGGTGCCGCGCTGGGTGCGTTCCTGGTCGGCACCCCGGCCAAGACGGTCAAGCAGACGCTGCAGGCCATGGTCGGCGTGTTCAAGGGCCCGCGCTACAAGCAGCAGGACTACATCGATGTCCTCAGCCTGGTGTACGAACTGCTCAACAAGGCCCGCCGTGAAGGCTTCATGGCCCTGGAAGACCACGTCGAGCGCCCGGCCGAAAGCGCGCTGTTCGGCAACTACCCGAAGGTGCAGGCCGACCACCACCTGATCGACTTCATCACCGACTGCCTGCGCCTGATGATCGGCAGCAACATCGAGCCGCACGAGCTGGAGCCGCTGCTGGAGCTGGAGCTGGAGAAACACCACGCCGAAGCGATGGCGCCGTCGCAGGTGATGAACAAGGTCGCCGACGGCCTGCCCGGTTTCGGCATCGTGGCGGCGGTGCTGGGCATCGTCATCACCATGGGCTCGATCGGCGGCGACATCGTTGAAGTGGGTGGCCATGTGGCCGGCGCGCTGGTCGGCACCTTCCTCGGCATCCTGCTTGGCTATGGCTTCGTCGGCCCGATGGCCTCGGCCATGGAAGCCCGTGCCGAGCAGGACAGCCGCATCTATGAGTCGGTGAAGACCGCCCTGCTGGCCTGCCTGCGCGGCTACAACCCGAAGATCGCGCTGGAGTTCGCCCGCAAGACGCTGCCGTCGAACGTGCGCCCGGCGTTCTCCGACTTCGAGCAGCACCTGAAGACGGTCAAGTAAGCCATGGCCGAGACCAAGCCCACCGTCATCGTCCGCCGGGTCAAGAAGGCCGGCCACGCCGCGCACCACGGCGGCTCGTGGAAGGTGGCCTATGCCGACTTCGTGACCGCGATGATGGCCTTCTTCCTGGTGCTGTGGCTGATGGCCAGCACCAGCAAGCCCGAGCGCGCGGCCATTTCCGAGTACTTCCGCAACCCCAGCCCGCTGGTCGGCTCCAGCGCGACGCCGGCGCCGGGCATGGCCGGGCCGGGCGGCGCCAGCACCTCGATGATCAAGCTGGGCGGCGCCACCGACGTCTCGCGTGGCAACAGCAACGATCCCTTCCAGAACCAGCAGAAGTCGATACCGCAGCCGGTGGACGAACAGCAGCGCGACAAGCAGCAGCTGGAAGCGTTGATGAAGGAGCTGCAGGAGGCGATCAGCCGCAGCCAGGCGCTGGAACCGTTCAAGGACCAGCTGCTGCTGGACCTGACCCCGGAAGGCCTGCGCATCCAGATCGTGGACAAACAGAACCGGCCGATGTTCGACCTCGGCAGTGCCACCCTGAAGCCGTACACACAGCAGATCCTGCACGAACTGGCCGAGTACCTGAACCACGTGTCGAACCGGATCAGTCTGACCGGCCACACCGACATCACCGCCTATTCGGCCGCACGCGGCTACGGCAACTGGGAACTGAGCGCCGACCGCGCCAATGCCGCGCGCCGCGCGCTGATCGATGGCGGCATGGACGACGGCAAGATCACCCGCGTGGTCGGCCTGTCTTCGTCGGTGCTGTTCGACAGGACCGACCCGCAGAACCCGATCAACCGCCGCATCAGCATCGTGGTGATGACCAAGGCCGCCGAGGAAGCCGCGCTGGCCGGTGCCGGCCCGCAGGTGGGCCTGTCGGCGACCACCGTGGACCCGGACGTGCAGGCTGCGCAGGGGCCAGAAAAGTAATCTGTGGGTGCGGGCTCTGGTCCGCACAGCGCTGAACCGGGGTCAGATCCCTTTCCCCATGGAAAGGGATCTGACCCCATCTACGCGCGGCCGCTACAATGGCGGTCTTTCCGTTTCCAGGTGATCCCACCCCATGTCCCAGTCCTCCAAGGCCAAGCGCGACAAGCGCAAGAAGCACCAGGCCAAGCGCCCGTTCCTCCGTCTGAACGCCCAGCAGCAGGTGCAGAACCATGCCGTGCTGGTCAACGAGGACGGCCAGGCCGTGGCCGCCATCGGCCTGCAGGGCCGCGAGTGGCTGCTGGCCATCGGTGGCCAGACCATGGGCAACGCCGACAACCCGGTGCCGATGCTGGCCATGCTCAAGCACCTGTCCAACGTGCAGGAAGCCGAAGGCCGCAAGGTCACCCTGGAATATTCCGAGCTGATGCAGAAGCTGCTCGACACGCTGGCTGAAGAAGCAGGCCAGACCGCCGAGGAGTACCTGGACAAGCTGGTGGCCGAGTTCGCCAGCGAGCAGGCTGAAGACGCAGCCGCCGAAGGCGAAGCTGCCGATGAAGCAGCTGCGGATACTGCCGGCGCCGAAGGCGCTGCCGACGCCGAGGCCGCTACGGCCGCCGACGCCGACGGCACGCCGCAGGCCTGATCCGGCGGCGGCGGTGTCGGTCTACGTCGATGACGCGGTGCATCCCTGGCGCGGTCAGCGCTGGGCGCACCTGATGGCCGATACCCTGGCCGAGCTGCACGCGATGGCGGCGCAGCTCGGCATTCCCCCACGCGCCTTCCAGAACAAGGCCAGCGGGGCACATTACGATGTCACCGCCGAGCTGCGTGCGCAGGCGCTCGCGCTGGGCGCGGTGGCCATTTCCCGGCACGTGGATCGCGTGCAGGTGAAAGCGGTGATCGCGAATGCCAGGGCGCAGTACCGGCCGTAGGCGCGCCCAAGGAACACGAGGGCGCGATTGGCATGAACGCATCGCAATGCGCGCGGAACCTGCCGCGACACATTGGACACGATTCATCCAGCGCGGCGAGAAGCCGCCGGGCATGGCCCGGCGCTACCGGTGAATCTCAGAACGGGTCGCTGCCCAGCCGCACTTCCACGTTCAGCAGCGAGCACAGCGCCAGCAGGGCGTCGTCATCGCGGGTCAGCGCCATCCAGCCACTGAAGCCCTCGTTGCCGGCATCCACGCTCCACAGCGTGTAGTTGTGCTCGCGCAGGCGGTCGAAGGCGGTACTCATCAGCTGCACGCCGTCCAGGTCTGCGGCGAAGTCCTCATCGTCCAGGTCGCCACCCCAGTCCAGCTGCAGGTTGAAGCGCGCCGACAGCTCGTTCACCGCCGACTGCAGCGAATCGAAGTCATCACGCTCGACCTCGAAGCCCGACTGCCAGGCGATGGCGGTGAACAGTGCCGGCAGCCAATCGCTGTCGGATTCCAGCGGCTGGCCGTCCTCGGACAGATGCTCGCGCCAGCGGTTGAACTGCTGCAGGGCCAGCTCTTCGTCGCCCGGATTGATCAGCACGAGCAGGTTCCAGACCCGCGCCTCGAAGTCGTCCTCGTCGAAATCGTGGGCGTCTTCCTCGAAGTCGAAATAGTCGCTGTTGTCAGGCATGGCGGAACATCCTCGGGAGCAGGTGGGCATTCTACGGTTTATCCTGTACCGCTGAAGCCGGCCGTGGTGGCCGTCACTGTGAATGAAGCGATGAGCGATACCCCTCCCGACCACCTGGCGATCAACCCGGCCAGCCCCTTCCACGATGCGCAGGCCCTGGAGCGCGGCGTCGGCGTGCGCTTCAACGACGTCGAGCGCGACAACGTCGAGGAATACTCGGTCAGCGAAGGCTGGATCCGCGTGCAGGCCGGCAAGGCCCGCGACCGTCGCGGCAACCCGATGACCATCAAGGTCAAGGGCAAGGTCGAGGCGTATTTCCTGGAACAGAAGCCGGAAGCCTGAGCGCCCTCTGCTTCATGCCTGCCCTGCGGACAATCGGAGGGGCCGATCGGATGACCGGCCCCTTTCCGTGTCTGCAAGCAGATTCGATCTAACGTAGCGAAAACAACTCCCCCTGAATCTCCGCCAAGCCACACTCCCCAAAGCCGGGCCAAAACGCCACTGCTCTCTTGGGCGCCAAGAACCCGAATCCTATGGAGGAATGCTTTTGGACCGACTTCAACGTGGCCGAGGATCGGGCACCTGATCTTCAGCAAAACCAGGGTAAAGCTGGAGAGCTCTCGTATCCGCAGCAGATATTTCCGCTGAACTCAGTCTCATCTTCGCTATCTCATCAGCTGCTTTGCGGTCTCCAAGGATGTAAGCGAGACGTAGATAAGCGGCGCCTTCGACCAGATTCCGGTCCTGCGCTTCTCGAAACGATTCCGAGATTGCATAGAAGGCAAACATGTTTCCACTGAGCGTCTGCTCCCTCAGAATCACTTGCCCCTCCACGAAATTCCTCTCCAGAGCAATTCTCTTACCAAGCATTACAGCAGCTGCTGAGTTCCCAGCGGCGGCCTCCTGCTGCAATTGAGTGATGCTCATGGCAGCCAAACGCTGGAATTCCTGCTTGCTGGGGTAGCGATGCTTGACCATCCATAGTGCTTCGGCCTCAGAGGACGCCTCCAAAGGCCCGAGATCAGCACATTCTCCCGTACAGATGAGAGCGGATAGATCCGCAACAGGACGCGAGTGAACGCCGACAGGAGATCGCCTCGAATCAGAACCTTCGAGGTTGCTCGCGTCAGACGCTGAATCCTGGCCCTCCCGTACTGTACTGCTCGCTTGTTCGGTACCAGAGCATCCAGCAAGGACCAAGGATAGCGTCAGAAGAACCATCATTGCGTTGCATGTTTTCATGGGATACCACACATGTTCTCGTTTGCCTGAATCCACCATCGGGCGCAGCTGGCGTCTTCAGTAACCGCACGCCATTTTCCCCCGATTGAATTCTTTGAATCCACCAGCTCGATGACCCCATATGGCACATATGACCCCAATGGAATTCCGGTGCCTCTGACGTAATCTATTAACCATTGGGCAGAATTCTTCTGATCATTCGCTTCGGCATCGAAAGCCTTGAGCATTGCAAAACAATACTGCTCTGGCTTTGTTGGGATTACACCCAACCTATATGCACTGGATTCGCCGACCTGCTGCCCACAGGCGATTCTCGACCTGGCCTTGGGCGAAATTCCTGCAGCCTTGGCTATCTCGTAGACGCTCCTCGCAATGTCGCTGCAAGCGCGAGAAGACCGAAGCAACATCTCTCTACCCGAGTACTCAGGAGGCGATTCCGATTTCAGTTTGAATTCGCCAGCGGTAACGTTCATACGAAGCGCCACCAACTGAAGCGTCGATAGACAAACCGGCCCATGCCCTGCGCATGTTGAGCTTGACTTCCTCAGCTCATACCCAAGCAGAGGACCAGGGATTTCAACACGAATATTGTGCCCCCCACACATCGTCCCTTGAACATTCCAGCCGCGATGGCGGAGGACAAAAGTACAGAGTCCCCCACTAGCGCCCGAGCCCATATCTCCTCATCCAGAGTTTTCGTTGAGAAGAACGCTATCACCGGCAATGTTCGAAGGAGGCTCATCTCTTCATTATTTGAAACAAACCTCATCCGGCAAAAAACTTTTCCGTTCACGTGGACTTTCACACCGGATAGCGGGCTTAGCTACAAACCCGCTCCCGTAGCGCAACTCGCTGACGCGGTCGGCCTGAACTTCACGGGATTTGTTTCGCACGCTTTTACATCTGCGACCGCTTGGCTTGCCCAGACCACTAAATGCCAGAGGCAGTATGTCGCCAGCATTTCAAGACGCCACTTGTCCAAGTGCGCCACAAACTGCAGGCGCGGCGAAACACGCATCGCGCCACAGATGACTATTGGGCTCTCAAGCCGCCAGCGCTGAACAAGGCTGGGGGCGCAGTGCTGCATCTTTGCGTCTGAAGGGCGCAGCCGGCAAAGGCCACAGCTGCTACGCAGCACTTGAGTGTCCGGGACGGCTGCCATATGCCCCTTGTGATTCGGTGACAGGGGCAGAGGGTGAAGTGCAGACCTGCCTTGGCACTAGAGAACCTGTGTAGGATCCCTGCCCCAGAGGAACAGCGTCCGAGCGTGGGCTCGGCTCTACACAACAGGCAGGTCACTCGCGCTTGCGCGATTCCAGCAGGTCGAGGTTGCGGATCAGCCGCCGTGCGATCTCGTCCGACACCACGCCGCGACGGGTCAGCCGGAACAGTTCTTCGCGCTCGGCGTTGAGGCCGGCGCTGCGCAGCTGGCGGTAGCCGACCTCCATCCGGTTCACCTTTTCCGGGTCCACGTCGGGGTTGTCGCGATCCAGATGCCGCTGATACAGCATGCTCACCCGCGATGCGGCGTCGTTGTACAGCTGCACGTTCTCGGTGTTCTGGTTCAGCACCAGCTGCTGGCGCATGCGCTCCACGCCCGCCAACGCGGCCTTCGAGGACAGCTTGCGGGCCAGATCCTCTTCCTTGCGCTCACCCGAATCGGCCGGCAGCTGCAGGCCCTTCAACAGCTGCGGCAGCGCCACGCTGGCACCGACCAGCGAGCACAGGATCACCGCGGCCGCCAGGAAGATCACCAGGTCACGTGCCGGGAACGGGCTGCCATCAGGCAGGAACAGCGGCAAGGTCAACACGCCTGCCAAGGTGATCGCACCACGCACGCCCGCCACCGAGGTGGCCACCACGATGCGCCAGTTCGGTGCCTCGCCATGCTCCAGGCCGCGGCGTCGCGCGCGCAGCAGGTTCCAGCGCAGCGACAGCCACACCCACAGCAGGCGCAGCGCGATCAGCGTCGCGTTGATCACCAGCACGTACACCAGCAGCCACCACGCGCTCTGGTGGCCGCTCTCGTTCATGGTGGTGGTGGCGCGTTCGACGATGCCCGGCAACTGCTCGCCCAGCAGCACGAACATGATGCCGTTGAAGCTGAACTGCAGCATGTTCCAGACGCCGGCACGCTGCACGCGCATGCTGCCGGAGACACGGCCGGTCATTTCCACGTAGCTCATGGAAATACCCGCTGCGACCGCAGCGAGGATGCCCGAGGCGTTGATCTCTTCAGCCAGCAGGTACGCCGCGAACGGGATCAGCAGGTTGACCAGCATCGCCGCGCCCGGCTCTTCGCCGAAGCGGCGCCACAGCCAGCGCTGGAACGTGGACACGCCGAGGGTGACCGCCACGCCGACGGCCAGACCGGCCACCGCCACCCACAGGAAGGTCAGCGAGGCGGTCGCCAGCGAGAAGGTGCCGGTCATCACCGCCGCCACCGCGAAGCGGAAGCAGACCAGGCCGGAGGCATCGTTGAGCAGCGACTCGCCTTCCAGGATGTGCATCAGGCGCTTGGGGATCGGCGCCTTCGAAGCGATCGCACCAACGGCCACCGGGTCGGTCGGCGACACGATCGCGGCCAACGCGAAGCACACCGCCAGCGGCATCACTGGAATCATCCAGTGGATCAGCAGGCCCGCGCCGATCACGGTGAACACCACCAGCCCGAACGCCAGTTCGAGGATCGCGCCCTTGTCGCGGAACAGGCCCTGCTTGGGAATGCGCCAGCCATCGAGGAACAGCAGTGGCGGCAGGAACAGCAGGAAGAACACTTCCGGTTCCAGCGCGTGGCCGCGGTTGAATACCCCGGCGATTACCGCACCGAGGCCGATCTGCACCAGCGGCAGCGGCAACGAGAATGGCAGGACGCGAACCAGGTAACCGCTGGCGACAACGGCCACCAGCATCGCCAGGACGACTTCGATGGTGTGCATGCTTCTTCCACAGGAGCGGCGCGTGGGGCCGGAAAAACCGGAGTGCGCCGGGGGACGGGAAAAAACTTAACACAGCAGGCCGCCACTGCGGCCAGCCATCTGAATGCGCGTCAGGACCGCGACAGCAAGCGCCGCTCGAGCCACGTCAGCGTGTCCCGCTGCATGTCCGCGGACAACGCATGACCGACCGGGTAGCCACGCAGCTGATGGGCCACGCCCAGTGCCTGCAACCGGTGCGATGTGGCTTCGGCCAGGCTGTAGGGCAGCTTGTCGTCGTCGTAGCCGTGCACCACCAGGGCGTCCAGCCCGGCGTGGCCCACATCGGTCGGGATGCTCGGCGCGATTTCCGGCAGGATGCGCCCGCACAGGATCACGAAGGATGTCACTCGCTGCGGCTGGGTCAGGGCGACGCTGGCGGCCATGATGCCGCCCTGGCTGAAGCCGGCCAGCGCGGTCTGCCGCGCATCCAGTCCCAGCCGCTGCTGTTGGCCGGCCAGCCAATCCGCCAGCAGCAAGCGCGAGGTCTCGGCCTGCGCCGGATCGATCACCGGCCCCTGCGCGTCGAAGCGCACCGTGAACCAGCCGAATGCCTGTGGCCCGAAGACCACAGGACCGCGCGGCAGCAGCACGTGCAGGCGCGGGTCGATGGCCGAGGCCAGCGGAACCAGCGACTGCTCATTGCTGCCCACCCCGTGCAGCAGCACCACCAGGCCCTGCGCGTCTCCTTGTGCAGGACGCTCCAGCACCGGTTGCAGCAGCGGGTTCACGCCGCATCCTGGGCGCGATCGGCGCCATCGAAGCGGTACAGGTCCATCGCCAGGAAGCCGGCATCGATACCGGCATCGATGCGCTTGGCACCAAAGCCGCCCTCGCCCGCCGCGCCCATCGCGAAGTACAGCGGCAGCAGATGCTCGTCGGTGGGGTGCGCACGCTCCGCAAACGGCGCCTGTCGGCGGTAATCGAACAGGGCATCGCGGTCATTGGCGGCCAGCCGCTGCTCCACCCAGTCGATGAAAGGACGCACGTAGGGCGCTTCCTTGCCGTCCTGGTAGTTGCCCCAGTCGTGCAGGTTGTGGGTGATGCTGCCCGAGCCGATCAGCAGCACGCCCTGTTCGCGCAGCGGCGCCAGTGCGCGGCCCAGCGCGAACTGATGCTGCGGGCCCAGCATCGGCTGGATCGACACCGGTACCACCGGAATGTCGGCCTGCGGGTGCAGCAGGCGCAGCGGTACCCACGCGCCGTGGTCGAGGCCACGTTGCGGATCGAGTGCCACCGGCAGGCCGGCGGCGGCGATGCGGCCCGCCACGTCTTCGGCCAACGCCGGGTCACCGGGCGCCGGGTACTGCAGCTCGAACAATTCGCGTGGAAAGCCACCGAAATCGTGGATGGTGGGCGGCTGCGGATGGTTGCCGACCAGCGGCTGCCGGCCCAGCCAGTGCGCCGAGGCGATGACGATCGCGCGCGGTGCCGGCAGGTCGCGGGCCAGCTCGGCCAGGCGCGCGCCGACCTGGCCTGGATGCAGGGCAGTCATCGGCGAGCCGTGGGAGATGTACAGCGAAGGCAGGCGGGACATGATCTTCTCCAATGACAGGAACAGGCAGCGGGCCGGGGACGATCAGCGCGAACGCAGGGTCCAGCGGCCATCGCCAAGCAGGAACAGCACGACCAGGGCCAGCGCCCAGAACGCCGGGTATTCCCAGCCACCGCCCGCGTTGGCGAAGCTGAAACCGTTGGCGCCATGCACCGTCACGATGGTGCCCAGCAGCAGCGGCACGCCGAGCAGGCCGATCCAGCGCGCGTAGATGCCGAGCAGCAGCGCTGCGGAAATCGTCAGCTCAACGGCGATGGTGAGGTAGCCCAGGACGCCGGGCAGGCCCAGCGATTCGAAGAAGGCAGCGGTACCGGCCGGGGTGAACACCAGCAGCTTGGTCAGCGCATGGACCAGGAACAGCACGCCCAGGGCCAGCCGCAGCAGGGTTGCGGCATACGGGGCAAGCGGGGACAGGGGAGCAGCGGTAGTGTTCATGGGGCACCTCGGAGGGGACGAGGCACAGGTTATTGCGCTCCCTCTCGCTGATAAATACGATGAATCGACCGTATTTATTTCAAAAGGCGCAACAATGGACACCCTGGATGCCATGCGCGTGTTCGTCGCGGTGGTCGAACGCAACGGCTTCAGCGCCGCCGCACAGGCGCTGGACATGTCCACGGCCGGGGTCACCCGCCAGGTCGCCGCGCTGGAAAAACGCCTGTCCACCCGCCTGCTCCACCGCACCACCCGCCGGGTCAGCCCGACCAGCGCCGGTGCCGCCTACTACGCGCAGTGCGTGCGCCTGCTGGCCGAGTTCGACGCGCTGGAGGCCAGCATCGGCGCACAGGCGCTGGAACCGTCCGGCATGCTGCGAATCAACGCACCGGTCAGCTGGGGCATCGCCCGCCTCGGCCCCTTGCTGACCGGCTACCGCGAGCGCTTCCCGCAGGTCGAACTGGACCTGGCGCTGTCCGACCGCCTGGTGGACATGGTCGAAGAGGGCTACGACGTGGCCATCCGCATCACCCGCGAGCCGGGCCCGACCTTGATCGCACGGCGCCTGGGCCAATCGCGGATCAGCCTGTGTGCCGCACCGGCCTACCTGGCCGCACACGGAACACCGCAGGCACCCGAGGATCTGCAGACGCATACCTGCCTCGGCTACAGCTACTGGGCAGCCGGCGACCACTGGCCACTGCAGGGACCCGGCGGCGAAGTGAAGGTGGCAGTGACCACCCTGCTGCGCGCCAACAACGGCGACGTCCTGCGCGAAGCGGCGATCGCCGGCATGGGCGTGATCCTGCAGCCGGACTTCCTGTTGGAAGAAGCGCTTGCCGATGGCCGCCTGGTGCGCATCCTGCCCGAATGGGAAGCCGCGCCGATCGGCATCTTCGCCGTCTACACCAGCCGCAGCCACCTCGCGCCGAAGGTGCGCAGCTTCATCGACTACCTGGTGGAAACCGGGGTGTGAGGGTACGTCCGCCGGGCATGGCCCGGCGCTACCCGAGGCGCGCCCATGACACGGTAGCGCCGGGCCATGCCCGGCGAGCGCGAAGCGCGGCCTAGGCGGCCACCTCATCCAGCTGCGCGATGATCTTCTCCAGCGGTGCCGGCCGCCCCAGCAGGTAACCCTGCACCTGGTCGCAGCCATGCGCGGCCAGCCAGTCCAGCTGCCCCGGCGTCTCCACGCCCTCGGCGATGATCGTCAGCCCCATGCTGTGGCCCAGCGACAGCAGCGCCCGGCAGATCGACGCGTTGCGCGGATTGGTCTCCACGTCGGCGACGAAGCTGCGATCGATCTTGAGGATGTCCAGCGGCAGGTGCTGCAGGTAGGACATGCTCGAGTAGCCGGTGCCGAAATCGTCCAGCGACACGCTGATGCCCTGCTCGTGCAGGCGCTGCATGGTCTGCATCGCCTGTGCCGGCTTGCGCATCAGGCTGCTCTCGGTCAGCTCCACGTGCAGTGCACCGCGGGCCAGGCCGAAATCCTGCTGCGCGCGGGCGAACTCGGCCACCAGATCGCTGTTGAAGAACTGCACCGCCGACACGTTGACCGCGATCGACAGCTCGCCCCACCCCGCTTCCACCAGACGCCGCTGCGCCTGTGCCGCCGCGCGGATCACCCAGCGTCCCAACGCCAGGATCAGGCCGGTGTCCTCGCACAACTGGATGAACTCGCTGGGCGGGATGAAACTGCCGTCGGCCTGCGGCCAGCGCAGCAGGGCCTCCAGTGACGCCGGGCTGCCATCGCTGGCGTGCCGGATCGGCTGGAAGTACAGCTGGAACTCGTTGTCGATGGCCGCGTGGATACGACCGGCCAAGCGCAGGCGGTCAGCCAGGCGGGTCGTCACCGCCGCATCGAACCAGGCCACGACGTTGCCTTCGGCGCGGGCCGCGTGCGCCGCCTGCGCGGCCATGCCGATCGCCTGCTCCGCACTGTGGCCTGCATCGTCGTCATGTACCGCCACACCAATGCGGGGCTCGAACTGGTGCAGCGAATCCTGGCCGCGCATCGGTGCGGAGACGATCTGCAGCAGATCGTCCAGCACGCGCTGGGTGTTGTGTTCCGGCGCGATGGCCAGCACGAAGTCCTCCGCGGGCTGGAAGGCCAGCAGGCCGAAGCGTGCGCCCAGCCCGCCCAGGCGCGAGGCCATCGACTGCAGTACGGCGTCGCCGATCTCGCGGCCCAGCGTATCGGCCACCAGCTGCAGGCCGCGCAGCTGTACATAGGCGATGGTGTAGGCGCCGGACTGCTCGTCCAGCTGTTCGCTCAGCGCGCGCACGTTGAGCAGGCCCGTGGCCGGGTTGTGGCGCGCGTGATAGGCCAGGTCGCGTTCGTAGGCCAGGCGTTCGCTGACGTCCTCGGCCAGCACCAGGCACGCGGGCTGGCCATCGAAATCCAGCTGCGACAGGTGCACGCGCACTTCGAACACACTGCCATCCTTGCGCTGATGCAGGCGCACCGCAGCGTCCTGCAGTTCACCACTGCGCACCTGCGCGATGGCGCCCTTGACCTCGTCCCAGCCCTCGCGCGGGCGGATGTCGAGGATGCTCATCGCCAGGAATTCATCGCGGCTGTAGCCGTACTGCTGCACAGCCGCCTCGTTGACCTCGATGAAGCGCAATGTGTCCGGATCGAACACCCAGAACGGTGCGGGGTTGCGATCAAACAGCAGGCGGAAGCGGCGCTCGACCTGGCGCATCTGTTCGTGCGCCTGGTAGCGCTCGCTGAGGTCGGTCAGTGCGCCGATCATGCGCCGCTGCCGATCGGCTACCGCTACCCGTTGGCCACGCGCGGCAACCCAGCGCACTGCACCGCCGGGCAACACCAGACGGAATTCCTCGTCGAGTACCGCGGTGCCGGCGAAGGCCTGGTCGAAGGCCTGCTGCATGCGTGCGCTGTCATCGTGGTGCACGCGGGCGAAGAATTCGGCCACCGGCAGCGCATCGGTCTGCACACCGAAGATCTCACGCGCCAGCGGTGACCAGCGCAGCAACGCAGCGTCTTCGTCGACATACCAGGTGCACACGCGCCCCACCTGATGGGCCAGGCGCAGCTCGGCGTGGCCGGTATGCAGTTCTTCGGCCATCGACTGCTGCCGGTGGGTGCTGCGGCGCACCGCGTACAGCAGCACCAGCAGCAGCGCCACGTAGGCCAGCATGATGACGATCGCCGCCTGCAGATACGGCCACCACGGCTTCAGCACATCTTCGTTGGCCAGGCCGACCTGCACCGCCAATGGACTGCGTTCGAGGGTACTGATGGTGGAGATGCGCGGGATGTGGTCCACCGCGCCGGGAATGCTGCCCAGTTCAACCACGGCCTGCCGGCCCAGCAGCGTGCGTGCCGGCAGCGTGTAACGGCGGCCGACGGTGCCATGCGGATCGGGGACACGGGCCAGCATGTAGCCATCGGCATCGCTGATCGAGGCCAGGCCATTCGGCCCCACATCCAGACCACCCACGATCCGCTGCAGTTCGCCGCAGCGCAGCCGCGCCAGCAGCCAGCGATCACCCTCCATCGGCAGCGCCAGCGGCACCACCCAGCCGCCGTCGTTGGCGCGCTGCGGCGGCCCGATGTACAGCGCACTTCCCTGCCCGCGTCGCTGCGGATCGGTCCACAGCGGCAGCTGCAGGTCGCCCTTGCCGGCCGTGAGGGCGCGGCCGTAGGTATCGAGCACGACAATGCTGTGCAGTTCGGCGTGCCGGCGCAGCACGCCGGCAATGGCGGCATCCAGCAGCGCCGGCGCCTGCGCAGGCACCGTGCGGAACAGCTCGGCCGCATCGGCGGCGATGCCCTCCATCGCCCGCTCCAGGTTGCGCAGCTCCAATGCCAGCAGGCGCTCGCTGCCTATCGCCAGCGCCCGGCTCTGCCGCTGCGCGGCTTCCAGCCGACGCTGGTAATCGTTGGCCAGCATCGCGGCCAGGCCGACCGCCAGCAGCACGCCCAGCACCACGCCGCCCCAGGTAATGGCACGCAACGGCCGGGCCAGCGCGTGTCTCAGCGCCGGCATCGGTCGGTCTTCCCTGGGCAGTCGGCTGGCTTCATGCGCGAACGATTCCTCCACATCCCCGACCTCAACGGCCGGCGAACGCCATTCTTGACGCCTCGACCCGTCCTGCATGCGCCCTCCCCCGGGTGCTGCAGACATCCAGCCCGCAGCATGCACCACGCCGATGACCGCGTGAAGGTCGCTGCTGCGTGTTCAGCCAGATCACGCACAGTGCTGGCCCTGACGGGCACGTCCAGCCGGCCCGCAGCGGATTAGACTTGGAGTTTTCCGCCGCAAGAAGAAGTCCATGTCCAAGCTGCGCCGCCCCACCCTGGCCCTGGCTATCGTTGCCAGCCTGTCCTTGGCCGCCTGCGACCGCCCGGCCGATCCGGCCGCCGGCACCGCCGCACCGGCCGAGGCGACACCCGCTGCTGCCAAGCCGATGCTGGGCAGCTTTGGTTTCGATGCCAGTGGCATGGACCGCAGCATCGCCGCCGGTGACGACTTCTTCGGCTTCGCCAACGGCAGCTGGGTGAAGAACACCGAGATCCCGGCGGACCGCTCGCGCTTCGGCAGCTTCAACGTCATCGCCGAAAAGACCCAGGCCGACACCCGCGCGATCCTGGAAGGCGCCGCCGGCAACGCCCAGGCCAGCGGCGAAGACAAGCTGATCGGCGACTACTACGCCGCTTACATGGATGAGGCAGGCATCGAGCAGCGCGGTCTGGCGCCGGTGCAGCCGCAGCTGAAGAACATCGATGCGATCGCCGACAAGGCCGGCCTGGCCCGCGCCCTGGGCGGCGACGTGCGCGCCGATGTCGACCTGCTCAATGCCACCAACTTCTACACCGACCGCCTGTTTGGCCTGTGGGTGTCGGTGGACCTGCTGCAGCCCGACCGCACCGCGCCGTACCTGGTGCAGGGCGGCCTGGGCATGCCGGACCGCGATTTCTACCTGGGGGGTGGCCGCATGGCCGAGCTGCGCAAGCAGTACCAGGCCTACATCGCGCAGGTGCTGCAGCTGGCCGGCGTGGCCGACCCGGCCGGCAAGGCGCAGCGCATCCTCGCCCTGGAAACGAAGATCGCGCAGGCGCATGCCACCCAGGAAGAAACCAATGACGTGACCAAGGGTGCCAACCCCTGGACCCAGGCCGACTTCAACGCCAAGGCCCCGGGCATGGACTGGGCCGCGTTCCTGGACGCAGCCGCACTCGGCAAGCAGCAGGACTTCATCGTGTGGCAGCCCAAGGCCGTGGCCGGCCTGTCCAAGCTGGTGGCCACCGAGCCGCTGGATGCCTGGAAGGACTACATGACCTTCCACGCGCTGGACCGCGCCGCCGCCTATCTGCCGAAGAAGTTCGCCGATGCGCGCTTCGCCTTCCACGGCACCGCGCTGAGCGGTACGCCGCAGCAGAGCGACCGCTGGAAGCGTGCGGTGGATGACGCCAACCATGCCGTCGGCGAGGCCATCGGCAAGCGCTATGTCGAAAAGCACTTCGATGCCAAGACCAAGGAACGTGCCGACGAGATGGCGAAGAACATCATCGCCGCCTTCGCCAAGCGCATCGACGCACTGGCCTGGATGTCACCGCAGACCAAGGCCAGCGCCAAGGCCAAGGTCGCCGGCCTGACCGTGGGCATGGGGTATCCGGACAAGTGGCGCGACTACAGCGGCCTGGAGATCCGCCGTGATGATCCGCTGGGCAATGCACAGCGCGCCGAACTGTTCGAGTACCAGCGCAACATCGCCAAGCTGGGCAAGCCGGTCGACCACAGCGAGTGGGCGATGCTGCCGCAGACCATCAATGCGATGAACGTGCCGCTGGAAAACCGCCTGGTGTTCCCGGCGGCGATCCTGCAGCCGCCGTTCTTCGACGGCGCCGCCGACGACGCGGTGAACTACGGTGCGATCGGTGCGGTGATCGGCCATGAGATCAGCCACGGCTTCGACAACGCGGGCGCGCTGTTTGACGACACCGGCAAGCTGCACAACTGGTGGACGGCCGAAGACCTCAAGCAGTTCAACGCGGCAGGCGATGCACTGGCCGCTCAGTTCAGCAGCTACGAACCGTTCGCCGGCGTGCACGTCAACGGCAAGCTGACCCTGGGCGAGAACATCGCCGACGTCGCCGGCCTGGGCACCGCCTACGACGCCTATCAGCTGTCGCTGCAGGGCAAGCCGGGCCAGACCCTGGAAGGCTTCACCCCGGACCAGCGCTTCTTCCTCGGCTTCGCCCAGGCTTGGCGCAGCAAGAGCCGCGAGCAGGCGCTGCGCAACTCGCTGCTGACCGATGTGCATGCACCGGGCCAGTTCCGAGCGCTGACGGTGCGCAACATCGACGCCTGGTACCCGGCGTTCGAAGTGAAGGAAGGCCAGAAGCTGTATCTGGCCCCGGACAAGCGGGTCAAGGTCTGGTGATGTAACGCGAACGGGCGCCGAAAGGCGCCCGTTTCGTTTGGATCGGTAGATGCCAACCTTGGTTGGCGCTTTTCCGCTGGTGGGTGCCAACCTTGGTGGGCACTTCGCCATCCACGCATGGTGTGGATCTATTGCCTGCGCATACCTGCCACGACCAACGTCGCCGTCGCCGCGAAACCAGCTGCCGCCCACAGATTGGCGTGCAGCCCGAGGCCATCCAGCAGCAGCCCCCCACCCCACGCGCCCAGCGCGATGCCGATGTTGAACACGCCCACGTAAAGCGCCGTAGCGATCTCCACGGCCTTGGGGGCAGCCGCCATCATCCATGTCATCAACCCCACCGATACCCCGCCATAGGCCAGGCCCCACAACAGCAACACCACCACACCGCTGGCTGGCGTGCTGCCGGTCCACAGGAACAACAGCAGTGTCAGCAGCAACCCCAGCGCAATGGCCAGCAGCAACCCGCGCGGACGTCGCGCCGCCAGCAGGCCAACGATGAAGTTGCCGACGATGCCGGCCAGGCCATAGGCAAACAGCAGGCCTCCGATCCATGTCGCATCGATGTGTGCCAGCGTGGTGAGCAGCGGCCGCACATAGGTGAACGCGATGAAGTGCCCCGCCACCAGCAGCAGGGTCAGCAACAGCCCCTGCTGCAGGCCGCGGTTGCCCAGCTGCTGCACGAACTGGCGCGCGCGCACCGAGCCGTCCACCGGCAACGCCGGTACCACCCACAGGTGCAACAGCAGGACGGCTGCACTGAACGCAGCCATCACCACGAAGGCCCAACGCCATCCCAGCGCCTCGCCGATCAGCGCACCCAACGGCACGCCCAGCACCGAAGCGGCGGCTACGCCACCGAAGATGATCGAGGTGGCCAGGCCGATGCGCGCTGACGGCACCAGGCGCGCCGCCAGTCCGCCGGCGATGGCCCAGATGCCGCCCATGCAGAAGCCCACCAGCACACGCGCGGCCAGCAGCCCTGCGATGCCTGGCGCCAGTGCCGAGGCGACGTTGGCCACCAGCAGCAGGCCGAGCAACGCGCACAGGATGCGGCGACGATCAATGCCACCGGCTGCAATCACCACCAGCGGTGCGAACAGCGCCGCCAGCAGTGCCGGCAACGAGATCATCAGACCGGCGGTGCCTACGGATGCGCCGAGGCTGTCGGCGATGGGGGTCAGCAGTCCGACCGGCAGCATTTCGGTGGTTACCACGGAGAAGGTGGCGAGGCCGACGGCGGAGATGGCCCACCACGGATGGCGGGGCACAGGCGCCGCGTGCGCGGGCGATGAAGTACTCACGGCACCATCCCTGCAGAGGAAGTGGACGAAGCAGAAGTGCGTAGCGCACCCTGCGCGAGCAGGGCGACCAGCAGCACGACACTGCCTGCCACCAGCGCGACGACGAAGCCGCTGCGCACACCACCGGCATCGACGCTCTGCCCGGACAACGCAGCACCCAGTGCCACGCCGATGTTCAGGCCAGCCAGCAACCAGGTCATGCCTTCGGTGAGGCGCCATTCGGGCACGCGCTGTTCCACCAGCGACATCGCTACGATCATCGTCGGCGCGAAGGACAGCCCAGCCAGCAACACCGCAGCGGCCAGTGCAGGCAGGGTGCCCACCGACAGCAGCGGCAATGTGGTCAACGCGGTGGCTCCTGCCCCCAGCAGCAACAGGCGCTGCAACGGCATCTGCAGCTTCAGCGCACCAAACAGAAGGCCTGCCACGCAGCTGCCAAGCGCATAGGCCGACAGCACCGCGCTCGCTGCCAGTGGCCGCCCTCGCTGTTCGGCAAAGGCCACGCTGGTGATGTCGACCGTGCCGACGATCACACCCATTGCCAGCATCAGCAATGCGAGCAGGCAGATCTCCGGTTGTCGCAGCAGGGAGCGCGACGGTGCGGCGCCCTCGCAGCTCTGCAGCGGTGGTTCGGTGCCACGCTGCAGCACCAGTAGAGCCACGCCGACGACCAGCAGCAGGGCGGCAGCGAGCACGCCGGCCTGCGGCCATACCGCCACCGACAGCCCGACCGACAACGGCGGCCCGGCGATGAAGGTGACCTCATCGAACACCGTCTCCAGCGAATAGGCCGTCTGCAGTTGCGGGCGGCCGCGGTGGATCGCGGTCCAGCGCGCGCGCACCATCGCCGACACGCTGGGCATGCAGCCGGCCAGCATCGCCGCAGCGAACAGGGTCCAGTCCGGTGCCCGCAGCACTGTACAGGCCAGCAGGAGCAACAGGCCTGTCGCGCTGGCCGCGGTGGCCCACGGCAGCACCCTGCCCTGCCCATGGCGGTCGACCCAGCGCGACACCTGCGGCGACAGCAATGCATAGGTGAGCACGAAGGTGGCCGACACCGCGCCGGCCAACGCATAACTGCCGCGCAGCTGCGACAGCAAGGTGATGATGCCGATGCCGGTCATCGGCAGGGGCAGGCGTGCCAGCAGCCCGGCCAGGGCAAGGCCGGTGGTGCCGGGGGCTGCGAACAGGTCGCGGTACGGGGTGGCCATCGAAATCTCCAGGGCAGACTTGTCTGGCGCACGCGGCGCCACGACAATACATACAGAGCGTATGAATAAGAGCCTACATTCATACGCTGCGTATGTAAATAATCATGCACTTCGTATGTAAGGAGTTCCGGATGGTCCGTCGCACCCGCGCCGAGATGGAAGAAACCCGCGCCAAGCTGCTGGCTACTGCCCGCCGCGTGTTCAGCGAACAAGGCTATGCCGCCACCTCGATGGACGACCTGACAGCCCAGGCTGGGCTGACCCGCGGTGCGCTGTATCACCACTTCGGCGACAAGAAGGGGCTGCTGGCGGCGGTAGTCGCCCAGCTCGACGCCGAGACAGATGCGCGCCTGCAGGCGATCAGCGATGGTGCGGCCGATACCTGGGACGGCTTCGCGCGGCGCTGTGGTGCCTACCTGGAGATGGCGCTGGAACCGGAGATCCAGCGCATCGTGCTGCGCGACGCTCGTGCGGTGCTCGGTGGTGCATCACCGGAATCGCAGCGGCACTGCGTGCACTCGATGCAGCGATTGATCGAACAGCTGATCGCGCAGAGCGTGGTGGCGCCGGTGGATGCGCAGGCGCTGGCTTCGCTGATCTACGGCAGCCTGGCCGAAGCAGCGTTCTGGATCGCGGAAGGTGAAGATGGCGATGCGCGCCTTCGCCAAGCAACGGCGGCACTGGGGATGCTGTTGCGTGGGCTGAAGTCGACCGGGTAAGGCCTATCCACGCATGGCGTGGATGCGCCATGTCATCGACGCATGGTGCCGGCGTGCAATAGATCCACGCCATGCGTGGATGCGGCGCCGCGCAGCGGCGCGCCGACCAAGGTCGGCGCCTACCGGGGCAATGCTGGCCACTCGCGCAACACGTCCACCGGCACACCCACCCGTGCGCAGGCGCGGGTCGCCAGGCCATCGGGCAGCGCGCGGCGGAACAGCGGCGCCATGCCCTGCATCAGCTTGGCCGACGCCGCGGCCTGCGCACGCTGGCGCGTGCTGCGCTCGAGCATGCCCTCGGCCCAGTCCGGCAGCAGCGCGGCACCGGCACCGAGGAAGATTTCGCGTGACAGGCCGGGCACCGGCACCGGCAGGCGCACGCCGGACAACACCTGCAGCACTTCGCGCGAGCGTTCGTCCACCACCAGCTCCGGCTGCCGCGCGCAGAAGTACGCATCCACTTCCGCCGCACTGCGCGGCACGTCCACCGCGCCCAGCGCTTCGGCCACGCAGCGGTATTCGTCGTAGTAGCGGTCGGCGATCGCGGCAGGCACTTCACGCCCGTAGCGGCGATAGCCCTGCAGGAAGCCGTAGGCCTCGGTCACATGCACCCACGTCAGCAGGTGCGGATCATCAGCGGCATATGGCTCGCCCTGCGCGGTATGGCCGCGGATCTGCGCGTGGATGCGCCGCACCTTGGCCACCAGCGCTTCCACCTCGCCTGTCGGTGCGTAGCTGGTGCCGGCCACGAAGGCGGTGGTGCGGCGCAGGCGACCGACCAGGTCCTGGCGGAAATTGGAATGATCGTAGACACCGGCCAGTGCGCGCGGGTGCAGGGTCTGCAGCATCAGCGCGCATAGTCCGCCGGCCAGCATCGAGGGCAGTTCGGCGTGCATCCGCCAGGTCACGCTGTCCGGCCCGAACCAGCCCGGATCGCCCAGCGGGTGGTCGTAGTCGATGCCGCTCTGGCCACGCGGAAACGCATCCAGTACCCAGCGTCGGATCGGGGCGGTGACGGGGCGGGAAAGACGGTGCAGCAACGGCGGCATCACGGGTCCAGATCGGCGGAGGGACGGACCGCGTCCTGCGCGGTCCACCCCGATTCTGGGCGATCACGACAGGCACGGCGAGCCCGGCCGCTCAGCATCGGTTTCATGTGCGCGCGCAGCACGTTTCACCCTGCGACATCTTGTCGCAGGCCGCGCGAGCAATGTTGCGCCGCACCAATATTCACCTGTTCAGACAGAACCCTTGTGCCGCGTGGCCTTGAGGCCATTGCACCGCTCGCTGGAAGTGCTAGAACTGAACCCGCCACACCGTCCACTGCAGATCGCCGCACGTTCCACCAAGGAGCCAGCCATGATTGCTTTGTTCAAGGGTTTGGGATTACTGCTTCGCGACAACGAGCTCTACAGCAGCCCGTTCGAAAAACAGGTCGCGCACTGGCGCACCCTCAGCGAACAGCAGATCCGCGATGAAGTGGCGGTGCTGGCCCAGGCCAAGTGCCAGTGGCTGATCACTTCGATCGTCGGATGGCAGGCGGCCTCGCTGCTGATCCTCGGCCTGATCACCAACTACCTGTGGCGCGACGATTACCACATCACCTTCACCCGCGTGGTCGTGGTGTTCGGCTCGTGGATCTCGATCCTGTTCGTGATCTGGTTCATGGCCAACATGTTCGACCGCACCGCCGGCTTCGAACGCTGGATGAAGGCCTTCAACAGCCGCGCCCGCATCACCTCCAAGGCCGACAGCGTCGAGCACGTGGCTGAAGCGCTGGACCTGGCTGAACACTATCCGGAAGTGCTGGACTACAAGCAGGCGGTCACCGCCAAGCGCGAACTGCGCCACGAGGACATCCGCATCATGACCGAGATCGGGCGCATGAAGCAGCACTCCGAACTGGTGGGTCGCCTGAATCATGTCGGTGAAACCGAACACCATCACGACATGACGCTGCAGCCGGCTTACTGAGCCGAACGCAATCCGGGGGGAGCCACAATGCCACCGTGCTCAGTCACGGTGGCATTGTTCTTTCTGCACGTCGCTGACGCACTGGCGGAAGTCCTTCGGCAGGCCACTGACCTGCTCGGTCTTGCCTACGGCCACCGCGAAATGGCGCAGCGGTGGCGTCGCACAGGCGGCGTCGGTGCTGCAACCCGGGGCCAGCACCAGGTAATGGCATTGCCCACTGCTGCTGGCGATGCATTCAAAACGCGCCACGCCATCGACCACCGTGCTCTTGCTGTACAGCGTGTCCACGCCATTGGCATTGGTGCGGGTGATCGACGTGTTGCTGGATTTTTCGCAGCCGGCGATGGCCAGCACAGCGGCACCTACAAGCAGGATACGGCGCATGTTCGTTCCTCGGTGGACGGCAAAGGCCGCGGCTACATGCCGCGGAACAGGCTCATGAATGGCTGGCTGACCACCAGCGTTTCCGCACGCTGGCGCAGGCGCAGCACACCGCGCCCGGTGTCATCGCGGCTGACCGCTGCGACGGCCTTCATGTTGACGATGGTGGAGCGGTGCACCTGGCGGAAGTGCTGCGGATCGAGCACTTCCAGCAGTTCGCGCAGCGGTGTGCGCAGCAGGCTTTCGCCGGCAGCGGTGACCACCGTGGTGTATTTGTTGTCAGCGCGGAAATAGATCACGTCGTCGAGCATGATCAGCTGCGTATCGCGACCGTTGCTGGCGGTGATCCAGGCCAGCGGCGGCCGATCGTTGGCGACCGGGCCTGCACCCAAGCGCTGCAGCAGGCGCTCCAGCACCGCATCGTCCTGGCGCGTGGATGGCAGCCGCGAAAGAATGCGGTCGCGCGTGGCCAGCAGCCGCTCGTCGCTGACTGGCTTGAGCAGGTAGTCCATCGCGCCCTGCTCGAAGGCATCGATGGCGTACTGGTCGTAGGCGGTAACGAACACCACCTGGGTACGCGGGCTCAGCTCGGCCAACGCCCGCGCCACTTCGATGCCGCTGATGCCGGGCATGCGGATGTCGAGGAAGGCGATGTCCGGCTGCTTCTCGGCCAGTTGTTCCAGCGCACTGGCGCCGTCTTCGCATTCGGCCACCAGCTTCAGTTCCGGCCACAGCCGCCCGAGTTGCTCGACCAGCGAGTGCCGCAGCAGCTCCTCGTCTTCGGCGATCAGCGCTTCAAGCGGCATGGCGGGGTTCCTTGGCCGACTGCGGCAGGGTCATGGTGGCGGCTACACCGCTGGGGAAATTGGCCACGATCGCCACCCCGGCCTGCTCACCGCAGGTCAGGCGCAGGCGCTCGCGCAGGTTCTTCAGGCCGATGCCGGTACCGCTGGTGCCCTGGCCGAAGCCGAGCCCATCGTCGGCGACGGTCACGGTGACGTGGTCATCGAAACAACGGGCGAGGATCCAGACCGTACCGCCACCGGGCTTGGGCTCCAGGCCGTGCTTGATCGCATTCTCGACCAGGGTCTGCAGCGCCATCGCTGGCAGCTTCACGTCGTGCAGCTCGGTAGGCACCTGCACTTCCACCGCCAGCCGTGCCCCCATGCGGATGCGCAGGATTTCCAGGTAGGCGCGGGTACGTTCCAGCTCCACGCCCAGCGTGGACACCGACTCATCCACCTGCGGCAGCGAACTGCGCAGGTACTGGATCAGGTGACCCAGCATCTGGTCAGCGCGCGCGGGGTCGGTGCGGGTCAGCACCTGTGCGTTGGCCAGCGAGTTGTACAGGAAGTGCGGCTCGACCTGCGCGTGCAGCAGGTTCAAGCGCGCGACCGACAGTTCCTTTTCCACCTGGGTCTGTTCGGCGGCCGCCTGCTCGTCGCGGCGCTGGTCGGCCACGCGGCGGCTGATCGCACGGGTCACCGCTTCGGCGTTCTCGTAGTTGCTGCCTTCATCCAGTGCCAGCAGATCGGCCCACCAGCCGGCGTCCGGTTCGAACAGCAGGGTGACGGTGCTGGTGCCCTGCCCCGGCGTTACCGTGGCCAGCACACTGTTGCGCTTGATCGCCAGCCGCGCCGGCAGGTTCCAACGCGATGGTTGCCGGCCGTTCCACAGGTCGACGCGCCGCACATAGGCACGCACCTGCAGGCTGCCGGCAGAACTCTCCACCTCTTCCACCCGTGGCAGTTCGCCGACGGCCGCCTCGACCACTGCAAAGGCCTGGCCTGCATCCATCGGCAGTTCGATCTGCCGGCGCTGGCGGCCGGACAGCGTGGCGCCATCGAGGCGACCGGCCACCAGCCAGACCCGGCGCACATGGGTGATCGCGCTGCCCAGCGCGGAGATCATCAGGAACATCACCAGCAGCCCGAACACCCAGCCCGGGCCATCGCGCATGCCGCTGAAGATGCCGCTCCAGACCATGCCGGCAACGAACAGCGCCGCGGCCCAGGCCAACAGGTGACGGATGATGAGGGAGAAGCTGGCGATCACGGCGGCGCCTTGGTGGAAGGGGTGAGCCGAGCATAGAGCGGCCCTTCGGGCAAACAAGCGGTGTGCGACGAAGGGCCGGAAAGCGGCGATGAAGCCCTTACGGAAACGCCGGGCATGGCCCGGCGCTACCAGGTGTGGCGGGGCGGCGCCCCGCCTTCCCTTATTTGCGCTGGTCGGCGCTGGCGTCACGCACGGCGCGGAACGCCTCGTCCTTGCTCCAGTTCGGCCAACTGCGCGAATTGGCCAGCTGGTTGCCCAGCGTGTACAGCACTTCCAGATCGCGGGCGGCGCCGGCGAACACCCAGTCCGGCTGCCACTCGTCGCCCTGCTGGTGGTACCGCTTGGCGGTGTAGTCCTCGGACGCCTTCTTGCCCGCCGCGACGCCACCGTCCACCCAGTCCTGCCCTGCCGACCAGGACAGCGCCGGCACGCCACGCTTGGCGAACGGGAAGTGATCGGAACGGAAGAACAGGCCGGCCTCCGGCTTCGGGTCCGGCGTGTAGCGGATGTCCCAGCCCTTGGCCACGTCCTTCAACTGGTCCAGCAGTTCAAAGCGCGCCGCGCCGTAGATGCCGAAATCGCGCGACGGGCCGAACGGCGCCATGCCGTCCATGTTGATCATCGCCACGGTCTTTTCCAGCGGATACAGCGGATGCGTTGCGTAGTATTCCGAACCCAGCAGACCCTTCTCCTCGGCCGTCACCGCCAGGAACACGACCGAACGCTGCGGACGCGGTGCCTTGGCGAAGCCGCGCGCCAGTTCGATCAGCGAGGCGGTGCCACTGGCGTTGTCCAGCGCGCCGTTGAAGATGCGGTCGCCGCGTGCATCCGGTTCGCCCACGCCGATGTGGTCCCAGTGCGCGCTGTAGATGATGGTCTCATCCGCATGCGTGCTGCCTTCCAGGCGCGCGGCCACGTTGTGCGAGGTGATTACTTCGGTCTTCACCGCGTACTTCGCGTCCAGGCTGGCGCCGGTCAGCGTTACCGGAGTGAAGTCGCGCTGCTGCGCCTTCTTCTTCAATGCTTCGAAATCCTGCCCGGCCGAGCGGAACAGTTCCACTGCCAGGTCGCGCTGGATCCAGCCTTCCAGCAGCGGGTGGCTGTCGGCCGGGTTGTCGCGCACCACGTCGAACATGGTGTTGGTGTTGGAACCGGCCACCGTGGCCCAGCCATACGAGGCCGGTGCGGTCTCATGCACGATCAGCACACCGAGTGCGCCCTGGCGTGCGCCTTCTTCGTACTTGTACGGCCAACGGCCATACCAGGTCATGCCCTTGCCGTCGAAATCGCCCTTGCCGGTCTCGAAGTCCGGGTCGTTGATCAGCACGACGGCGATCTTGCCTTTCAGGTCCACGCCCTTGAAGTCGTCCCAGTTGCGCTCCGGGGCCTTCACGCCATAGCCGAGGAACACCAGCGGTGCCTTGCTGATATCCACGTTGGTGGCGCCGTTCATGGCTGCACGCACGGCAATCTGCTTGCCCTGTTCCAACGCGATGGTCTTGCCACCCTGCTGCAGCGACAGCTGTGGGGTGCCGACAATGTCGCCCTTGCGCAGCGGCACGGCCTGGGTCCACAGACGCTTGCCGTCCTTCAGGTCACCACCGGGCTGCAGGCCGGCATCGGCGAACTGCTTGCTGAGGAAGGCGATGGTCTTTTCTTCGCCAGCGGTAGCCGGCGAGCGGCCTTCATAGGCGTCGGAGGCCAGTTCCTTGACGTCGGCGGAGATCCGCGCGCCATCGAATTTCGGGGTGGCCGCCATCAGTGCGCTCGACACCGACAGGGCCAGCACGCCCAGTACTACTCGCTTCATTGCTCTCTCCAGCAGGGAAATCGTTCTGGAGTGTAAGGGGTTCGGCCGCACGGCGTCCGGCACCCGCAGAGGCAGCGCAACCACCGCCACAACGCCCGGAGGCAGAACGCCTGCAGGTTCGCAGCCCCCCATGTGCTGGATCAAATCGCTTCAATTCCTCGAGGGCAGGCCGGCCCGCCGCCGCAGCAGGGTCCGCTCTGCCTGGTTCTGGCTCAGGCTCGCCGCCGAGGCAAATGCCTCACGGGCGTCCTGCTCCCGCCCCAGCTGCTGCAGCAGTTCGCCGCGCACCACCATCAGCGGTGCGTAGCCCTGCAGTCGTGGCTCGTCCAGCAAGGGCTGCAACAGTGCCCACGCAGCGAATGCGCCTTCGCTGCGCGACACAGCCACCACCCGGTTCAACGCCACCACCGGCGACGGCATCACCTCCAGCAATTGCGCATACAGTGCGGCGATCCGCGCCCAGTCGGTGTCCTCGGCGCGACGCGCGCTGGCATGGCAGAAAGCGATCCGCGCCTGCAGCACGTAGGGGTCATCAGCGCCCCCCGCCGACACCGCGCGCGCCAATGCATGCTTGCCACGCTCGATCTGCAGCCAATCCCACTGCGCCCGGTTCTGCTGGTCCAGCAGGATCGGCCCGCCCTGCGCATCCACCCGTGCCACCGCGCGCGAGGCCTGCAGCTCCATCAGCGCCAACAGGCCCAGCACCGGCGGCGCGGGCATCCGATGGGCCAGAATGCGCGCCAGCCGCAGCGCCTCGGCGCACAGTGCCGGTCGCATCCAGTCGTCGCCCGCACTGGCCGCATACCCTTCGTTGAATACCAGGTAGATCGCCTCCAGCACCGAGTCGAGCCGCGCCGGCAGTGCATCGGCACGGGGTACTTCGTAGGGAACCTGCTTCTGCGCCAACGTGCGCTTGGCCCGCACGATGCGCTGGGCGATGGTCGGCTCCGGCTGCAGGAAGGCGCGTGCGATCTCGATCGTGGTCAGCCCGCCCAGCAGGCGCAGGGTCAACGCTACCCGTGCGTCGGCAGGCAGGACGGGATGGCAGGCCACGAACATCAGCCGCAGCAGGTCATCGCCGATGTCGTCTTCCAGGGCCTGGCTGTCGTCGGGCGCGGGCAATGCGGCCGGATGCAGCTCCTCTCCCCATTGCGCGTGCTGCTGCGCCACCCGCTGGTGCTGGCGCAGCACATCGATGGCACGGTTGCGCGCGGTGGTCATCAGCCAGGCTCCGGGATTGTCCGGGATTCCCTGCACCGGCCAACGCTCCAGCGCGGCCAGCCAGGTGTCCTGGGCCAGCTCTTCGGCGCGGCCGACATCACCGCCGAGCAGCCGCGCCAGGCGCGCGATCAACACTGGCGATTCCATCCGCCAGAGGGTGTCCAGGCGCTGACTCAGGGCGGGCTCGTGCATGCAGCGATCACAGCATGCGGGCCCGGCCTGCACAAGCACCGGCGTTCACGCGTCCACGATCGGCTTGAAGCCGCCCCAGAACATGCGCTTGGTATCGAACGGCATGTCCTTGGGGCCGATATGCGCCAGCCGCGGGTCGGCCATCACCTTCTTGTTGATGCGATCACGCGCCGCGCGCGTGCGGAATACCACGAAGGCCACGATCACCGTTTCGCCCGGCTTGAGCTTCACCGCCTGCGGGAACGACGTCGATTTCCCCGGTTGCACGTCATCGGCCACGCATTCCATGTACTGCAGCGCGCCATGATCCTTCCACACCGCGCCGGCCTGGCGGGCAAGGCGGCGATAGGCCGCCACCTTGTCCTGCGGGCACGGCAGAACGTAAGCATCCACGTAAGCCATGGGGATTCTCCCTGCGGCGGCCGGTCAGCCCGGCTCGCCGTCCATGTGTGCGATTTCCCAGAGATGCCCATCCAGGTCCTGGAAGCCGCGCTGGTACATGAAGCCGTAGTCGCGCGCCGGCTGCGGTTCGCTGGCACCGGCGGCCAGCGCCTTGTCCACCATGGTGTCCACCGCCGTGCGGCTGTCGGCCGACAGGCAGGTGATCACTTCGGTATGCGTGTGCGCATCGGCGATGCCCTTGGCGGTGAACTGCTGGAAGAACGGCTTGACCAGCAGCATCACGAAGATGCTCTCGCTGACCACCATGCAGGCGGCGTTCTCATCGGTGAACGCCGGGTTGAAGCTGTAGCCCAGCGCGGCGAAGAACGTCTTGGCTTTTTCCAGATCCTGCACGGGCAGGTTGACGAAGATCATCTGCGGCTGCGGTGTACTCATCGGTGCGGTTCCTTGCGATGGATGGAGAGAAGGAAAATCAGGGCTGCTTCATGCAGTTGACCATCCACGGCTTGCCGTAGCGGTCGATCAACATGCCCCAGCGGTGGGCCCAGAAGGTTTCGGCGATCGGCATCTGCACCTGGCCACCCTCTGCCAGCGCCGCGAACACGCGCTCGGCTTCTTCGATGCTGTCCACGTCGACGTTGATGGTGGTCGAACCACCCTCGCCGCCGCCGGGGCCATCGGCCGCCATCACGATCGCGCTGCCGATCTCCAACTGGCTGTGGGCCACATGGTCGAGAGTGTCGGCCGGCATCTCATTGCAGCCCGGCGAGCCGTCGGACGGCGGCATGTCGCGGTACTTCATTTCCGACGTGACCTGGCCGCCGAGTGCCTTGGCATAGAACGCCATTGCATCGTGGGCCTGGCCGCTGAAGCCGAGGAAGGGAATCAGTTTCATGGCAATGCTCCGTCGATTGGGATGAATGCGCGGCCGTGCTCAGGCACGGTCGAGCTGCTCACGCAGACGCTGTTCCTGCTGCTGTAATTCAGGGGTGAAGGCTGCGCCGAAGTCTTCGGCAGAGATCAACGGGCGCAGTTCCAGCGCACCGCCCGCACTGAAAGGCGCACGACTGGCCCATTCGGTGGCCTCATCCAGCGAGCGCACCTCCCACAGCCAGAACCCGGCGATCTGCTCGCCGGCCGGGCCGAACGGGCCGGTCTCGATCCGCGGCGCGCCACTGCCGAAATGAATGCGGCGGCCGCGCTGGGTGGCATGCAGGCCTTCCCCGGCGAGCATGATGCCGGCGGCCACCAGTTGTTCGTTGTAGGCGCCCATGGCGGCCAGTTCCTGTTCGCTGGGCATGCGCCCGGCTTCGGAATCGGCGTTGGCTTTGACGATCACCATCACTTTCATTGCGGTCTCCGCTGGGCTGCGGGTGCGTGCCCTTCCCTCTTACAACGAACGAGGGGCGCGAGGATCGACAGCCTCCGGGAGATTATTTTTATCGCGGAGAGCGCGCCTTCGGCGGGGATCAGCGAACGGCGGGGCCCCTCCGTGGTGGGGTGGGTCGTGAAGAGCTGCATCTCTGCGGGTTGGCCGGGCGGGTGGGCTGCGCAGGGGACGCCGTGAATACGTCCCTGTAGGCTCGGGCGCGCCATCCATGGCGCTTACGCCCCTGCGCAACCCACCCGCCCGGCCACGGACAGGTTCCTGCGGCGTCCACCACGGGAAATCACAGGAAAAGGCAAACGCGGGTCGCTTCGCTCGCAAGGCCAAGGCAGCCAGCCAACCGCTGTTGCTGTTGCTGTTGCTTCTGCCTTTTTTCTTGATCTTCCCGTGGTGGATCGGAGACCGGAACCTGTCCATGGCCGGGTGGGTAGGCGGGGCGGGGGTGTCCGCGGCATGGATGCCGCGGCCAAGC
>RCUO01000262.1_pt1 | contig 30526 bp, 30 predicted proteins | sample 2166161 | NCBI WGS metagenome assembly RCUO01 (sample SAMN09932617, study PRJNA488358) | compost metagenome | feature: garden; material: soil; isolation source: compost soil in cyclohexanecarbonitrile-enriched culture | place: Germany: Experimental Botanical Garden Goettingen | collected 2016-01-27
TCTTCCAGAAGAAACATTTGTGCCAAATATTCATGTGTGCCCTCTTCTTCGTTAGGTTGATGCTCCTGTCCCTTAGGATGATGTCCTTTTGGAGCACATCCTATAAATCTTCGTGCTTGATAATCATTCACATTCCGGACAACCCAGTCACGAAGCTGATTCCATGCTGCTTCTTCGGGAGCACGGCAATTCACGTAGAAAGAAACTACACGCTCCAAATGATGTTCCTCAATACGCATCAATGGTTTTTTTCCAACCTTATATTGACCTCCACTAATAGTAATTTCAATAGAAATGGGTTCATATCGGTTATATATGCCTCGATTACGGGCTGTTGTAGGATTTACTCCGTGAAAAGCTTGGAATGCCCTTGTAAATGCTTCGGGTGATTCATAGCCATATTTTGAAGCAAGATCTATGATCTTTATATCACTGTTTAATAAATCACAAGCTGCAAGTGCCAGCCTTCTTCGTCTTATGTATTCCGCAATCGAGACATCGGCGATAAAAGTGAACATTCGTTGGAGGTGAGACTGTGAACAACAAGCGATGCGTGCCACTTCAGTCAAATCTATCTTTTCATGAATATGTGATTCAATATATCTCAGTGCATCATTCATTTTTTTCAACAATTCCATTTTCCGTCACCTCGAGAGAAGTATAGCACATACATTCTCGGAGAACCTTGCAGTATAAGTATACTGCTGCAAGGTTTTTAGGAGCCTATCACTTTCCTCATTGACCAATAAACTGCTTGCACTATGTATCCGTATCTCGGCCCGCTGCCTCCCAGGGAAAAAGGAACAGCGCGAAGCTCAGCCTTGACCGCTTCAGCACGATAAGCCCCGGGAGAGAAGGATTACAGCATCTCTCCCGAAAAGTAACAGGCAGGCCGCACTCAGTGCAGTCTGCCTGTTTGAATGTTATCGATAAAACGGGTATGTTCGCGAAAATCGGACATGTCCCTTGAACCGGATGGAGCGGGCTCCGCGCCGCAATCCTAGAACAGCAGGTCGTCCGGATGGGTACCGGTGCGTATTCCCTTGTCCATGGAATCAAGGATCTCTATTTCTTCGGGAAGCAGCTCAAAATCAAAGATTTCGCTGTTCTCCTTGATCCGGGAAGGAGTGACGGATTTGGGAATCGTCACAATATCGGATTGCAGCTGCCAGCGCAGAATGACCTGAGCCGGTGATTTGCCGTATTTGTCCGCGATCGGCTTAAGCTCGACCAGTTCCTCCAGCCCCCCTCGCATCAGCGGAGACCATGACTCAATCTGGATATTGTTGAGCAGGCAGAAATCATGCAGCTGGCGCTGTCTAAGGCGGGGATGCAGCTCGACCTGATTGACAGCGGGAACTGTATCGCTTACCTGCATGAGCGCCTCCAGATGATGAATCTGAAAGTTGCTGACACCGATCGCCCGTACACTGCCTTCCTGAAGCAGCCGCTCCAGCGCACGCCAGGTATCCTTGTATTTCGTTACGCCAGGCCAGTGGATCATATACAGATCGACCACTTCCAGACCAAGCGCCGCCCGGCTTCGTTCAAAAGCAGTCAGTGTCTTGTCATAGCCCTGATCTTCGTTCCAGACCTTCGTCGTGATGAACAGCTCGTCTCTGTGGATGCCCGAACTCCGGACTGCCCGTCCGACCTGAGTTTCATTTCCGTACAGAGATGCTGTATCAATGCTTCGATAACCTATTTCCAGCGCGGCCTCAACCGCACGTTCCACTTCATCGCCCGACGCCTTATAGGTTCCAAGTCCAAAACGGGGCATAGCCACGCCATTATTCAGCAGGATTGTATCCGTTAAACCTTTCATGTAGGGTCCCTCCTTCTATGTATACGATGCGCACCCGGACGCATGGTCAGCACCGACATTATACCATGTTCCTATGATTACCCGAAACACGGGTGCCGCAAGTCATTTCTAGCGTTACCTCCTCATTTCCGGCGGCGGCCTGACAGCGAATATATGCAAAACGGCCGTCACCGCGGATCTATACCGCAGGTAACGGCCGGAATTGGGCCAGTCAGAAACCTGGATCTGCCTTACAATCTTACTGCTTCACAGCGGGCTGCTTGATGAACGGCTCCACTTTCTTCAGAACTTCATCCTCAGTCGGTGCGCTGATATAGCGCCCGTTGATGTAGATGAATGCACGCTTGCCGCAGGGACCGCAATAAGACTTGCAGCCGATTTGGATCTCGGCGTCCGGAGCCATTTTGCGGAGCTTGGGGACTACACTCTTGATGCTCATATAATTGCATTTGTCGCAGATGCGGATATCGTTAGCCATTATATTTCCTTTCTATGACGGTCGGACGATCTCGGCAGCGGCGAAGACTGGAATTAGTGATCGCCGTGATTACCCTGCGAAGGATTCGTAATGACGAAGCCTTCCTGCGGGAAGTACAGATAATCGATCTTGACTCCATCCAGCAGCGGCTGGTTCTTCTCGATGATGACGTCGATGTCCTTATCCGTAGGGATCACTTCGTCGTTCTCTTTGGGCGTGTCCAAATCAAGGCCATAATGGGCATGATCGCCATGGGCGTGCGTAATCAGCACACGGAGCTTCAAATCCTTGTTCTCTTCGAGATCCATCTGTTTCTTTATCACTTTAGCCGCATTGCGGGTAATTTTAACATTCATGATCCGTCCATCTCCTGACAACTGTATTGAAATACTCAGTACTTTATTTTAAAGGAACTTCACTTGAAAATGCAACTCCAAAAAAATGATCAGCTTCGAAGCGACGGATATTTGCGGTCCATTCTGGAGACGAACCAGGCCATCAGCAGCATCGATACCCCGATGTCGTCAATTGGCATAAAGGGCATGACATCCGGCAGCACCCAATACAGGGCGACCGGGACCGTGAACAGCAGCTTGTCCAACAGCGCCACCCGGGGAGACGCCACATAACGCCAGGTGCCGCGCAGCACATTGGACCAGCCCTTGAGCGACAGCAATTTCTTCAGTTTCAAATGGGTTCTCCTTCCGCATCCTTCCTCCCGGTTCCCGGCAGGAGAGGATTCAGCCGTAATTTATTGAAGAAGGGGAACTCCCGCTCCCCCCCTCACAATACGCGTCTTTCGCCAAAATGTTTCAAATTCCGTTGATTCGGACTTGTCATCAATCAGGCTTGCATCAACTGGATAACAGCGAAGCCAAAATTTGTCCCGTCTCGGTTGTCATATCCTCAAATTCCTCTGGAGGCAGCGGATTTCTGCCAAATCCCAGCTCCACCGTAAATCCGGGCTTACGGAATTCCTGGATGAACCAATCCTTGAAGCCCGCGTCGCTTCCCTCCAGGAACACCGCCCGGTAGCCGCTGGCCGCCGCCATCGCTTCCGCCATGGAGCGGCTCTCCGGCGGCTCGAATCCCCGGTAATTCCAGTAGATCTCCTGCCCCTGGCTGTGCAGGGACACCGCTGCCTCAAAGGGCGTGCGGCAGCATAGCTCCGCCAGAGCGGCAGCTTCAGGCTCGCTGAGCGGAGCAGGTCCGCCGTAGTCTCTCGGAGACGGCCCCGATCTTCCCCGGCGGGCCTGCTCCTCCTCCCAGTACGCGGGGAACTGGTCGCCGAGGTCGACTCCGCGGATATTGGCTTTCCAATGGCGGAAGCTGCGGCGGCCGCCGTTCCATTCCTCCAGCTCCAGATGGCGGGGATGCCAGGGACCGGCGCCCTCCTGAACAAGCTCGACCCCGTCCGGATTGGCCATGGGAACGGCCCACACCGTCCATTCATCATGCCAGCGCCGCACATCATGGCCCTGCCAGTTCCGTCCTTCGGCATATGCCGCCGCATACTGCTCCAGGAAGGACAGCAGGGATGGGGAGGTCAGCCATTCATTGGCATGAAGGGCCGCATTGACATGCAGATGGCGGGAGCCGGTTCCCAGACGCAGCAGATTGAGCGGTCTGCCAAGCACGCTGCTGCCAATCGTCTCTCTATGAATGAAGGGATATTTGACCGTCAGCAGGTCGATATCCTCTTCAAGTTCCCGCGGCCCGTACTCCCCTCTAAGCTCCACTATCCTCGGCCGTCTTCCCGCCGGGATGACCAGCATGCGGCCGGGAACACAGAATCCGTCTGCCTGGAGGCCGGGATTCAGCACCTGCAGCGCTTCCGGCTCGACGCCGAACCATTCCGCCACCTCCCGGACCCGCACCCCCTCTCCGGGGGTATAGCGCCGCCGCTGGACGGAAGGAAGGAACAGCACCTGGCCCGGCACCAGATAGGGCCGGTCAGCCGCCCAGGGATTGCCCTGAATTACATGACCTGGCGTTATTCCGAAAGCGGCGGCGACCCGGGCCACCGTATCCCCCTTGCGCACCACATATTCAAGCATTTCACTCCTCCTCTCCGTTATACAGGAGTTGTTCCTCTATTGTATGCGGTTGCTCTTGTCCTCCATGACGGCAGAAGAACGGCCGGGCTATCGCCGCCCGGCCGTTCCAGAATGAATATAAGGATAAGTTCGTTACACATCACTCGGCTCGAGTGAAGAGACTTGCCAGACGACCGGAGTGCGTCTGATCTGCTCGCCCAGCCAATCCATCGCGATTCTTTGAAAAATGCCGGCATCGCCGCTGCAGAAGAACTGGTGCACGGGAGTCTCATCCCCACGGGCCAGCTTCCCTTTGTCATACAGAATGGTGCTGATCTCCCGGGCCGTTTCATCAGCTGAGCTGATCAGCTTGACGCCGGCTCCCATCGCCCGGCCGATCGGCTCGACGAGAAACGGATAATGCGTGCAGCCGAGAATCAGCGTATCGATCGGCTCATGCTTGATGCCGTTCAGCGATTCGCGAACGGCGGGATCGCATTTCTCCGAGCGGAACATTCCCTGCTCCACGAGGGGGACAAGCGCTGGACACGCCTGACTGACCACCTCGATATATGGCGACAGCTGCTTGAGAGCGGTAGTATATGCACCGCTGTTGATCGTGCCGACGGTGCCGATGACGCCGACACGGCCGGTCTTGGTTGCGCTGATCGCGGCCCGGGCGCCGGGGTGAATGACGCCGATGACCGGAATGTCCATTTTGGCAGTTATATCGTCAAGAGCGGCCGCTGTCGCGGTATTGCAGGCAATCACAATCATTTTGGGATCGAACTGCAGCAGATAGTCTACGATCTGCTCCGTGAACATTTTGACTTCCCCGGAAGAGCGGGGACCGTACGGGGCTCGCGCGGTGTCTCCGTAGTAAATGATTTTCTCGCGGGGGAGCTGCCTCATAACTTCCTTGACAACTGTAAGTCCCCCCACGCCTGAATCCAGTATGGCAATTGCTTGCTGCACGGGCACACCGCTTCCTTCGTCTTGTTTTGAAATAGCTTATGTAAGGCGGAAGCAAAGCGTACCGGGCTTCCTGTCCCAATTGCAGATCATACTCCTTTTGCTTCCGGAGTTCAAGAGCGAAGCAGAAGGAGACAGAAATGCCCCTGGTAACCGGCTGCGGCGTTTGTGCAGGCTGGCCAGTTATCCTGGGGCATGAAGACCGGTTCCGCCGGTCAGTTCTTGTCGCTTACATCATCGGCTACGGAAGTGGTGTCTGCCGTGTTCTCGGTGACTTCCAGAGAGGCGGCCGCTTCCTTGGCAGCATCGTCAGCCGAACTGACCGTTACTTTCTCATCTTCGGCTTCTGCGGCTTTGCCCCAGTCAGAAATCTCGTGTACGATCGTCTGAGCGGATTCTTTGACGATTCCCGCCCATTCCGCACCTTTATCCGTCACCTGCTGAATCAGCTCTTGCGCTTTATCCTTTGCCTCCACTGCGCCGTCCGAAATATCCTTACGCAGCTCCTTGCCGGATTTGGGTGCGAAGAGCAGTGCGGTCACCGAGCCGATTACGCTTCCTGCAGCGATACCCCACAGCAGGCTTTTCGTGTTCTTCTTCATCGTTCATCTCTCCTTTGCGGGCGAATGCCTAGTTCCTGATTTATCATAAGCATCGGCAGTCCGTCCCGTGACTGTAAAGGCAAGAAATATTTCGCGGAAGCCGCTATTCTGCAGATTGATTTTTAGGCTTGATCGTATAATTGCAGCATTGGTTGCCTTCAGCCATGCACTCGGTTCGCGTTACTTTGGCACCCAGCAAGTCCTCGAACAGGTGCTGCTCGCACTGGCAGGCTTTGCTGTATTGGGATGCCACCTGGCGAATCGGACAATTGTATTCCCGCATCGAATAGGAGCCGTCCTCCCATTTCTCCCACTCGGCCATGTAGCCGCCCGAATTCTGGATCGCGGTCAGCTCGGCAACCCGTTCTTCGAGGTTTCGCCGCTCCATCATGGGACTGTACTGGGCATGCAGCCGTCGGCGGCGGCCTTCAAACAGAACGTTGACTGCCTCCGTCCCGCTGCTGTGATCCAATTCCCGGAGCAATTCCAGCGCCAAATTATGGTAATTTTTTGGAAAATGATCGTCTGCTCTTTCCGTCAGCGAATACATATGCATCGGGCGGCCCATCGGCTGACGGACGACTTTGTTGCGCGCAAGTCCTTCACTTTCCAGCTGCAGGACATGACGTCTGACGCCCATCTCGGTAATGCCAAGCTCCTCGGCCAGCGCGCCAATGGTCAGCGGCCCCTTCATCTTCAGAAGCGTCATAATCGTACGCCTTGTTGTGCCGCTCTCCTGCCCCCTCTTCATGGGCTCCCTCCTCTCCCTGTGATTGCATGCTCTGTCTTGATCCACAATCGGATTTCTTTATCGCACCGGTTGTACAGCTCCCAGTTCCCGGTTCAGATAGGCCCGCGTCTCCTCGGCAAAAGCGGTCAGCAGCTCCGGAAGCAGCGGAGTCAAGGGATGCAGCGCTTCCCGGTTCCAATTGCAATAGTCCTGCACCAGCGGTCTTCTTAACGATACAAGCTCGAGCAGACGTCCGTACAGCTCCTTGTCCGTAAAGACCGACTCTTCGTGGATAATCGTAACGATATCTTCATAACTGCCGGCGTCGCGCATAATGAATCCGTCGATCAGACAGCTTCCGGTGTCGGTTACAACTTCAATGGCAAGATGCAGACAGCGCTCCTGCACGAGACCCCAGATGATGCCGCCGTCCCAGGAAGCAGCCGCCTGCCGCAGCCCCTCTGTGATATCGGGAATCACCTGAAGAATGCGTTCGATTTGATCACGATTGACGTAATACATGCCAAGAGTTCTCCTTTCATATCGGCGCCCACACCCCCGGGATTCGGCCATAGTGTCAACCGCAATGCCATCATTGGCAAACGCCGGGAATAGGCGGGTGTCTTTTTAAATGGAGATTTGGAAAATGTTAACCGTACTAGAGCTCGTAATCGACCGCATACGAGACTTCCTTGACTTCATTAATGTGAGCGATGACTTCCTTATGTGCAGGATGCACCTGATAGGCGTTCAGATCGTCAAGATTGGCCACCGTCGCGGTAAGGGCGATATCGAAGGACCGCTCGCTTCGCAAAATATCGGCGCCGATTTCCAGCGAAATCAACTGCGGGATTTTGCCATCCATATTGCGCAGCACAGCCACAGTCTTCTCTACACTCGACTCCGAACCGTCCTTCAGCTTGAAAAACACGATATGTTTAATCATTTGGCTTAATCCTTCTTCCTATTTCAATAATGGGTACGAACATTTATATAAAAAATATATCATAACCCTCCATTTTCTGAAAGGAATGTGCAGGCCGCCATAGGGTTACCCATTGCCTTGAAAAGGACAAATATTGTAATATCAGAAGAAACGGCTTGCGCCTCCTGTAACGGGGGCACCCGTTGCTCTCAGAAATCGGAGGATGTTATGCCTACAAATCAGTCAGAGCCCTACATGATACAGGCCTGGTCTCTTGTCAACCGGAAATACCTCGGCAAGGGAGTACGAATCAAGAGATTTCGCCGTCCCCAAAAAAGCCAAATCCGCAACCGCGTGCTTCTCGCTGTCCTGATGGCCCGCGACATCAAGCTCTCCCGGCTTGCGGAGGAGCTGTCGGTCTCCTCTCGGAGCGTCAGCGCCTGGGTATACGAGAGCCGTATTCCCTCAAAGACCAATATCGAGAAGGTATGCCGGTATCTCGGCTACCCGCAGCATGTTCTGTTCAACGAAGCGCTGCTTCGGCAGAGCCCGATCCTGTGCCAGCCTGCGCCTTCCCGCTATATGAAGCGGACCGCCGTGCAGCCTAGACGGAGCGACATTCTGACCGGACTGTGCATGGTGCATGATATTTCCGTGACGGATGCCAGCCGCTGGATCGGCGTTCATCCCGGCACCTTCCGCAAATGGCTTCACCACAGCGTTCTGCCGGCTCCAGCGCTTCAGGAGAAAGCGGAGAATTTCTTCCGGATTCCGAGAAGCATTCTGTTCGCGGACTGCAGTTCAAGTTCCATCAAATGAGATCCGAGAAACTACGCTCTTCCTCATAACGGGAAGAGCTTTTTTCGCGCGGGAAATGCCGGTAGAAGAGACTACCGTTCCATCACCACGGATCAAGCATGAACCTGTCATAGAAGCAGTGAAGCTATGTTTTTCTCGCCAGAATAAACCGGAGGCAGTATTCGTGAACCCCGTCAGGGCCGCTTGTCAGCACTTCGCGCAGCTCCCCGTTTTCAAGCACTTCCGTGTCATGGAAATGGTCCCGAAGATCGCTCTCGGTAAAGAAGTGGGCATATTTGCCTTGTTTATACTCAAAGGTTCCGGGTTCCATCTCCGTTCCCTGGCCGTTCTGAACGTCGTTGTCCGAGAAGCAGGTGAAGAACAGGAGTCCACCGGGACGGAGCTGCTCCAGCGCGGACGAGATCAGAATCCGCCGGTCGCGTTCAAGGAACAGATGCAGGACATCATAGCAGAATACCGCATCATATAACCGGCCCGGACGTCTGTCCAGCACCGATCCAAGCTCGATCCTGCTGTCAGGGTCCCACAGCTTCGCCAGATCCACGGCTGCTTCGCTAAGCTCCGTACCCTCGACCTCGAATTCACGGGAGAAAGCCCTTGTATTGCGACCGTAACCGGCTCCGGGTACCCATATCCGTCTGACTCCGTGCTCATGGAACCTCTCGCGGGCGATATTCGCCGTCGGACTCGGTTCCGTTCCCCAAATCATGCCTTCCTTCGCAAACCGGTCATTCCAATATGAAGACAACAGATCGCCTCCTTTCGATGTCATAATTTCGGACGCGCCATTCTCGGATTCCAATCTTTCTTTATTTCCCTGCAAGCCCTTGAAATTCCTTCTGCCAGAAGCTGCGTGTTTACCTGCCGCCTTTGCCTGATATACGAACAGCAGCCAGAGACTCCGGTTATGCCGGAATCCCTGGCTGCTTGATAAATGCAGAGCCTCGGTGAAGCAAAATTCATGAACAGCCGTCCGCCTAGTATTTACCGGTAACGGCACCCCACTGCCTCAGCACCCGGTCCAGTTCCTCGCCATGAATCGGCTTGGAGATGAAGTCCTGCATGCCGGCATTCAGACACATCTCACGGTCATCCTTTCGCGCAAACGCCGTAACCGCAATAATCGCCGGATGGCGATTCCGTATCTGGCGGATGCGGGCCGTCGCTTCCAGCCCGTCCATAACAGGCATTTGGATGTCCATGAAGATCAAATCATATTCCTTCGTCTCGGCCGCTTCTACAGCCTGAAGGCCATTCTCGGCGAAATCCGCCTCGTACCCCCGCTTCCTTAGGTATGTTCCGAGCAGGTGGCGGTTGACCGGCTGGTCCTCTGCGACCAGGATCGATATGGGGCTGGGGCTTCTGGATGTAGACAGCCGTTCATCCGTACCGGCATCCATCGGATCAGGAATGGTACTCTCATCATTCCCAGCCAAATCGCCAGAGAGAGCGGCTTCAATTGTGAAGTAGAAGGTAGATCCTTGCCCTTCGATACTGTCCACGCCGATCGAGCCTCCCAGCAGCTCGGCAAGCTTTTTGCTGATGGCAAGTCCGAGCCCCGTCCCCCCATACTTGCGGTTAATGGAGGGATGCAGCTGGGTGAAGGACTGGAACAACTGCCCCTGCTTATTCGCCGGGATTCCGATTCCCGTATCCTGTACCGAGAAGTGAAGAATCATCTGGTTGGTGCTGCGGACAGAGCCCAGTCCCACCCGGAACTCGATCCGGCCTGAATCCGTGAATTTGACCGCATTGCCCACGAGATTGACCAGAATCTGGCGAAGTCTTGCCCCGTCCGTAACCAGCTTTTCCGGAAGGAAGGGATCGATGTCAAATTCAAGCTGAAGAGACTTGTCCAGCACCTTCGGATAGAATAAATCCTTAACGCTCTGCATAAGGGTCCGCAGGTTCACTTCCCCCAGTTCCAGCGTCATCTTGCCCGCTTCGATCTTGCTGAAATCAAGCACCTCGTTCAGCAGATGCAGCAGCGCCTCACCGCTCTGGCTGATGATATCGGCATAGCTGCGCTGCTCATCGTCAAGCTCCGTATCCTTTAGCAGATCCGACATGCCGATAATCCCGTTCATCGGCGTCCGCAGCTCGTGGCTTACCATAGCCAGGAATTCAGACTTGGCCCGGTCGGCTCGCTCCGCCGACTCCTTGGCGCGGCGGATTTCCTTCTCCTCCGTAATATCCTTAAAGACGACGACCGCGCCTTTCTTAACCCCGTCATCATACAAAGGCGTCATATGATACTTGACCAGAATGCTGGAGCCGTCCCTTTTCCAAAGAATGCCTTCGTGTTCTTCGTACATCTCGTTCTGCGACAGCTCGGCGACCAGAGATCGCTGGCCTCCTTCATATGTGTCACCGATCAGTCTCGTCAGCTGGATGGAATCCTCCAGGCGATCCCCTGACCATTCCCCTTCGTCATATCCCAGCATCCTGGAGGCAGACGGATTGATGAATATGGTGTTCCCTTCCAGATCGATGCCGAAGATACCTTCGGATACCGAGTTGAGAATAAGCGCATGTTCATAGCTGAGCTTCTCAATCTGCCGCAAGTGGCTCTTATGCTCCGTAATATCGCTAGTTATACCGAATACCCCGGCCACATCGCCATGAACGAGAATCGGGACGAACATGACGCTGACCTCCACCCTCTGCCCGTCCCGATGGACCATCCGGCTTTCAAAGGTTTGGGCAATCCCTCCAACTGCACGGCGGAACCGCTCGTTCACATGATCCAGCTCCTCCGGGTCCATCACTTCGGCGAAATGGGTCATCAACAGCTCGGAACTGGTGTAGCCGGTCAAATATTCAAGGCTGGCGTTGACGGACAGCGTTCTTCCCTGAAGATCCATCGCGCTGATGGCGGACGGATTGAATTCGAAGAGTGATTTATACCGGTTCTGGCTCTCCTCCAGCTTCATTTCATACTGCTTGCGCTCACTGGCATCCCGGGAGACAGCGACGGTTTCCCATTCACCCCTGTCCTCGGAATAGACGCTGTGAACCGTCGTTTCGATCCACATATAGGTGCCGTCTTTACGCCGGAAACGGCACTGTGCAGCTGTAACTCCTTTTCCGGCTCTGCTGTCTTCGAGTACAGCCCGGATATAGTCGATGTCGTCGGGATGAACATAGTCCAGCCCCCCTGTCCCAATCATTTCATCGGGCGTGTAGCCAAACATGGTATGACAGATGGAGGAAGCGTACAAATAGGTCGCCTTCTCGTCGAACGCATTGCGGGCGATAAAGTCCAGTGAATTCTCGGAGATCAGCCGATAATTCCGCTCACTGATCCGCAGCTTCTCCTCCATCAGGTATTTCTCCGTCACGTCCTGCATCGTTCCACTGACCGACAGCACCTTGCCCTCCGGATCGGTTATTCCTTCCCAATGACAGTCGATATTTTTAAGCTGGCCTTCTGTTTCAATGCGGATCAGCACATTGCCGGAAGTGCCCCGCTCCGTCGCGTCACACATGGCCTTCCTGAAGCTCTCCCTGTCGGCAGGCACAACGACGGACAGGAAGGCTTCCAATTCGACATCCTGCCGGGTTGAAGGAGATATCCCTGCCTGCGCGCGGAAGAAGATGCGCCGAAGCTCCTCCGACACCGTCAGCTTCCCGGTCGCCGCGTCCCAATCCCAGGAGCCCATGCGGGCCATGCGCTGCGCTTTTGCCAGCATGTCCTCATATTTCTTGCGCTCCGATATATCCCGGGCGATGGTCATATATTGCATCGGCTCGCCCGCTTCGTTCGTAATCACCTTGATGCTGCTCTCGATCCAGATATAACAGCCATCCTTGTGCCGGATTCTTCCGGTGAACACATCGGTAGGATGTGTGCTGTCGTACAATACTTTCAATACACCAACGTCGTCAGGATGATAAAATTGGATGCGGTTCTTGCCGATAAGCTCCTCCGCCGTAAAGCCCATTAGCTGATGAATGGAAGGCGACACATACAGCAGCTTCCCATCCAGGGCGCTGATGGAGATCAGATCCGGACTGTTCTGGCTGATCAGGCTGTTGAACTGCTCGTTCTCATGCAGCTTCTGCTCGGCGATCTTCCGGTCGGTAACATCCGTCATTTCCACAATCATATATTCCGGCCCGTCAACCTCGTTCGTCCTTAAGACAAACAGGTGAAGCTCCACCCACAGCAGGCTGCCGTCCTTGCGGAGAAATTTTTTCTCTTTATATATCTCTTCCCCGGGCTGCTCCAGCAGTATGCCTAGAATGGCAGCCGGATCCGAAAGAAAGCTCTCGCCGGGAAGAATATGATCGGCGTAGCCGAGCTTCTTCAACTCTTCCTCGGTATAACCGAACATTCGGCACAAAGCCGGATTGCAGCGTATCATCTGTCCTTCCTTCAAGGAAACCATGGCGATTCCGCTGGAGGAACGGGAGTAGATCTGTTCAAATAAATCTTTGGACATAGAAGCCCCCCTCTGCAATCAACGGCATGAATGAGCATAATCAATAACTATTCTAAGTATATCGGGTTTTGACAGAATAATCTAAATGATCCTCGCAAAAGTCGAAAATTTTAATTATTTAACATCTGGAATGCTTGCTGCCGCTTTCAGGTTCGTTTTGGAGTAGGATCTACGTGGGCGCGTAAGAAGGACGCTCCACGAACGGACCGTTGTTTCAATCGCTGTTGTGTCCAGATTTTATTTATTCTCCTTAGCGGTGAAAATCCGGACACAAAGGCGACCGCTGCCGCTTTTCCGCGGGTCGTTCCGTCCTCTCCGCTGTTTAAGCGGGAACTGTTTCTACACTTTTAAAAAAACGCAAGGCAGCGATTCCCCAATAACAGGAGAATCGCTGCCTTGATGTCTTTTTATCAACATTCAGAATCAAGATGATCTTTTCCTTCGTAGAATATTTACTTATGAAACAGCCCCGTTCAGTTCTGACACAATCTGTTCTTCTATACTTGTCTTGAACTAAAACCATTAAACCCGGTCGTCACCAATTGGCGGACATAGTCATCGTCCAGCTTCTCTCCGGTCAGCAGCATCCGGTAAAAGATCGGCCCATAGATGAGGTCCAGCGCAATCGCGATATCGAGCCCTTCCTTCAGCTCTCCCCGCTCCGCCCCTCTCTCCAGAAGCTTGCGGGCATCGCGCCGCCGGGGCTGAAAGTAGCGAGTGCGGTACGCTTCGGCAATGGCAGGATCGGACTGCCCCTCCCCGATAATCTCCGCGAGCATCTTTCCTTCGCGACTAATCATAAATCTGGCGAAATTAGTAGCATGAAGCAGAACATCTTCATATACGCTGCCCGTATCCGGCAGAGGCATTCTTTCCGTGGCAGCGGAGAGAAATCCGTCAATCACGACCGCGGCCTTATTCGGCCACCATTTATAGATCGTAGCTTTACTGACTCCGGCGCGCTCCGCGATCTTCTCAACCGTCACCGAGCCGAAGCCTTCCTCCTGCAGCAGGTCGTATGAAGCGGACAGAATCGACTGCTGGGTTTCGATATTTCTCGGGCGTCCTCTCTTGGTGTTCATTTGAATCCTCCCTTTATAACCCTTTAAAAAACCATACGTTTATTATACTAAAAAAATTTAGGCGGCAAAAACGAAAAAGCCTATTTACAAAACGATACGTTCAGTATATTATTAACTCATGAATTAGTGAACGATACGTTCAGTATTTATTTCAAGGGATTGAGATCCACTTCATGGACCGGCCAATCCAATCTAAGGAGGATTACCATGAAAATTGAGCATGCGGTAAAGGTTAAGGAAGCTTCGCTCTCGAACGGGATGACCGTTCTGCTGGCCGCAGCCTGCGGCCTCATCGTCGCCAATCTGTATTATGCCCAGACACTTGTAGGACCTATCAGCAGTGCTACCGGCATCCCATCATCGGCAGCGGGATTGATCGTCACCATCACCCAGATCGGCTATGTACTCGGACTGCTGTTCATCGTACCGCTCAGCGATCTGCTGGAGAACCGCCGTCTCGCCTCCGCGGCTCTCGTTGTTGCCGGAGTCGCGCTGCTGGCCGCCGCCTTCGCCCACAGCTCCGCGATGTTCCTTATTGCCGCGCTGTTCATCGGCCTTGGCTCTGTAGTAGCCCAGATTCTCGTACCCTTTGCCACCTATATGTCGTCTGAAGAACAGCGCGGCCGGGTGGTCGGCAATGTAATGAGCGGTCTTCTGCTCGGAATCATGCTCGCCCGTCCTGTCGCCAGCTTCATCGCCAGCTCATTCGGATGGCAGGCGGTTTTCGCCTTCTCAGCAATTGTGATCATGCTTCTGGCCGCACTGTTATCCCGTGTTCTGCCTGAACGGAAGCCAACACCAACCGTCCGGTACGGTAAACTAATTGCCTCCTTGGGCACCCTGATTCGCACCACGCCCATCCTGCGCCGCCGGGCTTTCTATCAAGCATGTCTGTTCGGAGCCTTCAGCCTGTTCTGGACATCGGTTCCTCTGCGGCTGGCGCATGATTTCGGAATGTCCCAACAGGGTATCGCCTGGTTCGCTCTCGTCGGTGTCGGCGGAGCAATTGCAGCTCCGATTGCCGGCAGACTGGCGGACAAAGGCTTGACAAGACCGATGACCGGGCTTGCCTTCATCCTCGCATCACTGTGCTTCCTGCTTACACTTGTCATTCCCGGACACTCCACTGGCTCCCTTGTACTGCTCTGTCTGTCCGCGATCGGACTCGATATGGCTGTATCCGGCAATCTGGTGCTTGGACAGCGGGCGATTTACTCTTTGGGAAGCGAAGCCAGAGGACGGCTTAACGGATTGTTCATGGCAATCTTCTTCATCGGCGGCGCGATCGGTTCATCTCTGGCGGGCTGGTCTTACTCCGTAGGCGGCTGGCATTTAACGGCGGTTATTGGCCTGGCGCTGCCGCTTGTCGCACTGCTGTATTTTCTCACCGAGAGAAAAGGCCAATAAGTATAAGCTGAAGTGAATGTTTCCACCAAATTAAGAGGGGCCGTGCAAGCTGCAGATCGAGCAGCTTGCACGGCCCCTCTTCACGTCTTCCGGCAACGAAGCCGGAGGTCAAGAAATCGGAAAGCGTAATCGAATGGCCGGACAAACCATATACATAGATGTACAGCCTTGATTGTCTAATCAAGTGCATTCCCCATTTACTTGAAAACATAAAGGAGAATCCCGATGAAAAAAATACCCGTAATCATTATCAGCGGTTTCCTGGGCAGCGGCAAAACCACACTGCTGATCGAGCTTATTCAAGTCCTGCAAGACCGGAAGATCAAGCCGGCAATCCTGATGAACGAATTGGGCAAAGCGGATGTGGACGGCCTGATCCTGTCTGAAGCCGCCGGGGGGCTTCCCCTGGAAAAGCTGTTTGACGGCTGCATCTGCTGCAGCAAAAAGAGTGAAATCTCCGGTTCTCTCAAGAGCCTGCTGGAGCTGGCCCCCGATGTAATACTGGTCGAGCTGACCGGGGTAGCCAATCCGGAAGAGGTCGTCGATGCTATGGCTGAGCCTGAACTGCTTGACCGGATTGTTCTGCATAAAGTCGTCACCGTGATTGATGCAGAGAATGTATTGGAATACGGCAGCATCTTCTCTTCCGACAAGCAGCTCGTCCACACGCTTCGCCGGCAGCTGGAAGTCGCGGACGTAATCCTTGTGAACAAGCAGGACCTCGTATCCCGTTCCCATTTGTCCAAAGTGGATCGCTTGATTATCAAGCATAACGAGCAAGCTCTTATCCTCAATACAAGCTTCGGAATATGCAATCCGGAAGCTCTCATCGAAGGAATTGAGCCTCTGTATCTTCAAGCGAAGGCACCGGGCCGATTCAAAATCATTCCCGCCGGGCACCACGATCATAGTGCAGATTCCGGCGCGTTCAGCGAACGGGGCCAGGCTTCTTTTTCCCGTATACAAAGCCTTATTATCCCGATTAGCGGACACAAGCCGCTGTCCTTGCGCAAGCTGACCAAGTGGCTGAACGCCAAGGGGCAGCGGGTGCTGCGCGCAAAAGGTTATGTTCCCCTGGAGGGCTCCCCTCACACCTCGCTGATCCAGTTCTCGGGAAGACAGCTGCAGCATGCACGTACAGCATACAAGGGGGCTTATTACTTGGTCATTATCGGTTACGAACTGGATGAAACCTCCTTAATGGAAGAGTGGCGGACTGGCGTTATTCTTTGAATCTCACATTCGTAATGATTCTGATTAATTTCAATCGGTGCGTCATTTGTTGATCATCCGGGCATAGAATGGGGATATATACCAGTTCTATCACAGGAGGATCTCGATGAAAGCTTCAACTCTCTATAAGATTCCGCCCCTATTTCTTCCCGTAATTTTGCTCGTTCCCGCTCTGACGGTCCGGCTTCACAGCAAATCCGGCCTTCTCGTAAATCCGCAGCTGCAGCAGATCAAGACGATTTTCATAGCGATTATCCTGGAGGCCCTGCCTTTTATCTTATTGAGCGTACTCTTGTCGTCGCTTGTCCAAGTATTCCTGAAGGATCAGTGGATTAGCCGCCTAAATCCCAAGAATCCGCTGGTTGGCGTACTTCTGGCTTCCTCGCTGGGTATCGTCCTGCCATTGTGCGAATGCGGCATGATTCCCGTCGTACGCAGATTAATGGTAAAAGGTATGCCTGCGTACATCGCGATTACCTTTATTCTTAGCGCTCCCATCCTGAATCCAGTCGTATTGACATCAACCCTTGTCGCGTTCCGTTCGCATCCCGAAGTGGTATGGGGCCGAATGGGACTGGCCCTTGCCGTCTCGATCTCGACAGGCTTGATTGTGTACTTGCTCTGTCCGAAGAATCCCTTGAAGCAATCCTTGCTCACATTCAAGCTCCAGAGCGGAAGCGCCTCTTCTCATGAGCATCCCCGTTCATGGGAAGGCTATTTTGTCCATGCGGGAAATGAATTGATCGAAATGAGCAAATATTTGGCGCTCGGCGCTTTCGTAACCGCCTGTATTCAATCCTTCATCCCACGCGACCAGTTGTTCGCCCTAGGGAATGGCGCTGTCTCATCCTATTTCTTCATGATGGGTTTTGCTTTTGTCTTGTCGCTGTGCTCAACCTCCGACGCTTTCGTTGCATCCGCGTTCACACATACCTTTTCAGCCGGTCCGCTTATTGCCTTTCTGGTGCTGGGGCCAATGCTGGATTTCAAAGGCTTGCTCATGCTGTTCGCTACGTTCAAGACCAGGTTTGTCATAGGTCTCAGCCTGCTGCTTATGGTTTTGATACTCTTCGGTTCGGTTGCCGCCAATTATCTGATCTAAAGCCTGGATTTAGGGAAAGGAGCTGACCGATTAATGGCTATTACCTTGAGAATCCGCTGCCATTATCTTCTTCGCGCTCTGCTGCTTGCCGCCTTGTCCTTCTATATCATTCACTTGAATGAGACGGATTCCTTGCACTATTATTTGGCTCCGCGGATGCAGAAGCTGCTGCTGCTGTGCCCGGTGCCGCTTCTGTTCATCGCGATCGGGATGCTGTGGCATACCATGACAGGTACTTCGGAGCAGTTATGCGACTGCGAGCATCCGCTGCCTGCGGGCTTCCTTAAGAATTCAACCGTCTATGGTCTGTTCGCGCTGCCGCTGCTATTCGGACTTCTTTTACCCGATCAAGCGCTTGGGAGCGATATGGCCCTCAAAAAAGGGATCATCTACTCTATCTCCGATTCCGGGTTGGGGCGCGAACGGGAGCAGGATGACCAACCCTCTCAAGCCGCGATACCCTCACAAACAACGGGAATAACGAAGTCTGAGCCAAGCGATCCGAACAAGCTGTTCATTGCGAAGGATATTTATGGCGTGGAGTTCGCGGAGTTGGCCAAGCGGCTCTACACACTGCCGGTAATCCAGGTTGATCCGTCCATCTACTCGGAGACAATCGGTGCCATTGACATGTACAAACAAGCCTTTGTGAATCGAAAAATCTCCTTGCAGGGCTTTGTCGTCCGGCAGAAAGGCATGGATGATCATGTATTTGCCGTAAGCCGGTTTTTGGTGATGTGCTGCACGGCCGATGCGGTTCCGTTCGCCACACTTGTTCATAGCCCCAACGTCTCTTCTATCAAGAATGATACATGGGTCCGGATTGATGGAACGATTCAGACCGCGAAGGTTAACGGAAAAGAAGCTTTGCAGATTGAAGCCGGACAGATCCAGGTGATCAAGCAGCCGGCATCTCCTTATATTTTTACCAATCCCGATTCGGTGGCCGAATTTGATAAACAGCATCCACAACGTAAATAGCAAGCCGCAATCCCATCCTCTCTCCTATAGAAAAAAGGCGCCATAAATGGCGCCCGAAACGGACAGCGTATGCGTCGGATGTGTCAGATTACCAGCTTGCTTTGGTCACGCCGGGAATTTGACCTTTGTGAGCCAATTCGCGAAATACAATCCGGGATACCCCAAACTTGCTGATATATCCTCTGGGACGTCCTGTAACCGAGCAGCGGTTATGCTGACGGGTCGGCGATGAATCACGGGGCAGCTTCTGCAGAGCCGCATAATCCCCTTGTTCTTTCAACTCTCTGCGCTTATCGGCATACTTGTCAACCAGAGCTTGTCTCTTCTGCTCTTTAACAATCTTCGATTTCTTGGCCATAAACCTTCCCTCCTTAATGGTATTATTCGTTCAGCGCCGCCTTCAAAGCTTCAAGATTTTGGTGCATGACTCCGATATAGTCAAGACCAGCGGCGATTTCATCATCCGTCAAACCTTCAATCGGATTCAGTACCGCGGACTTGGCTCCGATCTCCTTGGCTATCGTGTCGGCAACTTTGGAGGATACCAGCGTCTCAAAAAAGATTGTCTTCACGTTATGCTCCTTCGCAAACTTGACAATGCCAGCCATTTGGGCGGCCGACGGCTCCTGCTCAGGCGATAGACCGGCGATCGGAACCTGCGTCAATCCATATTCCTTGGCAAGATAACCAAAAGCGGCATGCTGTGTAATAAAATCCTTGCGTTTGCTGTCTTTCAAAGCTTCGGCATATTCCTTATCAAGGGCTTCCAGCTCGGACACATAGGCATCGGCATTGGTCTTGAACTGCTCTTTGTATTGCGGAGCCGCTTCGGACAGCCCCTTCTCAATATTCCGAACCTCCTGGATCGCCAACGCCGGAGACAGCCATACATGCGGGTCCAGACCTCCATGGTCATGATCATGTCCGCTCTCTTCATGCTCTCCTTCATCATGTGCGTGTTCACCGTCTTCATGAGTCTCTTCGCCATGTTCAGACTCTTCTTCCGCGCCTTCCATAATCTCGATTCCATGACTGGCCTCGACGCTCTTAAGCCCGGTTCCTGTGGCGCTATCCACCACCTGATCCACCCAGCCCTCCATGCCCGCGCCGTTATAGATAAGTACGTCTGCCTTGCTGATGGAAGCCATATCCTGGGCAGTCGGCTCCCAATCATGCGGCTCCATTCCGGCCGGAACGAGATTTTCCACATGGGCGAGATCCCCTGCAACATGACGCGTGAACTCATACATCGGATAAAAGCTCGTCTTGATCTCCAGCGTTTCCTTTACCGGTGTAGTGGGGGACGCTCCCGGCGCTGCCGATTCGCCGTTATTTGCCGCAGCATTATTTCCCGCCGCATTATTTCCCGCCGCATTATTTCCCGTACTGGCATTCGAGCCGCAGCCCGCCGCTATCAGCATCATCGACAGGGACAAAACAGTTAAACTACGATTCCAATATTTCATGTTTCATGAACTCCTTCTTTTGAACATTTTTTTTGGTGCTCCGTCGTCCATGCATCCGAAGCAGTCTTTGCAGCAGCAGCGTTGTCAGCAGGAATACAAGCAGAACTAGCGCAATCGTTCCTCCCGGCGGTGTATCTATGTAATAGGAAAGACTCAAACCAGAAAAAACACCGACCCAGCCCGTACCGATGGAAATCAAAATCGCTGCTGTGAAGCCGGGAGCAATCCGCAGAGCCAGCGAGGCGGGCAGTACGATCAGCGCTGAAACCAGAAGCACACCCACAACAGGCATGGCAGCAGCGACCGTCATCCCGGTTAGCACGGCAAAAGAGAAGGATAGCAGCTTGGAATGACCGCCGGATATCGCAGCCGTCTCCTCGTCAAAGGTCAGAATATACAGCGGGCGCCGCAGGATCACAAAATACAGCAGCCCGAGGAATGTAACAATGGCCATTAACAGCAATTGAGTATCGCTGACCGCTACAATGGAGCCGAAGAGATAGGAGCTGAAGCTTTTGCTCCAGTTCTGTTTCAAGCTCATCAATACGACGGCAAGCGCCAATCCCGAGGTCATAATGATGGCTACCGGCAGTTCACTGTATGTACGATAGGAGCGCCGCAGCTGCTCGATGACAATCCCTCCGGCAACGGCCACCGCGAACCCGCCGAGGGCGGGATCAAGATGGATAACCGAGCCCAGGGCAACCCCGGCAAGGGATACATGGGACAGCGTATCCGCCATCAGCGCCTGCCTGCGAAGCATGAGATACACTCCAAGCAATGGAGCAATCACGCCGATCATCGCTCCTGCCCAAAAGGCGCGCTGCATGAATTCGTAACCGAACATCGCCATCCCTCCTCCTTCCGTTCCAGCTGGATCAGGGTATCCAGATACTTCGCCGTTTCACCAAGTTCATGGGTGACCATAATAACGGTTAACTCCCGCTGAGATACTTCGTGTCTGAGAAACTCGTACAGCTGAGTCCGGCCCGCCGAATCCATGCCCGTAGCTGGCTCATCCAATACGAGCACCTGAGGCTCCTGAGCGAGTGCGCGAGCGATACAGACGCGCTGTTTTTGACCTCCCGACAATTCCCCGATCTTACGGTCCCGGTACTCCCACATGCCTACCTGTTTCAGGCTCCGCTCTACAACCAGCCGCTGTTCTTCATTGAAACGGCCGAACGGTCCAAGACGGGTATAACACCCCGAACGGACCAGCTCGATAACCTTGCTCGGAAAGCCTGCATTGAAAGAAGACACCTGCTGCGGCACATAGCCCACAACCACCTTCGTACCGTCTTTCCGTGAGCCGTTAAACATAACCGAACCGCTCCAGGGCTTGAGCAGCCCCAGCATCAGCTTCAGCGCAGTCGACTTGGACGTTCCGTTCGCTCCCGTGATCCCGATAAATTGTCCGGTATGGATATCAAGCGAGAGGTTTTCAATAACCGGCTCATTCCCATAACCAAAAACGACATCACGCATGGACGATAAAATCAAATCAACCTCTTCCTTCGTTGTTTAATCGTAATCATTACGCTTTTACCCAACACACTATATCGTAATTATTACGATTTGTAAACCCTGAACTTTGTAAAATTCCGCAAATCAAAACGGCTCCTGACCTGTCTCAAGGACAAATTCAGGAGCCGCAAGGCAATCTGACTTTTATGCTTTTCCCCACGACTCAAAATTCACAGCAGCTCCAGAGCTTTCAGTAAGGCATATTCACTCGATTTAGCGCCTTCCTGAGAATAATGTGCATTCGGAAACATTGGAGCCAAATGATGATATCCAGGGTACACATGCAATTCAACTAATACACCGTCAAGGACCAGTTGTTTGGCAAATAATAAGGCTTCATCTATGAACAAATCGATGCTGCCTATACTGATATATGTGGAGGGTAAACCAGCCAGTGATTTAGCACGCGCAGGCACGTAATACTCACTTACATCCTCCTGGCCAGGCTCATGCCCTAACACAGACTTCCAGCCGAAATAATTACTTCCTTTGGTCCACACAAACTCACCGGCATATGGATGTTCCGGCGAAATACTCGTACGGTCATCGAGCATTGGACTGCGCAGTCTTAAATGATGGATATCGAATTCCTGCTGATCCCGGATGTACAGGGCCAGACCCGCTGCTAGGCCACTGCCGGCGCTGCTGCCCGCAACAGCGACTTTCTGAGTATCGATCCCTAATTCCTCGGCATGCTCAATACACCATTTCAGGCCGGAATAACAATCCTGCAATTGACTTGGCTGAACATGTTCTGGCGCCAGACGATAATACACAGATACGCAGCAAAAACTATGTTGTGCAGCCAGCGATGCATTAGCCGAGCGATCGACGACCGGACTGCCCATTACCATTCCGCCGCCATGCAGTGAATAATAAATCGGCAGCTTCTCATACTTGGGTTGGCGGGGCTTAATAATTTCTAAGCGAATATCAGGACCGCCAAAATAACTTGGCACCGCCCTTTCTTCAAATGTTACCGGGAACATCTGTGTTACATCAATTTGCGGCAGCATTTTGGATTGATTCTCCCGTGATTTCATTAGCGCAGCTTCGGTAAGATCGCTTGTCGGGAATAAATCAATGGCACCGATAATCTCCTGATCAATCAGATGCCTGCTTCTGCTTATTTGTTCGTTCATAGTTACTGTTTCCTCGCTTTCTTGGGGTTTAGTATTCCTCTTTAGGATCGGTTTCCTATTCAAATTTTAATGAGTGTACTAGGTTATTAAAATGAAAACAATGACTTAGAATCATTTGTGACATAAAAAAGCACTGATGAAGAAATTTCATCAGTGCCGGGTTCTACTTATGATGTGAATAAACAATTCTCTTAATGGTTTCGATCGAGAGAAAATATTCCTTGGCAAGCTGCTCAATACTGCTGTTATGCTTAAAAGCATGTCTGATAGCGGCATTTCGATAATCATGCCACTGCCTTCCGCCGCTTAAGCTTCCCCAGCTGTTATATTCCTTCTCCTGCTTAGGAATGTAAATTGTCTCTCCTTGAACATACTTCTGGATCTCTATGATCAGCTTTTCAGGTAATATTTTTGCAGCATTCGTATATTTCATTTTGCCCGCCCCTTATTTTGATTTTAAATAAGGTGCAAAGCCAAACTATTAGAAAAGCTTGTTCAGCGTTAAACAATCATTTCGCCCCATGCAAAGTAACGCTTCCCCAATAATTGGCTTTGCATGAGTAGAAGCAGTGACAGACAATCTCAAGCGATTCTCCACCGGTAAAGCACCCCCTTCATTTTGTTAGTATAGCATAATTGAATTCAATTTTTCCGCCAGCATGATTTAGGCATTGTGGCTTTGCGCTACCTTCTTTCAATGGATGGGCTTGCCCTCATCTGCACAATTTAAATATTTAAAATTCAATCGCACAACCGGAGGCTTTTTTTCTAACTCGTTTAGGGTTAAGTTTCTGAACGGCTTAGTTGCAATGGTCTCCTGCAGCGCTTCCAGGTCTCCTTCCCGTTCAAACAAATAAATGAGTGGTTCATAGGGATTGTCTGCCTGATAGTCCACCGTGCCGGTCTGCTGGCTCGCCTGTTCCCAGTGGATGAACCAAAGACAGATGCTTCGGTTTCTTTCATTTGCAATGCTATCCAGGAGCAGGCTTTTGATACCTTCGCTGATTCGGTCACCGGGCAGCAGGCTTTCAGCCGCTTTGAAAAACGGTCCGCTTTCCACCCCGTCCATTTTTTGTGCGCAAAGGGCAATACGTCTGCCATATTCCTGCAGCAGCAGTTCATGGGATTTGATATCAATCACCTTCTCCACAGCACCCGGGGGATCATAAAAGATTGTTGGCAGCAAAAGGGGAGCCGCATCATCGCGACTCCCCTTTTTTGGTGTGAACAAATTTATTGCTTGTACAGATAGATCACAACCGGGTCCATTTTATTTCCGTTGGCGTCCTCTAGACCGTCTATGACCAGAGTGTGAAGCCCTTGCGGGATTGCCCCCGCCTTCAGCTTCAGATCCATGATGTTTCCATTAAAGCTTGCTCCGTCCGTCCAGTTGTTGCTGACTTGACCATCCAAGTAAACACTATAGCCTTGAGATGTTGCCAGGTTCTCTGAGAACTTGACGATCAGGTGATCGGCAACCATCATGGGCTTCTCGAGTCCATGTTGGGAATAATCCTGCTTCGAAACAGCAGCGTTGATATCTCCAGTGGAAGAAGCGTACAGCTCCACCGGATAGTTTCCGTTTCCTTGTGAACCATCTGTTGCGATGACCTTCCATTCCAGCTCGCGACCGCCAAATTCGACTTTGATGGTGGCTTCCCCAAAGCTGAAAAAATTCAAATCATACTCAGAGGAGACATAAGCAATGTCGTTATCATCGTAATAGATGGAGAGCCCCGTTACGTCTTTAACCGATCCGTCGGACATTGTTGCCAGAACTGTGAAATAATGATCCCTCAGGTCGTTATAACGGCTTACCGCAACACCTTGATCCTTCACCGCATCGAGAATGTTCAGGTCCTCCACAACGTGCGAGACAACGGGAATCTCCAAACGGTATCCCTGGTACTCCACAATCAAGGTTCCCTTGCCTGTGATGTTCTGGGGCAGCAGATTCAGCTTTCCGCCGGTTGTATTAATAAGCGCAACAGCATCTCCGCCGGAGGCCCAGGTAATGGTGGCTTGTGCAGTGTCAATTTTCTTCACGTCCGGGTTCTGCGGGTCGCTCCAATCGTTCAAATAGAGCGTAAATGCCTGCTGGCTATTGAACAATTCGATTTGACTGACCGTCTGGTCCGCCCTCACGTAGATCCCTTTTCCTTCCAGCCACAAGCCAGGGGTACGAACGAAGACTTCTGCCGATGCGTTGAAGCCGGCGTAAGTGGCTCCAAAATATCCCCAACCTGGAGAGTGGGCATAGATGGTTCCCGTGCCGTCGATGGAAATTACGTTGGACGAAAGAGGCGTGGAATACTGGGCGTAAGTGGTCGCATCCACCGTAGCTCCATTCTTGAAGGTGGCAATAAGATGAATCGGATGCGCTCCAGGCGTATCCAGGTACAACTTGTTGCTGACCGCTTCCTGGATACTCAATTCGGTTACAAATCTGGAATGAACCGTAATCACTAACTGTTGGCCTCCATAGGAAGCTGTCACATCGGTATCTCCATCGTCGTTCATGAACAACCCTTTTGTGTTTCTTTGAGAATGATCGATTAATGAAACAACTGCATTATTGCCGGTGTTCCACACGGCATCCTGAGTTATATTCCGCCGGGTTCCATTCGCGTAAACGGCATACAGCATGACCTCGTGCTCCCGAGCAGAACCTCCACTGCTGATGACGGTAATTGAACCATCCGCGTTCACATCCAGCTTAGAGGTATAAGCCACCTCTAGATGATCCAGAGTATCCGGCGTTTGGGACAAGTCTACGGTGACAGGAACATACGCCGCTAATCCGTTGTATACGGCCTTAAGGACCGTTCCGGCAGAATTATCGACCGGGACCGCAGCCCCCTCGGCAGAAGAATAATACACAGTGTTGGTATCATCACTTGTCCATTGAGCCTGATAGGTGACATCGGTAACGGTATTATCGCTATATCGGGCTATCACCTTTACAGCTTGCGGATTGGGATCGGTAAAGGACAACTGCCCCGGCAGAGCCGTCAATTCCACCAGCATAGGCGCAGAGATGCCACCTGGTTCATTGGTAACCATGACTTTGGCTACAGCGGTTTTCTCCATATAGGAGGCGGATACGTAAGCCGTACCGGCTCCCACTGGAATCACTTGACCCATATCAACGGTAACTACGGAAGAATCGCTGCTGGTCCATTGCGTCTTGGCGTCAGCCGTAACACTCGCCCAGGAGCCGTCGAACATGTACGCTCTAATCTCAAGCTGCTTGGCGCTTGAATAATCAAGAAACTTCAGTGAAGTTGCAGAAAGCTGCAAGAAACTGACGCCTTGATCATAGGGGACGATTTGCACAGTAACGCCAATGGTTACGCTTTTTCCGCCGTGAGTTGCGGTAATGGTTGCGCTGCCGTTGCTCTTGGCGCTAACTACCCCTGCTGCCGCTTCAGCAATAGCTGCATCACTGCTGCTCCAGTCCGCATAGGCCGTAACATCTCCCGTATAGCCATCGGCAAAGCTGGCGGTCAGCTTCACAACCCGGGAATATTGACCGGTGAAGCTCAAGCTATCCACTGAGGCCTGAATACCGGTAACCGCCCCATGATCGGGAGTAGGCTCCGGCGTGGATGTTGCTGTCGGAGTAGGAGTGGGTGTCGGTGTGCTGCCGCCTCCATCCGTGCCTCCCGGCGTAGGTGTAGCCGTCGGTGTGCTGCCGCCTCCATCCGTGCCGCCCGGTGTGGGAGTTGCCGTCGGCGTGCTGCCGCCACCCGTGTCGCCCGGTGTGGGCGTTGCCGTCGGCGTGCTGCCGCCACCCGTGCTGCCCGGTGTGGGCGTTGCCGTCGGCGTGCTGCCGCCTCCGCCCGTGCCTCCCGCCTTGGGCGTTGCCGTCAGCGTGCTGCCATTGCCGCCCGGAGTCGATGAACCAGCAGGAGAAGCGCTGGCAGACGGAGTGCCTGTAGTATTCTTCGCGTCGGCCGCCAGCTTCTCGGCGGCGGTCTGGTAAGTGCCCTTGTTCTGTAAGAATTCATAGGCCAGCCGCGCCAATGCCTGACGCTCGCTCAGTGATTTCGGCTCGAAGCGGGTCGTCCCGTCGCCGTTATCAATCCCTTGGACAAAGCCGATCTTGTAGCCGAGAGATACCAACGCTTTAGCCCAGGGCGAGATCGCCCCGGCATCCGTCAGCTTGACATCAGCGGGCACTATCTCGGCCTCGTCCGTCAATCCCATGGCTCGCATGAACAGCACCACCAGCTGCTCCCGGGTGACGTATGCCGCCGGAGAGAAGGTTGCGGGCGACGTTCCCTCTGTCACGCCGTGGGATAACAATGCCCCTACATATCCCGCGTACCAGGCGCCAGTGGGCACATCTGCTAATTGTGCCGCTTTCCCCGGCTCCTCCTTAAAGCCCATCACCAGACAAATCACTTTGGCCAATTCCGCTCGTGTCATCTTGCTCTGCGGCTTGAAGCTGCCGTCCTTGTAGCCGGATAGAACACCGATGTTCACCAAAGCCTGAATCTCGCTCTTGGCGTAGGAATGTTCAATGTCGGTAAAGGCAGCGCTGGACGCTCCCCATGCCGTAGCCGGAGCCAGCAAGGCGAGCAACAAGGTGATCGCCACAACCAAGCTCAAGCAACTTTGATTTCTTTTCGTAATCAATCGTCTCTCCTCCGCTTCTATGTAGTTTTCAAAGATCCTGCTTAAAGCAAAATACAAGATAAAGCTTATTCGATTTTCGAAATGATTTATTGTATTCTAACGTCATTTTGTATTTTTCAACATTATCGGACGAATTCTGCTACTCTGTTGGCCCTTTCCATTCGCATTCCTGTCGAATGCAATCGAGAATAAACTCTTTCTCCCGCTGATTGCGTGAATCAAAAAGACGAGTGGGTCAGACTCCCGTATTGAGTGCGCAGCATTTCACGACATTCCTGACTGACATCCTCTCCACCGTAGAAAAACTTCCTGTCTGCCAGTTCTTTCTGAATGTCCTTCACCCGTTCTGTCCAATAATCCTCCTGCATCGTACTGGACAAATAGGAAGCGCTTTCATAATGAGGGTCTGCAATATACTTGCCCAGTTCTTCCTCCCCTGCCTTGGGGACAATCCGGCAGCGAAACCCGCCGCCGATGGCAAATTCCAGGCGTTCGCTTGCCGGTTATCGAATGCTTGTGTTCCATACAAAGCGCCTTCCCTCAATTCTCCTCTTTTGTGACCGCTATGAATTCCTCCAGGGAATACTCCGCTCCCGATTCAAACTCATATACCCTGTCTGCTATCAGCGTAATTCCATCCACATCCGCTTCCTCCTGCTCCAAAAGCAGCTCCCCGGTCAGCACACCAAGCTGTTCTTCCCAGTCTCCCATATGTACGGTCTCCGTTTCCTCATCATAGGCCCTGTAATCAAGAAGCAAATCCGATACATACCGGTCCGCTGCCGGATTTCCCTCCGCATCCGGGCTCCGCAATCATTTCCAGGTAATAGAAGCTTTTTCCCCTCAGGGGCTCCTGCGTAATGAGTGCCTGATAGGCGGGATCACTACGCAGGGGCTTATAGCATGCATAGGTATCTATCTGTCCCCTGAGCTCTGGATTAATTTCCACGGCCTTTTGCAGCCAGAAGACAGCTTCCTCCCCATTTTTGGCGGCAACATATAGCTCCGCCATGGTCAGCAGCGCCATATCATAATCCGGCTTCAGCTCCAGCGCGGAATCCGGATACGCTCTCGCTGCGGTATAATTCCCGCCCTCAATCCGCCGAGAGGCAAAGGAATTAAGCTGCGACACAACAAATTCCAGATTTAAGCCTTCCTTGTCAAAAAGGCGTTCCAGGGCCGGCTCCAGCCGCAGAGCCTTTACCGCATTTTCCGCGGCTCCCCATTTATCCGCCTTGTAATATGCCATCTGCGCCCGGCAAAATAGGGCCTCCGGCCATAATGGCTCCTTTTCCGCTGCCATGCTGAAATATTCGTAGGCCCTTCTGTGGTTACCCTGTTCCATGGCCTCCATGCCCGCCCTGAATTATTCTCTTCTCAGATCACCAATTTCTAAATTCATGTACTTATCCTCCATTCTGCTTATTTACCTTTAGAATCCTCTTTTTAATCCGTATAAATATTGTCATTGCCGTTTCACCTCGCGCTTTATTTGACCTCTTCTCTCGCCATCTTACGAATCAGCCAGATTCCCTGCACAATAACCAGCATACTGCATACCATCGCCATCACCTGCGCCCCTTCATCGCTGGCGGTAATCAGGTCAAAGCCGCCGTGCCAAATGAGCACGGGTATGACGGAAAATGCGCTGCCGTTACTCAGCCACGCCAGCAGCACAGATCCAAAGGCAAGGCTGATGGCCCAGCCGAGGATGCCCGGCCCCATATTCAGATAGGTGGGGTTGAAGAAAAATGCCGGCAGATGCCAGAAAATCCAGACCAGTGCCACCAGCAGGGAGCTGATCCGCAGTGAAAAGCGCTTTGTCAACTCCGGCAGCAAGAATCCCCGCCAGCCGGATTCCTCCCCCAATCCAAAGGTCAGAATCCAGACGAGAGCGGTCTGCCATAAGAGAAACCCCGGAAGCTTTTCGGTCAGGCCGAACCGGGTGAAATCCGACCAGGCACCCATAGCGAGTCTGTGGGCCAAAATTCCGATGATTCCATAGCCGACCGGCATCAGCACCGCGATTGCCAGCCATTTTTTCGGAAAGCGCAGAGAATAGGTTCTTATAAACCATCCTTTCAGCCCATGTCCTCCTTCACAGAGCAGCGAGGTCAGTACCGCACCCAGCAGCGGGCCGAAGGACGCCAGATAAAACTGCCCCGGAAGCAGGGGGATATCCGTCTGCAGCTGATAATTCAATAGCAGGGGAATCCACAGCGCCCATGAAATGCCGTAGGACAATATCATATAAATCCAAATTTTTTTATTCTTCATCTTGTTCTCCGGTTCTCATTTCCTTATAGTTTCCTTCTCAGGATCACGTCGTCTCCATTCAACGTCAGCCCACAGTCTTCATAGCCATTTGTCTATTACCAGCTGCCGCCTCCGCCCCCGCCAACACCACCGCCTGTGCCCCCACCTGAAGAGGAATCGCTGGACGACGCCGCAGACCCAAAGCTCTCCAGCCCTCTTTCAAAATCAATCATGCGGAAGAAAAGCGCCTCCAGTCCCAATTTTTTCCCGCCCGCATACCAGTCCGGCGGGACGATCACAATTTTATCAAGGGCAGCCGCCCATTTATTCGACAGCCTCAGCGCAAAAGCATAGGAAAAATCACGGCATCTATTACGGAAATGTTCTCGACACTCGCAAGATTGCGCTGCCGTACCGCCTTGCCGTTCTGTACAGGGCTGCTTTCCCCAGCCAGGGGGATCGCACGGTAAATCCCATGCTTTTCCTCCGTGAAATGGGCGGTAACCCGTTCCGTGATGTCCAAAGAGCCGTCCTCATTCACATCCGCCGAAACCTCATACGCCGTCAGCTGGTAACCGTTGTAATCCATCTGAAAATCAAAAGCCTGTGCTGCCTGCGCCTGTCTTCCGCTAAACAGCGTCATCATCATGATGCACAGCCAGAAGGCGTATCCGCATCTTTTGAAGCATCTTTTGAAGCATCTCTTGCCGCCCTTTCTGCCCACACATTCATTCCGACACTTCCTCATTCTCATCTTAAAAAGTTATTTGGCTGTTGTATTGTATCTGAACGACAAAATACAAGGCGGCACAGACAACAAAAAAAAGAATCCCGGCTGATTAGGATTCTTCATTCTA
>RCUO01000266.1_pt1 | contig 30351 bp, 24 predicted proteins | sample 2166161 | NCBI WGS metagenome assembly RCUO01 (sample SAMN09932617, study PRJNA488358) | compost metagenome | feature: garden; material: soil; isolation source: compost soil in cyclohexanecarbonitrile-enriched culture | place: Germany: Experimental Botanical Garden Goettingen | collected 2016-01-27
CCGCACCGCGACGAAGTGACGAAGATTGAAGTCTGCATCGTTGAAGATCCGGTGGACCGGGAGATTTACGAAACGTACATTGTGAATAAGCTCAGAGCGAAATACAATGTGGAGAAGGTACTCTACAAATAAACCGCTCAGTTGCAGATAGCGTAGTCCTTTCGGGCTGCGTTTTTTGCTTTTCCGTTAAAGGGAGATCAGACTAAAGGCTTGGATAATTATCCCTTGTCAGTTAAAATAGTCCTTTGGATATATAACGGAAAGTTAGACAATTCGGCTCACTTCCGGACCGGATAAATCATCTATAATAATCTCGTGAATGCTCGACATTTTTTGACATTTTATCTCGAGGTGATGGATAGATGGCAGGTCCTTTTTTCAGGAAAAAAGAGGCGGCAGAACGGGTACCGAATCCCGGGATAGCGCCGGCGCCGCAGGAGGAAGCATCTGCCGCTGAGCCGGGCAGCAGCGGCCGGAGTGACAGACAGTCCGGCCTGATCGCTGCTGGCAAGACACAGCCGGATAAGAAGGCGCTGGATCTGATTTTTGCGGTAGAGCAGATGATTCAGGCCAGAGCGCATGCCGAAGCAAGCAATGATGAGCTCTTGGACCGCCTGAATCACTCGGGCAGCCATATTGAGCGGCTTGGCAAGGATCTGCGGAATCTGAACAAGGTCATTGAAGACCGGGAGAAGGATATTCTGGAGCTGGAGCAGCGGATGTCCGAGAAGAATCTGAAGATCGATCAGGTATTAGAGGATCACCGTGAGCTCCAGGATACAATGTCAGCGAAGGTGGATGAGCTCAAAAGCACGCTCGATCTGGAGCAGCAAAAGTACGCGAAGCTGATGCAGAAGCATCATGAAGCCCATGTGGATAAGCACAAGCGGATTATTGAGCTGGAGGAGAAGATCAGCCGGCTGGAGACGGAGAACGGGCATCTGCAGCAGAAATACGAAACAGCACGGCAGGAGAAGGCGTATCTCTCCGGAATGATCAGTGATTTTACGAGCAGGATGACCGCTCCCTTCAGCAGCGGCAGCCCCGACGCAGAACGTAATGAAGAATACGGGGATACATAGACGGTATGGCTGTACATAATAATCATTTTGGTCTGCTGGTCGAACTGCTGGCGCTCGGCAGCCGGGACGGAGACTGTCAATTGGAGGTGGGAATAACCCGCCGGGACGGCTGCACAAGACATATACTCAGCATTGATGAACATACATATCTGCAAATCGCTGCGCTCGTCCCCCTAAGCGGGCATAAGGTGCGCCTGTCTTTATATATGAAATGGGACCCTTTCCGCCATACATACTTCAGCAGTCTGGTCCGGATGCGGGACACCTTCAGCGAAACCCTGTACTTTAACTGCTCAGAGAGCTACGGGGAGCAGCTGCGTGCGCTGATGGAACAAGAAGATTCCCCCTCCCGGCAGGCAGCACGGCAGGAGGCCGGGGAGAATGTCCGCAACATCTCTGTACCCTCAGTACATAAGCGGGCAGCATTATCGGGACTTAAATATAAACAGACTGTGCTGCTGCGCGGCCTGTTGTTCGGTTTTGTGCTGGCTCTGCTCCTGCTGCGTATGGACGGAGGGGAGACGTGGCTGTTTGCAAACAGTGCTGAAGCCAAAGAGGATAGCGCGAAGACAGACAGGGCTTCAGCCAGTGTACCTGCGGGGGACACAAGGAGGGCGGCGGGTACTGGCAGCGCTGCTGCGGCTCTAAATACAGATTCAGATTCCATGCACAGGCTAGCAGGAATACCAAATCCAACGGACTCAGCCGGATTACAGCTGCCCGCGAATCAGAGCCAGCCGGCCCGGTCTGCTCCGGCACAAGCGGATCCGGCCGCACAGCCGCAGCCGCTGTATGAGACGTTTGAGCTGTCCGGGGACAGCTATGAATACAGCCTGCCGGAGGGCTATGTTGCCCTCTCCTTTGATGACGGCCCTTCCCCATATACCGAACAGCTGGTAGATATCCTGGCGAAGGAAGGAGTCGCGGCGAATTTTCTGTTCATCGGCCGGAATGTCAGCCGTTATCCCGGTGCGGTCCGCTATGCCGGGGAGCATGGAATGCCGGTGGGGAACCATTCCTGGGATCACAGTGATATGACGGCTAATTCGCCGGAGGAGAACCGGAGCAATCTGGAGCAGGCGAACCGGTCACTGGAGCAGCTTGTCACTGCGCCAGTCACCATTTTCCGGCCGCCTTATGGAGCGGTGAACCGGGCGCTGGCCGAGGAGGCTGGCAGGCAGCAGCTCAAGGTGCTGCTCTGGAACCGTGACCCGGAGGACTGGAAGGCCGGGAGCAAGGAAGCCATTCTTGATTATTTTTACAGGACTGATCCTTCGGGAGGTATCTATCTGCTGCATGAGAAGCAGATTACCGTTCAGGCGCTTCCAGAAATTATTGACTTTCTGAAGGGACGGGGACTGAAATTTGCCGTCTTTAAATAGCAGCGGATTCACAACTGAATAATTGGCCTTAACAGCGTCCCCGCAGTACCGGAAGGGGGCGCTGTTTGGTTTGTCATATAGCTGCATGACAGCGGAGGCCGGGCTCTACAGTCCTGGTTGTGAAAGCTTTGTGTAATATTGCAATTGGAGCTGCTGAACTGCGGATTCCTCTTGTTTTAATACGTAAAATTTGAGAGAATGAGAAGATATTTGTTGTTGGCATAATGGGCTGTGAAAGTTAGAATTGAAAGTTAGAACAGATTGCACTTTAATGCTTTGAAAAGAGGTAAACCATGAACAAACAATCCATTTATGGATTAACTTTAGAAGCGTTGTCTTCCTGGCTGCTGGAGCACGGGCACAAGAAATCCCGCGCAGCCAAGGTTTGGGAATATGTATACCGCAAGCGGGTTACGGATTTTGCTGATATGACTGAGGCGAACAAGGAGTGTGTCAAGCTGCTGTCCGAGCACTTTGTGTTTCAGACCATGGAAGAGCATGTGAAGCAGGAGTCAGCTGACGGAACTATTAAGTTCCTGTTCCGCCTGAATGACGGCAACCTGATTGAAACTGTACTGATGCGCCAGAAATACGGACTGTCTGTATGCGTGACCACTCAGGTCGGTTGCAACATCGGCTGCAGCTTCTGTGCGAGCGGGCTGCTGGCGAAGAGCCGTGACCTGTCGAGCGGTGAGATTGTTGAGCAGATTATGAAGGTTCAGCTGCACCTGGATCAGGCCGGCCTGGGCCAGCGGGTCAGCCATGTGGTGGTGATGGGAATCGGCGAGCCGTTTGATAACTTTACGCACCTTCTGAACTTCCTGACTACAGTTAAGGATCATAAGGGGCTGGCAATCGCCGGGAAGGGCATCACGGTATCGACAAGCGGCCTCGCCGGCAAAATTAGAGAATTTGCTGATGCGAATACCCAGGTGAATCTGGCGATTTCGCTCCATGCGCCGAATAACGAGCTGCGGACCTCGATTATGAAGATCAACCGCGCCATTCCGCTTGAGAAGCTGATGCCTGCTATTGATTATTATCTGGAGAAGACGAACCGGCGGATTACGCTGGAATATATTCTGCTGAAGGATATCAACGACCAGCATGAGCATGCGCTGGAGCTGGCTGAGCTGATCGGCGAACACCGCCGTCAGCTGGTTAATGTCAATTTAATCCCGTATAATCCGGTCGATGAGCATAGCCAGTACCAGCGGACTGACCGGGAAGTGGTGCGCGCCTTCTTTGACACCCTCAAGAAGCAGGGAGTCAGCGTCAGCACCCGGCTGGAGCATGGAGTGGATATCGACGCCGCCTGCGGGCAGCTGCGCAGCAAGCAGATCAAGAAAACCCAAGAAGCTATCTAAAGAAAGAAGGTTCGTTTGTGCTGACATTTACAAGCTACACAGTCGAGAATATCAAAGATCCATTTGGTATTCTGAGCGGGATGCGGTATGAGTTCGTCATTAATCTGGATATTCCGGAAGAGGATGAACTGTACGAAGAGAACGGAGTATCGGTACGGGCAGTAGTCAAAGCAGAAGCGGGTGAAGCGGTGCTGGTCACTTACGATCTGCTGGAGACAACAACCGGCAGGCTGCTGGAGTTCGACCTGGAGGATGAAGAGGAAGCCGAGCTGACACAGTTCTGCAAAGAGCATCTGCCGGAGTAACGGCATACCGTATTAAGTCTTAAAGCCCCGGAGCTAAGTGCCCCGGGGCTTTTCGTCGTTCTTTTTTACAAAACACCGCTCATATAATAATGAATCTGCTTATTCCACCAGTCCCAGTCATGATTCACATCATGCCCCCAGTAATCGACCTGCGCCGGAATGCCTTTATTCTGAAGAAGCTCCTGAATCAGCCGGGTTTCATGCAGCATCTCATCTTCATAAGCACCCTGGCCGACACAGAGGATGATCCTGCTGCTGCGGTACTCATTCAGGTAGTGCTCATCCGCCAGATTCGGCAGATAGTGGAGCGGAGAATTGAGATAGACGTTCTCGCTCATATAATCGCCGAAGAAATAATAAGTGGAATAGACGCCGCTCAGGGCAATCAGGGTATCGAAGTAGTGCGGATATCGGAAAAAGAAGCTGCCGCTGTAATAGGCGCCCATCGAGCAGCCTGAAATCAGGATTTTCTGGTCATGCCCGCCGTTATTCCATTTACTCTCCTGAAGAATGCCGGGTATGAGCTCCTGCGTGATGTATTTGTCATACTGCTCATGCCGGATTGCCTTATCTTCATGATTCCAGTGGGAGGAGAAAAACGTCTCCTCATCGATACTGTCGCAGGCCCAGATCTGCAGCTTGCCGGCTTCAATGAACCCGGAGAGTGTCGCGATCATCCCGGAGTCCTCATACTGGTAGAACCGGCCGAGTGAGGTGGGGAAGACAAGCATCGGTTTGCCGGCGTGGCCGTATACTTTATACTCCATGTCCCTGTTCAGGTGACGGCTGTATTCCTTGCGGTAGCTTGTCCTCATCCGTTACACATCCTATCCTTCTTCTTGTTGTATATATTTCACGATTTCTCTGACGGTCTCAAGGTCCGGGGAGCGGAACTGATAAGCGCTGTTGCCCATCGCTCTGCTGAACACTTCCTCAATCTCGGCGTAATTGACAATGTTGTCCCCGTAAGTACGGTAAATGTCTTCATGGCTATGGGTGTAATGCTTGTGGTGCTTGCGGCTGGCATAGCCGGTGTAATACTTGCCTTCATACGGGCCGCCGACCTCATTACTAGCTACCATTCCGGCCCATTCCTTGTACACGTCAACATCATAGGAGTAGTTAATGGCATCCGTCATCCAGGCACCGGGCGGCCGCATATTGACTTCGAGCGCAATGATCCGGCCATCCTTGTTCGATTTGAACAGCTCGATATGGAAGAACCGCTCCCTGATATCAAAAGCCTGCAGAATGCTCCGCCCGGCCTCTTCAACCTCAGGACTGATATCCTTCAGGCAGAAATAATACAGGTGGTTGTCTGTGTTGACGACCTCCATAACACTGTTCTCGAACAGATGGCTGACGGCAAACCGGACTTCTCCGTTACTGTCAACCAGACCGTCATAGGTGAGAATCACCCCGTCGATAAATTCTTCAATAATGAACGGGACATCCGCCGGCTTGTTATCAAAAAAGTGCTGCAGCTCAGCTTCATTATTAATCTTGTAGGTATTGCTGGCCCCGGAGCCGAGGTCGGGCTTGACCACCAGCGGGAATCCGGCGCTCCGGATGAAATCATCCACGCTTTCCCGGGTGGTTCCGGTCGAGAACTGGACGGTGCTTACCCCGCTTTTGCGGAAAAATTCCTTCATTCTGGACTTCTGCTTCAGGTTCTGGACGAAATCATTTTTGGTGCCGTAGATGTTAAAATCAGTCCGGATCGCGGCATCCTGCTCCAGCCAGTATTCATTCAGCGACTCAAACCGGTCGACCTTGCCGTATTTGTGGGTGAAATATCCGACGGCCCGCAGAATTTCTTCGTAATCCTCGAGGTCCGATACCTTATAGTATTCCGTTAGCGCGAGCTGCAGCCTGTCCTCCAAATGGTCATATTCGGCATCGCCGATTCCGAGCACGAATACCCCCCGGCGCTGCAGCTGAATACAGAAATCAGCACTGTTCTTAGGGAAATGCGGGGAAAAGAAAATAAAGTTAATGGTGACCAGCCCCTTTGGCTAAAATGTAATTCCGAGTCAATTCGTGTGATTAATTTAATCTAATCTACCAGCTGCGCCGCTTTTCGTCAATCCTTTTACAGAACTGAAATATAGGGTAGAATACAATAAAGCAGGCAAAAATAGGAGTTGTGATCATGTCTAATGAAGAAGTATTCTTGACCAAGGAAGGTTTGGCCAAGCTTGAAGAAGAGCTCAGAGAGCTCAAGGGACCAGGACGTAAAGAGCTTGCAGCCCGCCTTAAGCTGGCAATCAGCTATGGTGACCTTAAGGAGAACAGTGAGTATCACTCGGCCAAGGAAGACCAGTCCTTCATGGAAACCCGCATTATGATCCTGGAGAAAATGCTGATAAAGGCACAGGTTGTCGATGCCAGCAGCATGGATCTCAGCACAGTGAGCGTGGGCACTATTGTTATTCTTAATGATATGGAATTCGCCGAAAAGATTGAATACAGAGTAGTTGGTCCAGCCGAGGCTGATGTGCTGGAAAACAAGATTTCGTATGAAAGCCCCCTGGGCAAAGAGCTGCTCGGCAAAAAGGTAGGCGACATTATCAGTGTTAATGCTCCAATGGGCGTCATCAAATATGAGCTCCTGGAGATCAAAGCAGACTAATGACTAGAAATCCCTGTTTCCCGGTTTCCGGGAACAGGGATTTTTTCTGGTGCGCCCGCCTATAATATGAAGTCTCTCCATAGGCAGTGTCTATTAAGCATATTGCTTCCGAATCTTAGACGCTGCCTGCATCCGGGGGTATAGTAGGGATTAACTATTGAATAGAGGAGTCCTGTCCCTTGATACAGCAGGTATTATCGACTTTACTGGAGGTTATTGTGCCGCTGGCCATCCCCGTTACCGCAGGGGCGCTTCTGGCCCGCTATAAAAATCTGGATACAAAGCCTTTGCTGACGCTTTATCTGTACTTTCTGACCCCGGCGATCATACTTGATACGCTCGCTAATGCCGAGATTTCCTTTGGCGATGTATATCAGACAATTGCCTTCGCGCTGCTAAATCTGCTACTCCTGTGGCTTGTATCGGTTGTGCTCGGCAAGCTGCTGAAGCTGGCTCCGCCGGAGGCAGCCGGGCTGACCCTGATCTCCACCTTCACGAATAGCGTCAACTACGGGCTGCCGCTTGTCCTGCTGGCCTTCGGCCAGCTGGGGCTTGATAAGGCTTCGGTCTATGTTATCGTCCAGATGGTTATTGTGAATACAATCGGCGTCTATTTCGCAGCCCGGTCACAGTTCAATGTGAAAAGTGCAGTGAAGTCGGTCTTCGCCCTGCCGGCTGTCTATGCGGCGCTGCTAGCCCTGCTGCTACGGGGGCTGGGTCTGCAGCTGCCGCAGGAGCTGGCCGCAGGGGTATCTATGGTAGCAGGAGCGTATTCACCGGTGGTGCTGGCGATTCTCGGTGCCCAGATGGTCAGGGTGAGGTCCGGACATACCGAGCGCAATGTGCAGCTGGCCTTCTGGACAGGCCTGTCTGTCCGTATGCTGCTGTCACCGCTGATTGCCCTGCTGGTTCTGCTACTGCTTAATATCTCCGGCACCTTGTTCTCGGTGCTGCTCGTCCTGGCCTCCATGCCGGTTGCCGTTAACTCGGTTGTACTGGCCGAACGGTTCGGCAGCTCGCCTTCGCTGGTATCGCGCTGTATTGTCTGGACCACGCTGGCTTCCTTCCTGGTACTGCCGGTGCTGATTACGGCGGTGGGCAGCTGACCAATCTAGAATCCGGGCAGCCCGGATCCAAATAAAACCGCAAGCTCCCCTTCATGGAGAACTTGCGGTTTTATTTGGGGAGGAGTTAAACAATCCTAGTCCGGTGTGCCCTCCGTGACCTGGATGGTAAACACAAAAGCTGCCCCCTGCTCCATGCCTGTTCTGGCATAGATGGTGCCGCCCATCAGCTCAACAAGCATTTTGCAGATGGACAGGCCGAGCCCGGTCCCGCCGAAGTTCCGGGTAATGGTTGCATCGATCTGGGTAAAGGGCTGGAATAAATACTTCATTTTATCGTCTGGAATGCCTATGCCGGTATCTTCGACTAGGAACTCCAGCTGCAGCACGCCGTCCATCGCTTGTCTGAGCCGGACGGTCACTTTGATGCTGCCGCTGGCTGTGAATTTGACCGCATTGCCGATCAGGTTGTTAAGCACCTGTCTTAGGCGGTTCGAATCTCCGACCAGCAAGGCAGGAATATTGGGGTCGATGACCATTTCCAGCTCCAGTCTGCGCTCCATGGCTAGTGCTCTGAACAGGTCGAGCGTTTCTTTGAGGCAGGATTGCAGATTAAACAGCTCGTAGTCAAGCTCCATTTTGCCGGATTCAATTTTGGTGAAGTCCAGAATATGATTGATCACCGACAGCAGCGCGTGGCCGCTGGTATGGATGATATCGGCCATTTCCAGATCGCCGGAGGACAGGTCCGAGGTTCGCAGTACATCAGACATCGCGATAATCCCGTTCAGCGGCGTCCGGATTTCGTGGCTCATCATGGCGAGAAAGCCGCTTTTGATCCGGAGTGCGACCTCGGCGGTTTCCTTCAGCTCGGTAAGCACCGCATTGGCTGACTCCAGCTCCTGCGTCTTAAGCTGCAGCTCCTTGCGGTTCTGAAACATGCGGACAAATCCGTCAATTTTGCTCTTTAGCACTAAGGGATGAAACGGCTTGGTCAGGAAATCAATCGCTCCGGCTGTATAGGCCATCATATAATTCTCCAGCTCCGATGTGAGCGAGGTCAGAAAGATAATCGGAATATCCTTGGATTTTTTGCGCATCTTGATCCGTTTGGCTGTTTCAAAGCCGTTCATATCCGGCATCAGGACATCCATAATAATCAGGGCAAACTCTTGCTCCAGCAGATACTTTAAGGCATCCATTCCTGACATGGCATGAACCAGCCGGTATGGTTTATCCGTAAGCAGGGCTTGAACAGAGAGGAATTCATCGGGACGATCATCTACAACCAAAATATTAACAGGATAATCCATAGTTCCTCCCGGGGCACAATAAAATAGAAAGTGACAAATGGTGATAATGAAAAGCTATTGGATTAACCATACCTTCAAAACGGTGACAAGCTGCGTTGTATTAATCGGCTTCGAGATATAATCGGATGCCCCTGCCTGAAGGCATTTGGTACGGTCCTCTTCCAGTGCACGGGCGGTCAGGGCGATGATGACGATATGATCATGTTCCGGATTCTGCCGGATCCGCTTCATTGTCTCATATCCGTCCATTTCCGGCATCATGATGTCCATGAATACAAGCTGCGTCTCCGGATGCTTCTCCAGATGCGCCAGTGCTTCCAGCCCGTTCTGGGCAAAGCTGATATCCATATTATAACCCTCAAGTACACTCGATAAAGCAAAAATATTACGCATATCATCATCGACCAGCAGAATCTGCTTACCGGCAAAGGCAGCTTCCGGGTTATGCAGCTTCTCTATCAGCTGCTGCTTGTCCGGAGGCAGATCGGCATGCTTGCGGTGCAGGTACAGTGCAGTTTCATCATAGAGCCGTTCCATGGAGCGAACATTCTTGATTACGATGCTCTCGGCATAATGCTTCAGGCGCTGCTCGTCAGTTTTGCTGAGGTCCTTGCCAGTATAGATGATAACCGGCAGTGTCTGCAGCTTGCGGTTGGTCTTGATCTGCTCCATTAGGTCGAAGCCGCTGATATCCGACAACCCGAGGTCAAGCACCATGCAATCAAAGTGATGGCTGCTTAGCTGCTCGAGGGCTTCACGCCCTGTGCCGACGGCAACGACGCGTACATCCGGATGGGCAATGAATTCGACCAGACTGCTGCGCAGCAGCTGATTGTCTTCCACGATCAGCAGGCTCTTCACCGGACGGCGGATGTAGGTCTCGATCTGCAGGAAGGCTGTTTCCAGCTCCGATTCGTCGCTCGGCTTCTTCCAGAAGGAGAGGGCGCCCATCGCCAGACTCTGCTGGTTCTCTTCGGCAGTAGATATAACATGGACCGGAATGTGGCGCAGCTCCGGCCGGCTCTTCAGCCGGCTGATGATCGCCCAGCCGTCAAGCACCGGGAGATGCAGGTCGAGCAGGATGGCATCCGGCTTGTAGGCATGGGCGAGGGCAAGGCCCTGATCTCCCTGGAAGGCCACGATGGCCTTGAAGCCTCTGCTGCGGGCAAGATTAAGCAGGATTGCCGCAAACTCGGCATCCTCCTCAATGATGAGAAGCAGCGTATCCCCGTTCCCGAGGTTATTCCGGTCATCATCCATCTCTGCAAACTGCAGCAGCTTCGGATTGGAAATCGAAATATCGGGAACGAAGGATTCGCGGAATGAAGGAAGCCCTTTAACTTCAGTATTCGTAACAGGTGCATAGTCCTGATTCGCGGCTGCAGCAAAGACGGAAGCAGCCTGAGATAAGACAAGCTCATCCGGGAGCTCAGCAGGCAGGATCAGGGAGAAGGTGCTTCCCTTGCCTTCAACCGAATCCACCTCGATTCTTCCGCCCAGCATGCCGGCCAGCTCACGGCAGATAGTCAGGCCGAGGCCTGTACCCCCGTATTTGCGGCTGGTTGTGCCGTCAGCCTGCTGGAACGCCTCGAAGATGCTCTCCAGCTTGGAGGCGGCGATCCCAATCCCGGTATCGCTGACAGCGAAGATGATCTCATTGCCGCTTGTCCGGATCGACAGGGAGATGGAGCCCTGCTCAGGCGTAAATTTCAGGGCGTTGGAGAGCAGATTGTTCAGAATCTGCTGAAGCCTGTGCCCGTCAGTCAGCAGATGCTCAGGAAGCCGGCTGTCACAATGTACGTCAAAGCGCAGATTCTTGGCTTTCGCCTGCTGCTCAAACCGGCGGTAGATATGGCTGCTGATATCATGAACCGGCACCGGCTCCATAACAGCCGTCATTTTACCGACCTCCAGCTTGGCCAGGTCAAGAATTTCATCAATCAGCTGAAGCAGGTCTTTGCCTGCTGAGAATATAGTATGCACATATTCCAACTGCTTGGCCCCAAGATTACCTTCTTTGTTCTCAGCCAGAATCTGTGACAGGATCAGCAGGCTGTTCAGCGGTGTCCGCAGCTCGTGGGATACATTGGCCAGGAATTCTGATTTGTACTGGGCAGCCATAAAGATCTCTTCCGCCTGAACCCTGATCTCTTCCTTCTGCTGCTCTGTCAGCTCCATTTGGGTGAGCAGGCTCTTGTTGGACACAGCCAGCTCCTCGGTCTGGGCCAACAGCTCCTGGGCCTGGGCCTCCAGCTGCTCCTTCTGGTCCTGCAGCTCACTTGTCTGCGCAAGCAGCTCATCGGCCTGGTTCTGGATCTCCTCCTTCTGCCGGTAGGTGAGCTTCATCTGATCCTGCAGATTGCTGTTGGAGGTAGCAAGCTCCTCCGTTTGCGTGAGCAGTTCTTCCGTCTGCTCTTCCAGCTCCTGAGCCTGTGCCTGGAGCTGTTCTTTCTGGTTCAGCAGCTCTTCCGTCTGTGCGAGCAGCTCGTCTGCCTGCTCCTGGATTTCCTCTTTCTGCTGTGCAGTAAGCTTCATCTGTACCAGCAGATCCTGGTTGGAGGCTGAAAGCTCCTCCGTCTGAGCCAGCAGTTCATCGGCCTGAGCCTCGATCTCCGACTTTTGCCGTGAAGTCAGCTCCATCTGGAGCTGCAAATTCTCATTAGAGACCGAGAGCTCCTCGGTCTGTGCAAGCAGCTCCTGGGCCTGAGCCTGAAGCTGTTCCTTCTGGTCCTGCAGCTCTTCGGTTTGTGCGAGCAGCTCGTCCGCCTGCTCCTGGATTTCCTCTTTCTGCTGTGCAGTAAGCTTCATCTGTACCAGCAGATCCTGGTTGGAAGCCGAAAGCTCCTCCGTCTGAGCCAGCAGTTCATCAGCCTGAGCCTCAATCTCCAGCTTCTGCTGTGCTGTCAGCTCCATCTGGTGCTGCAGACTGCTATTGAACGTAGCCAGTTCATCTGTCTGCGCCCGAAGCTCCTCCGTCTGCGCCTCCAGCTCCTGGGTCTGTGCCTGCAGCTCTTCTGTCTGCGCTTCAAGCTCTTCCTTCTGCAGCTGTGTATGATTAAGCAGCTCCTCAATCCGGGCGACATCGGCCAGAGTGTTGATCAGCACGCCCATGTTCTGGCTGGTCCGCTCGATTAATTGCCGCTCTTTGTCGCCAAGCGCCTTCAGGGTGGCCAGCTCAATTACAGCGACAACCTCGGCCTCATACACAAGCGGAAACACAATCAGTGTAGAGGGGAGTGTCTCCCCCAGCCCGGAATGAACTCTTATATAATTATCAGGCAAATCGTTCAGGATAAGCATCTGCTTGTCAACTGCACATTGGCCAACCAGCCCGCTGCCGAGCGCAAACGGTTCTCGGCTTACGGCGGCTTCGTCAAAAGCATAGCCCGCCGTGAACTGCAGCCGGTTATGCTGCAGCATGTATATGGCGCCATAGCTTCCGCCGACAGCAGTTGACAGCCGCGAGATGAAGATGCGAGCAGCAGTCTGCAGATGCACAGAGCCCTGCAGGCGCAGCGCCATCTCTGAAACCTCTGTATTAATCCAGGCCTGCTCCTCTGCCTTCAGGCGCAGAATACGCTCTTCGGCGGTCTTATGATGCAGATCAACACCCAGACGGTAAAAGGACTGGGCCAACTGCCCGAATTCATCCCTGCCCGTAGTTATTCCTGAGGCATCCAGCGTGTCTCCGGCAATATTTTGTGATATAGACCGGATCTGTTCAATACCCCGCGTAACATTGCGGTGTATCAGTGTCATCATGCAGAAGCAGAGCAGAATGCCTGCTGCACCTGCGCCAAGGGACAGATATAAAGGTAATCCTTCAAGAGAGACTATTGCTATAGTGATCATACTGCTGAGCAGCAGTATAGAAGTTATAGTTGCCAACCCAATCTGTTGCTTTATTTTCATGCTCGCCCGCCTTTATCTAGCTAGTTTTAATAATTATACTTTTAATAGAGGGGCGATGATAGAGGAAACACAGGCAAAACACCAGTTTAACCATAAATTAGCCTAATTATCTGGTTTGTTTATGACAGCTTCTTGTCTGCCTGGCTGTTAACTACAATGATGATTTCCCTGCCTTTGCTATACAGCGGAAGTGAACGGCTGCGGGGCCTGCTTCCTTTCGCACCTCTGATATCCTTGTTTCTGGCGTCCCCTCCGGCACCGATGCTTTACTGCTGGATGAAAGTGGATGAATTACATGAAAAGTTGTCAAAATTCATCGGTTTTTTTCTGTAAAGGGGACTTGTAAGGATCGTACAGAGCGTGTAAGATATACAAAGGTTTAAATACGGATATTCATATAACAACTCATATAATCTTGGGAATATGGCCCATAAGTTTCTACCGGATAACCACTGCAAATATCCGACTATGAGTGAAATAGCGCATCTAGGGTTCCGCTTCCCCGAGCTGTATGGCAGGGAGAAGGCTGGTCCAAGCGATGCGGACACTGCTGATGTGTTACACCGCTTAGGGACAAAAACCCAGAAGGACAGCTTCACTTGAGAGAAACGTTCAAGTGAAGCTGTCCTTTTTTTTTGTTTCAGCCGTTCACCCAGCTGCAACAACCATTGAAGGAGAGAGGCTGCTGTTATGAAAGTATTAGAAGAACGTATTAGAAAAGAAGGCCTGATTCTGTCAGATACCGTGTTAAAGGTGGATTCCTTCCTGAATCATCAGGTTGATACCGGGCTTGCCCTGCAGACCGGACGGGAGTTCAAGGAAGTATTCGGCCATTTGCCGGTTACCAAAATCCTCACGGTTGAGGCGAGCGGAATCCAATTCGCTATGGCAGCGGGAATTGCGTTCTCGGTTCCTTTTATTTACGCAAAGAAAAAGAAGGCCGTAACCTTATCCGAAGATGTCTATTCGGCCCCTGTGCATTCCTTTACCCGCGGGGAGGACTACCAAATCAGTATTTCGCAAAAATATTTAGGGCCTGAGGACAAGGTGCTGATCGTTGATGATTTTCTGGCCACCGGTGCCGCGCTGGTCGGGCTGGCGGATATTGTGGAGCAGTCCGGCGCGCAGCTGCTTGGCGTAGGCTGCGTAATCGAGAAGAGCTTTCAGGAAGGCCGGAGCCTGCTGGAGAAGAGAGGCATTGCCGTGCATGCGCTGGCAAGAATCTCATCCATGGCCCCCGGAGAAGTTCACTTTATTGCAAATGAAGAGCTGATTAAGGAGAGTGCGGGATGTTAAGCAAGCAGAAAATATTCGCTCTGGGGCTGCAGCATGTGCTGGCCATGTATGCCGGAGCAGTTATTGTACCGCTGGTTGTCGGAGGCGCGTTGAATTTAAGCGCAGAGCAGATGGCCTATCTCATTGCGGCAGATCTGTTCACCTGCGGACTGGCAACGCTGCTTCAGGTTATGGGCAGCAAATATTTCGGCAGCGGCCTGCCGGTAGTACTAGGCTGTACGTTCACTGCTGTCAGCCCGATTATCGCCATCGCTTCAGGCTCGAACCTCGCAACCGCATATGGGGCGATCATTATTGCCGGCTTGTTCGTGGTGCTGGCAGCACCTGTATACGGCAGGCTTCTGAAGTTCTTCCCCACGGTGGTTACCGGTTCGGTAGTAACGATAATCGGCTTGTCGCTTATTCCTGTAGCCATGAACAATGTGGCCGGCGGGCAGGGCAGCGCGGATTTCGGACAGCCGCGCAATCTGCTGCTGGCCCTGATTACACTTCTGGTTATCCTTGCGGTGAACCGGCTTGCGACCGGCTTCCTGCGCTCCGTTTCTGTTCTGGTCGGTCTTGTGGCCGGAACCGCAATCGGCTACTTTATGGGAATTGTTGATTTCTCTGCTGTCGGTACCGCATCTTACATAAGCATCGCCCAGCCATTCTACTTCGGCTGGCCGCAGTTCAGTGTAACGGCAATCTTCACGATGATCATTGTCAATATCGTATCCATGGTCGAATCGACCGGCGTATATTTTGCAGTCGGCAAGGCCACCGACCAGAAAGTAGAAAACAGGCAGGTTGTGAACGGGCTGCGCTCTGAAGGGCTCGCGATTATGCTGGGCGGCCTGTTTAATGCCTTTCCTTATACGGCGTTCTCCCAGAACGTGGGGCTGCTCTCACTGACCCGCGTGAAGACGCGCAATGTCATCTTTGCAGCAGGAGGGATCATGGTGGTGCTGGGACTTCTGCCCAAGCTTGCTTCCCTGACTACTGTTGTACCTAATGCGGTACTGGGCGGTGCGATGATTGTTATGTTTGGTTCTGTAGCGGCATCCGGAATGTCTATTCTGTCCGAGGTTGATCTGCGCAAGGACGGCAATCTGCTGATTGCGGCCTGCAGTATTGCCGTGGGCCTCGGCTCGGCCGTTCTGCCTTCCATGTTCGACCAGCTGCCGGAATTCGCCAGAATGCTGCTGCAGAACGGTATTGTCTCCGGTTCCCTGACGGCAATTGTCCTGAACATCCTCCTCTCCAAATCACAGGATGGTGCTGCTGCAGCGCCGGCGCCGGAAATGAAATAAAACTTACCAGTTCAAAGGTATAACAAGTAAGGCCGCCGATTCCGAAATATAGGAATCGGTTTTTTTCTTTATCACGGAAAGAATTTCAAGGTATAATTTTATAATAGGAACGATACCGAGCCAGAAGGGAGCCTGGGATATGAGGAAATATTGGCTTAGCGTGCTGGCCAGCCTGCTGCTGGTCTGCAGTGTGCCGCTGTTCTCCATCCTTCAGAATGTGATGGTCACACAGGATAAGCCGGTCTCCAGGCAAGGCATAATTGATCTGCGGCAATGGGATTTTCAGCGGGACGGGGAGCTTGCGCTGGACGGGGAATGGGAGTTTTACCGTGACAGGCTGCTGGAACCGGATGACTTCCTTTCAACTCTTAACGGCGGGGCTGCTCCGGCAGTGTCTGCAATGATCCAGGTGCCGGAGAAATGGAATACATACCTGTCGGATAATGGTACAAGCCAAGCCAAGGGCTATGCGACTTACCGTCTTCAGGCTGTTATTCCTGAAGGGGATGCAGTCGTATACGGCCTGCGGGCACTTAACATCCGCATGGCAAGCAAGATCTATCTGAACGGCCAGGAGATTGGACATAGCGGCCTTCCCGCATCCGAGCCCTCTGAGAGTACAGCCAACAATATTCCTTACATGGGTTTCGCCGCTGTTGACGGCGGCAGGCTTGAGATTATCGTGCAGGTGGCTAATTACAATTATTCTTCCGGCGGTATCGTCCAGCCGATTATTATCGGGGATCAGAAATCCATAATGGAGCACCGGGAGTTCGCCTTATTTGTAGACGGGGCAACCATCTTCGGATTTTTTGCACTGGCGTTATTTCTGCTTATGTTCTCCAAGGTTAAGGCAAGCCGGGGAATCACTCTTTATCTGGGATTGTTCAGTATCGCGGCTCTTATATATATCCTGACACACGGTGAAAAGCTGATTGCTGCCGTATTGCCTGGTCTGCCTTACGAGATCGTGCTTAAGCTTCAGCTCGCCTCTTCAACACTGGTCTATTATTATCTGCTCCGATATGTGGCGAATTCGGTTAACTATCCGGTACCGCAGGCAGTGATGAGCGCCTCCAGAGCCATTACGGCAGTGCTGCTGCTGACTGCGGTGTTTATTCCGGCGCAGTATTTCAGCTATCTGGAAGGACTGCTGTTAACGTGGGGCGTTGTCGCCATTAGCTTTGTACTCTACTCCATGATTGCGGGCACACTGCAGAACCGCAAAAATATGTTTTTAATGATGGTCAGTATAGAGAGCCTGAGCGTAGTTATCCTCTTTTACCTGGTCAGCTTCAGCGATATGCCGTTGCATTATTATGTTCTGTCCTATGAAATTATTCTGTTCGGATTCTTTCAGGCTATTCTCATGACCCGCCAATATGCGGCATCTTTTCTTGAAGTAGAGCAGCTGTCACGCCGGCTGCTGACGCTGGACGGACTGAAGGATGACTTCATGGCCGCCACCTCCCGTGAGCTGCGCAGTCCGCTGCAGGGGATCGTCAATATTGCCCAGACCCTGTCAGAAGGGGCAGCGGGGACATTGAACGCCCAGCAGAGGGGACAGCTGTCCATGGTTATGTCCACCGGAAAGAGGCTGTCTGCTCTAATTAATGATATGGCTGATTTTGCCAAGCTGAATCACGGGGATCTGTTCCTGCAGAGACAGGCTGTTGATCTGCGCAGTGTCGCTTCCTCTGTCATTGAGGTTACCCGCCATGTTACAGGGAATCCGAAGCTGAGCTTCAGGCTAGAGCTGCCGGATTTCCTGCCGCCCCTTGAAACGGATGAGCAGCGGCTGGAGCAGATTTTGTTCAATTTGCTGGCAAATGCAGTTAATTATACCCAGCAGGGTGTGATAACCGTATCGGCTGAGGTTAAAGAAGATTATGTGGTTATCCAGGTCGCTGATACCGGATCAGGATTGCCGCCGGAGCGGCTGCGGACGATATTCGATGCCTACGATCCGCAGGGGGCTTCTGCACAGAAGCTGTACCGTGAGAACGGGCTTGGCCTGAGCATTACCCAGAAGCTCGTGGAGCTGAACGGCGGAAGGATAGAAGGGGAGTCAACACCGGGGCGGGGAACCGTATTTCGCTTTACGCTCCCGGTGCTGAATGAGCAGACAGCTTTCCTGGGTCAGGATTATCTGGAGATTACAGGCTGGGAAACTGCTGCTTCCGCTGAGCCGGTATCTGGCGAACTGGAGCTGCAGCTCAGCGAGGATTGCTGTACAATCCTGGTTGTTGATAATGACCCGGTTTCCCTGCTGGTCCTCTCTAACGCTCTGCGGCTGGAGCGTCACCTGGTGGTGACGGCCGCCAGCGGTCCGGAAGCGCTTATGATGATGCAGGAGCAGCCGGATATCGATCTCGTTATTATGGACTGGGCAATGCCCGGGATGCCCGGGCTGGTGCTGTGCCAGGCTATCCGTGAACGGTTCATCTTATCCGAGCTGCCGATCCTTGTGCTGACTTCCGGAAACCGGCCGGAGAATATACAGGCCATCTTTGAGGCCGGGGCTAACGATTATTTGATCCAGCCGGTGGAGCTGCGCGAATTCAGGGCCCGTGTGCAGACGCTGCTCGATATGCGCAAGCTGATCCGTAAGTCTGTAGAGACGGAAATCGCCTTCCTGCAGGCCCAGATCAAGCCTCATTTTTTGTATAACGCGCTTAATGCCATCATTTCAGTATGTCCGGATGATCCGGATAAGGCGACAGACCTGCTGCTGGATCTCAGCATGTATCTGCGCAGCAGCTTTGACTTTCAGAACCGCGGACAGACCGTGCCGGTTGAGAAGGAGCTGGAGCTGGTCCGGTCTTATCTGGCTCTGGAGAAGGCCCGGTTTGATGACCGGCTGAATATTGAATTTGACCTGCCGGAGCGGATCAGGGAGCTGATTCCACCGCTCAGCATTCAGCCGATTGTGGAGAACGCAGTGAATCACGGGCTGATGCAGAAGGAAGCCGGCGGAACCGTTACGCTGTCCATCCGCCTGCTGGCGAGACAGCTGGTCGTTGCCGTAACTGACGACGGAATCGGTATGTCGCAGGAGCGGATCGCCGAGGTTCTGTCCGAAGAACGGACCGAGGGCGGCATTGGACTGAGAAATATTCAGCGGCGGCTGCTTAAAATTTACGGAACGGGCCTGATCATCGAAAGCGTTCCAGGATCCGGAACCCGGATTTCCTATGCGATACCGCGGACAGACCCGGTACTAGAATGACCTGACAAGAGGTGAACCCGGCTTATGAAGGCTATATTAATAGATGACGAAAAACCGGCACTGCAGCATCTTGAACGATTGCTCCTGAAGGACGGCAGGCTGCAGATTACCGGTAAATATACCTCAGCCAGACTGGGGCTGCAGCATCTGCAGCAGGAACGGGCCGATATCGTTTTCCTGGATATCGGAATGCCGGAAATGAACGGTCTGGAGGCAGCCGAGCATATTATGCAGGCAGACCGCAGCATCCGCATAGTCTATATTACGGCATACAGTGATTATGCCATTGATGCCTTTGAGCTGAATGCAGCCGATTACCTGCTGAAGCCGGTTACCGCGCAGCGGCTGAACAAGACACTGGAACGGCTGGTGGCACGTGAAGAGCCGGCAGCCGGGCCTAAAGAGCAGCCAGCTGACGGGGCAGCGCAGGATAATCCGTGGATACTCTGCTTTAAGCGGCTGGAATTTCAGGACCGCAGTGATGCCGGCAGAAAAACGCAGTGGAGAACAAGCAAGGCGCAGGAGGTGTTCGCGCTGATGCTGCACCACCGCGGGCAGTGGGTGCTGAAGGATATGATTGTAGACCTCGTCTGGCCGGATTTTAAGCCGGAAAAGGCGGTAACCAATCTGCATACGACCGTGTACCACATCCGCAAGCTGCTCAAGGCCTGGGGGATGGAGGTAACCGTAGAATTTTCACAGGAGCGTTACCGCCTGGTCACCGGGAATGTTGCACTCGATGCCGAGCGGTTCATCCAGGGCTGGCAGGGCGGCGCCGTAGCGGACGAACCGGACTGGCAGCGCCGGGAGGCGGTTCTGTCATTATACCGGGGCGATTATCTGGGTGAGCATCATTATGACTGGGCAGAGACGAAGCGCAAGGAGCTGCAGGTTCATTATATTCAGATGTCCCTGCGGTCCGCTGAGTATGAGCTGGATACCGAGCGGCCGCGGCAGGCATTTGTCCGTCTGGCCGCACTGCAGGAGATAGACCCCTACTCGGAGGATATCTGCCGGCTGGTTCTGCGAAGCTACGCGGCTCTGAGTGATTTCCCGGGCTTCCGGAAACATTATGAGAACTATAAAGCCCTTTTACAGAATGATTTGGGCATCGGTCCGGGCAGTATAATGGACAGCTGGGTACAGAACGCTTTTTAGCACAATTTCATGGTCTGAGCTTTACATAGCTGAGTTGCCCGCATAGTCATATGCGCTGCTGTCCGGCTATTTTTTTCATACCGGGAGGGCTGGGATTGCAGATCTCCGGAGGATGAAACGAAAAGAGGAAAGTTGCGTATCAAAAGCGTAATAGTTAACAGGAAGGAAGTGTAATTTTAGTGGACAATGGACTTAGTGTCGTTCTGTTTGAAAAGCTGCCAGAAGGTGACCTGCGGGTGATTGAGGAGCGGATGTGGAGCATGAATATGATTACGGCCCTGGAGCATGTCAATTACATTGTGGTCGGCAGCCGGGAATATGAGACGGTTGAGGGCAGGCTGAATGTGGATCAGGGTAAGCTTGAGCTCCTGCTGGTCCCGATGCGCACCGCGGAGTAAAGCAACTGCAGGGAAAGGAGGTAACGATTGTGGAGAAGGAAGAGAAACAAGCCAAGGAACCCGCCAGAGACAGCAGCGGGCCCAGATTGCTGAGCGCGGAAGGAAAGCCGCTGCGTGTGCTGTCAACGTCACTTGGCATTGCCCTGCTGGCGAATGCCATGTTCATTCCGGGAGGCGTCCATGCGGCAAACAGCTCAGGCGGGGAGCCGCAGCTGGTATCCTGGTCATCCGAAGAGGTCAAAGCCTATTTCGATGCGAATGTAGACTGGAACATTCCTTATCCGGAGGAAAATACGGAGGAGACTGTACAGGAAGGAGGCGGAGTCGTCACTTCCGGCGATACAACGGTAATCAATAATTACGGCGGCTACAGCAACGGCTTCGGCTGGGATGATGTGCTGCTCTATCACATGCTGTTCAACAGCGGGTCTAACTATTCCTCCAGGGGCTGGTATAATGACCGGCCAACCTATTACGGAGGGACACGGACCTCCTATAAGCCGCCGGCGTACAACAGCGGAAGCTTTCAGAACAAGCAGGTTGCCGGATCTGTAGTGAAGCCTAAAACTTCAACCTCATCGACCGGCTCGATTACCCGCAGAGGCTCGTCCTCGGCCGGCGGCGTCGGCGGAACCTCAAGCGGACTAGGCTCATCAAGCTCGGGCAGCAAGTCAAGCTCCTCTGTTAAATCAGGAAGCTCCAAGAGTTCATCCTCCAAGAGCTCAGGCAGAAGCAGCGGTTTCGGCGGATGAGCCCGCAGAAGAGCGTTTTTGAGCTGCTTGACCAGTCGGGGCTGGAACGTGCGCCCCGCGTAGAGCAGCTTCGGGAGCTTGGCTTTACCTGGGCTGATCTGGAGGAGGAGGAATACTGGCTGGACGCGATTGCGGTAATGTCAGCCGGGACATACAGGGAATTGGCTGCCGCCTCGGAGAAGCTGTGGAGTATTCTTGACAAAGCGGTGCGTTATGTCCACCGCCGGCAGGATCTGTATGAGCTGCTGGGTATTCCGCCTGTTCTGTGGCAGATGCTGGATGATACGCCGCTGCCTGAGCCGGGGCTGATCAGCCGTTACGCCCGATTTGATTTTGCCGTGTCAGATGAGGGGGCCATTAAGCTTCTGGAGCTGAATGCGGATACGCCCACGGGCTATGTGGAAGCTTCTATTGCTACACCGTGGATCTGTGAGCAGGCCGGAATCGGCAGCCCGAACGGGGCGATGAAGGAGCTGCTGGCTGCAGCATGGGGAACTGAGCGTCCTGACACCGCTGCCTGCGTTGCCTACGGCTCCCACCAGGAGGATTCAGGAACGATTGAGGCACTGGTGCGGCACAGCGGCCTGGATGTTACATGTATAGACTGCCTGGATCTATGGCTAGATCAGGGACGCGTGTACGACGGGCAGAACCGCAGAATTGAGCGGATGTTCGCCTTGTATCCGAAGGAATGGATGGCAGTAGATGAAGCTGGAGATGCGCTGGCCTATGCTATTGAGACGGGGAGCCTCCGGCTGTTCAACGGGCCTCATAGCATTTTACTGCAGTCCAAGGGCCTGGTTGCCGCCGTATGGGGTATGTATGAACTGGGGCTGCTATACAATGAGGAGGAACGTGAGGCGATATCCCGTTATATTCTGCCTACCTATAATAAGCCGGTATTCTCCGGAAGCTTTGTATCCAAATCCGTGTTCGGCCGCGAAGGCGGCTCTGTCCGGCTGTTCGACGACAGCGGCGAGCTGGAGCTGGAAGACGAAGAGGGCTTCGACAGCAGTACACTGTTCCCGACTGTATACCAGAAGCGGGCTGAGCTGGCCCGTATTCAGTCTGCAGAGGGAGAGCTTCACCTGCTTACCGGCATGTTCATGATTAACGGACAGCCCTGCGGGCTGCTCGGGCGGGCCGGCGGACCGATTACAGGCAATGCGAGTCATTTTATTGCGTTAGGAGTGAGGGAGCTTGGACAGGAATAAAAGGAATTCAAAGCGGCTGGCGGCTGCAGCAAGGGTCCGGCTGGCGGCAATGCTTGGTATGCTGCTGTTTGCGGTGCTGCTGCTTGGCGCCTGCTCCAGCAATGAGGGAAGCGTATTTCACACCGGGACTGCGGAGACCACTGACAGTGTGTCGCGCGTGCCCTGGGATTACCGGGTGGTAGAGAGCACAGTGGGTGATCTGATCGGCAGCGATATGACGGTGCTGCCGGATAACGAGCTGCTCCCTAATGACGGTAACTACGCTACGGGCGACACAATCTGGACGCTGCAGTATATGGATGCCGAGATGATTACCTCTGCGGATCAGAAGAATGAGGTACGGCTGTCCGAATGGACAACGCTTAAATCCTATCCGGACCAGAACACTGCTGCGGAGGATCTGAAGAACCTGAAGGTGTCAATCACAACTGATGTTGATCTTGTAGGGGTCTACAAGACCAAATATCAGGATAAGACAAGGAATTTCGCTGTGCTTGAGCTGCCCTCGGGCAACCGGATCAAGCAGCCGATAGACGATGCGCGCTACACGGCACTGGAAAAAGCAAAAACAGCCTCCGTGGTGCTGGAGGAAGTGCATGATTTTGCCGATTATGATTCGGCTTATGCGAAATTTCGGGGGTGGGCAAATTGACGATAGTTATTAATTTGGCAGTCAGTGTCTTGACCATTATTCTGCTGCAGGTGCTGGGCATGGTTGTCTTTGCCCTGATGACTCCGTTTAAGGACATGGATGAAATCAAAAAAGGGAACGTCGCTGTGGCGCTTGCGCTCGGCGGCAAGTTCCTGGCTACGGCGATTGTCCTGGGTGTAGCGGCATATACAAACACGTCGATCTGGCACATGATGCTGTGGTTTGCGGTTGGATATGTATGTCTGATTGCTGCCTACTGGATATTTGAGCTGTTTACTCCGGGGTTCAGAATCTCCAAGGAGCTGGAAAAAGGCAATACAGCTGTGGGCACTATGCTCTGTCTGGTGTTCATCGGAACCTCGTTTGCGGTAAGCAGCCTGATTATTTAACAGTTGTGCGTGTCTGCGGCTGTCTGCCCGCCGGAAGCGGGACGGCAGCCTACTACCTTAAGGAAGAGGGGGAGGCAGGTGCATTTTCTCCTCAAAATATCCGGCAAGCTGATTGCACTGAAAAGAAGAACCATTGCCATCATGATCCTTTGTTTCGTTGTGCTGAGTGCGACCCTTGCCTATATGCTTGAACCGGGTACCTTCAGCAGCTGGTTTAATGCCTTCTATTGGGTTATGACAACGATGTCTACCGTCGGCTACGGTGATTTTTATGCGGCTTCGCTTCCGGGAAAGGTATTTACGATTTTCTTATACATTTTTGGTATCGGCCTCTTAAGCCTTGTTATCGGCAAGGTTGTTGAGGCTTTTGGGGAGATGCAGAGAAGGAGAGGAGCTGGGACCTTGAGCTTTCATGGATCGGACCATGTGGTGCTGATCAACTGGAGCCGGAAAACACAGGCCGCTGTGGATGAGATCCTGTGCTACGCACCGAAATGCCGGATTGTCATCATTGACGAGACCGGCCGGCATCCGCTGGAGCAGATGGAGCAGGTGCACTTTATCAGCGGTGATGCCTCAAGTGATGAGATTCTGCTGAAGGCTTCAATTGGAAGTGCCAGGGCAGCCATTGTATTCGGTGATATCCGCATTGATGAGTCTTCCCTGATTGACGGCAAATCGCTGCTGATTGTCTCCAGCATAGAGCGGATCGCTCCGCAGGTACATACAACAGTAGAGATAATGCAGGAAAAGAATATCCAGAATTTCCGGCATGTCCAGGTGAATGAGTTCGTGGTGTCACATGATGCAGTCTCCAGGCTGGCCGTAAGATCGGCGCTGCAGGAAGGCAATTCCGAGGTCATCAGCCAGCTGCTCAGCCGCCAGCATGGGGATGACATCTATGAGGTGCCGCTGAATACAAGCTGGAAGACTTACGGTGATGCCTTTCAGGCGCTGCTGCTGCAGGGTGCCACCCTGCTGTCCGACCGCGGAGATCTCGGTATCAACCGCAAGCTTGACCTGCCGGTTCCGGCGGATGCCAGATTGTATATTGTGTCTGATGAAGAAACTTACCGCAGAATTACAGGGAAATAGGCTGCTGTCAGCAGGGCTGCCCGGGTTACAAACCCCGGGCAGCCCTTTTTTTATATGGTGAAAATAAAAAAAATCGGAGTGTAACTAGGAAAAAGGAATCATTTTATCATTTTGGCACAAAATGATGTGAAATAGATTCAACTTTGTGACTTATTTTACCGTAATATAATTATCGGCAAAAAATCCCTTTTGTAGAGGAGTGGTGATTTGGATAAAGGACGCAGCATATTAGTTGCCTGCCTGACGGTTCTGGCCCTTCTGGCCGGCTGCAGCAATAAGGCAGAGCCTGCGCCTCCGGCAACTGCAGCAGTCACATCCCCGCCGTCACCGGCTCCGGCCCAGCCGGCGAAGGGGGTTGCCGAGGAAGAGCGGCAGCTGAATACGTTTATAACGGATAAGCTTACAGGCCCTTACGGGGTTTATACGAATTTGATTGATACGGACCAGACGGCAGAGGTCTCCACCGGCCATGAAGTCCTGAGTGAATCGGCCTCACTGATGATGCTGAGCGCAGTACGCAATGGCGAGGCAGAGCAATTCTCCAGACAATGGGAGCTGGGCAAGCAGGTATTCGGCATGGAGGGCGGCTTCAGCTACCGGTATAGCCCCAAGCTGGATAAACGGTATACAGTTAATGCCGCCGTGGATGATCTGCGGATGATCGAAGCCTTATATGAGGCGGGAGAACGGTTTGCGGAGTCTAAGTACAAGGATGAGGAAGCCTATTATTCCAGGCAGTTTTACAATAATAACGTTAAAGATAATTATATGTTTGACATATACGACAATTATTACCAAAACAACAACGAGTTTATAACTTTATGTTATATTAAGCTGAGTGTTTTGCGAAATTTGTCGATTGATAGCGAATCTAAGGGTATTTTGATGCATAATATGAGTGAAATTCTGGAGGGCGGTTATTTGTCAGATGATTTTCCCTTCTATGAGACGAGATTTAATTATACAACGGGGACGTACAGCTCGGAGAATATCAATACAGTAGAAGCGCTGCTGAGCATTCTGAATCTGACTGAGACTGGCCGGCAGAACCCGGAGAGTCTCCGCTATATCAGGGAGCAGGTTGAGGCAGGTACGCTCTACGGGCAATATACGCGCGAAGGGCAGCCGGCAAATGATATACGCTCTACGGCTATTTATGCGCTGACTGCGATGATCGGGGCAGCAGCGGGAGATGCGCCGCTCTATGCCGCAGGCATAGAACGGATGAATGAGTTCAGGATTACTGATCCGGCCAGCCCGCTGTACGGCGGGTTTGGGGACACGGGTACCGGTCAGGCGTATTCCTTCGACAATCTGATGGCTTTACTTGCTTATTCCTATTCCCTCAGGTAACGAACAATAACGAACAATAACGAAGGTGAATCCGCATGATCTACAACACTGTGAAAACAACCCTGCGGCAGAGCATTAGGCTTGCCGGCCTCCGGACGTCCCCGGCCTTTCTTGCGGCCTTCGGGGTATTGCTTATTACGGTAATTGCGCTGTTTACGGCTCCTTATATCGGGATGGCGGATAACGGCGATTATTTCCGCAATATCTACAGCAACGGGCTTTACTTCAGCCAGCCGGATTATGACAGCCAGTACTTTGGTTATTTTGTGAAGCATTTTGGAATCTATCAATACTTTAATGAGAACGGGGCGACGCTCGACTCGTCCCAGTCCATATTCATTAAGCTGGCTATCGGCCTAAATAAGCTGCTGTTCAGCAGCACCGTGTTCGACATCCGTTTTCAGGCAGCCATTTACACTCTGCTCTATGTGCTTGCCGTTTATCTGCTGGTAGAAGCTATTACGTGCCGTATGACGCGGAAGCAGGGGATGCTGTGCGCGCTTGTTGCCGTTTTTGTATTTGGCGATACCGGATATACGGCTTATTTCAATTCCTTCTACAGTGAGAGCATTGTGCTGATTATGATGCTGTACGTTTTTGCGGCGTGGCTGCTGCTGTACCGCAAACGGTACAATGATTATTTATTGCTGGCCCTGTTTCTCATCAGCGGGCTTCTCCTGACCACCTCCAAACAGCAGAACGCCCCTGTAGGCATTATTCTGGCGGTGCTCGGCATCATGCTGTTCTGGGTAAGAAGGGACCGTATATTCCGCGGACTGACGGTGATCTCGCTGATCCTTCTAATGACCTCGGGAGTGCTTACCTATCTCAATATTTCAAAAGAATTCGTAAATATCAACCAATATCATGCGATGACCCGCGGGGTGCTGAAGGATTCGGCCAATCCGGAAACGTCGCTGAAATCGTTCGGGATTGATGAGCAGTACGCTATTCTCAAAAATAATATCTACTATGAGCAGTACGGGACTGTTGATGTGAACTCTCCGGTTCTGGAAAAGGAGTTCTACAGCAAATACGGCTTTGTCTCGATTCTGAAATATTATCTTACAAATCCTGACCAGTTCAGCTCTATCCTTGATGTGGCTGCACAAAGCGCTTTTACGATCAAGCCTGCGGCAATGGGGAATTATGAGCAGTCGGCGGGCAAGGATTTCCGGGCGCAGAGTCACTTTTTTGCACTTTACAGCCTGCTTAAGGGTATTCTGGCCCCCAAAACCTTCGGGTTTATCCTGCTCTGGATGGCGCTGGTAATCGGGCTGTACATGCCCTCCTTCATCCAGGCGCTCAAGGCACGCGATCCCCGGGGGATGCAGCGGATGGCGCTGATAGTTGCGAGTATGGCGGTAGGCTTGTCGGGTATTATGGTCTCCATTATCGGTGCGGGTGATGCGGATATCTCCAAGCATGAATTTCTGTTCACCCTGGTCTTTGATCTTGTCTCCGTTCTGGCGGTAACCGGTGTGATCGGGCGCAGAGTTTCCGGCAGCCGTGAGCCGGCAGCCGGGATGGCGCCGCGTATGCAGAAGGTGCAGAAGGGTGTCAGCGTATGAGCAGCCGCAGGTGGAACTTACTGCTGCAACTGCTGCTGATGGCGCTCCTGCTGCTGCCTGCGGCACCTGCAGGAGCCACAGGGCAGACATCTGCGGAGCAGCCGAAGGTATTGCTGCTCTATGACAGCCTGGCTTCAGGCACGCCGCGCGGGGGAAATATCCTCGAACTGCAGCGTCAGCTTGCTGCGTACCATATGCAGGTTACCCTGATATCCCTTAATCATTATGAGCAGGGTACGATGAAGGGATTCTCTAACGTCATTACTGTCATTAACGACCGGGAGCTGCCTGTCAGTAAAGCAGCTGAAGAGGATATTGCCGGCTATAAGGGGCAGTATCTGCATGTCGGCTATAATCCGCCGGACGTAATGAAGCAGGCATTGAAGCTGAATACCGGCATGATCGCAGAGGAGAGCGCTAAGCTGACTTTTGGATTGTTCCGGGAGGAGAGCCTCATGCTGCGCCAGGTTCCTTATATTGCGGCAAGCAGCGCGGAGCGGGCATACGGGAGCCTGTCGCTAACAGGCAGCGGAACGGAAGTGCCCTACGCGGTAAGCTCCGGCAGGTTCACCTACGTCCCCTATCTGGAAGCAGGTAATGCCGGAAAGCTGGCGATGTTAGAGGTGCTGAAGGATTGGCTCGGAGCCGGTGCTCCTGCACAGACGTATCTGGTAATTAAAGAGATCTACCCGTTCTCTGATCTGGCACTGCTGGAGGAGCTGGCCGGCCGGCTGTATGAAGCCGGTGTGCCGTTTATCGCCAGCGTGCGCCCAGTATTCAGCAATACAGACTTTCCGGCCATGCAGCGGTATCTGGAAGCCCTTAAGGCGGTACAGTCGAAGAACGGCAGTATTCTGGTCAATGCGCCTGTGGTGATGCCCTCCATCAACAGCAGCGACCTTACATTAAATGTGAAGATGAACAGCTTCATCAATCTGCTGGCGGAGAACGGCATTGCCCCGCTGGGCATGGGTGCAGATATCAGCTGGACCTATGATAAGGAGTATGCGGCGGCAGGCATGAGCTTTTTTGACTCAGTGGTGCTGTTTCAGGATGAGGATGTGATCCACCGGGAGGAGACCAATGTTTCCACAGCGTTTGCCTCCTCGCTTTACAGTGTAACGCCGGAATTTCTGAGCGGGCTTAAGCATGAAGGCAAAGCTGTGCCGCAGCTGCCGGCAGATACGGCTGTGACGGTGAATCTGCCGGAGGATAAAGCTGGGCTGGAGGCGCTGCTGCAGACGGTTAACGGCTACTGGATCACTTTTGCCGACTATAAACAGACGGGGCATAAAGTGGTTACCGACAACTACACTGTGGACTCCGCAGGCGGTGTAGTCAGAGTAAACGGCAGTTCGATAAATGTCGACTATATGCCGGAGGCGGTGAGCAGCGATTTTGAATACCAGGAAGAGCAGTATCAGAGCTTCAAGGCGCTGTTCAGCGTGCAGAATAAATTCTTCATTGCTGTCATTGCCATAGCGCTGCTCTTGTTCGGGGTACTGCTAACGGTCGGCTACAGGCTGTACCGGAAGAAATATTAGAAAGAAAGCCCGCGGGTAAGGAGGATAACATGACGGTCTCGGACGTACTGATGGTAATTGCGGTGATCTGTATCTGGTCGCTGCTGCTGGTCAATGTTGCCCTGATTATTGCCGGATATCTATATTACATTCAAACGGAGCGGGAAGAGATTCCTGAGATCAAGGGTGAATATCCCTTTGTAACGATTATGGTTCCTGCACATAATGAGGGGGTAGTCATCAGCAAAACCGTGGAATCGCTGCTGGCGCTGGATTATCCGCATGACCGCTATGAGATCATTGTCATTAACGACAACTCCTCGGATAACAGTGCTGTGCTGCTGGGAAATATACAGGACAGGTACCCGGAGCGCAATCTGCTGATTATTAATACGGATTCGGTTACCGGAGGCAAAGGAAAGTCCAATGCGCTGAACATCGGCTTTACCCGCAGCAAGGGCGAGCTAATCGCCATTTATGACGCTGACAATACACCGGAGCGTACGGCGCTGCGGTATCTGGTAGCCGAAATTGCTGCTGATCCGCGTCTCGGCGCTGTTATCGGCAAGTTCAGAACCCGTAACCGTGATGCCAGTCTGCTCACAAGGTTTATTAATATAGAGACGCTTTCGTTTCAATGGATGGCCCAGGCCGGGCGGTGGAAGCTGTTCAAGCTGTGCACGATTCCCGGCACTAACTTTATTATGCGCAGGTCCATTGTCGAAGCGATCGGCGGCTGGGACGTCAAGGCAATTGCCGAAGATACCGAGATCAGCTTCCGCATCTACATGATGGGCTACCGGATCAAATTCCAGCCCAAATCGGTCACCTGGGAGCAGGAGCCGCAGACGGTAAAGGTGTGGTTCAAGCAGCGTACGCGCTGGGCTAAAGGGAATGTCTATGTCATTGTCAAAAATCTGCCGCTGCTGTTCGACCGCTCCGCGGCCAAAATCCGTTTCGATATCCTGTACTATGTCTCGATCTATTTCCTGCTGCTGATCTCATTGATTACCTCGGACATTTTGCTGGTGCTGCACGCAATGGGCTATGTGCACACCACCATTGCCGGCCTCAGCAGCTTTCTGTGGATACTGGCCATTGTGCTGTTCGTAGTAGGCATCTTTGTCACGCTGACCACGGAGAAGGGCGAGATGAGCCTGTCGAATCTGGGCATTATTCTGCTGATGTATGTCTCGTACTGCCAGCTCTGGATGGCTGTCGCCGCATACGGCATGTATAACTACCTCAAGGATGTTATTTTCAAACGGGAAGCCAAATGGTACAAGACCGAGCGTTATTAGGCGCCGGAGGAAGAGAAATAAGGTGAACAGGAGATACAGAAGATGATAAAAAAACAGATGTTGTTGTGGGCGCT
>RCUO01000269.1_pt1 | contig 30218 bp, 28 predicted proteins | sample 2166161 | NCBI WGS metagenome assembly RCUO01 (sample SAMN09932617, study PRJNA488358) | compost metagenome | feature: garden; material: soil; isolation source: compost soil in cyclohexanecarbonitrile-enriched culture | place: Germany: Experimental Botanical Garden Goettingen | collected 2016-01-27
ACTCGCGACCCCGACCTTGGCAAGGTCGTGCTCTACCAACTGAGCTATTCCCGCCCGGCGTATCGATGTCGGAACTAAACGAAATTCTTCATCGGTACGGGGTGCGCATTATACGAGAAATCCTTTTTGCCGCAAGCCCCTGAAAGCAAAAAAACGCGATTTTTGTTTGATTGCCGATTAAAGCGCCAAACTGATTAATTAAGCGGCGGAATCGGCTGCTTTCGGCAATAGGGCCCCGCTCAAGAGGCCCTGCATTCGTTATAACTGGATGAAATGCTCGCGGTAATAGGCCAGTTCACCTACCGACTCGCGAATGTCGTCCATTGCCTGGTGGGTGCCCTGCTTCTTGAAGCCACTGAGGATTTCCGGCTTCCAACGGCGCGCCAGTTCTTTCAGCGTACTGACGTCCAGATAACGGTAATGGAAGTAGGCTTCCAGTTCGGGCATATAGCGGAACAGGAAACGGCGGTCCTGACCCACGCTGTTGCCGCAGATCGGCGATTTGCCCGCCGGCACCCACTGCTGCAGGAAGGCGATGGTGGCCAGCTCAGCGGCATGGTCGTCAAACTGGCTGGCTTTCACCCGCTCCACCAGGCCGCTGCCGGTATGGGTGCGCACGTTCCAGTCATCCATCAGGGCAAGCTGTTCATCGGATTGGTGTACGGCGATCACCGGCCCTTCCGCGAGAATGTTCAGATTGGCGTCGGTGACCAGCGTAGCGATCTCGATAATGCGATCGCGTTCAGGATCCAAGCCGGTCATCTCCAGATCGATCCAAATCAGGTTATTTTCGTTTCCTGTCATGATATTTCCTGCGTAAAAGCCAAAAGATAAACAAACTGTAGGCAAGGCGGCGACCGGCGCTGGCCGTTCAGCGGCCAAGGTGCGCTGCGCGTGGCGGCTAACAACGGTTATTTAATATAAAATAGCGTGTATCATAGTCCTTTTGGTCGCCATGAGCGATAAAGCGGATTCAAGTGAGGCGCAGTGAGCAAGAACAAACTGTCCAAAGGTCAAGAACGCCGTGTACAGGCGAACCATCAACGTCGCCTGAAACGCACCGATAAAAAACCGGAACTGGATGATTCCCAGTTGGGCGAGCCGCAGGACGGTATCGTCATCAGCCGTTTCGGGATGCATGCCGACGTTGAGGCAGCGGACGGCACCCAACACCGCTGCAATATTCGCCGTACGCTGCGTTCGCTGGTCACCGGCGATCGCGTGGTGTGGCGCCCTGGCGTCGGTACCCATGAAGGGGTCAAAGGCATTGTCGAGGCCGTGCATGAACGCACCTCGGTGCTGACACGCCCAGATTTCTATGACGGCGTGAAGCCTATCGCCGCCAATATCAACCAAATCGTTATCGTTTCGGCGATATTACCCGAGCTTTCGCTGAACATCATCGACCGCTATCTGGTGGCCTGTGAAACGCTGGAAGTTGAACCGCTGATCGTACTGAACAAGATCGATCTGTTGGATGCCGAAGCGCGCAAACGGGTCGACGGCATGATGGATACCTATCGCAAGATTGGTTATCGGGTGCTGGAAGTCTCCAGCCAGACGCGCGAAGGCATGGAAGCGTTCGAACAGGCGCTGGTCGGCCGCATCAGTATTTTCGCCGGGCAGTCGGGGGTCGGCAAGTCCAGCCTGCTTAACGCTCTGCTGCCAGCTTCCAAAGAGCAAATTCTGGTAAATCAGGTTTCCGATGTCTCTGGGCTCGGGCAACATACCACCACCGCTGCACGGCTGTATCATTTCCAGCACGGCGGCGACGTGATCGACTCCCCAGGCGTACGTGAGTTTGGCCTGTGGCACCTTGAACCGGAACAAATCACCCAAGGTTTTGTCGAATTCCGTAACTATTTAGGCGGTTGCAAGTTCCGTGATTGCCGCCACGATACCGATCCAGGCTGTGCTATCCGTGCCGCAATGGAAAAAGGCGATATCGCCAAAGAACGTTTCGACAACTATCACCGTATTCTGGAAAGCATGGCGCAAGTGAAGGTTCGCAAGAACTTCACCGATGCCGCAGACTGATAATGCCGGGCGGCGTTGACGGTGGCAGAGCCAGCGTTACAATGCGCGCCCTTTATCCTGATTCAAGAGGTTAAACGTGCTGGATAGCATCAAAATTAAATTGCAGTACTGGTTACCGAAGCTGGCTCTGACCCGCCTGGCGGGCTGGGGTGCGGACAAGCAGGCCGGTTGGTTGACCCAATTGGTTCTGAAGGGCTTTGCCCGTTATTACCGCGTAAACATGCAAGAGTCCCAACATCCAGAGCTGAGCGCCTACGCCAGCTTCAACGAATTCTTTGTACGCCCGCTGCGTGACGGCGCCCGCCCGATCATCAGCGACGCCAACTGGCTGGCCCTGCCCGCAGATGGTGCCATCAGCCAGCTCGGCCAGATCCACGACGACCAAATTTTCCAGGCCAAAGGCCACAACTACAGCCTGGAAGCGCTGTTGGCCGGCAACTATGTACTGGCAGAGCCGTTCCGTAACGGTCTGTTCGCCACCACCTACCTGGCTCCGCGGGATTATCACCGCGTACATATGCCGTGCAACGGCGTGCTTCGCGAAATGATTTATGTGCCGGGTGACCTGTTCTCCGTTAACCCATTGACCGCGGCCAACGTGCCAAACCTGTTCGCGCGCAATGAGCGTGTGATCTGCGTGTTTGATACCGCTGTCGGGCCAATGGTGCAGATCCTGGTGGGCGCCACCATCGTCGGCAGCATCGAAACCGTCTGGGCCGGCACGGTAACCCCGCCACGCGAAGGCATTATCAAACGCTGGACCTATCCTGAAGAAGGTGCGGAAGGCGCTATCGTGCTGGAGAAAGGCGAAGAAATGGGCCGCTTCAAGCTGGGTTCGACGGTCATTAACCTGTTTACCCCAGGCAGCGTACAGTTCGCGCCGCAGCTGAACAACGGCACCGTGACCCGCATGGGCGAAGCCTTCGCAGAAATCCCGGCCGCGTCTGCTGCCGTTGAAACACCGCAGATCTGAAGGAATTGACGCTGTGCGCCTGATTATCACGTTATTGCTCGGTTGCTTACTGGCTCAACCGGTGCTGGCCGCCACGGTGCCCACCGAAACACAGCTCAAACAGGAGCTGAAGCAGGCCGAGAGCAACAAGAGCGCGCCTAATCAGGCGGAAACCACTGAGGCGTTGCAAAGCGCCCTCAACTGGCTGTCGGAGCGTAAAGAGTCGCTAACGCGCGTTGAGCAGTATCAGCGCGTGATCGACGATTTCCCCAAGATGACGCAGGAACTGCGTCGTCAGTTAGCGCTGGAAGACAGCAAAATCCTGCCGAACGGCGATAACCTGCCAGCCAGCGATTTGGAACAGCAAATCCTGCAAACCAGCAGCCTGCTGCTGGAACAGGCGCGTTTGCTGCAGCAAGAGCAGGAGCGCACGCGGGAAATCAGCGATTCCCTCGGCCAATTGCCGCAGCAGCAGACCGACGCTCGCCGTGCATTGACCGAGGTTCAACGTCGCCTGCAGGCACAACCCGCCAACCCGACCACTCCGCATGCTCAGGCTGCGCTGGCGTTATTGCAGGCGGAAGCCGCTGCACGCAAAGCCAAAGTCGATGAGCTCGAACTGGCACAGCTGTCGGCCAACAACCGCCAGGAACTGGCGCGGATGCGCGCCGAAGTCTACAAAAAGCGCCACGAGAAGATTGACGTTCAACTGCAGGCGCTGCGCAATAACCTCAATGCCCAGCGACAGCGCGAAGCCGAACTGGCACTGGAAAAAACCGAGCAGTTGGCCGAGCAAAATGGCGATCTGCCGAAAAGTATCAGTCAGCAGTTGCAAATCAACCGTGAACTGTCTGCGGCGCTGAACAATCAGGCCCAGCGCATGGATCTGATTTCATCCCAACAACGTCAGGCCGCCGCGCAAACGCTGCAGGTGCGCCAGGCATTAAGCACCATTATCGAACAGGCCCAGTGGCTCGGCTCCTCATCGGCGCTGGGAGAAACCCTGCGTGCTCAGGTCGCCACGCTGCCGGAAATGCCCAAGCCGCAGCAGCTCGATGGCGATATGGCCCAACTGCGCGTACAGCGCCTGCAGTTTGAAAGCCAACTGGAAAAACTGTCTCAGCGCGAATTCAAACGTGACGACGGCAGTGAACTGACCAGCGCGGAAAGACGCATTGTCGACGCCCAGCTGCGCACTCAGAGGGAACTGCTGAATTCACTGCTGTCCGGGTGCGATACTCAGATCCTCGAGCTGACCAAGCTGAAAGTGGCCAACACCCAGTTGATCGAGGCGTTAAACGAAATCAAGGACGCCACCCACCGCTATCTGTTCTGGGTGCCTGACGTCAATCCTATCACCCTGTCCTATCCGATTAACGTCGCGCACGACCTGACGCGTCTGCTGTCGCTGGATACGCTGTCACAGCTCGGTGGGGCCTTTATGATGATGGTGACCAGCCGCGAAACGCTGATCCCCATCTTCGGCGCCCTGCTGCTGGTTATTTTCAGCATCAGCTCTCGCAAGCACTACCATGCCTTCCTGACACGCGCCAGCAGCCGGGTTGGCAAAGTGACCCAGGACGAATTCTTCCTGACCCTGCGCACCGTATTCTGGTCGATTTTGGTGGCACTGCCGCTGCCGGTGCTCTGGGCAGCGCTCGGCTTTGGCCTTCAAAGCGCCTGGAACTACCCGGTAGCCGAAGCGATCGGCAAGGGTGTCACCGCCACGCTGCCGATCCTGTGGGTATGCATGATTTGCGCCGCCTTCGCCCACCCGCAGGGATTGTTTATCGTGCATTTCCGCTGGCCGGTGAAGCAGGTTTCACGCGCCATGCGCTATTACAAAATGTCGATCTGGCTGATAGTGCCGCTGATCATGGCGTTGATTACCTTCGACAGCCTGAAAGAACGCGAGTTTGCCAATACCCTGGGGCGGCTGTGCTTTATCCTGCTGTGTCTGGCTTTGGCCATCGTCACCAATAGCCTGAAACGCGCCGGCATCCCGCTGTATCTGGATAAAAAAGGCTCCGGCGACAACATGGTCAACACCGCGCTGTGGGGGCTATTGCTGTCCGCGCCGCTGCTGGCGGCGCTGGCCTCCGCCGTCGGCTATCTGACCACCTCTCAGGCACTGTTGGCGCGGTTGGAAACGTCGGTGGCCATCTGGTTCTTCCTGCTGGTGATTTACCACATTATTCGCCGCTGGATGCTGATCCAACGGCGACGTATCGCCTTTGACCGCGCCAAGCAACGCCGGGCCGATATTCTGGCTCAGCGCGCACGCGGTGAAGAAGAAACGCCGCATACGCCCAACAGCACCGAAGGATCGATGGACATGGATGATTCAGAGATCGATCTGGATACCATCAGTGCCCAGTCGCTCCGGTTGGTTCGTTCGATCCTGACGATGATCGCGCTGGTGTCGGTGATCGTGCTGTGGTCAGAAATTCACTCGGCCTTCGCCTTCCTGGAAAACATCTCCCTGTGGGACGTGACGTCGACGGTCAACGGCGTGGAAACCGCGCATCCAATCACCTTGGGTGCGGTATTGATCGCCATCCTGGTGCTGATCGTTACCATGCAGTTGGTGCGTAACCTGCCGGCCCTGCTGGAGCTGGCGGTACTGCAGCACCTGGATCTGTCACCGGGCACCGGCTACGCCATCACCACCATTACCAAGTATCTGTTGTTGTTGTTCGGCGCCATCCTCAGCTTTTCCTGGATCGGTATCGAATGGTCGAAATTGCAGTGGGTAGTGACCGCGCTCAGCGTGGGGTTGGGCTTTGGTATGCAGGAGATCTTCTCCAACTTTATCTCCGGCCTGATCATCCTGTTTGAAAAACCGATCCGCATTGGTGATACCGTGACGATCCGCAACCTGACCGGTACCGTCACCAAGATCAACACCCGCGCCACCACCATTTCGGACTGGGATCGCAAAGAGATCATCGTGCCGAACAAAGCGTTTATCACCGAGCAGTTCATTAACTGGTCGCTGTCGGACAACCTGACTCGTGTGGTACTGACCGTACCGGCACCGGCAGAAGCCAACAGCGAAGAAGTGACCAAGATCCTGACCAATGCCGCCGAACGCTGTTCGCTGGTGCTTGATAATCCGGCACCGGAGGTTTATCTGGTCGATCTGCAACAGGGTATCCAGATCTTTGAACTGCGTATTTACGCCGCCGAGATGGGCCACCGCATGCCGTTGCGCCATGAGATCCATCAGTTGATCTTGTCCGGCTATCGCGAGCACGGCATTACGCTGCCGTACCCACCATTCCAGGTTCGCAGCGAGACGCTGTCCCGCCTGACCAGCAACGGTCGCACGCCGGCCTCCACACCGGCGCCCAACACCAAACGCGAATCGGGCAGTTTGTAACCGCCGCATGCAAAAAGGGTTCGGCTATGGCCGAACCCTTTTTTTATCGCAATGGCGCTGAATTAGCGGTTATGCGCGCCCGACCGGGAAGGCCAACACTTCACTCAGGCTTTCAGCGCCCAACGCCAGCATCACCAGCCGATCAACGCCTAGCGCCACACCGGAACACTCCGGCATACCGTGCTGCAGCGCATCCAGCAGGTTGTTATCAATCGGGTGCTGCGGCAAACCGCGTTCCGCTCGCTTGCGGTTGTCCTGATCAAAACGCTGACGCTGCTCGCGGCTGTCGGTCAGTTCACGGAAGCCATTCGCCAGTTCAATACCTTTGAAATAGACTTCGAAACGCTCCGCCACGCGGTGATCTTCAGTGCTGATCTCCGCCAGCGACGCCTGACTGGCCGGGAAGTGATAAACGAACGCCGGTTTATCACGGCCGATGTACGGCTCCACGCCAACGGTAAACAACAATTGCAGCAGCGTATCGCGATCCTCTTCGGTATCGGCAATGTTGCTCAGATCGAGTTTGGCCGCCGCTTCACGCAGTTGTACCTTCTCCGCCGACAGCGGATCGATATCCAGATGGCGCAGGAAAGCCTGCTGATAAGACAGGGTCTCCGCACTCTCGCAGTCCAGTACCTGCTGCAGCAGATCATCCACCTCGTTCATCAGCCGGTACATGTCGTAGTGCGGACGGTACCACTCCAGCATGGTGAATTCAGGGTTGTGATGACGACCGGCCTCTTCATTGCGGAAACTGCGCCCCATCTGATAGATCGGCCCGCTGCCCGCCGCCAGCAGACGTTTCATGTGGTATTCCGGGCTGGTCATCATGTACAGCGTCATGCCATCCGCCGCACCGGGCCCGACAAAACGCGTCTGGAACGGGAACAGGTGAATATCGGTGACCGTCGCCTGGCTCATGGTTGGCGTCTCAACTTCCAGCACGCCACGATCGGCGAAGAAACGCCGGATCTCAGTCAGGATCGCTGCGCGTTTCAACAAATTGGCGATGGGTGCACTTGGCTGCCAGCTTGCCGTTTCGCTCATGGTAATTACTCCGAAATCAAACAGGGGATGCAGTCTACTCGTATCCTGGCATGCAAACAAATTCTTAACAGCTCGGCCGCTTTAACCTCGACATTACCTGATAAATAGTTGGCAAAAAGGTTAATAAAAGTTGAATAAACGTTAAATCCAACCCACAGGCAATTATCCTTCCGCCCGCCGGTTAAAAGGCAAAACAATCGATCACATCAAATTTCTTCTACTTAACTTTAGGTATAGTTAATTCCACATTATTGGTGGGAGATATCTACCCTTAAGCTTTATGCAACGACAATGAACTCAGTTAGTTAGCACCCGAAGAATATTTATAAATATTAAGCATAGATATTTAATTTGCCGTTCTTAACAAGAATATTGGAGGAATGCAGTGCAAACCTTTAACGCCGATCTTGCCATTATTGGGGCCGGGGGTGCTGGTTTACGTGCAGCAATAGCCGCAGCGGAAGCCAACCCCCAACTGAAAATCGCGCTCATCTCAAAAGTCTACCCGATGCGCAGCCATACGGTAGCCGCCGAAGGGGGATCCGCCGCCGTCACTCAGGATCACGACTCTTTTGACTACCACTTCAACGACACCGTTGCCGGTGGCGACTGGTTGTGTGAGCAAGACGTGGTCGACCATTTCGTCCACAACTGCCCGCGGGAAATGACCCAGTTGGAACAGTGGGGCTGCCCGTGGAGCCGTAAACCGGACGGTTCGGTCAACGTGCGTCGCTTCGGCGGCATGAAGATTGAACGAACCTGGTTCGCCGCCGACAAGACCGGCTTCCACATGCTGCATACCCTGTTCCAGACCTCGCTCAAATACCCGCAAATCCAACGTTTCGACGAGCACTTTGTGCTGGATATTCTGGTGGATGACGGTCAGGTCCGCGGTTTGGTCGCAATGAACATGATGGAAGGCACCCGCGTGCAGATCCGCGCCAATGCGGTGATCATGGCCACCGGCGGTGCCGGACGCGTGTACCGCTACAACACCAATGGCGGCATCGTCACCGGTGATGGCATGGGCATGGCGTTCCATCATGGCATCCCACTGCGCGATATGGAGTTCGTCCAATATCACCCTACCGGCCTGCCGGGTTCCGGCATCCTGATGACCGAAGGCTGCCGCGGCGAAGGCGGTATTCTGGTGAATAAAGACGGCTACCGTTATTTGCAGGACTACGGCATGGGCCCGGAAACCCCGCTGGGCGAGCCGAAGAACAAATACATGGAGCTGGGCCCGCGCGATAAAGTTTCGCAGGCCTTCTGGCACGAATGGCGTGCCGGTCGCACCATCGCCACCCCGCGCGGCGACGTGGTCTATCTCGACCTGCGCCATCTGGGGGAAAAGAAGCTGCTCGAACGCCTGCCGTTCATCTGTGAACTGGCCAAGGCCTACGTCGGCGTCGATCCGGTAAAAGACCCCATCCCGGTACGCCCAACGGCGCATTACACCATGGGCGGCATTGAAACCGATCAAAACTGCGAAACCCGCATCAAGGGGCTGTTTGCCGTCGGTGAATGCTCTTCCGTCGGTCTGCACGGTGCCAACCGCCTGGGATCCAACTCGCTGGCGGAACTGGTGGTGTTCGGCCGGGTGGCCGGTGAGCATGCAGCTCGTCGCTCGCTGGAATCTGGCCCGGCCAATGGCAGTGCCCTTGATGCGCAAGGGCGCGACGTCGAAACCCGACTCAGCAATTTGATGAAGCAGGAAGGCAGCGAAAACTGGTCGAAGATCCGCGATGAAATGGGGCTGTCGATGGAAGAAGGCTGCGGTATCTACCGTACGCCAGAACTGATGCAAAAAACCATCGATAAACTGGCTGAGCTGAAAGAACGCTTCAAGCGCGTCAAAATCACCGATAACTCCAGCGTGTTCAATACCGACCTGTTGTACACCATCGAGCTGGGCTACGGCCTGGACGTCGCCGAGTGCATGGCGCACTCCGCCTTTAACCGTAAAGAATCCCGCGGCGCCCACCAGCGTCTGGATGAAGGCTGCACCGAACGTGACGACGTGAATTTCCTGAAGCATACGCTGGCGTTCCATAACCCTAACGGCGCACCGCGCCTGGAATACAGCGACGTGAAGATCACCAAACTGCCACCGGCCAAACGTGTGTACGGCGCTGAAGCCGAAGCGCAGGACAAAAAGGATAAGGAGCAGGCAAATGGCTGAGATGAACACCCTGAAAATCGAGGTCATGCGCTATAACCCGGAATGCGACGCAGAGCCACATTTCGAGACCTTCGCGGTGCCTTACGATGAACAAACCTCGCTGCTCGACGCGCTGGGTTACATCAAGGATAACCTGGCGCCGGACCTTTCCTACCGCTGGTCATGCCGCATGGCTATCTGCGGCTCGTGCGGCATGATGGTCAACCGGGTACCGAAACTGGCCTGCAAGACCTTCCTGCGCGAATACACCAACGGCATGAAGGTAGAGGCACTGGGTAACTTCCCGATTGAACGCGATCTGGTAGTCGATATGACCCACTTTATCGAAAGCCTGGAGGCGATTAAGCCTTACATCATCGGCAATAACCGCAAACCGGAAGACGGCCCTAACGTGCAAACACCGGCGCAGATGGCCAAGTACCACCAGTTCTCCGGCTGTATCAACTGCGGGCTGTGTTACGCCGCTTGCCCGCAGTTCGGTTTGAACCCAGAGTTCATCGGCCCGGCGGCAATCACCCTGGCGCACCGCTACAACCTGGATAATCGCGACCACGGCCAGAAACAGCGCATGGCGCAACTCAACGGCCAAAACGGCGTGTGGAGCTGTACCTTTGTCGGCTACTGCTCTGAAGTGTGTCCGAAGCACGTCGACCCGGCCGCTGCTATCCAGCAGGGCAAGGTGGAAAGTGCCAAAGACTTCATGATCGCCATGCTGAAGCCGCAATAAGGGAGAGAAACCGCAATGACAACACAACGTAAGCCCTATGTGCGCACCATGACGCCAACCTGGTGGCAAAAGCTCGGCTTCTATCGTTTCTATATGCTACGTGAAGGGACCTCGGTGCCGGCCGTGTGGTTCAGCATCGTGCTGATCTACGGCGTTTTTGCGCTGAAAGGCGGTGCGGAGAGCTGGGCAGGGTTCGTCGGTTTTCTGCAAAACCCGCTGGTGCTGCTGATTAACGTAGTCGCCCTGCTGGCGGCGTTGCTGCACACCAAAACCTGGTTCGATTTGGCACCGAAAGCCGCCAATATCGTGGTCAACAGCGAAAAAATGGGGCCAGGGCCTATCGTCAAAGCGCTGTGGGCGGTAACGCTGGTCGCCAGCGTGGTCATCCTGGCCGTGGCCCTGCTGTAATCCGGAGGAAACATGATAAATCAAGCACCTAAACGCTCAGACGAACCGGTTTTCTGGGGATTATTCGGCGCCGGCGGCATGTGGGGCGCGATCATCGCGCCCGCTATCGTGCTGCTGGTCGGCATTCTGCTGCCACTGGGGTGGTTCCCTGGCGATGCGCTGGGCTATGACCGCGTGTTGGCTTTCTGCCAGAGCCTGATTGGCCGGCTGTTCCTGCTGCTGATGATTATCCTGCCGCTGTGGTGCGGTCTGCACCGTATACACCATGCGATGCACGATTTGAAAATCCACGTGCCGGCCGGTAAATGGGTCTTCTATGGCCTGGCGGCCATCCTCAGCGTCGTCACCGTTATCGGCGTGGTGACGCTGTAAAACACTTCTGGCGGCCAACTCCCGTTGGCCGTCTGCTTTGCCTTTCGGCTACACTGTTTATTCCAACCCGGTAAACAGGAGTAACCAATGCGTTTTCGGTCAAAGCTATGCGCGATCATTCCCGCCTTCCTTTCCGCCGCTTGCAGCGTTTCCCCGCCGAAGAACATCAAAGTAGTGAATGATTTCGACAGCCAGCGCTATCTCGGCACCTGGTATGAAATCGCGCGTTTTGATCACCGTTTTGAACGCGGCCTCGAACAGGTCACCGCCAACTACAGCCCACGCGAAGACGGCGGCCTCAAAGTGGTGAACCGGGGTTTTAATACGCAAAAACAACAATGGCAGGAAAGCACGGGCAAGGCCTATTTTACCGGCTCACCACAGGTAGCCGCACTCAAGGTGTCCTTTTTTGGGCCTTTCTACGGTGGGTATAACGTGATTGAGTTGGATGCAGATTATCGCTACGCGCTGGTTTGCGGCCCAAACCGAGGGTATTTGTGGATACTGTCGCGCACGCCGACGCTGGACGCCGCCACGCGCGACAGATTAGTGCAAACCGCGAAAAACAACGGCTTTGATACGGATAAGCTAATCTGGGTGAAACAAACGCAGCATCAGTGACTGCTGAACTTCAACCCAAGTATGCCGACAACAATCAGGCACAGGCTGAGGATGCGCGCGATATTGGTTGATTCACCAAGTAACACCATCCCCATAATTGCCGCGCCTACCGCACCAATGCCTGTCCAAACGGCATAAGCCGTGCCGGCGGGCAGCGTTTTCATCGCATGTGCCAACAGCAGCATGCTGACCACCATGGCGGCAACAGTAATAATGCTGGGGGTCAGACGAGTAAAACCATGGGTGTATTTCAGGCCAACAGCCCATACGACTTCCAACAAACCGGCAATAAGCAGAATAATCCAAGCCATGAAACAGGCTCCATAACGGTGGGGTCGTCCCCGAATGCAGATGCGTAAACGGGTCGTCCCATTTAGCGTTGTGATATGCCAGGGGATTATACCCACTGCCGGGGAGGATAACAGTACAAAGCTTTCGGCAGGAGATAGGTCAACAGGGGAAGCGGTATCCCACAACGATGCCTTTGGGCAGCTTTTCGCGGAATACCGCAAGTCAGTAAAGGGAGTTATTCCGCGCTACGCTGGATAGCCTTGCCGCCAGCCTGGATGTCCTCGCCCACGCCCTGAGTGGTGTTGCATGCAGTCAATGAGGTCAAGATCATCAAAGAGAAAATCGCGATAATACTTTTCTTCAGCATAGGAAAGTCCTTATTTGTCAGTGATGAAAAAGTACGGCTTTCTAAGCGTAGTAAATATTAGCGAGAGTTGCTGTTTAAAATGGTTTTATTTCGCACGATTACATTAGAGGCTTTAATGGTTATTAGCTGGCAGTACGCGAAATAGCGCCACCGAGGTGCTGAACGTCCTCACCGAAACCACGGAAAGTATTACAGCCGCTAAGGGACATCAGTAACAGTAGGGAGACAACGGCTAACAGAGTTTTTTTCATTATGTAGATTCTGCCAACGAGATACGGAAGGTAAAACAAAGGAGCCGCGCAGGGCTCCTTTCTTTTGAAACTTATTTTACGCGTGAGACGTATTCGCCAGAGCGGGTGTCAACGCGAACAACTTCACCAATCTGTACGAACAATGGAACCTTAACCACGGCGCCAGTGCTCAGGGTGGCAGGCTTGCCGCCGGTACCGGCAGTATCACCTTTCAGACCTGGATCGGTGTCAGTGATTTCTGCTTCGATAAAGTTCGGGGGCTGAACCGCGATTGGACGACCGTCCCACAGGGTAACGATACATTCTGCGTTGTCTTGCAGCCATTTTGCCGCATCAGAAACGGTTTTTTCTTCAACACCGTGTTGCTCGAAAGTCTCAGGGTGCATGAAGTGATAGAACTCACCGTCGTTGTACAGGTAGTTCATGTTGGTATCTACCACGTCCGCGCCTTCGCAAGAGTCGGTAGATTTGAAGGTTTTCTCAACGCGAGTACCGGTCAGCAGACGACGCATTTTAACGCGCGCAAATGCCTGGCCTTTGCCCGGTTTAACGAACTCACTGGATTCGATAGCGTAAGGTTCGCCCTCGAACATGATTTTAAGACCCGGACGGAAATCGTTGCTAGAATAAGTCGCCATGATGGCCCTCTGAATATTTAAACTGGTAGCTTAGCCAAAAAAATGGCACACATTATAACCCAAAGTACGGCATATAGAGAAGATTGGTTGCATCAACTCGCCGATGTTATTACCGATCCCGATGAATTACTGCAGCTTTTGTCACTGAATATGCATCCGGACCTGCCGCAGGGCCGTGAAGCCCGTCGGCTGTTTGCATTGCGCGTACCCCGCGCCTTCGCCGCACGCATGCGTCCCGGCGACGCCAATGATCCGCTATTGCGTCAGGTTCTGACCGCCAGCGAAGAATTCATCAATGCACCCGGCTTCACGACCGATCCGCTGGACGAACAGCGTAGCGTGGTGCCAGGCCTGCTGCACAAATACCGTAATCGTGCTTTGCTGTTGGTTAAAGGCGGCTGTGCGGTTAACTGCCGCTACTGCTTCCGTCGCCATTTTCCGTATCAGGACAACCAGGGCAATAAAGCCAACTGGCGTCAGGCGTTGGATTATATCCGCCAACACCCGGAACTGGATGAGATTATTTTCTCCGGTGGCGATCCGCTGATGGCCAAAGATCACGAGCTGGACTGGCTGATCGGGGAACTGGAAGCCATTGAGCACGTAAAACGCCTGCGCATCCACACCCGTTTGCCAGTGGTGATCCCGGCACGTATCACGCCAGAACTGTGCCGCAGGCTGTCGGCCTCACGCCTGCAGGTACTGATGGTCACGCACATCAATCATGCCAATGAGATTGACCGTGAACTGCAGGGAGCCATGGCGCAACTGCGTCTGGCCGGCGTCACCTTGCTGAACCAAAGTGTGTTGCTGCGCGGCATCAACGACAACGCCGACACGTTGGCGGCGCTGAGCAATGCGCTGTTTGACGCAGGTATCCTGCCCTATTACATCCACGTGCTGGATAAGGTACAGGGCGCGGCGCACTTTATGGTCAGTGACGACGAAGCGCGCGCCATTATGCAGGCGCTGCTGAGCAAGGTTTCCGGATATATGGTGCCGCGTCTGACCCGTGAAGTCGGCGGCAAGCCAAGCAAAACGCCGCTCGACCTGCGCCTGATGCAAGATTGACTGACCGACGGAATGACAAAAACAAAAGAGGCATGCCTGGGCATGCCTCTTTTTTATGCTATGACGTACGCATTAATCTTGCGTTACGGGCACTTATAAACCTGGCCGGCCATTTTGCTGTCCAGCGGGGCAAAGCTTGAAAGCAGGTTCTGGCTTGGGCTGGTAGCACCATAAATCACGTTGCCGCCCATTGCCGCTGCCTTGTTGCGCAGATCGTTTGCCGCGCCGCGCATGGAGCTGCCTTCACCACCGTTACCGGACAACCAGTTGCTCTGGGTGCCAGTCACTTCGCCCACCAGCTGGCATTCTGCCGCCGGTTTGGTATCGGTAAATTTAACCTGCTGACCTGCGGCGGAAAGTTCATTGGTGCTGCTGCAACCTGCCAGCAGCAAGGCTGCCGAAAGACCCAGTAAGGCTTTAATCCGCATCTTGTTCCCCATCTATATTGAGAGTTTCGCAAAAGCTTATCAGAAAGCGTTGCTATCTCTTAAGCATCCGTTGCCACTGGTGCTGGCCAACGTCTTGAGCGACAGCTGATGAAAGATCAGTTTACCAGCTAAATCAGCCCGGTCTGCATAAATATCATCAAAAGCAGTGAGACAAAGCACGCAAAAAAAAGCCCCGACCAATTGGCCGGGGCTTTTGCACACGCGAACGTGGGGGATGATTACATCATGCCGCCCATGCCGCCCATGCCACCCATACCGCCAGCGCCACCTAAATCAGGTGCGTCGCTTTTTGGCAGGTCGGTCACCATGCACTCGGTGGTGATCATCAGGCCAGCCACAGAAGCCGCGTACTGCAGAGCAGAACGGGTTACTTTGGTTGGATCCAGGATACCCATCGCGATCATGTCGCCGTATTCTTCAGTGTAAGCGTTGTAGCCGTAGCTGCCTTCGCCTGCTTTCACGTTGTTGGCAATCACGGAAGCTTCTTCACCGGCGTTGATTACGATCTGACGCAGTGGAGATTCCATCGCGCGCAGAGCAACCTTGATACCGACGTTCTGGTCTTCGTTGTCGCCTTTCAGGTTAGCAATTTTGCTTGCTACGCGGATCAGTGCAACACCACCGCCGGCAACCACGCCTTCTTCAACCGCAGCACGGGTCGCGTGCAGGGCATCTTCAACGCGGGCTTTCTTCTCTTTCATTTCAACTTCAGTTGCTGCGCCCACTTTGATAACGGCAACGCCGCCAGCCAGTTTAGCGACACGCTCCTGCAGTTTTTCACGATCGTAGTCAGAGGTCGCTTCTTCGATCTGCTGACGGATCTGGGTAACGCGGCCTTGGATAGTCGCTTCGTCGCCCACGCCATCGATGATGATGGTGGTATCTTTGTTGATCACAACGCGCTTAGCCTGGCCCAGGTCTTCCAGGGTCGCTTTTTCCAGCTCCAGACCAATCTCTTCAGAGATAACGGTACCGGCAGTCAGGGTAGCGATATCCTGCAGCATAGCTTTACGACGGTCGCCGAAACCAGGTGCTTTAACCGCAGCCACTTTCACGATGCCGCGCATGGTGTTAACCACCAGAGTAGCCAGCGCTTCGCCTTCAACATCTTCAGCAATGATCAGCAGTGGTTTGCCGGCTTTCGCTACGGCTTCCAGTACTGGCAGCATTTCACGGATGTTGGAGATTTTCTTGTCAGCCAGCAGGATGAACGGGCTTTCCAGTTCGATAGAACCGGTTTCTGGCTTGTTGATGAAGTATGGAGACAGGTAACCGCGGTCGAACTGCATACCTTCAACAACGTCCAGCTCGTCTTGCAGGCCAGTGCCTTCTTCAACGGTGATAACGCCTTCTTTGCCCACTTTCTCCATCGCTTCTGCAATCAGTTTACCCACGGTTTCGTCGGAGTTTGCAGAGATGGTGCCTACCTGAGCGATAGCTTTGGAGTCAGAGCAAGGTACGGACAGTTTTTTAAGCTCTTCAACAGCGGCGATAACCGCTTTGTCGATACCGCGCTTCAGATCCATTGGGTTCATGCCGGCAGCCACAGCTTTCAGGCCTTCGGTGATGATGGATTGAGCCAGTACGGTTGCAGTGGTGGTACCGTCGCCCGCAGCGTCGTTCGCTTTAGAGGCAACTTCTTTCACCATCTGCGCACCCATGTTTTCGAACTTGTCTTCCAGTTCGATCTCACGAGCAACAGATACGCCATCTTTAGTGATGGTAGGAGCGCCGAAGGACTTATCCAGCACTACGTTACGGCCTTTCGGGCCCAGGGTCACTTTTACTGCATCAGCGAGAACATTCACGCCGCGGAGCATTTTCACGCGAGCGTCATTGCCGAATTTTACGTCTTTAGCTGCCATTGGTATTTCCCTTCAACTCGTTCAGTTCAGAAGATAAAGCGCACTTACGCTTCAACAATTGCCAGAATGTCGCTTTCGGACATGATCAACACTTCTTCATTGTCGATCTTCTCTGCTTTCACGCCGTAACCGTCGTTGAAAATCACGATATCGCCAACTTTCACATCCAGCGGCTGGATGTTGCCGCTTTCCAGAACACGCCCTTTACCCACCGCGACAACTTCGCCACGAGTAGATTTACCCGCTGCAGAGCCAGTCAGGACGATGCCGCCAGCAGATTTTGATTCAACTTCTTTGCGCTTGACGATAACGCGGTCATGCAATGGACGAATACTCATTGAACGCTCTCCTGTAAGAAGGTCTCTATCAGATTTAGGGTTGTCACCGGATTGTGAATACCGGCTTGTGGGATTTGAAATGGGGGCATTCCATCCCCCTTCAAGGGGGCGGCCAAAAAAATTTTCGCTTTTGATGGCAATACTGAGCTACTGATGCGAAAAACGCGGCCTGGGCCGCGTTTTTTCAACGATCGTTGCGTTTGTCATGATCGTCGGGCTGATGATCCAGCGTATAGCGATCGTCGTTTTTACGCTGGAACTCGCCGTCGAAGGTGTTGCCGTTGGCAGCATTACCGCCCTGGCTCCAACCGCCGGGGCGGTAAACGGAAAGATGCGGCATCAGTTTCAACGTCAGCGATTTTTGCACCGGGGGCAGTAACAACAACAGGCCGAGGAAATCGGTAAAGAATCCCGGCACCAGCAGCAAGAAGCCCGCTAATACCAGTGAAACACTTTTCACCATTTCCGACGCAGGGCTTTCACCTGCAGCCAGCTTTTGTTGCATCTGCATGAAGGTCTTCATGCCCTGGTTGCGCACCAGCGAAATGCCGACGCAGGAGGTGAACACCACCAGCAACAGGGTAATCGCCACGCCCAATACGGCGGCGACTTTAATAAATAGGGATATCTCTATGTAAGCCAACAGAAATATCAGCAGTAACGGTAACCAGCGCACCTGGTTCTCCTCTGGTAGATCTGCGCAACCGCACGTTGGCGACGGCGCGAAAAGGGGGCCGGTTAACGGCCGACCTAAATACAATGGGGTCTGCCGGCGTGCATTTCAACCAAAGGCCCTTTTTTATTGCTAAAGTTAATAAACGTGAAAGGGATCACAGAACCAGAAACAGGCAATTTAAGAAGGCTCAGAAGGTGATCTGGATTCAGTCATTTATTACTAACCAGCATATGATCTGGGCAGCAACGGGCACAGTGGTTAATCGTTTCATGCCTGAAGCCTTCGGCAACATAATTTGGTTCCCTGACAATTAATTAATTCGGCAGCAATACAAAGAAGGTTCACATGTCAAATAACATTCGTATCGAAGAAGACCTGTTAGGAACACGTGAAGTCCCCGCAGAAGCCTATTACGGTGTTCACACTCTGCGTGCGATTGAAAACTTTTATATCAGCAACAGCAAAATCAGCGATGTGCCCGAGTTTGTTCGCGGCATGGTAATGGTAAAAAAAGCCGCAGCGATGGCGAACAAAGAACTCAAAACCATTCCACGTAAAATCGCTGATGTCATCATCCAGGCCTGTGACGAAGTGCTGGATAAAGGCAAATGCATGGACCAGTTCCCGGTGGATGTGTTCCAGGGCGGCGCGGGCACTTCATTGAACATGAACACCAACGAAGTGCTGGCGAATATTGGTCTGGAGCTGATGGGCCACCAGAAAGGCGAATACCAATACCTGAACCCTAACGATCATCTCAACAAGTGCCAGTCTACCAACGACGCCTACCCAACCGGTTTCCGCATTGCGGTTTACGCCTCCAATCAGAAGCTTATCGACGCCATCAACCAGCTGCGCGAAGGGTTTGACCGCAAGGCAAAAGAGTTTGAAACCATCCTGAAAATGGGGCGCACCCAGTTGCAGGATGCGGTGCCAATGACGCTGGGCCAGGAATTCCATGCGTTCAGCGTGTTGCTGAAAGAAGAAACCCGCAACCTGCATCGCACCGCCGAGCTGCTGCTGGAAGTGAACCTGGGTGCGACAGCAATCGGGACGGCGCTGAACACCCCGGAAGGCTACCCGCAACTGGCGGTTCAAAAATTGGCAGAGGTCAGCAACCTGCCTGTCGTGCCGGCCGAAGACTTGATCGAAGCCACCTCCGACTGCGGCGCCTACGTAATGGTGCACAGTGCGCTGAAACGCCTCGCAGTTAAACTGTCTAAAATTTGCAACGACCTGCGCCTGCTGTCTTCAGGCCCACGCGCCGGTCTGAACGAAATTAACCTGCCGGAACTGCAAGCGGGCTCATCCATCATGCCGGCCAAGGTCAACCCGGTCGTACCGGAAGTGGTCAATCAGGTATGTTTCAAGGTGATTGGCAACGACACTTGCGTTACCATGGCGGCCGAAGCGGGCCAACTGCAGTTGAACGTCATGGAGCCGGTGATTGGCCAGGCGATGTTCGAGTCCATTCACATCCTGACCAACGCCTGCTATAACCTGCTGGAAAAATGCATTAACGGCATCACCGCGAATAAAGAAGTGTGCGAGCACTACGTCTTCAATTCCATAGGTATCGTCACCTATCTGAACCCGTTCATTGGCCACCACAACGGTGACATCGTCGGGAAGATCTGCGCCGAAACCGGCAAGAGCGTACGTGAAGTCGTGCTGGAACGCGGTCTGCTGACCGAAGCCGAGCTGGATGACATCTTCTCCGTGGAGAACCTGATGCACCCGGCCTATAAAGCCAAACGCTATACGGATGAAAATGAACAATAACAGACACACCCGGTAGCCCAAAAAGGCACGCTAAATCCCCCTGGATAGCGTGCCTTTTTACTTTCCATCGCCCACAAAATTTTAACTTTTCGTTTTCAAAAAAACTTATTTTAAGGAGTAGACACTATGTTAGCCGTAGAATTGGTTATCGTTCTGCTGGCCATTTTTTTAGGGGCCAGGCTGGGCGGTATCGGGATTGGATTTGCAGGCGGACTGGGGGTTTTGGTCCTGGCGTTGATTGGCGTGAAACCGGGCAGTATTCCGTTCGACGTCATTTCCATCATCATGGCGGTGATTGCTGCGATCTCGGCGATGCAGGTCGCCGGCGGTATGGACTATCTGGTGCAGCAAACGGAAAAACTGCTGCGCAAGAACCCCAAGCACATCACCATTCTGGCACCGATCGTCACCTATTTTCTGACTATCTTCGCCGGTACCGGCAACATTTCGCTTTCCGCGCTGCCGGTGATCGCTGAAGTCGCGAAAGAACAGGGCATCAAGCCTTGCCGTCCGCTGTCTACCGCCGTGGTATCCGCACAGATCGCCATCACCGCCTCGCCAATTTCTGCCGCGGTGGTGTACATGTCTTCAGTGATGGAAGGGCACGGCGTCAGCTATCTGCACCTGCTGATGGTCGTGATGCCGTCTACCTTCTGCGCCGTACTGGTGATGTCGCTGCTGGTAAGCTGGCTGTTCGACTCCAAATTGTCGGACGATCCGGTTTACCTGAAGCGCCTGGAAGAAGGTTTGGTGACCCTGCGCGGCAACAAGATCATGGAAATCAAACCCCGCGCCAAAGTGTCGGTGCTGCTGTTCCTGCTCGGCGTGCTGTGCGTGGTGGCTTACGCCATCATCAACAGCCCAGGCCTGGGCCTGGTGGCAAAACCGCTGATGAACACCACCAACGCCATTCTGATCATCATGCTTAGCGTCGCTACCCTGACCACCCTGCTATGCCGCGTCGATACCGATATGGTGCTTAATTCCAGCACCTTTAAGGCCGGCATGAGCGCCTGTATCTGTATTCTGGGGGTAGCCTGGTTGGGTGATACCTTTGTTCAAGCCAACATTGACTGGATCAAAGAGACTGCTGGCACGGTGATTCAATCGCATCCGTGGCTATTGGCCGTGATTTTCTTCTTCTGCTCGGCGCTGCTGTATTCTCAGGCCGCCACCGCCAAGGCGCTGATGCCGATGGCGCTGGCGTTGAACGTATCGCCATTGACCGCAGTGGCTTCCTTCGCCGCCGTTTCCGGCCTGTTTATCCTGCCAACCTACCCAACGCTGGTCGCCGCGGTACAAATGGATGATACCGGCACCACCCGCATCGGGCGTTTTGTGTTTAACCACCCGTTCTTTATCCCCGGCACCATCGGCGTGATATTGGCGGTGCTGTTTGGCTTCCTGCTGGGCAGCGTGATGCTGTAATGCTTCACCCCGGGGCTGCGGCCCCGGTTTCCCCTCTCCTGCCCCACTGGCGATAAACTCGCCTTCTAGCTGACCGCCCTTCAAGGTATAGTGCCCACTGATAATCTGGATGAGAGGGCTGAAGATGTCTGATTGCGAAGCTGTCGTCATACTCTGCACCGCACCCGATGAGGCCACGGCTCAAGACCTGGCGGCCCGGGTTCTGGGGGAAAAGCTGGCGGCCTGCGCCACGCTGTTACCCGGCGCAACGTCGTTATATTACTGGGAAGGGAAACTGGAACAGGAATATGAAGTGCAGATGCTGTTCAAAAGCGATCGCCACCATCAAGATGCCCTGCTCAGCTACCTGAAACAACATCACCCCTACCAGACGCCAGAACTGTTGGTGTTGCCGGTGATGGCCGGAGATAAAGACTACCTGTTATGGATCAACGCTTCATTAAACTGATTTTTCTGCTTTGCAGCCTGTTCTTTCTGCCGCAGGCGGCCCAGGCTTCGCTGTTCGGCCAAAACGGCGGTAGCCAGTTCGTGCCTGTCGATCAGGCCTTCGCCTTTGATTTCAAACAGCAAGGCAATCAGCTGTCGCTGGACTGGCAAATTCGTCCCGGTTATTACCTCTATCGCCAGCAGATCAAACTGGTGCCAAAGCAGGCCACGCTGGGCGCCGTTGAACTGCCCGCCGGGCTGAGCCACAAAGACGAATTTTTCGGCGAGGTCGCCATTTTCAAGCAACAGCTGAATCTGAAGATTCCGCTGCAACAAGCAACGGCAGATGCCAGCCTGAGCGTGACCTACCAGGGCTGCGCGGAAGCCGGTTTCTGCTACCCGCCGGAAACGCGCGTGATCCCGTTGAATGCCGTGAGCGCCTCCGCCGTTCCGGTACTCCCTACTGCGGCAGAGCCGGTACCGGCTCCCAATGATCTGCCGTTTTCACCGCTGTGGGCATTGCTGATCGGTATCGGTATCGCTTTCACCCCCTGCGTTTTGCCGATGTATCCTCTGATTTCCGGCATCATTCTGGGCCGTGAAAAACCGCATAGCAGCGGTCGAATTTTGGCGTTGGCCGTGGTTTACGTGCAGGGTATGGCGCTGACCTATACCTTGCTGGGTTTGGTGGTCGCTGCCGCCGGGCTGCAGTTTCAAGCGGCACTACAACATCCGTACGTGTTGATCGGCCTCTCAGTGCTGTTTATCGCCTTGGCATTGTCGATGTTTGGCCTCTATTCATTGCAATTACCGGCATCGCTGCAAACGCGTTTAGCGGGCTGGAGCAATACCCAAAAAGGAGGCTCGCTGCCCGGCGTGTTCCTGATGGGGGCTCTGGCTGGATTGATCTGTTCCCCTTGTACCACCGCACCACTCAGCGCGATCCTGCTCTACATTGCCCAGAGCGGTAATATGTGGGCCGGCGGCGGTACCTTGTACCTTTACGCATTAGGCATGGGGATCCCGCTGGTGCTCGTCACCCTGTTCGGTAACCGCCTGCTGCCGCGCAGCGGCCCATGGATGCAGTATGTCAAAGAGGCTTTCGGCTTTGTGATCCTCGCCCTGCCGGTATTTCTGCTGGAGCGTGTGATCGGCGATCTGTGGGGGCTGCGGCTGTGGAGCCTGCTGGGTCTGGCGTTCTTCGGCTGGGCATTTGCCCTTAGCCTGAAAACCTCCCGCGGCTGGGCCCGTGTTTTACAGATGCTATTACTGGCAGCGGCGGTGATCGCCGCACGGCCGTTGCAAGACTGGGCTTTTGGCGTTAACAGCACTCAGCAGGCAGCACCACATCTGAACTTTACGCAGATCAGTAATGTGGAGCAGCTCAACCTGGCGCTGCAGCAAGCACAGGGTAAACCGGTGATGCTGGATCTGTATGCCGATTGGTGCGTCGCCTGCAAAGAGTTCGAAAAGTATACCTTTAGTGATGCGGCCGTTCAGGCTAAGCTGACCAATGCCGTGCTGCTGCAGGCGGATGTGACCGCCAACAATGCCGAACAGGCAGCGCTGCTCAAGCACTTGAAAGTCCTGGGTTTGCCGACAATTCTATTTTTTAACGGTGCAGGACAAGAGTTGACGGCCCAGCGGGTGACCGGATTTATGGATGCTCCAACGTTCAACGCGCATTTGCAGAAAGTAGTGCAATAAATAACACTGAAGTTCAGAACCGAATTTGGAGGGAGCACAAGTGCAACGCGAACAAGTTCTTGATACGGCACTGGGGCTGTTGGAACAACAGGGCCTGGCAACCACCACATTAGAAATGCTGGCAGAAAAACTCGACGTACAGCCGAGCGATCTTAAACGCTTCTGGCCGGATCGCGAAGCGCTGCTGTATGACTGCCTGCGCTATCACGGCCAGCAAATTGACACCTGGCGTCGTCAGTTGCTGCTGGACGAAGCCCTGAGCCCACAGCAAAAATTGCTGGCACGCTACGACGTGCTGGCAGAGTACGTACAACACGATCGCTATCCCGGCTGCCTGTTTATTGCCGCCTGTAGCTTCTTCCCGGAGGTTGATCACCCTATCCACCAGCTGGCCGAGCAGCAGAAGCTGACTTCGCTGGAACTGACCCGTGACCTGCTGCGAGAAATGGACGCCGACGATGCGGATATGGTGGCGCAGCAGATGGAACTGATCCAAGAGGGCTGCCTCAGCAAACTGCTGATAAAACGTCAGCTCCAGGACGTATCCGTTGCCAAGCGCTTGGCGGAAGACATCTTGCAGGTCGCTCAGTGCCGCAGAAATGGCGCATTAAGCTGAATGACACCGTGGCGGCGAGCGCAACCACGGTACTTTACGCCCATCTCGCGCTTTTTTTGCTCCCTTTGACTGAAAAGCCAGCAACCGGACGCGTTTTGCCTTATTTCGTTCACAAAGCCGTTGACTGACTTCGGCCAATACGGTTTAATGCTGCGCGTTGCCCGGATAGCTCAGTCGGTAGAGCAGGGGATTGAAAATCCCCGTGTCCTTGGTTCGATTCCGAGTCCGGGCACCATCTTCAGAGCCTGTTCGTTAAGGGTTGAGATCCTTAACGGGCATGACATAAGTACCCGAAACAGCTTCATGTGATAAATATACTTATCGCATCGATTGTTGAACACTCGGGACTAAGAAGCCAGAGAGTGTTGGTCGCACTCTCTGGCTTTCTCTCGTCCTTCCGATAAGAATTCTGACAGTATCTAACCGGTAGTGTCAATCTTATGTAAAGAAAAGAAGCATTTTTTTGCCTTTAATCACTTAGATTGACTTAAGTTCTTCCCTAACCTTCAAACGCTTCTTCTAATGCCATTCTAATGCTGTCCATATTTCCCTCGACGTATTCCAATGTGACCGCAACACTTGAATGACCCAAAAGTGTTTGAACAACTTTTAGATTTCGATCAGGAGATTTCATCATATCGGTAGCAATGGTGTGCCTGAACCGATGCGGAGTGATGATGCACTTACACTCATTCGATAGTCTTCGGAAGAAACCACGGAGGGGTTGATAAGCCATAACGTCAGTTAAGATATTCTTTCGCCCGTCAAACCTGCTCGCGTTAAATAACATATCAGCATATGTTGCTCCACGTTCGGCCGCTGCCATCATCAGCCTTTCAAGTCTTGGCTGTAATAATCGGGTGATAGGTACCCTGTGTTCTCTATGATTTTTAGAGGCTTCAGGTCGTAAATTTATCCACCCGCCCTCCAGATTAACATCCTCCAAACGAATATTAAGTAGCTGATTTTGTCTCATGCCCGTGTAACGAAGTGTATCTACAACACTGAGCCAAAACCACGCCGGTCGTAGTGCTGAACGAGATTTCTCAATAATGCCCAGGCCCTCCTCCTTTTCCCTCGCTTCTAAAAGTAAATAAATTTTCTTAATCTCGGTCTGTGATAATGTTTTCTTTCGTTTTATATCAGGCCTAGCAATAACTCCATTAAAAGGGTTATCTTTAATGGGAATGAGTTGCTGTTGTAGAACATGGTTATAAATAGCACGCATGTGTGCGACTTTGTTATTCCATGTTATAGATGACAGCCCTTGTTCTTGCAAAACATATTTACGCCAGTTCAAAACAATCAATTTATTGACTTGACCAGGTAATACTTTATCTTGGGTATAACGCCTGAATGAATTTACAACCTTTCGATAACTCCACTCCGTAGCAGGTCTTAACGTTTTGCTAAAGAAATAATCATCAAGTATATCGTCATAATTTATCAAATCCATTTCAATCTCCAAGTCAATCAATTTAAATACAACTATCATTTATTAGGTGCTAACCATGAACTATCAGAAGGCACCGGGGCCTTGCTGAATATCTGTTTAAGCGGGATCATATACCCTGAAATTCGTGTAAAACGTCCTTCTCTATTCTCACCCACATACTTTCTGTAGACATAAATTCCCTTACCGTTCCTGGAAAAATGTCGATTTAGCGCTTCAAACGATTTTTGCACATCATCTTTATCAATCCCATTACTGCCCTGTGAGGCTAAATATCTGTAAAAACAATCCGGAGTTTGTACAAAAACATACTGCGCCATAATATGTAGAAGACTATCCTGCGCATTCACGCTTAATGTTCCATCATCAACAGAATCTATTAACCAGTTCCAAAAATATTCTCCCGAGGGGGACATCTCCTCATAATTCGGTTGATGTTGACTCATCTCATGGGTTTTATCTTCTGAAGAAATTGAGCTCACAACGTCCGTAGTTTCGGCACAGGTCATTTTATCTAATAAGGACAGCAATTCTCCTGGAGTTCCCCCCTCTGTTGAGGTTGTATTTACTGACTCAGTATCCTCTTCAGTGAGATGGGATTGACTAAGGGCGGATACCAACTCCGGCATAGATTCAAATGCCCGTGTGTTACTGAATGAATGAGAGACATTACCCCTATTTTCTGTAGTGACAACAGGGCCGCTAACTATTTGATTTACAGGATGTTCGACTGAGTCCTGAAGCTCACTCTGCAGTAATGGCTCAGAGTTTTCTGCTACAGATTTGATTGAAGAGTGATGAGATATCTGTTGATCGGTGAGTCCGCACTTTTCACGGGCTTCACTTACGGCTGCATGCAGGATAGCTCCGGATGATTTACTACCCGACAAATAAACCAGCAAAGCATCCGTCAACTGAGGCCAATGCGATATCCAACGTAACCCATCATAAGGTAGCAAACGATAAGCATGAGCTGCGGCCCGAACTTCCGAATTCGTAGTTAGATCACAAAACCTTACCCGCCAGGGCGCTTCAGGGACTTCTAAGCCGGGAAACCAGCGACGACCATCCTCATGGAAAGCCGCCATCTGTTCCAAGGCCCCCAAATCATGTAATAGCGCAGCCCAGAATATTGCAGTGCACCAGGCAGAACCCTGGGCAGATTGTTCCTCTGGTGGGGCGCCCGGAGGCAACATCCACCCCCGTGAAAGCCTCACCGCGCATACAGCAACTTCAAGCGCCTCATCCAGCATTCCTCCCTCACACGCATATTTCCCTGACAGCCCCACGGGTAAGTGCTGCACCCTCACAGCCAACTGTTTAACAGGCTCCAGCCAAAACGCTTCCCATACGGGCCGGGAGAAAGGACTGTTATCCCAAAGTTGTTGCAGCGCCTGTTTTCTGGGCCGCGTGGCCAGAAGCACATCTGCATTCTGCGGTGAAAACCATCCCGCAGCACTCAGTCTCTCTGTTCCCTTAAGCACCTGCGGTGCAGTCTCTAACTTCTGCCCCTGAAATCTGCCAGCAAACCACTTCAGCATAGCCGCCCCTCGTCAGTCATGTGTAAAGGGGCAATACGCTATGATTTCCCCCATTCCTTGCAAGCATCAACTCTATATTCATTACCCCAATTAACCCCTTGATCTTTATTTTTTGGATCTGCTAGAAGAATTGTTGCAAGTCTTGAGGCCCAGAACGTGCATGAATGTGGCTTTTCGAAGAGAAAGCGCCACCATGAAATCGAACGCCGTTCCGCTGACCACGCTAGTCACCTGCTGGTTGATGATTTGCTCAGCGCTCACGCCCCTCATCACCGGGGGCCTTTTTACATCAGGCAGTCTGGTCGTATTCATCACGCTCGGCTTTACGCCCGCGATGTTCAAACCCCTTGCAAAGGCTGTGCTGTTTTTCAGGCCCCGCCCATTCGTATTGATGAAAAAACGACGCCGGATATGGCTACACCTCAATCCCTGGCTCGGTGTCGGCCACCCTGGGCTCAGGGATATGAACGGATACTGGCGTGAGCTGACAGATACTCTCCGCAGTGCCATGAAAACTAACCGCAATACGATTATCCTGTCGTCTCACCTACTCAGCCCCCGAAGAATAGCCAGGTTGTTACGACACTTTCACGCAGAACACTATCACTGCCGCACCCTAAGCAGACCCGTCAGCCGCACGGAACGAACTGGCTTGCAGATCGACACATTCCTGAAGGAATGGCGTTGGTACACTCCCTCAATGCAGTGCGGCATCCTAGTGATACGCAAAAAAGAAAAGAGGCAATGACGACGATGTTCTCCTGGAAACTGATGAAAGCCACGGAGCGCGCCTGCAGGAACATCTGTATGGAGGAAGAAGCGGCCTTTCATTACAAATACAAACTAAGTCGTTTTGATCGTCTCAAACTGTGGATTGAAGGTTTCATCGCCGGCTGGCAACAGGAGGAAGAATGCAGACCTCTATTGGGGCAGATAATCCATGTATGGAAACGAAAATCGCGGTGAATGACCTTATACCGGCTTATTAATTTGAAAATCTGAATGCACAATTTCCCGTTAAATATCGATTTAAACGTATTCCTACTGGCTACATGAGTAGTGTCGATCTGAACGATCTGCGTATTCCGGTGAAGATGAACAGCCATTCTGGAGGAACGTGAACGCGTTATTTCTTAACGCGCCCTCAGTTCCCTTTATTAACTCCACTGTTCATTTTGTGTCAACCTGAGCCAGTCGTTTTCGCATTGACTCACCTTTCATTTCCAACCGATGGGCGTTATGCATCAACCTGTCTAGGATCGCGTCAGCCAGCGTATTTTCGCCTACGCTGCCATACCATTCGTCCGTCGGCAGTTGGCTTATCATTACCGTGGCATTTTTGCCGTATCTGTCGTCCATTATCTCCAGTAGATCGTTCCGGTGTACCGCCGTCAGAGGCTCCAGCCCCCAGTCGTCCAGGATCAGCAGTTGGGTTTTCGACAGGTCTGTCAGCTGTTTTTTGTAACTTCCGCCCGCCCGACTGTGTGTCAGCTCAACCAGTAGACGGCTCAGACGCCAATATTTGACGCTGTAGCCCTGCTGACAGGCGTTGTTGCCCAGCGCGCAGCCAACATACGTCTTCCCGCATCCACACGGACCGGTGATCAGTAGGTTTTGTCCCCTGATCACCCATTCATTCTGGCTCAGCTGGGCTATGCGCGAACGTTCCAGGTTCCTTGGGTGCTGATAATCGATATCATGGACCGAGGCCTCCAGCCTCAGTCGGGCTTTCTGCAGCAGCCGTTTCTGCTTGCGCTGCTCCCTGACCAGTTGCTCGTTCGAGGTCAGCAGTGCCAGTCGTTCTCTGAAGGAGAGCTCCTCGTAAGTACCGGGTTGCTCCATCTGTGTAGACAAGGCGGTGGCCATCCCGGTCAGTTTCAGGTCGGCGAGCTGTTTCATCAATGTATGTGGCATATCGGGGTTCCTTAACTCAGTGGAAATGGCGTGGGCCACGGATGTTTTCATGCTCCTGGGGAAGCTCCTGTGACGGATGGCTGTCACTATCAGGGGGAACAAGATCACGGTTACTCCGCAAGATGGATTTGATTTGCTTCAGCTGGCTCAGCCCTTCACGGTTGGCCAGTCGGCAGCTGTTGTTGACCCGTTCTGAAGGATATTCACGCGTCAGGTTCAGTAACCCCAGGCACAGGCGGTATGCCTGTTCCAGGTGGGCCTTTTCGGCCAGACGATCGCTGATCCACTGCAGGGTGTCACCACCAACGCCGGCGGCCCAACTTTTTAACCGGCCGGGTGTCCACTCATGATGGTGGCGATGGCGTTCCGGCATGTGTGCCGCTGTTGTGCTGTTACCCGGGTGAGGACGCCGCGGGTGCGTGGCAACCAGCTGACCAGAGACATAGACCTCGAGCAGGTTATCGAAGGCGTGGAGTTCCACCGGGCTACCGACATGCTGATGCGGAACCGAGTAATGGTGTTGCTCGTATTCCACGTGGTAATCGATATTCACCTTGGCCTTTTTGACGTGCCGATAACGCCAGGGTTGTGCCGGCAACGGCCGTAACGCAGGTTTATCCAGCTTTTCGAAGGCTTCCCGTCGGTTCCCCGGCAGCTTTTTGAAGGGCCGCTCGTTGAGTTCCTTCACCAGTGCACGGATACAGTGATTCAGCTCAGCCAGCGAGAAGAAGATCTGGTGTCGAAGGCGGGCCAGGATCCAACGTTCCACGATCTGGACGGTAACCTCCACCTTGGGTTTGTCTTTGGGTTTTCGCGGTCGTGCCGGGATCACCGCCACCTGATAGTGTTCCGCCAGTTGCTGGTAGGACGGGTTGAGCTCCGGATCGTAGCGACAGGCTTTGGTGACCGAGCTTTTCAGGTTATCCGGCACCAGGATTTCAGGTACACCGCCGAAGAACTCCAGCATACGAACATGGCTGAGCAGCCAATCCTGCAGCGACTGGGTGTACGTCGCTTCGACCCAGGTGTAGTTGGAGGCACCCAGACCAGCACTTTGCGCATGAAGTGAACTCGGCGCTGTTGCTGTGGATTGGGAACACCTACAGTATGGTTGCCTTCAGACCGCTATGCAATTCAAATATAACCAGTTTAATGCCATCGAGATCACACTCTTTGATACTCAGCATGAAGGCCAGCTAGGACGCTTTACGCCGATGCTGCCCCCCGTCCATGGGCTTTCACCTTCGAGAGGTCGTTTCAATAACGTCTGTGCCTGTTCGTCGATACCGTGACAGATGGATGACACCTGGGCTTTCAGTGAGCAACAGTACGTAGATAAAGAGGCTATCAAGGATATTGGGTAAGGGACTTAGGAAAATGCTTATGACTGGTTTCAGTATTGATTAAATAACTAGGGTCGAAGCCAGTAGTATCAGTAATTCCAACATTTCCTCGGCGCAATGTATTCAAAACCGACTACCAGTCGTCTGCTTTATTCCTCGCAAGAGCATTACAATCATCTGGCTGACCAATGACTAGCCAGCCTAAAATCATAATGGCCACCCGATAACTCTCAGCGAGACACTATAGCTGGAAGTCACCTGAGGAACACCCCATCTCGTATTGGAGTAATTCACCGTCAGATTGATGAGAGGTTTCATTACTCTAAAGTGACAA
>RCUO01000270.1_pt1 | contig 30208 bp, 30 predicted proteins | sample 2166161 | NCBI WGS metagenome assembly RCUO01 (sample SAMN09932617, study PRJNA488358) | compost metagenome | feature: garden; material: soil; isolation source: compost soil in cyclohexanecarbonitrile-enriched culture | place: Germany: Experimental Botanical Garden Goettingen | collected 2016-01-27
GCCTGAAGGGTTTCACGCAGTTTGGCGAGTTTTTCGCCACGGCTGACGGTCGCCTGTGGTGGCAAGTGCTGATAGATCGGTTCGTTCGGCAGGCCTGGGCGGTCGCTCCAGACGCCGCTCAGCAGGTCGATGTCGGTGCGCAGGCGAGCGCCACGCTCTTCCAGTTTACCGCCCAGGGTCCGTGCCGAAGCCACGGCCATGACCGCGCCATCGACCGCGACAACGCCACCCTCGGGGGTTTGCTCGGCCAGCCATTCCAGTGGTCCGGGTTGACCCGGTTGCAGCTTGACCAGATCAATGCCGCTGCCGTTGAGCTCCTTGGTCGCCTGCTCCCAATAACGGCTGTCGGCCCAGACGCCGGCAAAATCCGGGGTCACGATCAGGGTGCCGACCGAACCATGGAAACCCGACAACCACTGGCGCCCCTGCCAGTAACCCGGCAGGTATTCGGACAGGTGCGGGTCGGCCGACGGCACCAGCAAGGCGTGAATGCCCTCCCGGCTCATCAGTTCGCGGGTTTGCGCCAGGCGCTGGGGCACCGATCCATTGATCGAAAGCTGCGTATTCATCGTGTCTCCTGCTAACCACTTCATCATTATTGTTGAGTGCCGATCAGCGTCGGCGCTTCGTCGCCCTATTGCCAGAATGCCGGAGCACTGGCGCAGGCTGCCTTGATCAGTTGAACCGCCTGGTCGATGTCCTGCTCGGTGGTGAAACGCCCGAGGCTCAAGCGGATGGTGCGACCGGCCGAGCGGGCATCGTGCCCCAGGGCCAGCAGTACATGGGATGGGGTATTGCTCGCGGAATTGCAGGCCGAGGTCGCGGAAAACGCGATCGAGGCCAGCAACGCCGCCGGGTTGAACTCGCCTTCGTCGAAGGTCAGGCTCAGGGTATGGGGAATGCGCCGGGTCGGGCTGCCGTTGAGACGCACACCGGGAATTCCCTGCAACTGCTCGAGCAAACGTTCACGCAAACGCACGATGGTGGCTTTCTCTTCATCGAACGCAGCGGCCGCCAGTGCAAAGGCCGAGCCCATGGCCACGATCTGATGAGTCGCCAGGGTGCCGGAACGCAGACCGCCCTCATGCCCGCCGCCATGGATCTGCGCCTGCAATCGTTGTTGGCCACGCGGACCGACATACAACGCACCGATGCCTTTGGGGCCGTACAGTTTATGCGCGGAAAACGACATCAGGTCCACCGGCCACTGCGCGAGGTCGATCGCCACTTTGCCCGCGCCCTGTGCGGCGTCGACATGGAACAACGCCCCGCTTTCACGCACCACCTGACCGATGGCGGGAATATCGTTGAGCGTCCCCAGTTCGTTGTTGACCAGCATCAGCGACACCAGGAAAGTGTCCTCGCGCATGGCTTCGCTGACCGCTTGCGCGGTGATCAGCCCATCGGCATCCGGCACCAGGTACGTCACGGCGACACCGGCATCCTGCAGTTGCCTGGCGGTATCGAGAATGGCCTTGTGTTCGATCTGGCTGGTGAGGATATGGCCACCGCCAGTGCCGCGCCCCTGGGCTACGCCTTTGAGGGCAAGGTTGTTGGATTCGGTGGCGCCTGAGGTCCAGACGATCTGTTCAGGTGTCGCGCCGACCAGTTCGGCGACCTGGCGTCGCGCCTGCTCCACCGATTGTCGGGCCTGTTGGCCAAAGACATGAGAGCTTGAGGCCGGGTTGCCGAAATTGCCGGTAAAGCCCAGACACTCGACCATCACCTTGATGACCCGCTCATCCACCGGCGTGGTGGCGGCGTAATCGAAATACAACGGACGTTTATTCATAAAAGACTCGCAGAGCGTGTTCCGGGATCAGGAAGCTCGTGACTGCAAACGGCAAAGCGCAGCCTTGTGAGCTGCGCGCGGTTTTCAGAACGTTACCAATACCTGATCGGATGCCGTTAAAGAAGAATTACTTCATTTAAAAGTGCGTAGGAACGCTCCTGAAAAGTCAGCTTAACAGGCATCGGGCAACCGGTTGAAGCAATGCGTCAGCTAAAGCTTTCGAGTATCAGCGGATACAGCGAACCCACAAGCAGCGCAGCCATGCCCCAATTGAACAGGCGCAGCCAGCGGCGATCCTTCAGAACATTGCGCAACAGCGTGCCGCAAGCGGCCCAGACACCCACGCTCGGCAGGTTGATGATCGCAAAGACGGCCGCGATCACGATCACATTCGTGAAGTACCCCTGCATCGGCGTGTAAGTGCTGATAGCGCCGATGGCCATGATCCAGGCCTTGGGATTGACCCACTGGAACGCGGCGGCACCCAGATAGCTGATCGGTTTCGCCTCGCCCTGCTGGCTCTCCGACATTGGCCCGGAATGGGCGATTTTCCACGCCAGATACAGCAAATACGCCGCCCCCACATAACGCAGCACGGTGTAGAGCAAAGGGTAGGTCTGGAACACCGCGCCAAGGCCAAAGCCGACCGCCACCACCAGTACGAAGAAGCCACAAGTGATGCCGAGCATGTGCGGAATCGTGCGGTTGAAGCCGAAGTTCACCCCGGAGGCCAGCAACATGGTGTTGTTCGGGCCGGGCGTGATCGAGGTGACGAGGGCAAACAGGGCGAAGCCCAGCAGCAGGTCGAGTGAGAGCGTCATGGGTGGCAGTCCGTCAGGGTCGGTCAGGTGTTGACCCTATCGCACACCTTGGGCGAAACCCATGGACAGTTACACGAAACTTGGAGCAGTACAGTTTTGCCTCAGCTTGGACGACCGTGAAGCTGTACAGATCGCCCGGCGTTCATTTCCCCCTGGTTGTCGTAGCTGAACGACTTTTGCGGCTGGCCGAGCAGTTCGGCTTTTTTCGCGTGGTATTCGTCGAAGGACAATCCGCGGCGGTTCAGCGCCTCCAGCGCCAGTTCCTTGCTTTCTTCAGCCGTGTAAGGGCGAAGCTCCGGGGAAACATGGCTGGCACATCCGGCGAGTACGGAGACAGTGAGCATCAGCACAGTGGCGATCATCGGTTTCATTTCTGGCGTCCTGGCGACTGGTTCGAGGCAATGAACACAGGCTACCCGCGCCTCCCGGGTAGCAGAAATCAACGCTTTCAATAGTGGCTATCAGGAAATGGCGATCATTGTCCTTATCAGCGCTTGCCCAGAGCGCAGGCCGGGAGCGCACTGGCTGGAGCCTACCTGATGGCACTTGTGTGGCATTGCTGCTCGTCGGGCGCTCGGTGAGGCGAAAGCGGCTGGCCTATATTTATCCGGCTGTACAACGAAGCAGGTTCTTTCCATCCACATAACAAGAACAGGGAGATCCATCATGAGTGTCAAACCCATTCCGGAGGGGTATCACAGCATCACCCCCTATCTGGGCATCCACAAAGCTGCCGAAGCCATCGATTTCTACAAGAAAGCTTTCGGCGCCATTGAGGTCATGCGCCTGGCCATGCCCGATGGTGGCATCGGTCACGCCGAACTGCGCATCGGCGATTGCCCGATCATGCTGGGCACACCGTGCGATCAAGGACCGCTGAGCAACCCGGACAATTCGCCGTCCGTGGGTCTGCATTTGTACGTGACGGATGTCGACAAGTCCTACAAACAGGCGATCGATGCCGGCGCAACCGTTGTATCGGAGGTCAAGGATCAGTTTTACGGCGACCGTTCAGGGACCTTGAAAGATCCCTACGGGCACCTGTGGTTCCTGGCCACGCACAAGGAAGACCTGACTCAGGAACAGATCGAGCAACGGGCCAAGGAGATGTTTGCCCAGGGTTGAAATCCCTGGTGATGGAGCGGGCCTCTTCGCGAGCAGGCTCGCTCCCACAAGGGTCCCGTCTTCAGCAGCACCGCCGACATGCCAATCACTTGCGCAAGCAAGCCCGCCCGCGACCTGTCGACAATGAGAAACATTTTCTTTCATTTCCCCTTTCGGGATTTCCCCTGCTCATCCGTCCTACTTAGATGCAGTCCTTTCGCGTAGGCAAAAGCCACGACCGGACCTTCTGGGCGCTCATCCCTGCGAAGCCCGCAGCCGAGCTGCCTCTCATCCAGGCAAGACCTCCAACATGTCAAAGAAGTCCCGTTCAAAAATCTGGTTCCTGGTCCATAGCTGGCTGGCATTGCCGATCTGGTTTTTCGTGCTGATCGTCTGTGTAACCGGAACCCTGGCCGTCATCAGTCAGGAGATCGTCTGGCTGACCAACCCGCCAATGCGCGCCAGCCAGCCCTCGGACGACGCCCCGCTACTCAGTTATCAGCAGGTCATCGAGGCCATCAACAAGGCCGAACCGCAGACCGTGGTGCAGAGCATCAGCCGCCCCGACGAGTCGCATTTCGCCCTGGATGTCGAAGTCAGCTACCCCGACGGGCGCTCGGTGGTGATTTATGTCAATCCGTACAGCGGCGTGATCCAGGGTGTCGCGCCGGAGTTCAACTTCCGCGCCTTCACCCGGGCGCTGCACGGCTGGTGGCTGGTGCCGTTCACCAACGGTTACAGCTGGGGCTGGTACCTGGTGTCGTTTCTCGGCTTGCCGCTACTGGCGTCGCTGGTCACGGGGCTGGTGGTCTACAAACGCTTCTGGAAAGGCTTTTTTCGGCCAACCCTGCGTATTCGCCACGGCGCGCGGATTTTCTGGGGCGACTTTCACCGTTTGAGCGGCATCTGGTCGATCTGGTTCATCGCGGTGATTTCCATCACCGGCACCTGGTTCCTGATCCAGGCATTGCTGTTCGATAACCAGATTTCCATCTCCACAGAAAAGATCATTCCGGCGATGTCCCGCGAAGCGGTACCGCTGTCGCCCGATGGATCGCCCCCGCCGCGCATCGACCTTGATCGAGCGATTGAAATCGCCACACAGAAAATCTCCGGACTGGAAGCCAGCTTCGTCAGCCTGCCGGGCAATGCCTACAGCCATCTGGATGTCGGGGGACGCGGCTGGTATCCACTGATGTTCCAGACCGCGACCCTCAACCCCTACACTGGCGAAATCGCCGCCTCGCGCCTGATTTCCGACCGCTCGCCTCTGGAGTTCGTCACCGAGTCCATGCGCCCGCTGCACACCGGCGACTTCGGTGGCCTGTGGATCAAGCTGATCTGGGCGTTCTTCGGCCTGTTGCTGAGCATGATGGTGCTCAGCGGCTTGCTGATCTGGACCAAGCGCACGGCACTGGCCACGGCCAATGCCTTCAAGCGCAGCAACAGGACACCGCGCAGCGCCGCGGCGCAACCGGCCACCCGCAAGGAAACATCGGAGGCCAACCTGTGAGCAAAGACATCGCGGTCTCACCACCCTCGCGCCTGAGCGTGTTCTGGCACAAATGGCGCTTTCACCTGAACGTCCTGTTGCTGCTGATTCCACTCGGTTTCATGCCCAAGTACTTCGCGGATGAAGCATTGATGCGCGGCGACAGTGGCCTGGGTGAACGCGAAGTCGGCGAAGTCCAGGTCGGCCCCTGGAGCCTGCGCCTGGCGGAATTGCGCAACGCCGCACCCACGCTCGACGGCCCCGCCGGCTACATGAAAGGTTTCAACGCGGCACTGTGCGAGGCCTGTATCGGACAGGTCAAGGCCACTTACCTGCGCATCGGCAAACCCCGCAGCCTGCGCGCCGCCGGCGTGATTTTCTTCGGCGCGCCGTACCGCATGGGCGCTTCACTGCCCGTCCCGGAAAAGACCACGGCCGACGCCGAGCTGTGGATCACCATGGAAGGCTGGGACGGCGCCATGCATCAGGCATCCATTCCTTTGAGCCAGGCCTCCCCCGCCACCATCGCCTGGCTGAACAAACAAGGAGGCAAACCATGATCAACCCGCTTCGTCCACTCAACACCCTGTTGCTGCTGCTCTGCGCCGGCTTCAGCGCCAGCGCCCTGGCCCATAACCCGATGTGCGAATGCAAGGCCATCGACGCCGAGCAGATCAAATGCACCGGTGGCTTTTCCGACGGCAGTGGCGCACCGGGCGTGACTCTCGATGTGATCGGCTACGACGAAACCATCCTGGTGCCTGGCAAACTCGGAGCCGATTCGACCCTGACGTTCAAGAAACCCGGCGCCGAGTTCTACGTGCTGTTCGACGCAGGCCCCGGTCACGTGGTGGAAATCGACCAGGCGGACATCCAGGCGCCATGAATACTTCAACGACCCAGGTCGTGCGCCCGGCGGGTGCCGGCCACGAAACCCTCTACGTCCTGCTGCTGTGCCTGATGATCCTTGCGGTCGCAGGTTCGGTGGTGCTCTGGCGCGGGGAATCCCATGAGGTGAGCAGCGTCAACAGCCACCAACTGGATGCCCGCCGCGACCTCAGCGCTGCCGAGCAAGGCATCTACGCCGATTTGCGGGTGACGCTGGACGAGATTCATTTGCTGCGCCAGGAACAGCAAACCCTGCCGACGCCCGAGGCCCTCGCCGACGAGGGTTTTGCCCCGTTTGCCCGGGATGCCAGCTCCGTCAGCCGTGGCAACCATGCCTGGCAATTGCTCAACGCCAAGGCCTACTTCGGCCAGAGCCAGACGCCGACAGTCGCCGGTTCATTCCTGATGCGCCTGACCGCCACCGATGACGCTCCGGACATCTGGCTCAACCGCGCCGGCACGCTCACCGCTCCGGCCGACCTCAGCGACAGCGCGCTCGAAAGCGCCGGCTGGCAACAGATCGTCGCGCAATTCGATGCCGGCGTGACCCGCCAGCACCGGCATTGAACCCTCGCCCTCACCCGAGAGAAGACCGCTTTCCCATGCCCATTTCATCTCAACGTTCTATCTTGCGCATGCTACTGGTCGGCCTGCTGGCCTGCCTGCTGCCATCCCTCGCCAGTGCCGAGGCAGCCAAGCGCCTGCGCATCGGCATCACCCTGCACCCTTATTACAGCTACGTGGCGAACATCGTCGGCGACAAGGCCGAAGTGGTGCCGCTGATTCCGGCCGGTTTCAACCCGCATGCCTACGAACCCCGCGCCGAAGACATCAAGCGCATCAGCGGGCTGGACGTGATCGTGCTCAACGGCGTAGGCCATGATGATTTCGCCGACCGCATGATCGCCGCCAGCGAAACCCCGAACGTGCCGGTGATCGAAGCCAATGAAAACGTGCCGCTGCTCGCCGCCACCGGTGTTGCCGCCCGCGGTGCCGGCAAGGTGGTGAACCCGCACACCTTCCTGTCGATCAGCGCCTCGATTGCCCAGGTCAACAACATTGCCCGGGAGCTAGGCAAGCTCGATCCCGCCAATGCCAAAACCTACACCGAGAACGCCCGCGCCTACGGCAAGCGCCTGCGCAAGATGCGCGCCGACGCCCTGGCCAAACTGACCCAGGCACCGAACGCGGAACTGCGGGTGGCCACGGTACACGCGGCCTACGACTATCTGCTGCGCGAATTCGGCCTCGAAGTGACGGCCGTGGTCGAGCCGGCCCACGGTATCGAGCCAAGCCCGAGCCAGCTGAAAAAAACCATCGATCAACTGCGTGAACTGGACGTGAAGGTGATCTTCTCGGAGATGGACTTTCCTTCCACTTACGTCGACACCATCCAGCGCGAATCCGGCGTGAAGCTGTATCCGCTGTCGCATATTTCCTACGGCGAGTACACCGCCGACAAGTACGAAAAGGAAATGACCGGCAACCTCAACACCGTGGTGCGGGCGATTCAGGAGTCGGGGGCATGACATCGAAAGAAACGCTCACCACCCCAAGCGCCGAATACCCTGTGGGAGCGGCGGTGCGACGATTCGACTTGCTCGCGAAGGCGTCCAGTCAGACAACATCACCGGTGAATGACCCACCGCATTCGCGAGCAAGCCCGCTCCCACAGGTTTCGGGCCCGACCCTGGATTTTACCGACATCAGCCTGACCCTCGGGCGCACGACGATCCTCGACAAGGTGACCTTCCAGGTCCGTCCCGGCAGCGTGCATGCGCTGGTCGGCCCAAACGGCGGTGGCAAGAGTTCGCTGATCAAGACCCTGCTCGGGCAAATGCCGCATCAGGGCCGCTTGAGCCTGCAATGGCCTGCCGAACCGGGAACCATCGGTTATGTGCCACAGGCGCTGGAGTTCGACCGGGGCTTGCCGATGACCGTCGACGATTTCATGGCCGCCATGTGCCAGCGTCGCCCGGCCTTTCTCGGCTTGAGCAAACACTACGCGACGGCGATTGGCGAGGCGCTGGAGCGGGTCGGCATGCAGGACAAACGCAAGCGCCGCATGGGCGCGCTGTCCGGCGGCGAACGGCAACGGGTGTTGCTCGCCCAGGGGCTGATTCCGCCTCCGCAATTGCTGGTGCTCGACGAACCGATGTCGGCCCTCGATGAGGCCGGCATCCGGGTGTTCGAACGCTTGCTCGGCGACTGGCGAGCGGCGGGCATCACCGTGCTGTGGATCGAGCACGACCTGGAAGCGGTCGGGCGCCTGGCCGATCACGTCACCGGGCTCAATCGCCGGGTGCTGTTCGACGCCACGCCGCAACAGGCGCTGACACCGGAGCGTCTGTTGAACCTGTTCTCGACCCACCCACGGAGCCTTGCCTGATGAGTTACGAAGCTTTTCGCCTGATGGTCCAGGGCTGGGCGTCGTCGGGTTATCTGCCCGAGGCGCTGGCCTATGGATTCGTGGTCAACGCCTTGATCGCCGGACTGCTGATCGGCCCGGTGCTGGGCGGCCTGGGTACGCTGGTGGTGGTCAAGCGCTTCGCGTTTTTCTCCGAAGCCGTCGGCCATGCCGCGTTGACCGGCGTGGCCATCGGCATTTTGCTCGGTGAACCCTACACTGGTCCCTACGGCAGCCTGTTCGGCTACTGCCTGCTGTTCGGTATTTTGCTCAACTACCTGCGCAACCGTACCGGCCTGGCGCCAGATACCTTGATCGGCGTGTTCCTCTCGGTGTCGCTCGCCCTGGGCGCCAGCCTGTTGTTGATTCTGGCGGGCAAGATCAACGTGCACATCCTGGAAAACGTGCTGTTCGGTTCGGTGCTGACGGTCAACGGCAATGACCTGCTGGTGCTGGCCATCGTCGGTTCGCTGGTCATGGCCCTGGCCTTGCCTTTGTACAACCGCATCATGCTCGCCAGTTTCAACCCGCAACTGGCGGCGGTGCGCGGGGTGGCGGTGAAGGCCCTGGATTATCTGTTCGTGATTCTGGTGACGCTGATCACCGTCGCCGCCGTGAAGGTCATCGGCGCGATTCTGGTGGGCGCCCTGCTGGTGATTCCGGCCGCCGCGGCACGCCTGCTCAGCCAATCGCTGAAGGGCTTTTTCTGGTGTTCGGTGCTGATCGCCACCGTCAGCACACTGTGCGGGATTCTCGCGCCGATCGTCTTCGACCTGCCGATTCCGTCCGGCGCCGCGATCATCCTCGTGGCCGGTATCGCCTTCGCCCTGGCCGCCATTGCGCGCGGCATCGTCCCCAGCCTGAAAGGGAACCTTGGATAAATGATTTTTACTCTGCGCCAACTGACCCTCGCGGTGGCCCTGTGCGGGCTGACCGCTACGACCTTCGCCGCAGACAACGGCAAACCGCTGCGCGTGCTGGCCTCTTTGCCGATTACCTATGGTCTCGGTGAAGTGTTGCTCAAAGGCACCGATGTCAGCCTCGAACGCGCCGCGCCGGCCAATCTGCCCGGCAGCCGCCAGACCGCCTACTTCACCGGCCGAGGTGCCCCGGCGCTGGCCCAGCTGGCGAAGGATGCCGATGCGGTGATCGGCCTGCGTTCACTCTGGCCGGATGACCCGCTGTACCCGATCTCCCGACGCAGCAATATCCGTATCGTCGAAGTCGATGCCGCCCGCCCTGTAGACGGCGCCCTGCCCGGCATCGCCGTGCAGCCGGGCAACAAGGTCGATGGCCTCAACAGCCAGCCGTGGTTTTCCAGCAACAACATGGGCCGCATGGCCGACGTGATGGCGGCGGACCTGGTACGCCTGGCCCCCGAGGCCAAGTCGAAGATCGACGCCAACCTGGCAGCCCTCAAGCAACGCTTGCTCAAGCTCAGTGCTGACAGCGAAGCGCGGCTGGCGACGGCCGATAACCTCAGTGTGATGAGCCTCAGCGATCATTTCGGCTACCTGATCGGTGGGCTCAATCTGGAGCTGGTGGGGCTGGATGCGCGACCGGATGCGCAATGGACACAGGAAGCGCTCAAGGCGTTGAGCGCGATGCTCAAGGACAATGATGTGGCGGTGGTGTTGCATCACCGGCAGCCTTCGGATGCTGTAAAAGCGGTGATTACCGAATCGGGTAGCCGGTTGCTGGTGTTGAGCACCGATGCGGGGGATCCGGTGGCGGAGCTGGAGGGGAATGTGGATCTGGTCATCAAGGGGCTTAGTGGCGTGTAACCTCAGTTGGAGCGCGTTATCGTTCTTCGCGAGCAAGCCCGCTCCCACATTGGAAATGCGGTCCCCTGTGGGAGCGGGCTTGCTCGCGAAGGCGGCCTGACAGACAACACAAAATCCCGATATGAAAAAGCCCGCTGACCTTACCGGCTCAGCGGGCTCTTTTATGGGCGACGGATCAGTTCGCCACAGCCGCCTGCTCATCCATCTTCTGGCGCAGGCTCAACGGACGCATGTCAGTCCAGGTCTCTTCGATATAGGCCAGGCATTCCTTTTTCAGCCCGCTTTTACCCACGGTGCGCCAGCCCTGTGGTACGGCTTTGTAATCGGGCCAGATCGAGTATTGCTCTTCATGGTTGACCACGACCTGAAAGAGGATGTCCTCGCGGTCGAATACTGAAGTCATGCTGTCTCTCCATCGATGTTGGGCGGGCTGCGCCGTATGCGCAGCCGTTATGTAGAAGGAACGTTACGCGGCGCAAAAAATTTACAGATCGCGGCTGGCAGCCGCCAGGGCCCGGCCGAAAATCCCGGCCACCTGATCGATTTCCGCAGCGCTGATCACCAGTGGCGGCAGGAAGCGCACCACCGCGCCATGGCGGCCACCGAGTTCCAGGATCAAGCCACGCTTGAGGCATTCGCGCTGTACCAGGGGGGCCAGGCGGGCGAACGCCGGCGGGTGACCCTGGGCATCCGGTGCGCCCGTCGGATCGACCAGTTCGACACCGAGCATCAAGCCACGCCCACGAATATCACCCAGTTGCGGGAAGTCCCGTTGCAGGATGCGCAGGTGCTCGGCCAGGCGCTCGCCCATGGCGGCGGCATGCTCGCAAACCTTGTGTTCGACCAGATAACGCATCACTGCGCAACCGGCGGCCATGGCCATCTGGTTGCCACGGAAGGTCCCGGCATGGGCGCCCGGCAGCCAGGTGTCGAGCCACTCGCGGTAGACCACCACCGCCAGCGGCAGGCTGCCGCCGATGGCCTTGGACATCACCACGACATCGGGAATGATCGCGGCGTGCTCGAAAGCAAACATCTTGCCGGTACGGGCAAAACCGCTCTGGATTTCATCGACGATCAGTGCGACACCCGCCTTTTCGGTGATCCGCCGCACACCGCGCAACCAGTCCAGGTCGGCCGGGATCACCCCACCCTCGCCCTGCACCACTTCCACGATCACCGCCGCCGGCAATTGCACACCGGCCTCGGGGTCGTTGAGCAGGTTTTCCAGATAGCTCAGGTTGGCTTTCACCCCTTGCGCACCGCCCAGCCCGAACGGGCAACGATAATCGTAAGGGTACGGCATGAACTGCACGCCGCTGCCGAGCAAGGCGCCCAGCGGCTTTTTCGGCCCGAGGCTGCCCATCAGGCTCAGCGCGCCCTGGCTCATGCCGTGATACCCGCCCTGGAACGAGATCACGGTGCTGCGGCCAGTGGCGGTACGCACCAGCTTCAGGGCGGCTTCCACGGCATCGGTGCCCGTGGGACCGCAGAACTGGATCTTCGCTTCAGCGGCCAGGGCAGGCGGCAGCAGGCCGAACAGGTCCTGGACGAACTGATCCTTGACCGGGGTGGTCAGGTCCAGGGTGTGCAGCGGCAGTTCATCGGTCAGCACTTGCTGGATGGCCTGGATCACCACCGGGTGGTTGTGCCCCAGGGCCAGGGTCCCGGCACCGGCCAGGCAGTCGATGAACGTGCGGCCTTCGACGTCTTCGACGTAAATACCCTTGGCGCGCTTGAGCGCCAGGGGAATGCGTCGCGGATAACTGCGGGCGTTTGATTCCTGCTGGCTCTGGCGGGCCAGCAGCGGTGATTCGTTGAATTGATAAAGCGTCTCGGCGGACGTCGCCGGCTGATCTTCGATAAGGCTGGTAGCGACTGACATCTCTCGACCCCTCAATACGGTTTTCCTGTTCTGGAAACGCATCAGCGCTTGAGGGATTTAGGCGGTAACACGGAAACCTTTGCAGGAGCGAGCTCGCTCGCGATGGACTCAAGAACACCGCGTGCATTCAGAAAGCACGCGTTATCGTTATCGACCATCGCGAGCAAGCTCGCTCCTACAGGGGTTTTGTGGTGTTTTTCAGACCGGTTGCAGCGGCATCGTCAGTTCGACCCGCAAACCGTCCGGTCGGCTATCGAAATGCAGCGTACAACCGCAACGCTGAACGATCGCCTGGACGATCGCCAGCCCCAGGCCGCAACCCGTACTATGGCCGTTGCGCCAGAAGCGTTGGGTCAAGTGTTGCAAATCCTCTTCGGCAATCCCCGGCCCATGGTCGCGCACCACGAACTGCACACGATTGCCGGTGGTTTCCAGGCTCAACTCCACCGCTTTGTCGGCGGGAGTGTGGCGCAGTGCGTTGTCGAGCAAGTTGCGCAGCGCGGCGATCGACAGCACGGCAGGCATTTGTACTGGCGCAGCGGAGACCTTGCCCGGCGCCTGAAACCTGATGCGCTGGCGATCACCGCTCGCCGCATCCTGGATCGCCAGTTTTGCCACTTGCTCGGCATTGCACTGCACACCGTCGTCAAACGACAGGCTGCCCTCGACCCGTGCCAGCAACAGCAATTGCTCGAGGGTGCGGTGCATGCGATCCGCCCCCTCTTCGGCGCGCGCCAGGGCTTGGTCCCGGGCGCTACCGTCGGTCATGCGCGCCACTTGCAGGTGGGTCTTGATGGCGGTCAGCGGGCTGCGCAACTCGTGGGCCGCGTCACCGGTCAGACGACGTTCGCGCTCGATGGCCTTGCCGATACGCTGGAGCAACTGGTTCTGGGTTTCCAGCAAGGGTTGCAGCTCGCTGGGCAATGGCTGGATCTGCAAGGGTTCCAGGGAGTCGGCGCTGCGGCGCATCAAGGCGTCGCGCATGCGGTTGAGCGGTGCCAGCCCCTGGCCGATGCCCAGCCAGAGCAGACACAGGCAACCGAGCAGCGCCACGCCCACCGGTACGGAAGCGGCCAGCAGGATCGACATGTTCAACGCCTCACGCTCAATCTGCCGGTCGGCGGTGGTGATGCGCAGATCGCCCCGGGCCAGTGTGAAACTGCGCCACGGCGCGCCGTCGATCATCTGATCGTGAAAACCCAGCTTCTCGGCCTCCAGAGTCTGCTGCGGATCGGTGTGGCTGCGGGCAAGGATTTCACCGCGCAGCGAGCTGACCTGGCACGCCATGCCACCCGGTATGTTCAGTTGTTCGGCGCTGAAGTGGGTGCCCTCGCCCTTGCTCGGCAGGGGTGGCAGTTGCTCCATCAGGCCGGCGACCATGCGTGCCGACGCCACCAGGCGCTGGTCGAGGGAAAACATCATTTGATTGCGCAAATCGCTGAGCATCCAGGCCGCAGCCAGGGCCCAGATCAGCGCAAACGCGGCGCCGAGCGTCAGGCTCAGGCGCAAACGCAGACTCATCACTTCGATTCTTCTCCGCCATCAGCCGGCCCCAGGCGATAGCCCAGGCCGCGCACGGTCTCGACAATGCCGTTGCCGAGCTTGCGCCGCAGGTGATGGATATGGACGTTAAGGGCGTTGCTTTCCAGTTCGTCGTTGAAACCGTAGACGCTGTCCTTGAGTTGCTCGGTGGACAACACACGGCCACGGTTATGCAGCAAGGCTTGCAGCAATGACTGCTCACGGCGCGACAAGTCCACCGGCTGCCCCGCGAGCGTGGTTTCGCGGCTGCTCGGGTCGTAGGTCAGGGCGCCGTGTTCGATCAGGTTGACGCTGCGCCCCGCCACCCGCCGCAACAGCGTGTGCAAGCGTGCAGCGAGTTCGCGCAAGTCGAACGGTTTGAGCAGATAGTCGTCGGCACCGGCTTGCAGGCCATCGACGCGATCAGTGACCGAGTCCCGGGCGGTGAGGATCAAAACCGGCAACTCCAGGCCTTGATGGCGCAACTGCTGCAGCAGCTTGAGGCCATCCTCGTCCGGCAACCCAAGGTCGAGCACCATCACGTCGAACTCCGCCACCTTGAGCATCGCCCGGGCGGCGGACGCCGTGGCGACGTGTTCCACGGTCAGGCCCTGGGCGGTCAGGCCGGCGACGATACCGCTGGCGATCAATTCATCGTCTTCGCAAACCAGTACGTGCATGGGGAGCCTCGTAGAAATAAAGCCTATTAAGCCGTTGACCGATTAAGTCGACATTATGCCGCAAGCGCCACCGCCACAAGGCCGGGGCGGTTAATCATCGGTTAATCGCCACCCGCCACTGTGCACCTCATTAGCACAGGACAAAGGCTTATCCATGCGTCGTCTGTTTTTACTTTGTACTCTCTTGATCGTGGGTCTGGCCCAGGCAGGAACCAATCCGTTCGACACCAAACCTGAATTCCTCCCGGTTGATAAAGCCTTCGCGTTTACCACTGAACGCCTGGAATCCGGTGAAACCCAGCTCTATTGGCAGATCACCGACGGCTATTACCTGTATCAGAAACGCTTGAAGTTCGATGGATTACCTGTCGGGCAACATCCCCCGCTACCGGAAGGCGAAGCCCACAGCGACGAGTTTTTCGGTGAACAGCAAGTCTACCGTCAGGGCCTGGAACTGAAAATTCCGGCGGGTGCCAGCGGTCAGGTCAAGGTCAGTTACCAGGGCTGCGCCGATGCCGGTTTGTGTTATCCGCCACAAACCAGAGTCGTGGACCTGGGCAATACCAATGCATTGAATGCGGCCACTGAAGCGCCGGACCAGGCGCTGGCCAGCAGCCTGCAGCAACGGGCGCTGGGCTGGAGCCTTCTGGTGTTCTTCGGCCTGGGCCTGTTGCTGGCCTTCGCGCCATGTTCATTACCGATGCTGCCGATTCTGGCCGGGTTGATCGTCGGCAGTGGCGCCACGCCCAGACGCGGATTCGCCCTGGCCAGCAGTTATGTAGTCAGCATGGCGCTGGTGTATGCGGCAATGGGTGTCCTGGCCGCCTCCCTCGGGGCGAACCTGCAAGCCTGGTTGCAGAACCCCTGGCTGCTGGGCAGTTTCGCGGCGATTTTCGTGCTGCTGGCGCTGCCGATGTTCGGTTTCTTCGAACTGCAACTGCCGGTGGCCGTGCGTGATCGCCTGGAAAACGTCTCGCGCAATCAACGCGGCGGCAGTCTGATCGGCGCCGGGGTGCTGGGGGCGCTGTCCGGTCTGCTGGTTGGTCCCTGCATGACCGCGCCACTGGCCGGCGCCCTGCTCTACATCGCGCAAAGCGGTAACGCGCTGCATGGCGGATTGATTCTGTTCGCCATGGGCATCGGCATCGGTGTGCCGCTGTTGCTGCTGGTGACCGTCGGCAATCGTTTCATGCCCAAGCCAGGCGCCTGGATGAACCTGGTCAAAGGCATTTTCGGCTTCCTGTTCCTCGCCACCGCATTGTTGATGCTGCGTCCGGTGCTCGACGAATCCCTGTGGGTCGGCTTGTGCGGTGCGCTGCTGTTGATCGCGGCCTACAGCGCCTGGAAACAGTCGGAAGGTTTTGGCCGTATCGCGCACCTGTTTGGCGCCAGTTCGTTACTGCTCGGTTTATGGGGTGGCCTGTTGGTGATCGGTGCAGCCGGTGGCGGCGATGATCCGTTCAAGCCATTGCAGGTCTACCGCGCCTCGAACCAGGCTGTGGCCGCCGTGCCGGTTGGCCACGATGCCTTCACCACCATCAAGGATCCGCAGGCACTGCAACGGGAACTCGACGCCGCACAGGCTCAGGGCCAGTGGGTGCTGCTGGACTACTACGCCGACTGGTGCGTGTCGTGCAAGGTCATGGAAAAACAGGTCTTCGGCAAAACCCGTGTCCTCGAAGCCTTGAGCGATGTGCGCTTGCTGCGACTGGACGTCACCGCCGACAATGCCGCCAGCCGTGAACTGCTCGGCCGTTACCAAGTGCCAGGGCCACCGAGCCTGCTGTGGATTGGCGTGGACGGTGAAGAGCGGCGCAGCCAGCGCATCACCGGCGAGGTCGATGCCGATACATTCCTGCAACGCTGGACCACCACCCGAGACGCCCGTTAATGCTGACTTTCACCCTCGGCACCTTTGCCATCGCGCTCAATCACCTGCTGTTGATCAGTGCGCTGGCGCTGGCCACTTTTGTCGGCTGGCGGGTCGCCAAGCGTGGTGGTGAAAACCCTGAGTCGGTGCTGTTCAGCCTGTTTCTGATGGGCATGCTGGCAGCCAGAATCAGTTTCGTGGCGGCCTATTGGGTGCACTATCGCAACGATCCGTGGCAGGTCATCGACCTGCGCGATGGCGGTTTCCTCGCCTGGCCGGGGGTCGTGGTCGTTTTGCTCGCCACGCTGTATCGCGGCTGGCGTCGCCCGGGTCTGCGCCGTCCATTGGGCTTTGGCGTGGCCAGTGGCCTGGCGTTCTGGCTGTTGGCGACGTTCTCCCTGTCGATTTATGAACAAGGCACACGCCTGCCGGAAATCACCCTGCGCAACGCCGCCGGCGAAACCGTGCAACTGGCCGACTACAAGGGAGGCCCGTTGGTGATCAATCTCTGGGCCACCTGGTGCCCGCCGTGCCGCCGGGAAATGCCGGTGCTGGAAAACGCCCAGCAACAACGGCCGGACCTGACGTTCCTGTTCGTCAATCAGTCAGAAAGCATGCAAAGCGTCGCGATCTTTCTGGAAACCCAGGGCCTGAGCCTGTCCAATGTGCTGTTCGACGGCAGTGGGCGTCTGAGCCAGGCCGTCGGTTCCATGGCATTGCCGACTACGCTGTTCTACAACCCCGAGGGTCGCCTGCTGGGCAGCCATCTGGGCGAGTTGTCGGAAGCCAGCCTGGCCCGCGCGCTGGAAAACTTCGACACCGTACCCGCCACCTCTTCAAGGAAACTGCCATGCCCCGCCTCCGCCACCTGCTGACCCTGAGCCTTGGTGCTGCCCTGTTGCACCTGCCATCGGTGCAGGCCGAAGAGTTGCCCGATGCCATCAAGAAAATCGAGGCCAAGGGCGCGAAAATCGTCGGCCAGTTCGACGCCCCCGACGGCTTGCGTGGTTATGCCGCGCAATACCAGAACCGCGGCATGGCGCTGTACCTGACCCCGGACGGCAAACACGTGTTGCTGGGCAACCTGTATGACGCCGAGGGCAATGACCTGAGCAGCGCACCTTTGCAGAAACTGGTGTATGCGCCGATGGCCAAGGAAGTCTGGGCCAAGTTCGAAACCAGCAACTGGATCGGCGACGGCAAGAAGGATGCGCCGCGCGTGGTGTACCTGTTCAGTGACCCGAACTGCCCGTACTGCAACATGTTCTGGGAACAGGCCCGGCCATGGGTCAAGGCCGGCAAGGTGCAGTTGCGCCACATCATGGTGGGCATCATCCGCGAAGACAGCCCGGGGAAATCCGCTGCACTGCTCGCCGCCAAAGACCCGGAAAAAGCCCTGCAGGACCACGAAGCCGCCGGCAAGGGCAGCTCGCTCAAGGCCTTGAAGGAAGTGCCGTCAGCGATTCAGGCAAAGTTCGCGGCCAACATGCAATTGATGGAAGAGCTGGAGCTGCAGGCGACACCGGCGATTTTCTACATGGACGACAAGGGTAATCTGCAACAACAGCAGGGCGCGCCGTCACCGGACAAGCTGGTGAAGATTCTCGGGCCGAAGTAAGCAGGATCAAAAGATCGCAGCCTTCGGCAGCTCCTACAGAGCTGCCAAAGGCTGCGATCTTTTTCGCAAACCCTACTCCGGATTACGCTCCGCCAAAAATGCCAGCAACGCCTGGCTGACAAACTCCGGATTTTCCAGACTGGAAATATGCCCAGCCTCTGGCACCAGCACCCACGGGCAGCCAATCAACTCGGCCATTTCACGGGCTTCCTCCGGTGGACGCGGAATGTCCTGATCACCGCACATCACCAGTGTGCTGGCACCGTCGAGTTCACCCAGTCGGGCCATGAAATCCTCGCGGCCAAAGGTAATGCGCCCCATCGGCACGATGCTTTCACGCAGGCGATCAGTGGGCAAAGCCGCCAGCGCCGCACGGAAGTTCTGGTACAGAGGCGACTGCGGGTCGATGCCGGGGCGAAAGAAGATCGGCACTATGATATCCAGCAGCGCTGGAGTGATGACACCCGCCTCTTCGATCTGCTTCAACAGTGAAAAGTAGTACTGGCGAGTCGGTTCCGGTTCGACGCCGAGGTAGGTGTCCATCAACACCAGGCCATTGAGCCGGTGCGCTGCCGACAGCGCCAGGCGCACGCCCCACATGCCGCCGACCGACAGGCCGACCAGGGTGACCCGCTCGATGTCCAGATGATCGAGCAAGACCAGAGCCTGACGCGCAAGGTCATCCAGCGACGTCGTACCGACCGGCAATGGCCCGGATTGGCCGTGTCCCCACAGGTCCAGGGCTATCACACGATACTGTTGCGACAGCGCGGCGATCTGCGGTGCCCACATGGCCTGGTCCCACAGGTAACTACCGGCCAGCAGAACCGTCGGGCCGCTGCCTTGATCGATGTAGTGAAGGGGTTGTCCATCTATCGTTACGTAGGGCATCGACTGTCTCCGCGAATAAAAATGGAGCCGGAAGACTGAGTGGCTGACAGTCCCTCGTCAATCGCTGGAGTGTGTGCGTTTGTGCCCCCGCCTTCGCGAGCGAGCTTGCGAGCCAGAATCACCAAGCCACCGGCAAGGGCGAGTTGCAGTGTCACCGGACAAGTTGTCGAATATTTTCGGGTCAACATGACTAATGCCACATGAATGGGTAATCAGCCCCCGAAAGCAAGCGTGGCCATAGTCAAAATGACAGTGGCCACGCAAACCGAACTATCCCTTCACTTGCACAGGTGTCTTCTTTTCGTCCTCGATCAGGTTATAGCGATAGACTCGACCCGCTTGTTTGTCGAACGCGAAATCATGACCTGGAATCAAGTGAACTTTTCTGGTCGGTTTGCAATCATCTTCGTTCTTCGCCGAACAATCCTTGAAGGAATCGATGACAACTACACTATTGCCATTGTTTTTCACTTGATAACCATTGGCAGTGTTATCGATTTTGGTATCAAAACGGGTATTGCCCGGTCGAACAAAGAACACCATGCCATAACCGGCCATTACGTTAAAACCGGCTGACATTTCCTTTTCATACGTTTCACGCTCAGTGTCCGAGACGGCGAACTTGTCTTCTTTTTCGGGAACAACGGGTAGAAAACGAACGCGAAAATAGCGCTCTTTACTCCGATCGCCGGTATACAGCAGGCGGGTACCCTGAGTTCCTTTGGCCGGTACGATTAGCCTGGCCGGGCTGGCGACCAGGCCGTCACGGGTACTGCCATCAACACTCTTCAAGGGCTCTTCGCGGGAGTTTCCATTCTGCTGATAAAAAATCTCCTTGATCTCGATCTTGACGAACGCCGTTGAAGTACCACCGTTATGAATACGTTTCAGATAGGTACTTTGATCGCCCTTCATAAAGTCATAGAAGCTACCAATTTGCAGGCTGGGGCCGGCGTGCGCGCACAGACTGAAGAAAAATGTGCACAACAACATATAAATGGATTTCATGAGATAAGCCTCGTACTGGGACAACAGCCTGAGTAAGCCTCAGGCTTTGCTACTGCGATTAGATATCGGAATCAAAAGTTATATTAACGGTTCCTCGATAATTGCTAGCGTCGTGCATTGTTGCAACTGAATCTTGCTGCACTTCAAAATGCAGCAGACTGGGTTGTCGAGTGGGCAAACCTGCTGGCTTCAGATGCTCCAGGCCGGCACCACCTATCTTCAGTGGACGCCGTGCAACCGGCTGGTCTGCATTGTCCACCCAAGGACTTGGCAGGCTGACACTGATATCGACAGGTACTTCATGGGTACCGTTGTTTATCAGACAGGTTCCAGCTCCCGGTTGACTGCAGCTGAGATCCATTTTAAACGGCGTAGACGTCAAGATGAAAAACCGCAAGTCACCCAGTATTTTCTCCGGTCGTCTTCCATGGGTGATCCACTCCATCCAGCCGCCCTTGGGTGCCAGGGCAATACTGTCGGCGGACATTTTGACGTTGACGTCCTGCTTTACCGCCAGGTTCAAATTGAATGTCATTGCACCGTCATTGGGGGTCAAGACACCCATATCGAAATCGCCGCTGGTGGAGTAAGTATACGACCCTTCATAGTCGCCACTTATCAACTGCTCCGGTCGAACAGCTCGCAACTCATAATGTACATCGAGCCGTTGCAAAGTCATGCCGGGAATGTTGTATTTCGGACTCCTTGGGCAAGTGGTGACGTTCTGGGGGGTCAACCAAAATGCCGTAAAATCTGTATTATTGTCATCAGCCCCCTGGGAAGTATCATTGACTTGCCGGCAGGAACCAGTTGCCTCAACCCACGAGGGTTGCCAGAGATAGGCGTGAGAATCAAACACAGGAAAATCCGCCGGAAGTCCGACTATTGCTTGCACTGTTCTGCTCAAGCGATAACGGGTCCCCACTCCGGCAATGCGAATTTCGATCTCCGCTGTTTCGCCAGGAATCACCGCATGCTGGACAGTAAATCTGCGCCATGTCGCCGGAAAACCAAAAGGGATCTCATGATCTTTGGCAATGCCCCCTGACGACGTAAAAGCAATAGAGAAGCTGTTACTTCGAATCCCCTTGCTACTGCAATTACCCGGATATTCCGTGCAATACCCGGTTTGAGGTGTCTGATTGATAATCTCCGCGCTTCCCGGATTAAGCGGATCCGGCCTGATCTCGGCTTGCACCTCCAATACAGCGGCATTGGCTAAACTTGCAAACCCGCAAAGTGCCGATCCCAGCACCAGACGGTTGAGTAACTTGTTCATTTGACTGTCCTGTGTACGCCATGTTCTGACTGCTTTTGTATAAGTGCCCATCAACTGGCCTTCTCAGACTTATAAGCAGCTTCGGCCAAGGTGTCCGGATGACACCGTAGATCCCCTACCATCAGCACATCATTCTCTCGGCGCTGGGAGGCTGGATCGAGCCTGAACTGGCATAACAACTGACTGTCGTGCCGCACTTCGAGTGTAGGAGAATTCTCGCTAAGTTCCATGGAAAAGAACCCATCGACTTCGCTGACACCACGACTGGCATGGTTGATGACGTGATGGCCTTTCAACGGTTTTCCACCGGCATCCAACAGGCGCCCCATCACGGTCACGGTCTTCAGAATGCGCACCTGACGATAATCCACCCCTCCCTTGTTCAAGTGATAGGTAGTGCGCGCAGGCTGGATTGCCGCCGCAGGAACATCGGTGCCCTTGAAATCGAAATTCACCGTGCCGTTCTTGTACGCCGAAACGGGAATGAAATTGCGCCCCGGCCGCAACGTGGCGTGGGTACCGGCGAAGTCGTCGGCCCGCAGCTCGATATCATCGAGATCGCTCTCGACATCGACGATCATTCCCGCCTCTCCGGTCGAGGCCTGGCTACTCATTACGAGTTTTTTGCCACTGACCGCCAAAGTACTGTCCAGATTCAAACCGCCGCTGATCTGACCGTTGTAGGAGGAACGTTGCGCATGCATCGAACCGCTGACCTGGTCAGTCTTGAAATCAGCCGTGCCCGCCTGGCCTGTCCCGTACACATCCTTGCTGACAGTTGCAGAAACACTTTGCAGGACGTGATCCTCGAGGTCGCGACGATAGGTGACGGACGCGTTCGGATCGCGTCCACCGTCACGCGATGTACGTTGACCGACGCTACCGCTCACCTGGTGACCGTCGGAACCCAGTGCCATGCGCAGGCTGATATCGATCCCGCGGTTTCGCTGGTCGGCAGTGCCAACCGTGCCTGGTCGATCGAACACCGCCACGCGCCAGTCGGCGCGGTTGCCGAACAGCTGTGCGTTGCGGGTCCAGCTCAGGTCGATGCCCACGCCTTCGGAATAACCCTGGCTTTGGGAGACTTGCGCGCTGACCGAGCTCTTGCTGTTCAAGCGCTGACTCACCGACAGCGATGTATTGCTGGTTTGTCCGTTGTAGGTGTTGCGTTGACGGATGTGTGTCCCGTCCGGCAGCACTTCGTAAGTATTACGGGTGTCCAGCCAGCTGCGCTGATGGCGCAACACCAGACTGCCGCCGTTGTAGCGATGCACACCTTGCACCTCCATCCCCGTGCCTTCGCCCTTGGTCTGGGAAAGGCTGGTGTAAAGGGACGTTTTCTCGCCCACCGTCCAGTCGGCAGAGGTGCCCAACTGCATCTGCTCCTTGACCTGACGGGCTGAAAGCCCCAGGACAACTCGCGGATGCAGCAAGAAGTTAAAGGCAGCGCCTGCCGTCAGTTCGCCGTCATCGCGCTCCTGCCAATTGCTGAGCAGTTTGCTCTCGCGACCGGCGAACAGGTTGTAGCGCCAGCGATTTTCCGGGTTGCGCCAGTTAGTGGGCTTGTAAATAAGCTCTGAAGTGGTGGTAATCACTTGACCGTCTTCGACCACCCGTACTTCCACTTCGTAGATTCCGCCGGGCAGCGGACGTGTATCGAGCGCCTGCAGACCGCTCGCCACCTGCTGACTGTTGATCAGCACACCGTTGCGATAGATTTCCACCATCGCCTGGCGGTTGGCGGTCACCGTAATGGGATAGATACTGGGGTTGGCGTTGTCGATCGCCAAGCTGTCGGAACTGCCGTACATCAGACCCATTACCGTGTCGGGACCTCGCCCGATGGTGCGCACAGACCGAGTCAGACCTTGGGCACTGGGCGTGAAATACCCGGCACGGATGAAGTTGCCCTCCAGTTCCCGTTGGGCATGCAACTCATGGACAGCATGCTTGATGCCCGTATCGGTTCCTGACCTGCGCGACAGTTGAGCATTGAACGTGTTCGTCCAGTTGCCCAGGCTCGCGGTTGCCTCCAGGCCATAACGGCCGGCGATATTCTGCTGCTGACCGCCGCTGATGTTCAGTTGATTGCGCACAATCATACCGTGGCTGCCGCCTTCAGGCTGATCATGAAACTGTCGGATTTGCGGATCGCGCTCGGCGTTCTCCGTCACCAACGACACCATCGAGTCTTCCAGACTGTAGTAAACCGACTGCAATTGCCGAGGGCAGCCACTTTTACAGGCGCCCAACGTCGCGCCCTGCGTCAGGAAAGCGGCCCACTCATCACGCTCGCTCGAAGCAAGGTCACTGTTGCGTGTATCCGTAAAGTTGATCAGCGTCACTCGCTCATCGCGGGTCAACAGGATCATGGCTTCACCCAGGAACTGTCGATCGACTTCGACTCGAACAGCCAATGGAACATCAAAAAAGAATTCATGAAACTCTGCAGGCAAACCTTCAGCCTGCTGGAGCAAACTTACGGACTTGTTCGCAGGCTGGCTTTCACTGGCAAGCGCGCCTGCGCAAAAAATTAGCGCAAGCGCTCCTGCGATAGGAGTCATCGGAAACATTGATCAATATCTCAAGTTAGCGCTTGCATGTGCAAGAAAGAATGCGGCCGGCTGCGCCGGCCACATAAAGGACACACTGTTAGCTGGAACTTATCCAACAATTATCAAGGCGCGTCGAATTGCATACGAACGAATCCGGTGTATTTACCTACCTGATAACCCTCGTCAGGTGCGATTGGCTCAATGCTCAGGGGAACGATGACTTCATTGTGCGCTTCACCAGCAGCGATAACTTCTACATCGCCGCCAACAGTCAAAGCAACATCATTGAACTTGACGGTCAACTCAATATCGTCTTCGCCAGAGGTGATGAACGCCGGGGCCGTCAGAGATGCCTTGATGGCAGGGGCTGTGCCAGTGGCAACGCTGCTTTTCGCCCTGAAGTTGCGGCTGATGCCTTTCAGCTCCTCATTGTCCATATCCCAGGCCAATTGCTGAGGTTGTTGTACAGTATCGAGCTTGGATGGCTGCACATAGAAGTCGCTGCTCGGAATATCAGCGTAGACTTCAACGGCGTGATTAATTGGAACAGCCATGGCAGCCGAAGAAACAAAAGCCAAAGCAAGCACCGGGGCAGAAATTGCAATTTTCTTGAACATTGGAATTACCTTTAAACATCTGATTGATAGTGCGTGCTTCGGCCAAGCGACAAAAGTCAGGCACCGGGTTATTGATCAACACCAGTAAATATGATGTTGCGTTTCAACGGCGCGCATCTTCTCGTTTTCCGTAGGATCGGTATGCAAGATCTATCCGAACATCCTGTAGGACAAATCCCTGCACTTGAAAAACCTTCGCGCGCGAATAATGAAAGAGGCCCGAGTGCCGCTGGCCCGTTGCGCAAGTGTTGTCGGAGAGTGTATTGAAGCTCTTCAGGGATGTCGGGAAGTGTTCATCAAGGAGGCAGGGCAGTAGATCCCGGGGGCGTACCTGGCTGAAAGAGGTCTTTTATGTGAAAGTCCAACGGACGTGCTTACCTGCAATCGAGTATGAGACAGATTTACATCCGCCGTCCTCTCACACCACCGGGGGGTGTCAGAAATTTTGTGTTCCGGCATAACGTACGAAACGGTGGCTCCGCCGTTCCCACTCGCGGTCGAGTTCGTTGAGCTGGATGTTCGACAGCAGCGGCGAGAGCGGGCCGCCTTGCGGGTGGTACTCGCCGGCCAGCAACCGAGTCTTGAGGATCGGCCAATACTGTTTCAAGTAGTCCGCCAACTGGTCGACCGTCATGCCATCGGTACCCGGTGTGCCCTCATTGCTGACCACGCGTTTATACGCACGCTGGTTGCGCTTGCGCGAAACGCGCCATGCCTGGCGCACCCACAAAAAAATCCCGATGCACAGGCATCGGGATTTTTTATACATGCATAGTCAGCGACACAGGGAAACGACTATTTCCTCTGAAGAGAAATACCCTGTGCCGGATACTGAATGGTCGCCCTCTCCGACTCATTACCGGAGTTATCGAAGGCTGTCACTCCAAATACATATCGACGCCCCGGTTGCAATTTGGTAACAGCAAACTCCGTTTCCACTGTCGTCCCCAATACAATTTCTTCTCCACCCTGCTCAATTTGATAAATTCTATAATTAACCACTGGAGAACTGTCCTGCGACGGCTCCCAACTCAATATCAGACCAAGATTACTGATGCGTAAGTCCGAAGGGACTGTGGGTGCTGTGACGTCTTTAAATTTTACGGTAACACAAAGAGGGTCCGAATAAAGAAATTCCTCATCAACAGTTCGAATGCAATACTGGTGATCACGCCCTTGCATTGGAGTGTTATCCCTATAGGGAGGTTTATCTACTATCTCGAGTAGCACTCCGTCTCGCCGTATTTCAAAACGCGGCTCGCCAGTGTCGACCTTGCCTCCATCCCAAAAGAAGTAAACTTCATTCTCCGTTTGAAAGAAAGGAGTGAAATGATTCGGAGGAGTAGGATTAGCTCCTAATGTGGTGACATTAATTTCTATAGGTGGAACGATCCCCGGACCAAGGGAAATTTTGTACGTTTGGAGAGGAAGCAAATCAGTAACCGTCCAACTTGAACTACCGTGCCAAGCAACCCCCAGCTGACGAGTTCCACCTGAAGGCTGATGCAAAAACACAGCAGTACCATTCCCCGGGATAAAAAAATTCACAGTAACCGTGAACTCTCTCCTACCTACACTATCAAGCCTAATTTCACCTTTAGGAGTCTCATTAGCACTAGCATCCCGACCAGGCGACACTAAACCAGAAACAGAAACAGAAGTATTCATGACAACCACCTTATAAATTACCGAATCCGCATTTAATTTTTAACCGCAGCACCATTCAAGCATCAAATCCAGGTAACCAAAACTGACAGATCTACTAGTTGAAAACACTTAAACCATGCACTACAGATTCGTTCCAGCCACCAAAAAATCCGCGCCACCTGTTATTTCTAACAGGTTCCAACCGCCCAGAATCGCGCAATAAAACACCCACGACCTTTTCAGCACCGCCGAAAGCTCGGGAGAACAGCCATGCACATTGCGAGTTCGACGCAGTTCCAATCCACAACGCCGCGCGGCGCTCCCCACAACTGTGCGGACACATCACCTATCTCGCCGCAACTGTCCACCGAAGAACTCGAAATTCTGAAGTGGTGCGCCATGGGCAAGTCATCTTGGGAGATCGCGCAGACTCTTGCGCGGTCTGAGGCGGGGGTGAACTATCACATCGACAATATCCTGCGAAAATTCGGCGTCAGTTCACGCACAAAAAAAATCCCGATGCACTGGCATCGGGACTTTTTATACAGACATAGTCAGCAACACAGGGAAACGACTATTTCCTCTGAGGAGGAATACCCTGTGCCGGATAGTGAATGACCACCCTCTCCGACTGATTACCGCTTTCATCGAAGGCCGTCACTCCCATTTCATATGGTCTCCCCGGTTGCAACCCGGTAAACAGATACCACGGTTCCGTTGTCGTCCCCACTGGGTTACCGAGGCCCAGATCAAGGTGATAAGTAACCCTACCGGAACTGTCGTACACTGGGGTCCATCTCACTTTCACCTGAACCTCTTCGACATGCATATTCGTAGGATCTGTAGGTGCGGTAATGTCGTCGAAGGAGACCTCTATACAGATAGGTTCAGATTCATAAAACTCATCATCAACGGTAGTTACGCAGTAAACATGGTCCCTTCCCTCCTGAGGAGTTGTATCCCAAATGGCAGTATCCTCAACTACTTCGAGCGTAGCCCCGTCTCGTTTTACAAGATAACGAGGCACACCACCATCTACTTCCCCATCATCCCACACCAATATTACTGAATCGGTCGTTTTAAAATGTTCCCGCAAATGTGTTGGTTTTTCCGGAACACCTCTAACTTCCGTCTTTCCGACAACTAAGGTCGGCGTGAGCCTCTTCCCATCAGCAGTGCGCCCACCAAGAAAATAAGTATATCGGGTATTTGACTTGAGCGAATCGATAGTAAATGTTGTACCGGGTCCTTGATAAATCACCTCACCTGAGTTATCACCTGTAGAAGTAAGAAGATACTCCACTATACCTGCGCGCTTCTCCCACGACAGTTCTATAGTATTTCTTGTCACACCTACAATTTTCCAGGAAAGAGCTGACTGGTCGAATTTTAGCTTATTGAAAACTGGCTGATTCATTTACCATCTCCACAAGAAAAATTTTACAACCACAGTGCTTTCTTCATAAAAACACTCCGCACCTGCATTAACCCATAAAAAAAGCCACCCACACACTAGCAGAACTGCTAGTACACTATAAAAATCACTTCCAACCCGCGAAAAACTTCAATTTTTCAAAAACTTAACACTTACCGTCCCATTCGCTTTAACAAACCCAATCGCTGCAACACGCATACACTCCCGAAAAAAACGCTGTCAGCTCAGTCCCCCCCTGAACTTGCACTCGCAACCAGCCTGCGAATACAGCCCACCGACCTGTTATTTCTTACAGGTTCCAACGACGCTGAATCGCGCTATAACAGAGTCCTGGAGTTACTCACCGCCCTCCGAGGCGCCCCTACCCCGGGAGACCAGCCATGCACACTGCGAGCCCAATCCAGTTCCAACCCAACACGCTACCCGCCAGGCCCCACACCTATGTGGATACACCTCATATCCCCCCGAATCTCTCTGCCAAAGAGCAGGAAATCCTGAAGTGGTGTGCCATTGGCAAATCGTCCTGGGAGATCGGTCGGATCCTCAATTGCACTGAGGCGGGAGTGAATTATCACTTCTGCAATATTCGTCGAAAATTCCGCGTCAGCTCGCGCTGGCTGGCGCTGATCAAAGCACTGGAAATGGGATTGATCCATTTGGAGGGAGAGACAGAACTTCATCCTGCGGTTGCGCAGATAACCCGATTAGCGTCGAAACGTTTGTAGTGCGCCAACGTGCACAGGATTGACTCGGCAGAGTCCGGTTCGCCACGAGCCCGTGGTTGACCCCGCGGTGACGAACCCTGAATTTTCCAGATTGAAAATATGCCCAGCCTCTGGCACCAGCCCACACTGGCCGCCAGCGCGGCGATCCGCGGTGCCCACTTGCCCTGGTCCCACGGGTAACTACCGGCGACCGGTGCCTTGATCGATGCAGTGAAGGGCTTGTCCGTCAATCGTTACGAAGGGCTTCGACTGTCTCTAGGAATAAAATGGAGCCGGGAGACAGAGTGGCTCACGGATCACAGTCAATCGCGAGAATGTATGCGTTTGTGCCACCGCCTTCGCGGGCAAGCCCGCTCCCACAGGGGTTCAGGTGGTCATACATCATGAGTACACCACGGAACCTGTGGGAGCGGGCTCGCCCGCGAAGAGGCCGGTACAGCCGCTGGAGATTTACAGCCCCTCCAGCTCCGCCATCAGGTCATTCAAGCGATCCACCTTCTCCTCGGTGATCTCGCTGGCCGCCAATCCGTCGATGTAACCGGCCAACTCCTGCACCGTGCTGCACTCGAACATCGCCCGCAACGGCACATCCCGTTGCAGGATTTTCTGCACCCGTGAGGCGATCTGCGTGGCCAGCAGCGAATGCCCGCCCAGTTCGAAGAAGTTGTCGCGAACGCCCACCTGATCGACCTTCAACACTTCGGCCCAAATGTCCACCAGGGTCTGCTCCAGGTCATTGCGCGGCGCCTGGTAATCCTGGTTCTGCATCTGGCCGATCTCCAGCGCCGGCAGGGCCTTGCGGTCCAGTTTGCCGTTGGCGTTGAGCGGCAGCTTGTCCAGCCACAGCCAGTGCAGCGGCACCATGTATTCCGGCAGTTCGGCGCGCAGGCGTTGCTTGATCCGCTCCAATCCCTCGACCGGACTCAACGCCACCTGCGCCGCGACCAGATAGCCCACCAGATGCTTGCCGTTCGCCCCTTCCTGCACACCCACCGCCGCATCGCGGATTTCCGGTTGTTCATGCAGGCGAGCCTCGATTTCACCCAGCTCGATGCGGTAACCGCGAATCTTCACCTGATGGTCGATGCGCCCCACGTACTCCAACACGCCATCGCTGCGACGGCGCGCCAGGTCGCCGGTGCGATACAGACGTTCACCCGGTGCGCCGAACGGGTTCGGCACAAACACCGGAGCCGTGCGCAGCGGGTCGCTGACATAACCGCGCCCGACCCCGGTGCCGGCGACGCACAGTTCACCCACGGCACCCAGCGGCACCAGTTCCAGTGCGCCATCGAGCACATACAACAGGTTATTGTCGGTCGGCGTACCGATCGGCAAATAGCTGCCGCGGGTCGAGGCCAGGTCGACACGGAAGAACGCCACGTCGTCCGAGCACTCCGCCGGACCGTAGGCATTCACCAGGCCGATCTGCGGATAGCGCAGCAACCATTGATGCGCCAGCTCCGGCGGCATTGCTTCACCGGTCGGCAGCATCCAGCGCAGGCCGTCGAGGCTCATGCGTTCCTGGGCGAGCATGCCCTGGATCAGCGACGGCACGCTTTCCAGCACGGTGATGCCCTGGGCCGCAACATGCGCCAGCAAACCCTGCGGATCGTGGGCGATGGTGTTCGGCACGATGTCCACCCGTGCACCGAACAGCGGTGCGGCGAGGAACTGCCACACGGAAATGTCGAAGCTTTGCGAGGCGGTCTGGGCGATCACGTCGGCGTCGCTCAGGTTCAGGTACGGCACTTTGCTCAATTGGTTGTTGAGCATGCCGCGCTGCTCGACCATCACGCCTTTGGGCAAACCGGTGGAACCGGAGGTGTAGATCACATAAGCCAGGTTGTCCGCACTGCTGTAGATGCCGGGATTGTCCGCCGACAGCGCAAGGGCCTGGACCTCCTCCCAGACCAGCAGCCGTGGCCGGCTGGCGCAGCCGAACTCGTCAAGCAAGGCCTGCGCCTGTTCACGGCACGCTTGCGTACACACCAGCAGTGGCGTTCGGCTCAGTTCGATGATCCGGCTCAGACGCTGGCTCGGCAGGCCCGGGTCCAGCGGCAGGTAACCCGCGCCGGCCTTGAAGCTGCCGATGATCATGCCCAGCAGATCGAGACTGCGTTCGGCCAGCAATGCCACCGGTTGATCGCGCCCGACACCGGCGGCGATCAATGCATGACCGAGGCGGT
>RCUO01000275.1_pt1 | contig 30025 bp, 30 predicted proteins | sample 2166161 | NCBI WGS metagenome assembly RCUO01 (sample SAMN09932617, study PRJNA488358) | compost metagenome | feature: garden; material: soil; isolation source: compost soil in cyclohexanecarbonitrile-enriched culture | place: Germany: Experimental Botanical Garden Goettingen | collected 2016-01-27
GCGGGGGCGTGAGCGCCATGGATGGCGCGACCGAGCTTACATGGACGTACTTGCAGCGTCCCCCGCAACCGGACCCACCCCGCCTACCCTCAGGAAACCCGCTTCTGCTTCGGCTGCTGCTGTTGCTTCGGCTGTTGCTCTGGCCTCTGCAGGTGCAGGGCGCAGCCCTGCCGACCAACCCCTTACTTGGCAGCCGCGATCTGCTGTTCGATATCGGCGGCGGTGACCGGGCCCAGGAAGCTGTGCGCCAACTTGCCCTGCGGGTCGATCAGGTGGGTCAGCGGCAGGCCGCGCGGGGTGGCGAAGTCGGCCGGCGGGTCGAACGGATCGACGATCACGATCGGGTAGGTCACCGGATGCTTGGTCAGGAACGACTGCATTTCCGGCACCTCGATGTCCTCGTAAGCCAGGCCAACCACTTCGATGTTGCTGCGCATGGCATGCAACGCCGACAGCTCGGGCATTTCCTTGCGGCAGGGTGCGCACCAGGTTGCCCAGAAGTTCACCACCACCCACTTGCCACGATGCGCGGCCAGGTCGTAATCGCTGCCATCGACCGCCTTCATCTTCAGCGTCGGGAATTCGGCGGTGACACGCTCGGCGGGGGTGTCCTCAACCGGCGCCGGGGCGGCCGGGGTCGGTGCCTGCGTGGGCGGCTGGCTGCTGGCCGGGGTCGGCTCCTGCGCGGGTTTGCAGGCGGCCAGGGTTAGCAGCGCAGCCAGCAGCAACGGGGTCTTGCAGGTCATGGGGCGTCTCCAGAATCAGGGTAGATGTCGCTGACGCGACGCTTGAGGCGTTCACGCAATGGCAGGCGCAACTCGTCCAGCGCAGCCAGTGCGGCCCGGCCGAGGCTGTCATCGCGGTAAGGCAGGTGTTGTTCGGCTACCGGAATGCGCAGCTGCGTGCATTCGTACAGATCGCCCAGGCTGACCTGATCCAGGTCGCGTGCGAGCAGCCATTCGCCGCGCTCATCACGGCGCAGCAGGCCGATGCCTTCCAGGTTGCAGGCGAGGTCCTGCAGCAGCGAGTCGGTCAGCATCGGTTCCAGCCGCAGGATCTCGTCGTCGGCCAGACCCCTGCCCTTGGCGCGAGCATGCTGGAAGCGCCCGAGCAGGCGCAGCAGGCCATAGAACTCGTAGCCCTGCGGCAGGCGCAGCTCCACCGGCTGGTAGCGGAAGGCCGCCATCGACGATGCCAGCGACGCGCCCAGCAGCACGGCCACCCAGCACAGGTAGATCCACAGCAGCAGGATCGGCACGAAGGCCACCGTGCCATACAGCTTCTGGTAGGACTGGAAGCTGCCCAGATAGGCGCCGATGCCCCACTTCACCAGCTCCAGGATCACTGCGGCGAGAATCGCGCCCGGAACCGCGTGGCGCCACTTCACGGTGTGGTGTGGCACCACCCGGAACATCAGGGTGATGCAGACGAATTCGATCAGGATCGGCGCCAGCCGCAACGCGAGATCGGCCAGCCAGCGCCCCTCCTGCGTGCCGAACAGTGGCATCGCGAACACCCGCGCCGACACGGCCAGTGAAGCGGCGGCGAGCATCGCGCCGAGGGTCAGCACCGTCCAGTAGACCAGGAAGCGGGTCAGCCGCGGCCGACTGCTGCCGACGCGCCAGATCTGGTTGAAGGTCTCTTCAACACTGTTGAGGGTGATCAGCAGCGAGATGACCAGGGCAATGAAGCCGGCGGCTGTGAGCTGGCCCGCGCTGGCCGAGAACTGCCGCAGGTAGCCTTCGGCGGCGCGCGCGGCGTTGGGCACGAAGTTGGAGAAGACGTAGTCGCTGAGCTGGTCGCTCCAGCGATCGAACACCGGGAAGGCCGAGAGCACGCCGAATACCACGATCGCCAATGGCACCAGCGCGAACACCGTGGTGTAGGCCAGCGCGGCGGCAGCCTGGAACAGGCGGTCGTCGAGGAAGCGGCGCCACAGGAAGCGGCCGAAGCTGGCGGCGCGTGCGCGATCCCGCGCGCGCTCCATCCACAAATTAAGCGTATCCAAAGGTTCCATCGGCGCAAGGGTACCCGATGCGGAATCGGTGCAGGATAGCCATACTGGTGTCCACACGATGAGGAGAGCTGGGCGCGATGGGCGAAATCCTGGTGCTGTACTACAGCCGCGGCGGTTCGGTGGCACGGCTGGCGCGCCAGATCGCGCGGGGCATCGGCGAGGTGCCGGGCATGACGGCGCGGCTGCGCACGGTGCCGCCGGTGGCTGCCGTCACCCAGACCGCGCAGCCCCCGGTGCCGGACGATGGCGCGCCGTATGTGAGCGTGCAGGACCTGGTGGAGTGCCAGGGACTGCTGCTGGGCAGCCCCACCCGTTTCGGCAACATGGCCGCGCCGGTCAAGCATTTCCTCGATGGGCTCGGCGCCGAATGGGTGAACGGCACGCTGGCGGGCAAGCCGGCCGGGGTGTTCACGTCCACCGCGTCGATGCATGGCGGCCAGGAGTCGACCCTGCTGTCGATGCAGGTGCCGCTGCTGCACCACGGCTGCCTGATCGTCGGCATTCCATTCACCGAGCCGGCGCTGAGCCACACCACCAGTGGCGGCACGCCGTATGGGGCCAGCCACGTGGCCGGTGCCGCCGACGACCCGCAACCAACCGACGATGAGGCGGTGCTGGCACGGGCGCTGGGCCGGCGCGTGGCCGACATCGCGCAGCGGCTGGCACGATGAGCGCCGCGCCGCGCACCGTGCTGCTGCTGGCCTTGATGGGGCTGGCGGCGCTGTTTGCCGGCTGGTTCATCAACGACAGGCACTGGCTGGCCACCCAGCTGGTGTTCACGGCACCACCGCTGGCGCTGGCCATCGCCCTGCGCTTGGGCTGGCGCAAGGCCGGGTTCTGGTCGGCGGTGCTGGCCCTGGGCTGGTTCAGCCACGGCGTGATGAGCGCCTGGAGCCACCCGGAAACGCGCTGGCTGGCGCTGATCGAGATCGCGCTGGCGCTGCTGGTGATCTTCTCGGCCAGCCTGCCCGGCCTGCGCGCCCGTTTCGGGCCGCGGCGCTGACGCTGCGCCCGGCGGGCCGTATCATCTGCATTCCCGGCCCCGCGCCGCTGTACCTGCCTTGGTTTCGCGCATGCACATGATGGAAGAGCTCCTGGTCGTCACCACCGGTGGCACGATCGACAAGATCTATTTCGACGACAAGTCGGACTACCAGATCGGCGACCCGCAGATCGGCATGATCCTGCGCGAACTGGGGGTCACGTTCCGTTTCAACGTGATTCCGATCCTGCGCAAGGATTCGCTGCACATCAACGACGACGATCGTGAGCTGATCCGCGCGACGATCGCTGCGCAGCCCACCCGCCATGTGCTGGTGACCCATGGCACCGATTCGATGGTGCAGACCGGCAAGGTGCTGGCGACGATCCCCGACAAGACCATCGTGATGACCGGTGCGCTGAGCCCGGCGCGGTTCCGTGGTTCGGATGCGGAGTTCAACATCGGTTGTGCAATCGGTGCGGTGCAGTCGCTGCCGGCGGGGGTGTTCATCGCAATGAACGGCCGGATCTTCGATCCGCAGCATGTGCGCAAGAACGTGGCGGCGAACCGGTTCGAGTCGGTTTGAGAAACCGCAGCCGAGCGCAGACAGCGCCCCCCTTGTAGTGCCGAGCCATGCTCGGCAACCGCGCGCCAGCGCGGCACAAAGGTCCGCAGCCGAGCGTGGGCTCGGCTCTACAGAAACAAAAACACCCCGGCCGAGGCCGGGGCGTGCCCATGGAGAGGGGCTTGGGCTCAGTACTGGGCGTTGAGGGTCACGCCCGAGAAGGTGCTGTACGCCTTCACCCGCACGTGCCATACGCCGGCAGCGGGGCTGTTGACGGTGCAGGTCTCGTTGTTGCCGCTCAGGTATGGGCGGCAGGTGTAGACGGTGTCGGTCGGGGCACTGCCCTGGCGCAGGTACAGGTCGGCGTCACCGCTGCCGCCACTGATCGCCACGCGCAGCTGCGCGCTGCCAGCCGGGACGTTGACGGTGTAGCTGAGCGATGCGCCGCTGGCCGCGCCGAGGCCGGTGACCGGCACGTTGTTCTGCAGCACGGTGCCACCCGGGTTGGGCGTGGTGCCGTTGATCGCAGCTGTCACTGCGGCATCGGCGTCGATGATGCCGGCGCCGCAACCACCCGAGCACGCACCCGGCAGCGGACGCGCGGTGCTCTTGATGATGCTTTCCACCTGCGCCGGGCTGTGCGGGCTCGGGGCCACCGACTGCATCAGCGCGACCACGCCGGCCACGTGCGGCGCCGCCATCGAGGTGCCGTTGTAGGACGCATAGCTGGCGCTGCCCGGGGTGGTGGTGCCGCTGTTTAGCGTGGACAGGATGCCCTGGCCCGGTGCGGAGATGTCGATGCCGGTGCCGTAGTTGGAGAAGCTGGCACGTGCACCTGCCGAGGTGGTCGCGGCCACTGCGATCACGTTCGGGCAGTTCGCCGGTACCGACGAGGACACGTTGGTGTTGCTGTTGCCGGCAGCGACCACCACGGTGGTGCCACGGCCGACCGCGCCGTTGATGGCGTTCTGGTAGGTGGTCGAGCAGCTGCCGCCGCCGCCCAGCGAGAGGTTGATGACCTCGGCCGGATTGGCATTGGCCGGCACACCGCTGACGGTGCCGCCGGAGGCCCAGACGATGGCGTCGGCGATGTCGGAGGTATAGCCGCCGCACTTGCCGAGCACGCGCACCGGCACGACCTTGGCATTGAATGCGGTACCGGCCACGCCGTTGCTGTTGTTGGTCACCGCGGCGACCGTGCCGGCCACGTGGGTGCCATGCCAGCTGGAGTTCGAGCCCGGGTAACCGGCCTGGCACTCGTTGTCGCCGTACCAGTCACCCTCGTCGTTGGGATTGCTGTCCCGGCCACCACCATCACGCGCCATCGCCGCGTCGCTGATGAAGTCATAGCCAGGCAGGATGTTGGCGTTGAGGTCGGCATGGTTGGTGATGCCGGTATCGATCACGGCCACGACCACGCCGGTGCCGGTGGCCTTGTCCCAGGCCGGGCGCACGTTGATCGACGCGTTGGACGTGCCGAAGCCCCACTGCTCGCTGAAGCGGGTGTCGTTCGGGGTCAGCGTCGCGCGCATGATCTGGTCGACTTCGACGTATTCCACGTTCGGGTCGGCGGCGAGCTTGCGCATCAGCAGTTCGGCGTCGGCCTGGTCCAGCGCACGGTCGGTCCTGACCACGGTGGAGCCGACAGCCAGCTTGCGGACCTGCTGCAGGCCCAGCGCGCGGCCCTGGCTGCTGGCGATGCCGGCAGCGGCGGTCTTCAGCGAAGAGGCGAGCGCGGTGGTGTTGGCCACCGGCGCACTGCCGTCGCGGTACTTCACGATGAACCGCTGATGGGTCGGCGCGGACTGCAGGCCGCTGAGCTGGACATCACCGGCCAGCGCAGGCGTGGCCAGCAGCAGCGATGACAGGACGGACGCACCAAGGACCACCCACACACGACGCACACGCGGTTGCGTTACCTGGGACATCGGATTTCCCTTCTAATGGTAGGAATGCCGGAATCGGCAGAAGCACCGGCCTGAACCGTGGGCTGGCTTGCAATGGCGAGGTTCGGGTCCGGCGAGCCAGCGGAGTCCCCTGACCATCCGCTGTGTTGATGACGCTAGTGGCTCAAACCGGACACCACAAGATTTTCAGCGTCTTTTCAGCAAGATGAAATGTTGGATCTGAGACTTTCCGGGTCGAGGGTTTGTGAAGGTGAAGGAACTTTCGCATCACCTGCACAGACCTGACTGCGGAATGTCCTGTCTCATCATGTCTTTGCCGACATCGGCGGTCGTGATTCGCCAGGCATGGCGCACATCCCCCAAAACGCAGAAAGCCCGTCACGAGGACGGGCTTTCCGGAGGAGCAGCCGAGCGTGGGCTCGGCTCTACAGTTCAATGCAGGCGATCAGCCCAGCTTGACCAGCCAGCCATGACGGTCCGGCAGGCGGCCGTACTGGATGTCGGTCAGTTCCTTGCGCAGCGACATGGTCACTTCCCCGGCCGGCGCATCGATGTCGCCCACCGAGAAGCCTTCGCCCTTCAGCTGGCCGATCGGGGTGACCACCGCAGCGGTACCGCAGGCGAACACTTCGGCGATCTCGCCGGAGGTCACGCCCTGCTTCCACTCGTCGATGGTGACCTTGCGCTCTTCGACCTTCATGCCACGGTCGCGGGCCAGCTGCAGGATGCTCTCGCGGGTGATGCCCTCGAGGATGCTGCCGGACAGTTCCGGCGTGACCAGCGTGCCGTCCTTGTAGACCAGGAACACGTTCATGCCGCCCAGTTCTTCCAGGTACTTGCCTTCGACCGGGTCGAGGAACAGCACCTGCGAGCAGCCCTGTGCCTGCGCCTTCTGCTGCGGCAGCAGCGACGCGGCATAGTTGCCACCACACTTGGCCGCACCGGTGCCGCCCTTGGCCGCACGCGCGTATTCGGTGGACAGCCAGATCGACACCGGGGCGACGCCCTTGGCGAAGTACGGGCCGGCCGGGCTGGCGATCACGTAGTAACCGGCCTTGTGCGCGCCGCGCACGCCGAGGAAGGCTTCGTCGCCGATCATGAACGGACGGAAGTACAGGCTCGACTCATCGGCCGACGGCACCCAGGCGCTGTCGACGGCGATCATCTGCTTCAGCGATTCGACGAAGATCTCCACCGGCAGTTCCGGCAGCGCCAGGCGCTGCGCCGAACGCTGCAGGCGACGGCCGTTGGCATCGGGGCGGAAGGTCCAGATCGAACCGTCGGCATGGCGGTAGGCCTTGATGCCCTCGAAGATCTCCTGGCCGTAGTGCAGCACGGCCGCGGCCGGGTCCAGCTGCAGCGGACCATAGGCACGCACGTTGGCGTTGTGCCAGCCGGTGTCCTTGTCCCAGCGCACTTCCACCATGTGGTCGGTGAAGTGCAGGCCGAAGCCCGGCTTCTCCAGGATCTGGGCGCGCTCTTCAGCGCTGCGCGGGTGGTCCGAACGGGTGACGGCGAAGCTGGGAATGGACTGGGACACCGGAGATTTCCTGTTCTGGTTGCGGGTAATGCCGGGCCCGCGTCACTGCGGGCCGTGGGTCAAAGCATGCCGGTTTCGAGCCGGGCGGCCTCGGACATCATGTGCTGGTTCCACGGCGGATCGAAGACCAGCTCGACGTCGGCCTCGGCCACCGTCGGGATCATTTCAAGCTTGCTGCGCACGTCGTCGACCAGGATGTCGCCCATGCCGCACGCAGGTGCGGTCAGGGTCATCTTCACGTCGATCTCGCGCTGCCCTTCGTCCAGGTGCTTGATCTCGACCTCGTAGACAAGGCCCAGTTCGACGATGTTCACCGGAATTTCCGGGTCGAAACAGGTGCGCAGCTGCTGCCACACCAGTTGTTCAACCTGCTCGTCGCTGGCATCGTCGGGCAGCTCCAGCGGCGCCGGCGCCTCCTTGCCGATGGCATCGCCATCCTTGCCGGCGATACGGAAAAGATTGCCCTCGACGAACACCGAATAACTGCCGCCCAGCGCCTGGGTGATGTACCCATAGCTGCCGGCGGGCAGGGTCACGGTGTCGCCCTGCGGGACCATCACGGCCTCGCAATCGCGTTCGAAGTGGACAGGTTCGCTGCTACGGGAATACATGGGGACCGATATGGGGCTGCGGCCGAAGCCACGCAAGACGGCATTCTAACGTAGGCGCCCCGCCCTCGCCGGTGCACTGCGGCAAACCACAGTATCCTGTGGACGACCTTCAGGAGCTTCGATGTCCTCCAATGCCGCACGTGCCAGGACCGTTACCTGGCTCTGGCCCTTCATGTTGTTGCTGGCGCTGGCCACCGCCCCCCTCGCCTGGTTGCTGATCGCCCTGTTCACCGGCCGTCCGGTCGGCTGGATGGCGGTGCTGACCGCCCTGGAAGTGGTGTTCATGCTGCGTCTGGGCACGCTTGGCCCCGGCAAGCTGCGTATCGCCCTGGTCGTGCTGGGCACGCTGCTGGTGGCCGCCATCGCGAACTGGGCCATCGCCAGTGCCTGGATGGGCGGCTCGATGGGCCTGAACCCGTGGGACGCCTCGCTGCGGATGGGCCCGCACCTGGCCTGGACGCTGATCACCCTGGCCAATGGCGTGGTCGAATGGCTGTGGCTGGCGGTGGGCATCACCGTAGGCGCCTGGCTGGCGCGTTGATCGCGCCGGCGATGCCCTGCTAGATCCACGCCATGCGTGGATGGGGTTGTAGCGCCGGGCCATGCCCGGCGAGCGCAGCGGTCTGCCCCAAAGGCCGCCGGGCATGGCCCGGCGCCACCGGTACGGCCTCAATGCCCGCCGTCGAGCGCCTTCAGCTCGCTGACCAGCGACGCCGCCGCCTCGGCACCATCGCCGTACAGCATGCGCGTGTTGTCGGCGTAGAACAGCGCATTCTCGATACCGGCAAAGCCGGTGCCCTTGCCACGCTTGATCACCACCACGTTGCGTGCGTTGACCACGTCCAGCACCGGCATGCCGTAGATCGGGCTGGCCGGATCGGTGCGTGCCACCGGATTGACCACGTCGTTGGCGCCGATCACCAGTACCACGTCGGTGGTGGCGAATTCGGGATTGATGTCGTCCATGTCCGCGATCAGGTCGTAGGGCACACCCGCTTCGGCCAGCAGCACGTTCATGTGCCCGGGCATGCGCCCGGCGACCGGGTGGATGGCGAATTTGACCTTCACCCCGCGCGTGATCAAGCGCTGTGCCAGTTCCCAGATCTTGTGCTGGGCCTGGGCCACGGCCATGCCATAACCGGGCACGATCACCACACGTTCGGCAAAGCCCATCATCGCGGCCACGTCGGCAGCTTCAATGGGCTTCTGCGAACCGGAAATCGCCTGCGCTTCCCCCCCGGCGCCACCGCCGAAATTGGAAAACAGCACGTTGCGGATCGGCCGGTTCATCGCCTTGGCCATCAACCGGGTCAGCAGGATGCCCGCTGCGCCGACCATCATGCCGGCGATGATCAACGCTTCGTTGCCCAGCACATAGCCTTCGAACGACACCGCCAGGCCGGTGAACGCGTTGTACAGCGAAATCACCACCGGCATGTCGGCGCCACCGATCGGCAGCGTCATCAACACGCCCAGCGCGAGCGCCAGCACGAAGAAGGCGACGATGGCCCAGGTGCTGAGCGTGCTCGCGGCGATGATGCCCAGCACCACCACGGCCAGCGCCACCAGCAGGTTCATCACCTGCTGGCCGGGCCAGGTCACGCGCTTGTCGAGGCGGCCATCGAGTTTGGCCCAGGCGATCACCGAGCCGGACAGCGACACCGCACCGATCGCCGCGCCGACCACGGCCAGCAGCAGGACCGTGCCGGACGGCTGGCGCGCGGCCAGGTCGGCCAGCGCCTGCGCACTCCAGTGGGTGGTATCGCGATTGGCCAGGAAGGCATAGCGCAGCAGTTCCACCGCGCCGATGGCCGCCGCCGAGCCACCGCCCATGCCGTTGTACAGCGCGACCATCTGCGGCATGTCGGTAACCGCGACCTTGCCCGCCGACCACCAGGCCAGGCCGGCACCCAGCAGCAGTGCCACCAGGATCAGCGGCACGTTGTGCAGTTCGGGCAGGAAGAAAGTCGCCACCGTGGCCAGCAGCATGCCCAGCCCCGCCCAGCGGATACCGCTGCTTGCGGTCATCGGCGAGGCCATGCGCTGCAGGCCGAGCAGGAACAGGGTGGCGGCGACCAGGTAGCTGGCCTTGACCAGCCAATCGAGCAGTTCGACGGTGCTGATGTTCAAGCCTGTGGCTCCTTCGGTTCATCGTTGCCGGTCTTGCGCACGCTCGGCTTGAACATTTCCAGCATGCGCGCGGTGACCACATAGCCGCCGGCTGCGTTGCCGGCGCCGAGCACCACGGCAAGGAACCCGAGGATTTTCTCCAGCGGTGTCTGCGCGTGCCCCAGCACCACCATCGCGCCGATCAGCACGATGCCGTGGATGAAGTTGGAGCCCGACATCAACGGGGTATGCAGGATCACCGGGACCCGGGAAATGATCACGTGGCCGGCAATGGCGGCCAACATGAAGATGTACAGCGCCACGAACCCGTCACTCACCGGCAACGCTCCTGCTCTGTCTTCGTCGCCCCATCATAACCACGGGCTGAACCCCGCGCGCGTTCCGGTCAACCACGGCCGCGCTCACGCGTTGTCGATGGTGACCCCTGCCGAGGAACCGTACCCTGTGCTGGTGAGCAGCCCTGTCCCCTCAACCACCGATGCCGACGCCGTTCCGGCCTCGCTGGAAGCGTTCCTGGCCAGCGTCGGGCCGCGCGCCTTCCGCTTTGCCGAGGCCGGCCTGCGCCAGCGTGATGACGCGCTGGATGCGGTGCAGGACGCGCTGCTGCGCATGCTGGACTACGCCGACAAGCCGGCCGCCGAGTGGGCGCCGTTGTTCTGGAGCATCCTGCGCCGACGGGTGATCGACGTGCAGCGCCGTCGCCGCTTCCGCCTGCCGTTCTGGCGCGACAACCAGGGTGCCGACGGTGGCGAGGTCGACTGGGCCGACCCCGGCCCGGACCCTTCTCAGGCACACGAGCAGCGCCAGCAGTACCAGCAGCTGGTGCAGGCGCTGCGCGAGCTGCCCGCCCGCCAGCGCGAAGCCTTCACCCTGCGCGTGCTGCAGGACCTGGACGGCGCCACCACCGCCCGCGCCATGGGCTGCAGCGAGGGCGCGGTAAAGACCCATCTGGCGCGCGCTCGACAGGCGCTGCAGAATCAACTGGAGATCAACCTGTGAACCGCCCCCTGCCATCCGATGACGCCCTGCGCAGCCTGCACGCGCAGTCGTTGCAGGCGCTGTCGCCGGCCACGCTGGCACGCCTGCGTAGTGCCCGTCACAGCGCTGCCAGGGCGCACGCCGGCCGCTGGCGCTGGTGGCTGGCCAGCGCCTGTTCGCTGGTGATCGCGCTGGGCATCGGCGTCCAGTTCGTCGGTCCGGGCGAGCATCAAGGCGGTGCCGCCGCGCCGATCGTGGCCGCAGAAGAAGACAATGGCGTGCTGTACGACGAGAATCCCGATCTGTACCTGTGGCTGGGCGACAACGACCTGGCGATGGAGTGAACCATGTTGCGATACCCCTCCCTGCCCCTGCTGATCGCCCTGACCCTGCTGCCGGCTGCATCGGCACTGGCGCAGGCCACCGCACCGGCGCCTGCCGCGCGGCCGGCCCCTGCAACCGTGCCGCTGCCGAACTGGGAACAGTTGAGCCCGGCCCAGCGCGACGCGCTGCTGGCGCCGCTGCGTGACCGCTGGAACGGCGCCGATCCCGCGCAGCGCCAGCGCATGCTCTCGCACGGCCAGCGCTGGCAGTCGATGAGCCCGGAAGAACGCGACAAGGCCCGCCGCGGCCTGCGCCGCTTCGAACACATGAGCCCGGAGCAGCGTGAGCAGGCCCGGGCGCTGTTCGGCCAGATGCGTGACCTCAGCCCGGCACAGCGCGATGCCATGCGCGAGCGCTGGTCGCAGATGACGCCGGAACAGCGCAAGGACTGGGTGCGCGACAACCCGCCGCCGGCGAAACCGCGGTAACCCGCCATCCGCACGCTGGGCCCCTCATCCACGCATGGCGTGGATCTACCGGAGAGGCAACCGGCGTTGCCGGGTCAGGCCTGCCAGCGCGTCTTCGCCAGCAGTTCGTCTTCCCAGTCGAAGCCAAGCTGGCCTTCGCGCACGAACAGGGCGACGAAGTTCATCAGGTTGCGCGCATACATCTCGCTGGCCTGGGTCGCACCCAGGCTGGCCAGGCCCAGCGGGCCGTCGATGGTCACGCCCTGGTGCTCGATGCATTCACCGGGCTGGGTCAGTTCGCAGTTGCCACCACTCTCGGCGGCCAGATCGACGATCACGCTGCCCGCTGCCATGCCTTCGACCATCGCAGCGGTGACGATCGTCGGTGCCCGCCGTCCCGGCACGGCGGCAGTGCAGACCACCACGTCCACGCTGCGCAGATGGTCGCCCAGGCGCCGCTGCTGTTCGGCACGTTCTTCGTCGGTCAGCGCCCGCGCATAACCACCCTCGCCCGCCGCGCTTACCCCGAGGTCGAGGAAGCGCGCACCGAGCGACTGGATCTGCTCGCGGGTTTCCGGGCGCACGTCGAAGCCCTCCACCTGCGCCCCAAGGCGGCGCGAGGTGGCAATGGCCTGCAGGCCAGCGACACCGGCGCCGATCACCAGCACCTTGGCCGGACGCACGGTTCCGGCCGCGGTGGTCAGCATCGGGAAGAAACGCGGCGCCCGTTCGGCAGCGATCAATGCCGCCTTGTAGCCGGCCATGCCCGCCTGCGAGCTGAGCACGTCCATCGCCTGCGCGCGCGTGGTGCGCGGCAACTGCTGCAACGGGAACAGGTGCAGGCGGTCATCGGCGGCCAACGCCGCCAGCGCCGGGTCGGCCACCGGGGTCAGCAGGCCGACCACGCTGGCGCCCGACTTGAGCTGGGCCAGCACCTCGGCCGCTGGCGCCTGCACGCACAGCAGGATGTCGATCTCAGCCCAACGGGCGGCGTCGAAGGCGCGGGCACCTGCGTCGTCGTAGGCGGCATCGGTGAAACCGGCGGCCTGGCCCGCACCGGGCTGATACCACACGGTGATGCCCAGCGCACCGAGCTTGCGCGCCGTCTCCGGCGTAAGCGCAACGCGTCGTTCGCCCGGCGCGGTCTCCTTGATCCCCAGCAACGCCACGGCCATGCAGATTCCCGCTGATCGGTGAGTGGGTCCGATCCTAGCAGGCGTACGCGGCTCAGTGCAGCGTCGCGCCACCGGGGTCGAGACGATCGAGCACGCCCTGCATGGCGCTGTCGAAGGCGCCATCGTCGACGTGGGGACGCAGGCGACCCAACCGCACCATCACCGCCAGCTCCTCGGGCGAGGCCACGCAGAAGCGCACACCACGACGATTGACGAACAGCAGACGCGAAGAAATCGGGCTGATCCAGGACAGCTTGCCCGCCTGCACCTTGCCATCCTTGTCGACGAAGTCCAGCCAGTTGCCGATTTCCATCCGGCGGAAGCGATCGGCATCGGCGTTGTCGAAATCGTCGGTATTGAAGGTACTGCCCAGCTCCACGGCCGGCGTTTCCGGTGCCGGCGGTGCGGGCAGCACCACCTGCGGCAGCTCGGGCAACGCACGCTGCAGCTCCGGTCGCGATTCGGCGATGCCCTGCAATGTGTCGTGCAGCGCATCGACGGCGGCGGTGGCGGCGTCGCCATGCACGCCGACGCTGGCAAACACCTTGGCCAGCAGCGGCTGCCAGGCCTGCAGCCACGGCTTGCCAACGATCTGCCGGCGGGCCTCGGCCACCTCCTCCAGCAAGCCATCGGCCAACGTCAGCGCCTCGGCCACCGAAGCCCCCTCCTCGCCCTCGCGCAGCAGCGCCAGGGTCAGATGGTGCTGCCAGGGCTGGCGCAGGAATTCGGCGATCGCCGGCGGCAGGGTGGCATCGCCGATGCGGCGATCCAGTTCGGCACCGGCACGGGTACGGGCCATTTCCAGCTTTTCCTGGCCGCGCTGGGTCTCGGCGGCCCGGCGCTCGGCGATTTCCACGCGACGACGGTGCTGTACCAGGAAATCGCGGAATTCTTCTTCCAGGGTCAGGAAGATCGCCAGGTTCTCGTTGAACTCGGCGACCAGCCGCTCGATGATCTCTTCGACCTTGGCCATCAGCATGCGCTCGGCCTGGCTTTCGCCGGTGTTGCCCTCGCAGGCCTCGGCCAGCGAGTTGAGCAGCTTGCGCGCCGGGTGGGTCTTCTGCACGAACATGCGGCGGTCCAGCATCGCCACCTTCACGAACGGAACCACCAGGCGGCCGATCAGCTCACGCGAGCGGCCTTCCAGTTCACGCTCATCGAGCATCACGTCGAACAGCATGCCGACCAGGTCGATCGCATCCTCATCCTGCGCATCCAGCCGGGTCTGGCCCGGGTCGACACCCAGCCGGGTGGCGCTGGACAGCACTTCGCTCTTCAAGCGCTGCGCCAGGGATTCGCCGTCCTCGCCGATCGCCGCACGCAGGGTCGCACTGGGCGTGGCCTGCAGCAGCGACAGTACGGACATCATTTCGCGCTGGCTCAACGGGCGATGCTGGCCGACCGCGACCTGCGCCGCAGAGGTTGCGTCCTCGCGCACGTGGCGGGTCTGCTGCAGCAGTTCGTGCAAGGCTTCCAGCAACATGCCCTGCTGGCCGGAATAGGCTTCACCGGACGGGCTCTCTTCGCCACCCGCATGCTGCTGCATGTGGCCACGACGCTCCGACCAGCGCGCGGCAAATCGCTGCGCCCAGGCCGGTGCGGCCTGTTCGTCGTCATTGAACTCGTTGTCGAAGCCCGGTGCCGTGCGCTGCTCGACCAGATCATCCAGGCCATGCGGAACGTGCTGCGTCGGGGCCGCCGCCAGTGGTCGGCGCGGGGCACCCATCTTCGACATCACCCCGGCCGCGGCCAGGTGCTCGTCCAGCTTTTCGTAGATGCGGCCCACCGGCGCGCGCAGGTCGCGCTCGCACAGCTTGATCAGCACCAGATGCACTTCCGGGGCCAGCTCACAGCCGGCGAAGGCTTCGTGAATGGCCACGCCCAGATGCTCGGGGCTGATCGGGTTGCGGTCGGCATCGAGGTCGATACCGCCGCCCAGCCAGCCCAGTCGACGGTCGAGCCGCGCCAGCACCGGCTTGAAGTCGCGCAGCAGCACGGTGGCGAAGTTGCGCACCGCCAACCGCGATTCCAGTACATGTTCCGGCACCAGGCTCAGGCCATCCTGGGCTGGTCCGGACAGGGTCAGCTCGGCAGAGACGGGCTCGCCCGCAGCCAGGCCAGCCCAGGCATGGCCGAGATGGCCGGCAAACGCGCCGGCAATGTCCTCACGGCGGCGGCGCAGCTCGCGCATCGCGTCCAGGAACAGCAACTGCGACGAGCCGGCATTGCCGGCACGGTCGAACAGGGCATCATCGAAGCGGGCCAGTGCCGCGCCAAAGGCCTGGCACAACGCCGGCAGGACGATGTCCCGGGCAAGCTGGAGCTGGGCCGGGTCACGGCCCGGCGATCCCATCGGAGTGGGCGCGCTCATCATTCGGGAAGGCTCCCCACCTTCTCTGGTGCGACAGACATCATGGACATCACGACGGCCGGTACACCCCATGCACCGGTCCCTCGATGGTAGGCCGGCCAGCCCATCACGGACAGTGAAACAGTCCTCACTTCAAACCTCATGAACGGCGGCCCGGCAATATTACGTATCGTAAGCCGTGCAGGGCCTGCGAGGCGAGGGGACGCGGGGCTCCGTGATCCGCCAGTGGCATGATGTTCATCACAGTTTGCTATTCAGGGGCCTGACGCGACACAAACGGCGTCATCTACCTCCCCGACTATAATCAGCGACCCGTGATGACCGGTTCAGACTCCATGCCCGACCCAGCTGCCCTGCTTGCCCTGGATGCCCGCCGCTCGGTGCCCTCGCGGCAACTGGGCGAGCCCGGACCGGACCCGGCCACCCTGCAGCGGATGCTGACCTCGGCGGTCCGCGTGCCCGACCACGGCAAGCGCGTACCGTTCCGCTTCCTGAGGATCGCCGGCGATGCACGTCACACTCTGGGCGACTTCCTGGCCGCGCGCAGCCGTGAGCGCGACCCGCATGCCGGCGACGCCGTGTTCGAGAAGGACCGCCAGCGCTTCAGCCACGCACCGCTGGTGATCGTGGTGGTGGCCAGCCCGCGCCCGGACCCGAAGGTGCCCGCCCAGGAACAGCTGATGACCGCCGGCTGCGTGTGCTTTGCCCTGTTGCAGGCGGCCCAGGCGCTGGGCTTCGGTGCGCAGTGGCTGACCGCGTGGATGGCGTTCGATCCCGCCGTGCATGCCCATCTGGGGCTGGCCGAGGGCGAGAGCATCGCCGGCTTCATCCACATCGGCACGCCCAAGGCCGAGGTGCCCGAGCGCGAGCGGCCGGACCCGTCAGCCCTGCTGCGTGACTGGACCCCGCCGGCATGACCCTGCCGGCACCGCCGCCGCTGTATCTGGTCGACGCCAGCATCTACGTATTCCGCGCCTGGCATTCGCTGCCAGACGAGTTCCAGGACAGCCAGGGCTGGCCGACCAACGCCGTGCATGGTTTCGCCCGTTTCCTGCTCGACCTGCTGGAACGCGAACGCCCGCGGCACATCGCCATCGCCTTCGATGAAGCGCTGGACAGCGGCTTCCGCCACCGCCTGTACCCGGCCTACAAGGCCAACCGGGACCCGGCGCCGGAAGCGCTCAAGCGTCAGTTCGTGCACTGCAAGGCATTGTGCGCAGCGCTCGGCCTGGTGGTACTGGCGCATCATGATTACGAAGCCGACGACCTGATCGGCAGCGCCCTGCATGGCCACCGTAACAGCCATCGCGGCGTGATCATTTCCGCCGACAAGGACCTGTCACAGTTGCTGCTCGACCATGACGAGCAATGGGATTACGCACGCAACCAGCGCTGGGACGTGGTCGGGGTAAAGGCCAGGCATGGCGTGCACGCGCACCAGATCGCCGACTATCTGGCGCTGTGCGGCGATGCGGTCGACAACATTCCGGGCATCAGCGGTGTCGGCGCCAAGTCGGCGGCCGTGCTGCTGGCCCATTTCGGCAGCATGGACGTCCTTTACGAACGCCTCGACGAAGTGCCGTTCCTGCGCCTGCGCGGCGCGGCCCAGATGGCGGTGCGCCTGCGTGAGCAGCGCGAGCACGCCCAGCTCTGGCGCCAGCTGACCACCATCGCCCTGGACGCCCCACTGGAAGGCTGCCAGCCCGGCATGCCGCGCCAGGCGGCCGATCCGGAGCTGCTTGGCGGCCTGTGCCAGACCCTGCGCTTCGGCCCCATGACCCGTCGTCGGCTGTTCAATGCCGCCGGCATTTCCGACCCCGTTCCCACTTCTCCCACTTCCAGCGAGCCCGCATGAGCCAGCGCAATACCGAAGCACCGCGTGTCGTCTACGAAGGCAAGTACCAGCGCATGGTCGTGCGCGGCACCTGGGAGTACAGCGAACGCACCCACGCCGGCGGCCTGGCCGCGATCATCATCGCCGTCACCCCCGAGGACAAGGTGCTGTTCGTCGAACAGTTCCGCGTACCGCTGCAGGCACCGACCATCGAGATGCCGGCCGGGCTGGTCGGCGACATCGATGCGGGCGAGTCCATCGAAGTTTCCGCGGTACGCGAACTGGAAGAGGAAACCGGCTGGACCGCCGAGCACGCCGAAGTGCTGATGATCGGTCCTACCTCCTCCGGTGCCAGCAGCGAGAAGATCGCCTTCGTCCGTGCCACCGGCCTGCGTCGCATCGGCGAAGGCGGCGGCGACGAGAGCGAGGACATCACCGTGCATGAGATCCCACGCACGCAGGCGGCCGCCTGGCTGGTGCAGAAAATGGCCGAAGGCTATGAAGCCGACGCCAAGCTGTGGGCCGGCCTGTGGATGATCGAGCACCACCTGGACGGCCGCCCCCGTGGCTGATGCCGGCCTGCACGCGCTGCCGGCGCTGCTGGGCGCCGACGATCCGGCGATTTTCAGCGTGCACCGTGCGCAGGGCACCTCACCGTTCCTGCTGCTGGCCGATCATGCCGGCCAGCAGGTGCCGCGTGCGTTGGCCGATCTTGGTTTGCCGCAGGCCGAACTGGACCGGCATATCGGCTGGGACATCGGCATCGGCGGCACCACTCGTGCACTGGCCGCGCGGCTGGATGCGTGGGCAATCGAGCAGACCTATTCGCGGCTGCTGATCGACTGCAACCGCCCGCTGGTTTCGCCCACGCTGATCCCCGAGGTCAGCGACCACACCGTAGTGCCGGGCAATGCCGGGCTGTCGCCCGCGCAGCGGCAGCAGCGCATCGATACCATCCACGCGCCCTACCATGCACGCATCGATGCCGAACTGGATACGCGCCGCGATGCGGAACGGCCGACGCTGCTGGTGATGATGCACAGTTTCACGCCGACCATGAATGGCGTGCAGCGTCCCTGGCATGCTGGCGTGCTGTACCACCAGGACACACGTTTTGCCCACGCCTTGCTGCAGGCGCTGCGCGATGAAGGCGACCTGGTGGTGGGCGACAACGAACCGTATTCGGTCAACAGCAGCAGCGACTACGCGGTGCCCGTGCATGGCGAAGGCCGCGGCCTGGTGCATGTGGAACTGGAGATCCGCCAGGACCTGATCGTCGATGAAGCCGGGCAGCAGGCATGGGCGGAGCGGTTGGCGCGGATTTTCAGCGCGTTGCAGCCGCGGTTGTTGGCGTTCGGATGACCGCATCCACGCATGGCGTGGATCTACTGGGACATTACAAGTAGATCCACGCCATGCATGGATGATTTTCGTCAACGCAGCACGGGCGCATCCATCCACGGGAACGGCTTGAATCCGCGCACCTGCACGCGTGCGCCGATCGCATCAACATCATCCTTGATCGCCTGTGCTCGACGCCGATCCAGTGCCTCCCCCAGCACCAGCGGCAGCGTGCGGCACCGTGCCAGCGCTTCACCCACCGGAATGTCGAGCAGGTGCGCCACGCGCTGTGCCGCAACCTTGATCTGCTCGTCCGCACATTCCTCCAGCGTCAACCCGAATGCGGCGAAGATGCCCGGCCCGACACCGGCTGCGCGTGCGGCGGCCTGCTCGGCAGCACCCGCCTCACCCAATGCTTCATCGACACCGTCCACCTGCAGGAAGGCGTCGTACTCGGCGTAGTACGCCAACGCTTCGGCGTAATCGTGCAGGGAAGAAAGCGGACGCTGGCGCTTCTGCACATCCAGGACGTCAGCGAACGTGGCCGGTTCCAGGCAGGTCGACAGGCCCAGCGCCTGCGCGGCCTCGGGCACCTCACCGTCATCATCGAACGCAGCGTCTTCATCGGCCGGCAACCAGAAGCGCGCCTGCAGCAGGTCGTCATCGGTGGCGTGCACCCAACCGAAGGAGGCATGAACCTCATCGTCATCGTTGCAGGCTGCGAAGGCGTGCAGGGTCTGTTGCAGGTCCAGCAGCTCGATCATGCTTCGTTGCTCAGGCAAGCGGTCGTCGCCGAGTCTACCCGTGCCGGACGCAGGCCCAGCGCGATGACCACGCCGAGTGCAGCGAACAGCGCAGCGCCGTACTGTGCATTGACCATGCCCTGCAGGGCATCAGCACTGGTTGCCGCCTGCGTGCCGCGCGCGGCGTTGGCCACCATCACCAGTACTGCCAATCCCAACGCGCCGCCGATCTGCTGCGCGGTAGCGGCCATGCCGGAGGCGACACCCTGCTGCGGCCCCGGCACGCCCTGCCCGGCCACGATCCACATCGCCGTCCAGCTCATGCCCTGGCCCACGCTGAGCACCACGATGCCCGGCAGCAGCGGCCAGTAGCTGGCGCCGTGCGGCATCGCCAGCGCCACCGCGGCGATGCCGATGGCACCGGCGGCGAAGCCCCATGCCAGCACCTGCCGCGGCGAACGGCGCTGCAGCATGCGTTCGGCAATGCGGATGCCGAAGGTGCACACCAGCGTCGGCAGCAGGAAAGCCATGCCGGCCTGCAGCGGGCTCCAGCCGTAACCATCCTGGAAGTACAGCGCCAGGAAGTAGTACTGCACGCCATAGCTGCTCATGAACGCGAAGGTCAGCCCGAGTGCTGCACGCAGGCCGGGCAGGCGCAGCAGTGCGAACTGCATCAGCGGATCACGGCTGCGCTTTTCGATCTGCACGAACACTGTCAGCAGTACCGCTGAAAGCAGCAGGCAGATGAGCGTGGCCGGCGCGGTCCAGCCCCACTCCGGCCCCTGCACCAGGGTGGTGACCAGCAGGCTGCCGCCGGCAGTGACGGTGAGGCAACCGGCCAGGTCGAAGGAACGGCCGCGCACGCGCGGGCCATCGGCCGGCAGCCATGCACCGGCGGCAACCGCACAGGCGGCGGCCAGCGGCACGATCACCGCCAGCACCGCCGGCCAGCCGAAGGCCTGGGTCAGCACGCCGCCCAGCAGCGTGCCCAGCGCCAGGCCCGCCGCACTGGCCATGCTCCAGATCGCCAGCGCGCGGTTGCGCACGGGGCCTTCCGCATACAGGGTATTGATCAGCGCCAGGGTGGCCGGGAACAGCAGCGCCGCACCGATGCCCTGCACCGCACGCGCCACGATCAGCAGCGTGGCGTTGGGCGCCAGCGCGCCCAGCAGCGAGGCCAGCGCGAACAGCAGCATGCCCAGCCGGTAGAAGCGGCGCCGGCCCAGCAGATCGGCAGCACGCCCGCCCAGCAGCAGGCTGCCACCGAAGGCCACGGTGTAGGCACTGACCACCCACTGCAACTGCTGCGCATTGATCTGCAGCGCGCGGCCCATGTCGTGCAGGGCAACGAAGATGATGGTGGCGTCCAGGGCGATGATCAGCTGCGCGGTGGCCAGCAGGGTCAGCGCCCAGCGCGGGTAGTTCAGGGGAGGCATGCGGCGCCCGGTGCGAAGGGGGGACGGCAGTCTCATTGATGCGGACGCATCAATAAACCCCCTGGCGGCCATATCTGTCATGATTTCTGGCATGAATGGACCGTCGATGGACCTCAATGCGGTGCGCATGCTGGTGCAGGTGGCCGAAGCGCGCAGCTTCACCGTGGCCGCAGGCCAACTCGGCCTGAGCCAGTCCGGGCTGTCACGCGCGATCGGCCGGCTGGAAGCTTCGCTGGGGGTGAAGCTGCTGCAGCGGAACACGCGCAATGTCGCGCTGACCCCGGATGGCCAGCAGTTCGTCGAGCAGGTGGGCCCCTTGCTGTGCGGGATGGAAGACGCCGAGCGGCTGCTGGCCGACCGCCCCTGCACGCCGTCGGGCGTGTTGAAGATCAGCGCGCCTTCAATGTTCGGGCGCAAGGTGCTGGTGCCGTTGCTGGGGCCGTTGCTGGAACGGCATCCGCAGCTGCAGGTGGAGGCCGTGCTCAGTGACCGTCTGGTGGATCTGGTGGAGGAAGGTTTCGATGCCGCCCTGCGCACCGGCACCATCGCCGATCAGCGGATGGTGGCGCGTCCGTTGAAGCCACTGCGCTGGGTGACCGTGGCCAGCCCGGCCTACCTGGCCGCGCAGGGCGAGCCGGCCGATGTGGCGGCATTGCAGGACCATGCCTGCCTGGCGGTGCGCAACCTGCGCAGCGGCCGGCTGGTGGACTGGCAGTTCCTGCAGGACGGGCAGCTGCGCGAGGTCACGCCGCCGACGCGGATGGTGTTCGACTGCGGCGACCCGTTGGTGGAGGCAGCGATCGCCGGCATCGGCATCGTGCAGGTGATGGATTTCGCGGTGGCCGACGCGTTGGCCGATGGCCGCCTGCAGCGCGTGCTGCAGCCGTTTGAAGGCCGCAGCCGCGCGTTGTCGTTGATCTATCCGCCGTCGCGGCAACACTCGCCGAAGCTGCAGGTGCTGGCCGAGGCGTTGCTCGCCGCAGATTGGTAGATCCACGCCATGCGTGGATAAGGTTCAAACACGGGAGCAGCCAGGCATGGCCTGGCTCTACTGACCGTTACTCGATTGCTCACGCACAAAGCCGCCGTGCATAGGCCGGCGCTCCCTGGTTCAGCCCAATTGGAGGAAGAACGCCCCGGGGCGTCCTCCGAGAGCAAAATCAGGCTGATCCTGAATGAAGAGGTACGCCATGCCATCGGACAGGACGCCTTTGTGCGAATGCAGAATGTCATCGATGTCCGCCCCATGGAGCATCAGGCGACGACGGCCCCCTTTCCAAGTCAAGGGCGACTGCAGCCATGCGTCAATTCCATCCAGCTTGGAATCCAGGTTCTCGTCGTCGTCAGGCTCCAGACACTCGACACGCTCGATCCGACCCCGCTCAAGGGAGTCGCTCATGCATCGGCTTCTCGATGCAGCGCCACGACGGTATGCGAGTACAACAGCCTCACTGGTTCCCTCCCCAGCGCGTAGCTGACGGAGGTGCGTGTGACGCTGGACATCGACCGGAATGAAGATGGAGAACCAGAAGTCTTCGGCGATCTCCTGCGAATAGAACCAATGGGCCGGAATTGCCATCAAGTGAAAGAGCGCACGACCTTCAACACAGGTTGGCCAAGGAATGTGCTCTGGAAGAAAAGCCCCACCGCCAACATACGCATTTGTGGGAGATGGCTTTTCCGTGGTCAACAGCAGGCGGGTGTACATGGTGGTGTGACCGAGGGATGCACGGGCATCCACGGTGCCAGCCACCCTTCTCGCGGTTCAAGGTTGATTGCGTCAGCAATTGAACAATGGAGAAGGCGGTGCACCCATCCCATCATCGTGGCGGCGGAACGGAATGCCGCCGGGCATGGCCCGGCGCTACCGGTAAGGCATTGCCGGCCAGCGGCCGGCACCACCAACGATCAGGCGAAACTATCGGTGGCGCGCACCAGCGCGTCGACGTTCTCGGCTTCGAACGCCGAGTGCCCCGAGGCCGGGGTGATCTCCAGCTTCGCCTTCGGCCACACCTTGGTCAGATCCCAGGCATTGGCCAGCGGGCAGACCACGTCGTAACGGCCGTGCACGATCACGCCCGGAATGTCGGCGATGCGGTGCGCGTCGCGCAGCAGCTGGTCTTCCACTTCGAAGAAACCGCCGTTGACGAAATAGTGATTCTCGATGCGGGCAAACGCCAGCGCGAAGTGCGGGTCTTCATGGCTGTTGATGAAGTCGTCGTCCACATGCAGGAAGCTGGTCGCGCCTTCCCACACCGCCCAGGCCTTGGCCGCATCCAGGCGCGTTGCTTCGTCTTCGCTGGTCAGGCGGCGGTGGAAGGCGGAGATCAGATCGTGGCGCTCCACCGCCGGAATCGGCTTGAGGTAGTGCTCCCACGCATCCGGGAACAGGCGGTTGGCGCCTTCCTGGTAGAACCATTCCAGTTCCCAGCGGCGCAGCATGAAGATGCCGCGCAGCACCAGTTCGGTCACGCGCTGCGGATGGCTCTGCGCATAGGCCAGCGCCAGGGTCGAGCCCCAGCTGCCGCCGAACACCTGCCAGCGATCGACCTTCAGGTGCTGGCGCAGTTTCTCGATGTCGGCAACGAGGTCCCAGGTGGTGTTGTCCACCAGATCGGCGTGCGGGGTGGAACGACCGGCGCCGCGCTGGTCGAACAGGATGATGCGGTACTTGGCCGGGTCGTGGAACTGGCGCATCTTGTCGCTGCAGCCGCCGCCCGGCCCACCATGCAGCATCACCACCGGCTTGCCGTCCGGGTTGCCGCACTGTTCGAAGTACAGCGTGTGGCGGTCGTCGACCTTCAGGGTGCCGACGTCGTAAGGGGTGATGGCGGGGTACAGCGTACGCATGCTTGCAGCTCCGTGGTGGTGCCCTGCCCTTGGCAGGAGAACCCCCATTCTAGGCCGGTCGCCGGCCCAGGGTGACCCGGTCGCGCTGCTCCAGGTCCTGCACGGTCTGCACGTCGCTGTAGCCGGCCTGCTCGAACAGCGCGCAGATGGCATCGCCCTGGTCCCAGCCGTGCTCGATCAGCAGCCAGCCGCCGGGCTGCAGATGGTCGCCGCCGCCGGCGACGATGCGGCGGATGTCGTCCAGCCCATCAACGCCGGACGCCAGTGCAGTGGCCGGCTCGAAGCGCAGGTCGCCCTGTTGCAGGTGCGGGTCGTCGCTGGCGATATAGGGCGGATTGCTGGCGATCAGATCGAAGCGTTCGCCCCGCAGCGGCGCATACCAGTCGTGACCACCTTCGGCAAAACGCACGTTGCCCAGCGCGTGGCGCGCGGCGTTGCGGGCGGCCACCACCAGCGCAGCGGAACTGGCGTCGGTGGCCAGTACCTGCGCCTGCGGCCGCTCGCTGGCCAGGGCCAGCGCGATGGCGCCGCTGCCGGTACCGAGGTCGGCCAGCTGCAGCGCGCGGTCCGGTGGCAGGCGGTCCAGCGCCAGCTCCACCAGCAGTTCGGTCTCCGGGCGCGGAATCAGGGTGGCCGGGTCGACCTCCAGGTCCAGGGTCCAGAAACCACGACGACCAGTCAGGTAAGCCACCGGCTCGCCCGCGAGGCGACGTCCCAGCAGGACCTCGAAAGCGGCCTGCTCGGCGGCCGGCAACGGATCGGTGGCATGCGCGAACAACCAGCTGCGCGGCCGCTCCAGCACATGCAGCAGTAGCAGCTCGGCTTCATGACGTGCCTCGGCCCCCGGCAGGCGGGCGCTGGCGTCTGCCACGACCTGGCGCAGGGACGGTTCGGAATCTGCGGGCATGGCAGGTGCTGGCACGGACGGTGGGGCCGTAATTGTAGGGCGTGGAAACCGTTCAGGTTCGCTGGGACGGGATAAGGGCGACCTATCAACCCGTTTCCGCAACCAATAGCGATTTCCCTTGTCATACAGCGGGTTGCAGGATGCGGGTGGCATGATTCATTGTCGGCTCAGCGCACATCAATAGACTGCATCTATCAAATAGATGTAATCAATGCATTGTCCTTATCGAAACGGAACCAGTAACCTAGGTCCTGTCGATTCACCCACTCCCCTTCACCCAGAGGAAAAACGATGTCCCTGATCAACACCCAGATCCAGCCGTTCGAAGCCAACGCTTACCTGAATGGCGAGTTCATCAAGGTCTCCGACAGCACCCTGAAGGGCCAGTGGTCGGTCCTGATCTTCATGCCGGCAGCCTTCACCTTCAACTGCCCGACCGAGATCGAAGACGCCGCTGACCATTACGCCGAGTTCAAGAAGGCCGGCGCCGAGGTCTACATCGTCACCACCGACACCCACTTCTCGCACAAGGTCTGGCACGAAACCTCGCCGGCCGTCGGCAAGGCCCAGTTCCCGCTGGTCGGCGACCCGACCCACCAGCTGACCCGTGCCTTCGGCGTGCACATCGAAGAAGAAGGCCTGGCCCTGCGCGGCACCTTCATCATCAACCCGGAAGGCGTGATCAAGACCCTGGAGATCCACTCCAACGAGATCGCCCGTGACGTCTCCGAGACCCTGCGCAAGCTGAAGGCTGCCCAGTTCACCGCCGCCAACCCGAACCAGGTGTGCCCGGCGAAGTGGAAGGAAGGCGAAAAGACCCTGACCCCGTCGCTGGACCTGGTCGGCAAGATCTAAAGCAGTACCCGCAGTACCGGCCTGCCGCAGCCCCACGCTGCGGCGCGGCCTTCATCCCCGTGCCGGTCCCCCCGCCGGCGTGGGGGTGAACCCAAGACAGCCAACGCGCGCCAGCCTTGGCCAGCCAGCCCCTTCCACGGTGTCGCTGTCTTGGGTTCACCCCTACCCCTCGCTGGTCCGCTACCTTCTACAGCGGTGCCACGCCCCCGTTTTGCCTGAAGCCAGGAGAAGACCATGTTGGACGCCAACCTGCAGTCGCAGCTGAAGACCTATCTGGAGCGCGTGACCCGCCCGATCCAGATCACCGCGCATGCCGACGACGGTGCCAAGTCGCAGGAGATGCTGGACCTGCTGCAGACCCTGGAAAGCCTGTCGGACAAGATCTCGCTGCAGGTGCTGCGCGATGGCCAGGGCCGCGTGCCGTCCTTCGACCTGGGCACGCCGGGCCAGGACATCCACCTGACCTTCGCCGGCCTGCCGATGGGCCACGAGTTCACCTCGCTGGTGCTGGCACTGCTGCAGGTCGGCGGGCATCCGTCCAAGGCCACCGCCGAGCTGATCGAGCAGGTGCAGAACCTGGAGGGCGACTACAGGTTTGAAACCTACTTCTCGCTGTCCTGCCAGAACTGCCCGGACGTGGTGCAGGCGCTGAACCTGGCTGCCGTGCTCAACCCGCGCATCCAGCACGTGGCCATCGACGGTGCGCTGTTCCAGGAAGAGGTCGAGCAGCGCGAGATCATGTCGGTGCCCACCGTCTACCTCAATGGTGCCGTGTTCGACCAGGGGCGCATGACGCTGGAGCAGATCGTGGCCAAGCTGGACACCAACGCCAGCAAGCGCGATGCCGAAAAGATCGGCGCCAAGGAGGCCTTCGACGTGCTGGTGGTCGGTGGTGGCCCAGCCGGTGCCGCAGCGGCGATCTACGCTGCGCGCAAGGGCATCCGTACCGGCATCGCCGCCGAGCGTTTCGGTGGCCAGGTGCTGGACACCATGGCGATCGAGAACTTCATTTCGGTGAAGGAGACCGAAGGCCCGAAGCTGGCCGCGGCGCTGGAGCAGCACGTGCGCGAATACGAGGTCGACATCATGGACCTGCAGCGCGCCAGTGCGCTGGTGCCGGCCGGTGAAGACGGCCTGGTGCAGGTGCAGCTGGAAAACGGCGCGGTGCTGAAGTCGCGCTCGGTGATCCTGTCCACCGGCGCCCGCTGGCGGCAGATGAACGTGCCCGGCGAAGACCAGTACCGCAACAAGGGCGTGGCGTACTGCCCGCACTGCGATGGCCCGCTGTTCAAGGGCAAGCGCGTGGCGGTGATCGGCGGTGGCAATTCCGGCGTTGAAGCCGCCATCGACCTGGCCGGCATCGTGTCGCATGTGACCCTGCTGGAATTCGATTCCAGCCTGCATGCCGACGAAGTACTGCAGAAGAAGCTGCGCAGCCTGGCCAATGTCACCGTGCTGACCAGCGCGCAGACCACCGAAGTACTGGGCGACGGCAGCCGCGTCACCGGCCTGGTCTACAAGGACCGTGTCGGCGGCGATTCCCACCGCGTCGAGCTGGAAGGCATCTTCGTGCAGATCGGCCTGCTGCCGAACACCGAATGGCTGAAGGACACCGTGGCCCTTTCGCCGCGTGGCGAGATCGTCATCGATGACCGCGGGCAGACCAATCTGCCGGGCGTGTTCGCCGCGGGTGATTGCACGACGGTACCCTACAAGCAGATCATCATCGCGATGGGCGCCGGTTCGACCGCCGCACTGAGCGCTTTCGATCACCTGATCCGCTCCTCGGTTCCCAAGAGCAGCGGTGCGGTGGCCGAAGCGGCCTGATCCAACGTTCCCAGGCCATCGGGAGCACCATCAACCGGCGGGGCAACGCCCTGCCGGTGCAGTACCCCGAGAGGTCTGAGGATGAACCTGCGTGACCTGAAATACCTGGTGGCCCTGGCCGATCACAAGCACTTCGGCCGGGCCGCCGCTTCCTGCTTCGTCAGCCAGCCGACGCTGTCGACGCAGATCCGCAAGCTGGAAGAGGAACTGGGCCTGCCGCTGGTGGAACGCGCGCCGCGCAAGGTGATGCTGACCCCTGCCGGCCACGAAGCGGCCGCGCGGGCACGGGTGATCGTGGCCGAAGTGGAGCAGTTGAAGGAAGCGGCGCGACGCAGCCGCGATCCGGAAGCGGGTACGGTGCGCCTGGGGATTTTCCCCACCCTGGGCCCGTATCTGCTGCCGCACGTGATTCCGCGCATCCGCGCGCGCTTCCCCGAGCTGGAACTGCTGCTGGTGGAAGAAAAGAGCGATGTGCTGCTGGAGCGCCTGCGCGAAGGCAAACTCGACGCCGCGCTGTTGGCGCTGCCGGTGATCGACGACCAGCTGCATGCCGAATTCCTGTTCGAGGAGCCATTCCTGCTGGCCGTGTCCGGCCGCCATCCACTGGCCACGCGCGAGCATCTGGACGTGCAGGAACTGGCCACGCAGAAGCTGCTGCTGCTGGAAGATGGCCACTGCCTGCGTGACCAGGCGCTGGAAGTCTGTCGCCTGTTCGGCGCCAATGAAAAGTCCGAATTCCGCGCCACCAGCCTGGAAACATTGCGACAGATGGTCGCCGCCGACGTGGGCATCACCCTGCTGCCCAGCCTGTCGGTACAGCCGCCGGTGCCGCGCTCGAACAACATCCGCCTGATCGACTTCGTCGGCGAGGGCCGTCCCAGCCGTCGCATCGCCATGATCTGGCGCCGCAGCTCGGCAATGAACGAGTTCCTGATGGAGCTGGCCGAACAGTTCAAGCGCCTGCCCGATGCGCTGTTTACGCTGGAGGCGTTGGCCCCGGCAAACGGCGATGCCGCCACCCCGCCCACGCCGGTGCTGAACGGCTGAGACACCGCAGCCCGGCCTTGAAACCGCCGGGAGTCGATTCCGGCCGCATTTGTCCCCACAATACAGTCAGGCGGCGCCAGCAGGTGCCGCCTTTTGCATGGCTTTCAACCAAGGAGCGTCACCATGAACACCGCCAGCGGCCTGCCGCCGTCGATCACCGTTTCCACCCTCGACATGGACCGCCTGGACGCCATGCTCGAATCTCCGGCAAACAGCCAGACGCCGGCCGCGCGTGCGCTTGCCGACGAACTCAACCGGGCGACCGTGTTGCCGCCAGACCAGATTCCCGAAGGCATCGTCATGATGCATTCGCGCGTGGAGTGCGAAGATGAAGTGTCGGGCGAGAAGCATGTCCTGACCCTGGTCTTCCCCCGCGAAGCCAATGTCGATGAAGGCAAGGTGTCCGTGCTGGCGCCCGTCGGCAGCGCCCTGCTTGGCCTGGCCGTGGGCCAGAGCATCGACTGGACCGCCCCGGGCGGCCGCAAGCTGCGGCTGCGCGTGAGCGCCGTCCACAACGACCGTCCCTGACCTGCGCTGCGTACCGCGCGCGATCAGTTTCCCTGCAATCCCCGCACCAGGAGCCGTAATGAGTACCCCGTCCAAACTGTCCCAGCTGCGCGAACTGTCCGTGGTCGTTGCCGATACCGGTGACTACGAGGCGATCAAGCGCCTGCAGCCGGTGGACTGCACCACCAATCCGACCCTGGTGAAGAAGGCACTGGACCTGCCGGTCTATGCGGAACTGATCGAACGCGAACTGGCCTGGGGCCGCCAGCAGAGCGGTGACCGCGAGACCGTGGTGCACGCCGTGGCCGACCGCCTGACCATCGGCGTCGGCGCGCTGCTGAGCACGCTGGTACCGGGCCGCGTATCCACCGAAGTGGACGCCGACCAGGCCCACGACACCGCCGCGACCGTGGCCAAGGCCCGCCAGTTCATCCAGATGTACGCCGATGCAGGCGTGCCGCGCGAGAAGATCCTGATCAAGATCGCTGCGACCTGGGAAGGCGTGGAAGCCGCGCGCGTGCTGCAGGCCGAAGGCATCGACTGCAACCTGACCCTGATCTTCAACCCGACTCAGGCGCTGGCCTGCAGCGAAGCGGGCGCGTTCCTGATCTCGCCGTTCGTCGGCCGCATTCTCGACTGGTACGTGGCCAACGGCCAGACCCCGGCGAACATCGACGAGGACCCGGGCGTAGTGTTCGTGCGTGGTGTGTATGCCGAATTCAAGCGCCGCGGTTCGCCGACCGTGGTGATGGGCGCCTCGTTCCGTTCGACCGCGCAGATCGAAGCGCTGGCCGGCTGCGACCGCCTGACCATTTCGCCGGACCTGCTGGAGAAGCTGGACGCCGACCACGGCGCGCTGCCGCGCAAGCTGGTGGCCGGTGCCGCTGAAGCGGTGCAGGTGACGCCGATCGACGCGGCGACGTTTGCTGCAGACCTGGCGGCCGATCCGATGGCGACCGAGAAGCTGGCGACGGGTATCGATGCGTTTGCCAAGGATCTGGAAGCGCTGCGTCAGCGGATTCGCGAGGCGCTGTAAGGGTTCCGGCCAACGGCTGAGCCCCTCGTGGCGGGTCGCTCAGAGCAAAAGCCGTGCTTGGCCGGGCGGGTTGGGTACGCGGGAGACGCCGTGAATCCGTCCCTGGAGGCTTGGCCGCCGCATCCATGCGGCGGACACTCCCGCGTACCCAACCCGCCCGACCTCTGACAGTTTCCTGCGGCGGTCCGCCACGGAAGAAAGAAAAGAAGAGCAAAAGCGGGTCGCGCGCTACGCGTGCTCACAAACAAAAAGGACGCGGCGAATGCCGCGTCCTTTTTGTTTTCCATCAGGTCGTCAGTAACCCCATGCTGTTGCCCACCGTCACCGGGAAACTGTCGAAGGCGGGACGGGTGCAGATGGCGGGACCGTCCACGGCATGGATGCCGTGGCCGAGCCCCCAGGGATGGGTTCACGGCGTGTCCCGCCATCTGTACCCGTCCCGCCAAACCCACAGCAACCCAGAGCCGCTTTGGCTTTGGCTTTGGCTTTGGCTTTGGCTTTGGCCGTTGCTTTCAGCTTCTGCCCGCCGCAGGCGGACCACCGCGCGTCAGCGCGGCACCTCCACATCCAACCCG